>Ga0315275_10002453_pt1 | contig 16748 bp, 10 predicted proteins | sample YL17G03_0_MG_FD_205557 | JGI IMG/M metagenome (GOLD analysis project Ga0315275, IMG submission 205557) | Sediment microbial communities from Yellowstone Lake, YNP, Wyoming, USA - YL17G03_0 | ecosystem: Environmental > Aquatic > Freshwater > Lake > Sediment | place: USA: Wyoming | collected... | reverse complement strand
AGAGGTGCATCCCGGAACCCCGGTCGAATTCGAGTGGAAGCCGTGCATAGGTATGGAAGAAGACGGCCTCGTCGCGCTCACGAAGAGTCATGGCGATCCTTTCAAAAACGACTTGCATAATAATACACAATAGTGTATAATTATGCAAATCGATGAGCTGACAAGAAACCATGATCTCTGTTGCTGTTATCGGTGCGTCGGGGTATTCGGGGGCAGAACTCCTCCGGTTGCTGGCACGGCGGGACGATGTGGCGATTGCATCCGCCATGGCGGGAAAACATGCCGGGCAGCGGATCGACGCTCTCTACCCGGACCTGACCGGCATCCTGGATCGGACATTCGACGCGGTCGACGAAGTCGGCGCGGCTGGCGCCGATATCGCCTTTCTCGCACTGCCGTCAGGCGAGTCGATGAATCTCGTCCCGGCTCTCCGGGGGAGGGTGGGCCGGATCATCGACCTGAGTGGCGACTTCCGGTTGACCGACCCACTGCTCTACCGACAGTTCTATGGGCATGATCACGCGGCTGCAAACCTCCTCGGCTCTGCTGTCTATGGACTCCCCGAATTGAACCGCGACGCAATTGCCGCGGCACGCCTCGTGGCCAATCCGGGATGCTATTCCACCGCCGCACTCCTTGGACTGCTCCCTGCGCTCCAGGGACGTCTGATCGACCCCCGGCACATCGTCGTCAATGCACTCTCGGGAGCGTCGGGGGCAGGACGCAGCGCGGCGATCGAACTCAGCTTCACGGAAGTGAACGAAAATGTCCGGGCTTACAAAGTGGCGACCCATCAGCACATACCAGAAATACAGTCCGTGCTGGAACGGGCAACAGGGACCACTGTGCGCCTCTCCTTCATTCCGCATCTCGTCCCGATCAGCAGAGGGATCTATACCACGATCACGGCCGATCTCGACCGGTCGCTATCGCAACAGGAGGCGCTGGCGCTCTACACGGAGTACTACCGTGCATCGCCGTTCGTCCGTGTACGGCAGGGGATTCCTGAAATCAGGAGTGTGGTTCACACCAACTACTGCGACATCGGACTCGTGGTGGAAACGCGGACCAACAGGCTCATCATCATGACGGTGCTGGACAACATGGTCAAAGGCGCCGCCGGGCAGGCGGTCCAGAACATGAATCTCATGGTCGGATTACCGGAGGCATGTGCACTGACATGAATACGGCGGGCTTCAGAGAAATCGAGGGAGGCGTCACCGCACCGTGCGGATTCCTCGCAACGGGAATCCACTGTGGAGTCAAGAAATCGAAGCTCGATCTCGCGCTCCTCTTCTCGCCGTCGCCTGCGACGGCAGCGGGGGTGTTTACCTCGAGCAAAGTTCTTGCCGCACCCGTTCTTGTTGACAAGGCCCAGATGGAACGGTCCCGGTCCATGAGGGCCATCGTCGTCAATAGCGGGAATGCAAATGCCTGCACCGGCGAGCGGGGGATGGAGGATGCCTGGAAGATGGTGGCGGCGACGGCACGCGCGTTGACGATCGGAGAACACGAGGTCCTTGTCTCGTCCACCGGCGTGATCGGCCAGTTTCTTCCCACAGGGAACATTCTCGATGGCATCGCACGGGCTGCCTCAGAACTCAGCCCTTGCGGCAACACCCTTGCCGCGGAGGCAATCAGAACCACGGATACCTTCACGAAAGAAATCGCCGTCGAAACCACGGTTGCGGGCAGCGGTGTCCGCCTCGGCGGGATGGCGAAAGGATCAGGCATGATCGCCCCGAACATGGCAACCATGCTTGCCTTTGTCACCACCGATGTCCGCATCGCGCCCGATATCCTGCACCATGCGCTCCGGCAGGCCACCGACCGTTCCTTCAACCGCATCTCTGTCGACGGGGATACAAGCACCAACGATATGGTCCTCGTCCTGGCAAACGGCGAAGCGGGGCACCCCGAACTCGCCTCACGTGACAGCCCGGGGTATGACGCATTCTATGCAGCACTTGAGCACGTCCTCGTCCGGTTGTCAAAAATGATCGTGGTCGACGGTGAAGGCGCAACAAAGTTTGTTGAAATCAACGTGCACGGTGCTGCCTCGGAGGAAGCCGCTGTTGTAGCTGCCCGCGCCATCGCAAATTCGAACCTTGTGAAAACTGCGATCCACGGGGAGGATGCGAACTGGGGTCGGATCCTTGCCGCCCTGGGGTACTCCGGAATCGATTTTGATCCTGCGGACGTCGAGATCTCCTTCGGTGACCTCCCGATCCTGAGGCGGAACTACACCATCGACTTCTCGGAAGAACGGGCAAAGGAAGTGCTGGCGCAGAAGGAAATCGTCATCAACGTGGGCCTGCACTGCGGGCATGGATCCGCATCGTTCTGGACGTGCGACCTGTCGAAGCGATACGTCGAGATCAACGCAAACTACCGGACGTAAAGGAGCCGCATGACCGTAAGCATCCCGGCAAAAACGGAAGTCTTGATCGAAGCGCTCCCCTACATCCAGCAATACGAGGGGAAGACCTTCGTCGTGAAATACGGCGGCGCCGCCATGGTGGACGAAGAGCTGCGCGAGACGTTTGCCCAGGACGTCACCCTGCTGAAGAAAATCGGCATCAGCATCGTGATTGTGCATGGAGGCGGCAAGGAGATCACGGAGATCGCCAATCGCCTCGGGCTTACCACGAACTTCATCAACGGCCAGCGCTACACGGATCAGGCGATGATGGACGTGGTGCAGATGGTGCTTGCCGGGAAGACCAACAAGGATATTGTCGCGAAAATCAACCGGCACGACGGAGAGGCAGTCGGCGTGTGTGGTATCGATGCCGATGTGCTCCGCGTGACGAAAGCTGGTGGGGTGGACCTTGGGCTCGTGGGTGACGTCGCTCGTGTCAATGACGCCTTTCTTACGCTGCTCCTGCGGAACGGATTCATGCCGGTGATTGCACCCGTGGGAGTCGATGCCTCCGGGCAGGCGTACAACATCAACGCCGACATTGCCGCCTCATCGGTTGCTGCCGCACTGAGGGCGGAAAAACTGGTCTTCCTGAGCGACGTCCAGGGGGTCACTGCGGGCGGCGCCCTCGTGCAAACGCTCGGTCAAACGCAGGCACGGTCGTGGATCGCCGCGGGCATCATCAGCGATGGGATGATTCCGAAAATCCAATCAGCCTTCACGGCCCTCGCCGCCGGCGTGAGCAAGGTCCACATGATCGACGGCAGGGTCAAACATTCCTTGCTCCTGGAGATCTTCACAGACGAAGGTGTGGGAACGCAGATCGTCCACGAGCCGCTCGAACAGCTCCGGGAGGTGATGGCATGAACAAAGCAGGACGGCATTTCGCGATTAGAGAAATCATCGGCTCCCGGCCGATCACGAGCCAGGCACAGCTGAAAAAGGAGCTTCACAAGCGCGGCTTCCGGGTGACCCAGGCAACGCTTTCGCGGGACCTGAAGGATCTCGGCGTGAGCCGCGGCATTGCAGAAGGAGTCCACCGATATCTCCTCCCGTCGACCGCAGAGGCGCAGATCCTCCGTCCGCTGGTCGGTGCAGAGGTCGTCTCCATGCAGGCGAACGAATGCCTGATTGTCATCCGCACACTGCCGGGCTGCGCCAATACGGTGGGAGAATTCATCGACATCCAGGATCATCCCGGCGTCATCGGCACGGTCGCAGGGGACAACACGCTCCTGGTGGTGCCGGAATCGCGCAAGAAGACGAAGCATGTGATGCAATTTCTCAAGAACAAATTGATAGAGGGGCGATAATGGGAAAACAGAAAATCGTCGTAGCCTATTCGGGAGGCCTTGATACTTCGGTGATGGTGCGCTGGCTCAGTCAGCGCTGGAATGCAGAAATCATCACGGTGACCGGCGATTTGGGGCAGGCCAAGGAACTGCATGGCGTTCAGGAGAAGGCCTCCAAGACCGGCGCGGTCAAGGCATTCGTGGTGGATGTGAAGCGGGAATTCCTCGAGCAGTATGTCTTTCCGGCGCTCAAGGCAAGTGCCCTCTACGAAAAGACCTATCCGATGGCGACCTCGTTGGGGAGACCGTTGCTCGCAAAGCTGCTGGTTGACGTCGCCCACCGCGAGGGAGCGACCATGGTGGCCCATGGGTGCACGGGCAAAGGCAACGACCAGGTCCGGTTCGAGGTCTCCGTCGCTGCTCTCGCGCCTGAACTGAAAGTCCTTGCTCCGCTCCGGGAGTGGGAGTTCAAGTCGCGCGACGAAGAGATCGCCTACGCGCAGGAACACGGCATCCCCGTCTCGGCAACCAAGGCGAGTCCCTATTCGATCGATGAGAACATCTGGGGAACCAGCATCGAGTGTGGCGTGCTGGAGGACCCGACGGCCGAGCCGCCGGAAGATGCCTATCAGCGGACAGTCTCGCCTGAACAGGCTCCGGACCAGCCGGAATCTGTCGAGATCGAATTCCACGAAGGGATCCCGGTGGCGCTGAACGGGCGGGTGCTCGATCCCGTGCGTCTTGTGCAGAACCTGAACGACCTCGGGAGTGTGCACGGTGTGGGGCGGCTCGACCTGATCGAAAACAGACTGGTTGGGATCAAGTCGCGAGAAATCTATGAAGCCCCCGCTGCGACAATTCTCCACTTCGCCCACACGGAACTGGAGCGCATGACGCTTGAGAAGAGCGTCTTTCACATGAAATCGCAGCTTGCGGCGGAATACGCCAATCTCGTGTACAACGGCCTCTGGTTCTCCCCTCTCCGGAATGCGCTCGATGCGTTCGTCAATGAGACGCAGAAGACCGTCAGCGGACTGGTGAAGGTGAAGCTGTACAAGGGGAACATGACGATCTCGTCCCGCGTGTCGGCATATTCACTCTACAACGCGGAGCTGGCAACCTACACCGAGGAAGACACCTTCGATCACAAGGCCTCTGCGGGATTCATCACGGTCTTCGGTTTGCCGGTCAAAACCTACCACCAGGTTCTTGCCGCCAACCGGTCGAACGGTCATCAGCATATCCCGTCTGCGAAAACACCTGCGGAGGCCACCACAGTCCGATGAAGCATTCCTCAGGTCGCTTTCGTCGGGCGATTGATCCGGCGGCGCTTGCATTCTCCACGTCGCTTCCGGTCGACCGCCGTCTTTACCGGGAGGATATCGCGGGAAGCATCGCCCATGTCCGGATGCTTGCCCGATGCCGGATCGTTGCCGTGCGCGACGCCCGAAGGATCGAGCGCGGGCTCCGGCGGATTCTCCTTGCCCTTGACAGCGGGAAACTTTCCTTTGACGTTTCCCGTCCTGGAGGGCGCCGGTTGGCCGACGATGACATCCATATGGCGATCGAGTCAATGCTCCGCTCGATGATCGGTGAACGTGGAGGGGCACTGCACACTGCGCGCAGCCGGAACGATCAGGTGGCACTGGATGAGCGCCTCTATCTTGCCGCCACCGTCAAACGAATCCTCGGCGAAATCCGGAAATGCCAGCGTGCCTTTGTTCGCCTGGCCCGGCGGAACAGCGATGTGGTCATGCCAGGGTACACCCACCTCCAGCGGGGGCAACCGGTGTTGCTTGCCCATCACCTGCTGGCCTATGTTGAGATGCTGGAACGGGACAGGGAACGGTTCGCGGACGCGCGTGCGAGGATCGAACGCTCGCCCCTGGGCGCAGGTGCGCTGGCCGGCGCGTCGTTTCCCATCGATCGCAGGATGGTGGCCCGCTCGCTCGGGATGCGCGGGATTCTTGAAAACAGCATTGATGCGGTGAGCGACCGGGACGTGCAAATCGAATTCCTGTCGGTTTGCGCGATCACGATGATGCATCTGAGCCGCTGCGCGGAAGAGCTTGTGATATGGAGTTCACGGGAGTGGCACTTCGCCGAACTGGGGGAGGCGTATACCACCGGGAGCAGCATCATGCCCCAGAAGCGAAACCCGGATATGGCGGAACTCATTCGCGGAAAGACCGGCCGTGTGTACGGGAACCTGGTTGCGCTTCTTACGGTCATGAAGGGTTTGCCGCTGGCCTACAACAGGGACATGCAGGAGGACAAGGTACCGCTCTTTGACTCCGCGGACACGCTTGAACAGTGCCTCCGGATCCTCGCCGGAATGCTGCGAACGACGCAATTCAACAAGTTTCGGTTTGACGAGGAGCTGAAGTCCGACTTTCTGCTTGCGACGGAGCTCGCAGACTATCTTGCCAGGAAGGGAGTTCCTTTCCGGAAAGCGCATACGATCGTGGGAGGGATCGTCCTCTTTTGTGAACAACAGAGATTAGGACTTGCGGATCTGCGGCTGAAGGAATACAAGCGCTTTTCCCGGAAGTTTGATGCAGATCTCTACCTCGTGTTGCATCCGGAATCATCCATCGCGTCGAAACGTTCGGAGGGGTCCACAGCTCCGAGGAAAGTGGCAAAAGCGCTGCTGAAATGGGAGAGGAAGTTGCGGCGTTGAGGATGGGGACATGCGGGTTGGATGATGGCGGCTTGTACAATGGAGAGAGCGGACGGGAACTGAGGAGTGAGGAGAGTTCTCTTACGCTGTTGTTTGAGCTGGTCTGAATTCCCGGCCGTACTCGTTCTTGAGCTACCCTGCAGAACAAAAATGCCCTGTACGAGACAGGGCATTTTTGCTACTGCCGGGAACCGTTACAGGCCCACCTTCAGAGAGAAGACGTGATTGTTCTCCAGGAACTTCACCGCACGGAACGCGTAGTCAAATGTGAGGTCAAGTGATCCAAGCGGGTAATGAACTCCCGCCCCGGCTGTGAACCCGAAGATGTAGATGTTGTTGTCTGAAAGCTGGGAGGAATTGTCCTTCATGTTCTCGGAGATATTATATCCTCCTCGAACGAAGAACGTATTGTCATATCCGTATTCCAGCCCGAGCTTGTACTCGTCCCCCATGAAGTTGTTGCTCTGGAACACACCGTGGAAGTTGAAGACGTTCATCTCCGCCGGGGTGTAGGCGTATGATACGCCGAACTCGATGGTGGACGGCAGCTCGAACGATGCCGCGCTGACTTTATAGAATGATCCGGGCCGGAGGACGTCATCGACATTCCCCTGGCGCAGCAGTCCGTCGCCGTCGAACTTCATTTGAGGGCCGATGTTTTTGACAGCTACGCCGATGCTCAGCCCGGAGAAACCGGCCAGCCCGACATATTGTACGCCTGCGCTGACTGCGAACCCGGTTGCAGAAACTCGGTCAAACCGTTCCGAAATCAGCGTTGCAGTGGCGCCGACGGAAATCCGGTCCGTCAACATCCGGGAATACGTCAGGCCCATATTGAAGACGCTGGGCGTGAATTTCTGTCCCGTGCCATCGGGTTGGTCCTCGGTCGTGACGTTGATCTCGCCGATGCCGACGGACTTCATGCTCAGCCCGAGGCTGCCAAAGCCTTCGAACGTGGCGCCGATGGCGAAATAGTCGATGCCAATGTCGGCGATGTAGTTCATGTACGAAAACATGGCGTCGGAGCTGAACTTCGTCCGCGCAAGACCTGCGGGATTCCAGAAGATCGCCTCGATTCCGCTGGTCGTGGCGATCATTGATCCGCCAACGGCGATGTCCCGGGCACCGACCGGTATTAACAGCTCGGGTGCCGCGTTTGTGCCTGCCCGATTTTCGCCTCCGGCGAACGCCGGGAGAGCGGAGGCCGTGACCAGCAGCAGGACTGCCACGGCCGTGCTGCAGAAGAGTGCTGTTCGGTGTTTCATTGGGAGTTCCTTTCGTCTCAACATTCGTTCGGACTTGTTCATCGTCTGCTCACCGTCCGATAGGCTAGAAGTTCTCGAGATACTGCTGTTCCTGGATGATCACCATCTTCAGCGTTTTGGTCTCACCGATGTCAGGCATCGAGACATAGGCGATATAGACACCGCTCGCGACCGGCAGGCCGTTCTGATTGTTGAGATCCCAGGTGAAGTACTGCCCTGGCCCGTCTTTCAACAGCGAGCGAACAAGAACACCTGACAGGTTGAAAATCCGTATCTCTACCTTTGGTGGCAGGTGGTTGAACGTCACAAACCGTTGGTAGCGCGATGTCTCAGCACGATTGAATCCGTAGTATGGATTCGGGAAGACGTTGACGGCAGTGATATCCGTCTTTGCGGTGCTGGCATCGTACGTTGGAGCTCCCGCGGACGTGAACGCAAAAATATCGGTGGGGGAGTTCACGTAGTTTGGTGAAATATGGATCGTGCTGGTTTTGATGTCGGATTGAACCAGATTGTCGCTGATCCATTCAGCGATGTACATGACATCCTGGCGGACGATGTTATCGGTGCTGGTGCCAACGGTCGTGCCGTACGTGAACGTTGTCGGATTGTCCCCGTCATACGTTGACTTTGGCACGAAAATAGCTTCCACGTCGCCGCTGGGTTCCCACGCACCGCTGAGATCCTGGTCGCGATATCCGCAATTCAGTTGCCTCGGCGTGCTGCCGGAAATGTCCCATACCTGGAACGGAACTGTGCTATAGTCACGGAACTTGTATTGCGAGCCGGTTTCCTGCGGTGTCGCTCCGCGGTTGTAGCGGTACGCTTTCTGCGTTAGGGTTCCACCGTCGGCAAACCTGAATTCAATGTCCACATACTGCGAGGCGTCAAGAGTCGAGCCGACCGCGCCGAAGTAGTTCCCCATGTCAGCGCCAGTGGAGGCCTGGTACCTCAGTTTTTCCGCGCCCGGACCACCGAGCGGGAACGGGTCGTCGACCCCACTTGCGTTCGTCCACCATTCGGTTCCCGTCCATGTTGTCCGTGCTTCGTTGATCAGGGGCGGCGGCCCTGAGACGGTCACAAAGAGCCCGTCAATGATGGGATAGTCGAACAGGTTTCCATACCGCGGGGCAATATTGTCCCCGTTGCCGGGATCAACAATGACCGTCGGACCCTGGTTTGTGCTCCGGTACATCGTGTCCGCCGTTCCCCTGATGAGGTACCAGTTGACGATGGGGGCCTGGATCGTGTCCGGGCCGTACACGAAGTCCGTGAGCACTGATTGGAACCGGACGTTGTATTGTTTGCCGGTGACCTTGGCCGGGTCGACCACCGTCGCGACAACAATGCCGTCGCTCTTCTTTCCCGGGTTTGTGTTCGAAACCTTCATGCTATCTCCGTAAGCGGAGTAGTACCGTGTTCCGGGGTTCGTTGACTGAGGAACCACGGTCACGATCTGGAGAGATGATTCGAGCGCGTGTGTCAGGGCTACCTCGCTGGGGTTATAGCCATACGCCGTGACCGCGAAGTAGTAACGCTGACCGTTGACAAGCGGAGCCGTCCTGATGCGATCCTGCGTGATGTTCATGCTCCGACGGATTCCTGTGTCCTTCCCTTTCTGCAGAATCACCTGTTTGATAATGCCGAGATTCGCGTCGAAGACAAGGTCGTAGATCGTGCGGACGCCGTCCACGATGTCGTAGGTCGCCAGCGGAGTTGCCTGTTCGAACCCTGCGTTTGAGGCAGGCAGCTGATACACATTGTAGCCCTCAAACGTGTACCCTTGCCGGTCGAACTCTTCCGTTGTTTTGACAGCCTCAAAAGTCGATCCCCAGTCCAGAACGATCTGATTGTTCAGCGCCACGCCCAGGAGCTTGGGTGCGGGAGGAGCCTTGGGAAGATCGAAGAGATTGTCGTAGGCACTCTGCACAGCGACGTCATTGTTCTTCATGACCGTTACGCTGTTCAGGTAGTCTGCCCCAATGCCTGCAACCACGCCCACCACGACTTCCTGCGTGTCTCCGAGTGTCATCGTGAACGGTCCCGAGCAGGCGCCTATGCGGCGGTCACCAGGTTGGTCGATAACCCCGTCGACCCTCCCCTGGCCGGTCACCGGGTCGCCGTCAAGCCAGAATCGTGTCGGTTGACCAGGAAATGCCGGGTGGATGAAGGGCGTGCCGGAGATCGGCGTCAAACCGCGGAGGAGGTTGTACCACTGGATTCCGCCTTCACGGCTGAACGGTGGATCGGAGTATGTCCCGCCCGCAGCGAAATAGAATGCGGCGGTCATGGGGAGGTTCTTCTTGCCTGGTACCTTGTGCAGGCCAAAGATCGCAGTGTCACTCTGTGCTCCGTTGACGATCGGCCCCTGGAGGAAGTCATACCCGATTGCCGGGGGCTTGAGACCGAATGCAGCATAGTAGCTGTCCGATGCCCCGCCATTGTACGCGTACACAAGACTGAGTGTTGTGTCGCAGCCGGCGAAGTCGTCCCCCGAATCCCCATTGTCAGGATCGGACCACTGGCAGACGTACATATCGTTGATCGTTGACCCCTGTGCAGAGGTGGCCGTCCCTTTGTAGATGAACGTGAACTTCTTAAAGAAGACGTTCGCCAGAGGGTCAGTCCGGTTGTATCCCCAGAGTGTGACCTGGAGTTCCATGCCGATCGGGTTCGATCCGCTGAGAGCGTTCGTCAAGCCGCTGTTCAGGTCGTTGCACACAAACCAGATCACCTGATCGGCGTCCGCGACACCTGGCTCGTCGACGTCCGGGCCGAGGATCGGCGAGCCGTCAGGATTGGCCGCCGGTGGTTGGTATCCTGGTACGCCATTTCGCTCATAGTAGGGTGCTCCCATCGACACCGGCCACTGATTCCAGTCGGTCGCATACTGGTTGCGGATTCCCTGGATGTCCCCTTCGGTGACCGCCGTCAGGGCTTTCCCATAAATGTCCGAGGCATCCTGCGTCAGGTCGGCGGTAGCATAGTCCCTTCGGATGCGGTAGACCCGGACATCTGGCGCATTGGGGTCCTCGGCGACGCCGGCAGAGACGATTTTCCCGCCCTGTGTTGCCACGCTGTACGTTTGACCACCGATGCGCAGGATTTGAGACCCACCGTCGTTGACGTTCCCGCCCCAGACAATACCGTCCTGGAAAATGCAGGTCGTCGTTCCGCGAGGGTAGTAGGTCCCTGCCTGTGCGGTTGAGGGGTTCAGGGCGGAACGGCCAGTGACCCCTATCCAACTGGCAATGTTGTTGATGTTGATCATTGTGTTTGCCGGGCTCCCCAAGGTTTGCTCCGTCTTGGCAAGCTTGGCGCGGCCCTCCCTGTCGGCCGACTGCAGCCGAGAAGGCAGGGTCAGCAGAAGCACCGTCAGGAGGACCAGCAACACAAACGAGAGTTCATGGTGTCTTTTCATGGCATGTTGTCCGCGTGATTTCGTGGGTTGTGACATTGCTTCGCTCATTCGTGGTCACTGAGGTGTCAGTATGTGATCGTCAGGCCAAAACGAATTACCCGAGGAGTGCCAAACAGATCCCCTCCTTCGAGAGGATTGGTTCCATTGAGCTGATCCATCCAGTAGTGCTGCCGGTCTGCAAGATTGACGGCCCTGTACAGATTCACATATTGCGGCCCTTGGCCTGCAACGATCTTGGAGCTGAGTGCCGGATTGGTCAGGAACCCGTCGTCGTCTGCGTTCCCCGTGCGGCTGTAAACGTTCAGGACGTTTTGCGTGTTCAAGAGGTTCTGAACGTAGACGTAGAAATCAACCTCAAACATATTTGCAATGGAGACCGTTTTGTCGAGCCGGAGGTCGAGTTGGTACACCCAGGGTGTTGTTCCCGCGCCGATGGCACCATCCGGCTTTCGTGAACGAGGGTCGTCGTCACCCAGGAATGCGCCTTCTTCCGGTCCGCGCTGCCCGCCTGAGCTGCTGGCGAGCGCTTTCGTGAAACTGTGTCCGCTGTTGAACGTGAACAGCAGGTTCGCGCCGAGTTGCGACAGAATAGGACCCCCGTCATCCTTGGCGAATCTGTAGTCAAGGTTGATGGCTCCGCGATGCACCTGGTTGAACTGCACCGGCGAGATCACCGTCGGGCTGAATGTGCTTTGCTCAGCCGAGGAGATGGCCGATGTCAGGCTGGACCCGGTTCCCTGGGCATCCGACAGAGTGTAATTCAGCGTTGCCTGGATGCGTTGAATGCGCCGTATCCTCAGCGTGAACTCGAATCCCTTCGTTGTCGCGAAGTCGCCGTTCTGAAGGATATTGTATGATTGGGCTGCGGCTCCGGACGCCGTGGTTACCCTCGAAGCCTGGATCTGGCCGGCGATATCTTTATAGAAGGCCGTGAGGTCGAACGACGCAAAATCGGTGAATTGCTGCGTGAAACCGATCTCGTACTGCGTCGTTCTCTCGGGATCGAGCCCGTTGCCGAACGGCACGGGTATGAAGTTACGTCCACTGAATATGCGGGCGCGTTCCGAGTTCCCGACGTAGAGCGCGCTCAACTGCGGCGCCTGCACAAACTTGCCGTACTGCACGTGGAACACCGTGCGATCCGTCACCGGGAACGAGAATCCCAACCTCGGGCTGACTGTCTTGAACGCCTTTTTCTTCTCAAGGGTTGCGGGGTCGATGGTGAACCCCTGTGCATCATAGCTCGGGTTCGTCGGATCCTGGAACGTGTAGTCGTCATTGTCGAAATAGTCATACCTCAATCCGACGTTCAGGACAAGGTCGTTGAACTCGAATTTATCCTGGGCGTATACGGAGTAGTACGTCGGATGCTTTGGCGCGTCCGGTGAACTGTCGGTTTCTCTCCCGTAGATATCGTAGCCGTAATTGTTCGGCACGCCACCGGTGCGGAAGAGAAGATCGAGATTACTGCCGCCGTTACGCGCATCGTCCGGATTCGACAGCAGTGTGCTGAGGAGGGCCTCCAGCCGGCCGATGATGAACTGGCGTACAGTGTAGCGCTGATACGCTCCACCGAACTTGATCTCGTGGCTCTTGTACTGGTGCGTGATGTCCAGCGCTCCGCTGAAGTAGTTCTGCTTGTATTTGCGGTAGTCGGTCGTGGTGCCTGTCGCACCGAGCATGTTCACGCTCCCCGGCCGCGCAAACGGAAAACCGTTTGTCCGAATATCCTGCGGAGACAATGCACGGCGGAAGTAGGTATAGCCCTTCTCGGCACCAGCAAGACTATCCCCGTATGCAAGATAGTTATCGCCGAAGAGCGGATCGTAGCGTCTCTGGCGCTGATCCATGTAGCTGAAGGTTCCCTCGACAAAGGTCTGGGGGTTATAGATGTACGTGGCCTTTGCGCTGAAGATGCCGCTGCTGTAATCGAGGTGAGGGATCCGCTCCGGGTTCATGATCGTGCGGATCGGCGCAATGTTGTAGAGCGACTTTGAATAATTCATCGAGCCGCTCAGCCGGACGATCAATGGTTCAAAATCGAATGTCAGCGTCCCGTTCCCCGACCAGAGCTCGGTCCCGCGTCCCGGAACATTCCCGGCAGGGATGGTAAGCACCCGATTGTTGGGGTCGCCGCTGTTGCTGACATATTCGGTACCTGTGGCATTCGGATTCGGGTTGCTTCCCGCAGCGTCCTCGGCCAGGTTGCTGAAGGAGAATCCGTCCCACCATGTTGCGGTGGGATCGGCCGTGAAGGTGTGTTGGCCGGCCATGAAGAACTTGACTTTGTCTGCAACAATCGGCCCACCGACTGTCAGGACATAGTCGCTGTATCCGTACGAGTATCCGCCCAGGTACTTTTGTCCGCGCGAAACGAAGTTGTCCGTCTCTGCCCGCAACTGGGCCGTATACTTGTTTGTGCCGCTTCGCAGCTGCGTGCGGATGATACCGGCATTTGCACCGCCGTATTCTGCATTGTATCCGCCTGCCTGAACCTGGAACTCCTCCATCGCCTCAGGAACGAGGGACACCAGCGGCCTGCCGTTGATGGCATTCCGCGCGTCGGCTCCGTCCACGTAGAAACCTACCTCGTCAGACCTGCCGCCGCGGATGTAGAGGAGCCCGCCTTGTTCGACTACCCCGGCCTGCAGGGCGACGACGGCCCCGATTCCACGGACAGGCAGCGACTGGAGATCCTGACCGTTCACAATGCGTACGGCATTCGTTGAGCTCTTGTTGACCAGCGGTCGCTCGGCAACAATGGTGATCGCCTGTAGCGCCACCGCCCCGCTCTTCAGCTTCATGTCGAGCGAGGTGGTGAGATCGGCGTTCACCCGGATGTTGGAGACCACCATCGAGGTATAGCCGATGTAGCTTGCTTTCACGCTGTAGGCACCCGCCGGGATATTGAGGATGGTGTATTGACCGTTGACGTCGGTCACGGTTCCGTACGTCGTTCCCTCCAAAGACACATTCGCGCCGACCAGCGGGTCTTTGGAGTCCTCATCGACGACGGTACCCTTGATCTTTCCGGTAGTGCCCGCGAGGAGCAACCCCGGCACCAGGAGAAGTGCAAGGAGCAGCACGATCCATTTTGCATGCATAACATCCTCCCATGATTGAGGCATGATGATCATTGACATTCGTTGTTCAGTGTGCCGTTCGTGTGTTCCGGGCCTGGCCGGTCTTCGGGGCCGGAGGCTGCGTCGCCTGCTTCGTAAGCCCTGCCTGCCTGTCAGAAAGTTTGGTCAGTCCGAGTGTGGGACCTGCTCCCGTCGCGATGACCGTGTACATCCTTCCCGCTTCGTAGGTCGCCGCCGGAAGTGATGCCACCCCGTACAGCCCGCCAGCAGGATCTACAGTGATCTGTCCGCGGACCTGTCCGTTGGGATGAGCGGCGGTTTGGAAGTTGACATAGATGTTTCCAGCGTTGAATTCACTCTTGAGGGAGTCAGTCAATGTGGGATCATCCCACACACCCTCAAATGTATTGGTTGTTGTCGGGTCCGGGACAAGCTGAGCGCGCATGACGCCTGCGGGGTGATCGGTGCTGTGGACATTAGCGTAGATATTCCCTGCCATCAGTTCCGCGATCAAGGCCGGGGTGAGCGGCTCAGAGTCAGTGCTCTTCCATGTGCCCTTGAACGCTGCGTCACCGACCGTGTCCGAATCGATCGTCCGGACGACCGGTCCGTTGACACCCGGAGCAGCGTTGTGGAAATGCGCTCCCGTAAACACCGTGTCAGCCAGAAAGCCTTTGGTCACCGTCAGAGAATATACAAGGCCGGAATCTGCGAGGAAGAACGTGCCGATCCCCGTGGCATCTGTGGAAACCTCCGGAACCTCCAGGGATCCCTTCAACGTGTCCGTGGGGAATGAAATAATCTGGCCTGTGACATCGATAGGATGGACAACCGGGCCGTCGGCACCTGCTGCAGCGTGATGGAAATGGGCCCCGGTATAGAACCCGAGGCTGTTATTGGAGGTCACATCAATCTTGTACGCGAGTCCGCCTGTGGCGGTCAGCGTAAATGTTCCGCTTCCCTTTGACAGGGGATCGGTCACGGGCGGAACCACCTGCGATGGACTGATTGTCGTCACATAGCCACCATTCGACACAACGACCACCGTATGCTGTCCTGCAGAAACCGAGTCGTACGGCGGCGTGCTGGCGAACACGACGTTGGCCGAGAGTTCAGTTCCATCAAATGTGTTGTCGTGGAAAGAAATGTTTGGAGCGGACCCCTGGGCGACGTTGATGAAATGAACCTTAGCGACATTTGCCACGCCGTTGTTCTTGTCCCAACGTCCCTCCTGGAGATTGAGGAACCCTATCCCTGTTACGGTGGAATACACGAGGACCGTGCTCTGTTCCTCGGACGTCAGGGTCAGCGTCTGTGCGGTACCGGCGGCGAAACTTACCGACCTCACGCCGGACGGCTCATTGAGGTACTGTGTAGGAGTGCCGGGGGAAAGAGTCGCCACGACGCTTCCATCCACCTTGATGTCGCCTGACGTTCCTCCCGGAACTGCGTGCACGAACCGGACGAGGGAGCGGTAGTCAGGATTCACATTTGTTCCTGGATCACTGGGAACATCAACACATGCCGCCCACAGCACCCCGAACAGGAGAAGGCCGACGGGTAGGGAAAGCCGTTTCACATACATGGAAAGTTCTCCTTACTGTGATTGTGAGAAATGCCGGAAAGATTCTCTCTCGATCATCATGGAGATGTAACACTCGTGTTTGTGGTGCCTGCGTGAAAAACCCTCCGGTGCCGCGCTCGGGCGGTAGTCAACAGGAAAAGAGAATAGCTTCAGTGGGCTGCACCAGCGGTGCATACAGGTCGCGGCAGTGGCAGAGAGTTTTTGTGGGAAGGAGAGGTTGCACCACCACCGCGTAGACGCCTTCACGTCGGAGAGTTCTGTGGGGACGTCCTACGCTCGTTGTCTACCGCTCGATGAGAATGTTGGAACTGAAGGTTGTATAAAGATTCCCCCGTGCCCACCTCCTCCCGGTTGGAATCGAAATCAGAAAAAAATCGCGACCCTCGATGTCGCGAATATAAACAGTGTCATTGGGTTTGTCAATAGCCAGTACGCAAAACGCGAGAAAATAGAGGTGAATGGGTGGATTCTGGTGACCGGACGCCGGCGTTTCATCAGGGGGCCAAATCCGGCAAACTCGCGTTCTTTCAACGAATCTGCCGTCGATGAGGCACCGGATCCTGGACTTCCGGCCTGTTTCCCTGGTGGCATGAAATGATCTGAATGCTATGCTCTCAATGACCGCCTGTTATCGGGGGGGGTCAGGACTCGCTCGGCTTCAACGTGTCCGTGTTCGCAGGCTATGTCTTGTCTGTCGTGGTACAGGGCCAGCATCAAGACCGAGACCCCCCGGTCGTCCCGAACAACGGCGAGGGTGGGGACGGAAGGAGGTTGATCAGTACTCGCCCGGTGATGGCTCCATTGAGGATGGCGGTGATGGACGGGTCTAGCTCTTCCAGTCGACATTCACGCGAGAGCGAATTGAGTTCAGATGGTTTCCAGCCGCCCGAGAGCTCCTTCCAGATCGATTGCCGAGTCGCCATCGGGGTAAAGGCGGAGTTGATTCCGAGTAAGGCCACTCCCCTGAGAATGAAGGGATAGATGCTCGTCCGGAGGTCCG
>Ga0315275_10002451_pt1 | contig 16752 bp, 18 predicted proteins | sample YL17G03_0_MG_FD_205557 | JGI IMG/M metagenome (GOLD analysis project Ga0315275, IMG submission 205557) | Sediment microbial communities from Yellowstone Lake, YNP, Wyoming, USA - YL17G03_0 | ecosystem: Environmental > Aquatic > Freshwater > Lake > Sediment | place: USA: Wyoming | collected... | reverse complement strand
CGGTGCAGTACTTCGGGCGATCGGCTTGCGGCCATTCACCAGCATAATTCATGTGTGCACTGCCGCCCAAGGTAACCGTGTGGTTCGCTGACAATCCAGGACTACCAACCTTAGTGCCTGCCGGATTTGCGTGGCATTTCTCACACAGTTCATTCGGGGTATTGAGCGGTTCGTACACCATGCTTATTGGAGCGAGCCAGGCGATCTCTGCACTGGCGGTCCCATTCTCATCAACCTCATGACACTGTGCGCAAGGTATTCCCACCCACTGCTCTTCAGTAACCAAGTCCATTCCACCGTCTGCGAACGAAGGGGCAATTCGCAATTCTGGATCGGTTGCAAATTTACAAGTAACGCAGTTTGGAGGAGCACTGGTCTTGGAACCCGGTATCCAGTTCTGCGGCGAATGGCAGCGGGTACACATGGTATTTGGGCCTTTACCAAGATCATACGCTGCGCTATGCGGACCAATTCCCCAGGCTTCTATGAGTGCTGATTGATCCGGTATGGGTACCGGTGTTGCCGTAGGGGGGATGGGAGTGGGCATTGGAGTTGGCTCTGGCGTAGCGGCCGGCGCGCAGGCATATAGCAGCATTGTAAGTAATACGAATGCTCCAACTACGCTGAACCAGAGTTTTTTGGGTGGACCGGTTTTATGGTTTGATTTATTCATGTGCATTCTCCTTCTCTTATTGCAATATGAAGTGCAGAGGTAACCATCACATGGTTCCATCATTGTTAAAAGTATCACAATCACTCTCGCAAGTCATTGACAACTGTCAAAGTCCGACTTGATTTTTGTCAAGTTCGATTCAACCAAAGTCAGACATTTGGAAAAAGGGGTTCTCCTCTCTTGTTAAGGGTATAACCGATTCTGTTTGACATTTGACACTATATCTGATAAAACATTTATATGGAAACACCTGAAACATTAGCAGAAAGACTTGGACATGTCAGCCACTTCTTGAAACTACCCTTGGCGGACAGATTGGCCATCATCCTTGCCGGTCAAATGCGACTTTTCTCGCCCGATTCAGTAATAATCGCTGAAGGAGAGCCTTGTGCCGGTATGTTCGTATTATTACGAGGCCATGTGCACATTTGTAAACTTGGTTTAAAAGGGCAGCAAAGCATTATTGCAGACATAGATCCAGTCATAATGTTCAATGAGGTGGCATTATTGGATGGAGGAACTAATCCATATACAGCCATTGCAACTCAAAATTCCCTTGCCTGGCAAATCAGTTATGAGGCTTACCAAAAACTACTCCATCGATATGCCCAAGACCTATACATGGAAGTATCACTTGGCCTTCTGGGAATTATGGCAAGCCGCTATAGACAACTGTTAGAAAATTACGCTGATCTTTCTTTTCTTACTGTGCCGAATCGCGTTGCCAAATTGATTTATGAATTGAGTGCCCAAGGCCAAGTACCCATAAATCGTCATGAAAACTCGATCAACGAGATGGCTGCACACATAGCCTCTGTTCCTGAAGCGATCAGCCGGTCGCTGAACATCTTAAAATGCCAAGGAATTATTACGACATCACGGACAACAATCACCGTCCTGGAACCAATAGAGCTGGCCAGACTGGCGAAAACTGAGCCTAACAATTTATTTGTATACGGCCGTAAGAAATCAAGTATTCCAGTCTTGGAAGATTGATTAAGAGTTGAAAATCTCCCCCTAATTTGACATAAATCAAAGACAGTCGAAGCGCATTGTGATACTATGTACAAAGTTCACGATGCGGGTTTGATTATTTCATTCATATCGATTACCGACGGAGAATAGCAATAATGGCTAAACGTCTAATTTTTCTCTTTCGCTCCACCAAAGGCCTGATCCTGGTGGCGATCGCCATGATCGGACTGGAGACTGCCATCTTCGGGATGCTCTCAGGGCCACTGGCTGAGGTGGGAGTGCGCGACTTCGTTGTCCGATTTCTAAAGATGGACCTTGTCCAGGCGGAACGCGAAGGCCGCATCATCATTTTGTACCACTCCATCGCCATGGCGGTTGTTGCCATCGAGACTTACATGATCACCAGCCTTCTGAAGATGAAAGAATTCTACAAGATAGCGGTGAGGGTGCTTATCTCTGTTGGCTATATCCTGACCATGATCTTCGGCATGGGCTTCGCCTATTGGGGTCATAACTGGGTGCTGCACGGACTCTACATTACCGGGTTGAGTCTCATTTTCTTTGCCGGTGTCCTATTGGTCATTGCCCTCTGGCCGTGGAACAAGGAATACTCCCAACCGGACAAAGCCTATTCCCGCACCAAGAAAGGCGTGGATATGGAGCGCGTAGCCTTCTTTGCTGCCGCTCTTACCACGGTTCTTTCTGCATTATTCGGTGCTATCCCCGGTTCGTACTTTGGTAATGGCTTTGAAACCTTCCTGGCTGAGAACATTATCCGGGTACCCGAAAAGAGCGTTTTGGACCTGTCTATCATTGGTCATCTCCACATCATGCTGGCGCTCATCGCCATCATGATCACCCTCATTGTCGGACGCTGGCTGAACTTCAAGGGCATCCTGCATAAGATCGCCATGCCGTTGATGATCCTTGGTACTATCGTTCTCAACCTAGGCGTGTGGGGTGTTGTCTCTCCACTGGAACCCATTGCCCACATGATCATCTATGTGGGGGCAACACCTTCCATGCTTGCAGCCTTGATGCTGGTCATCTTTACCTGGGACAAGCTCATTCGCGAAGGCGTGGCCGGCATCCAAAAACCGAACGGTTGGCAGAAGTTCAAGGCGCTGCTTCGTGATCCACTCCGTTTCGGCCCCATGTGGCAGATGGTCTTCATGAACTTCACCACCAGCTTCCTGGGTATTTTCATGGCTGTGCGTCTGGATGAGATCTTCCGCGTCTGGCCAGCCCACGAAGAACGCATCGAGCTCACCGGCCACTGGCATGTTCTTTCAGCCATCATCGCCACCATCATCCTGCTCTACTACGGCGATATGATCGGACTAAAAGGAAAACTCCGCCAGGTCTACGGCTGGTCCATCATCATCCTGTCCGATCTCGCTTTCGGTTCTGTCACCATCTTCGAAATGAAACGGTTGTTCATCACTGAAGCCACCCAGCAGCCATTGGTCAACACCCTTATGCTGTCGATGGACTTTGGTCTTGGCCTGTTGCTGGTCGTCCTGGCAATGATGATGATCTGGCGCTTGCTCGACCTGTTCAGGAAGAAAGGACGCTGGACGGAAGAAGTGGATCACGAACTCTCAGAGGAGGTGAACAAATGAAGCGCGCATACCTGTCCATCATCCTGCTTTCTGCTGTATTGGTCTCCTGCGCCTCCGTGGACCTGAATGCTCCCGTCCCTACTTTCGACACTGGCGTGGACCCGGACTCCTGGGCTCTCATCCCGGCTGGACCCTTCCTCGAGGGTCAACATGATCACCCGGCTCTTATCGACTACGACTACCAGATGATGGTCACCGATGTGACCATCGCGCAGTACGTGGATTTCCTCAACAATGCCCTCGCCGACGGAACTCTCAAGGTAGATGGTGAGCAGATTGTCGGTTTCTACCCCGGTGATCAATTCCGCGCCGTCAAGCACGAAATCGAGATTACTGCCAAGGACTACATCTATGTCCCTTTGATCGATCCGGCCTCACGTTTCACCTTTGACGGCTCCATATTTTTGGTCATTCCTGGCTACGAGAATCACCCGATGGCCAATGTCTCCTGGTTCGGTGCCTGGGGTTACTGCGGGTATTACGGCTATAACCTGCCAACCGAACTCGAATGGGAAAAAGCTGCGCGCGGGTCGGCAGACAATCGTCCCTTCCCTTGGGGTGACGAGATTGCCCAAAACAACGCCAATTTTTACATCAGCCGCGATCCTTTTGAAGAAATGAGCTCCTTTGGTTCGCGCACCTCCCCGGTCGGCTTCTATAACGGGAATACTTATGACGGTTATGTTACGCATGACTCGGCCAGCCCTTACGGCCTGTACGATATGGCCGGGAATGTCTGGCAGTGGACTGGGGATGTATACGAGGGTCAGCACTACCGCTATATGCGCGGCGGCTCAAAAGACACTTACGATATGGACTTACGCATCTGGGTGCGCAATAATGCCACGCCAACCTATTACAGCCCCGGTGTGGGCTTTCGTTGTGCAAGGAATCCTTGAGATAGATTGCCTTGCATGTGGTGATCTGAAAATAATGGTATAACAACCAGATGAGTATCTGGGAGATTGATCTGGAGTAATCCGTGAAAAAAGTGATTGCAAAATTCCGGCTTTATTGGCCCCTCACCAAGTCTCTGCAGACAGGTCTGCTGCTCGCCACCGGTCTGGCGGGGTACATGACTGCCCGCTGCCCGGTGATGCACTGGTACAATTTTCTCGGACTGGCTGTTAGCCTGTTCCTGGCGATCGCAGGCAGCACCATCATCAATATGTGGTACGACCGCGATATCGATGCTGTCATGAACCGCACACATCACCGCCCGCTGGCAGACGGACGGGTTGCTCCTGCCGAAGCCCTGCGGCTGGGTTTGATCCTCTCCGTGCTGGGGATCGGGATGGCTGTTGCCATGTCGCCCTTATATGGGCTGATCGTCTTTGCCGGGTTGTTCTTCGACGTGGTGATCTACACGCTGTGGCTCAAACGCCGCACCTGCTGGAGCATCATTTGGGGGGGAATCTCGGGTGGCATGCCCATCCTTGCCGGGCGTGCCTTCGGTACCGGTCACCTGGACAGCGTCGGCATCCTGCTGGCGTTATCAGTCCTCTTCTGGATACCCACCCACATCCTGACCTTTGCCATGCGTTATGACGACGATTACCATGCGGCAAAGATCCCAACCTTCCCATCCACCTACGGTTTTCACACCACGCGCATCACGATCGCCATCGCGAGTGTCCTCGCGGCTGCCAGCATCGCAACGGCTGGCATCCTGATCGGGGTCGAATGGGGATTCCTCCGGCTTCTAGCCGTGCTCTCCACAGGTTTGTTCCTGCTTGCGGTATCCAGCGTTTTCCGTCCCGCAGAGCGGGTGAATTTTGCGCTGTTCAAATACGCTTCACTTTTCATGCTGAGTGCGATGGTCTTGCTTTCAATATAAAGGAGAAGAATGCTGGCCACTCAAATTCTCATGGAAGAACATCGCGTCATTGAAAGGGTTCTTACAGCGCTGCAGCGCGCGGCGGACCGCCTCGCCGAGGGAGCGCAGATCCGACCTTCCTTTTTCCTGAACGCGGCGCTTTTCATAAAATATTTTGCTGACGGCTGCCATCACCGCAAGGAAGAAGGTGTTCTCTTCGTTGCCATGCAGGAATCTGGCGTCCCCAGGGAAGGCGGTCCCGTGGGCGTGATGCTCGCCGAGCACGAACAGGGTCGCGCCTTTACTCGAGAGATGAAGGATGCGGCTGAGAAGTGGGAAAAAGGCGATCTTTCGGCCAGATCAACCGTGGTACATAATGCCCGCAGTTATGTGACCCTGCTCCGCCAGCATATCCACAAGGAAGATAACATTCTCTTCCCGATGGCGGATCGAATGATCCCGCCCGCACGGCAGGAAGAGGTTGCTGAAAAATTTGAAAAAGTGGAACATGAGGAAACCGGCGAGGGCGTCCACGAAAAATACCTGGCACTCGCCGAGGTCCTGGAAAAAGAAAGCCAGGCAAAAACATGAAATTATCAATCCTGGACCGGATCTTTCTTCTCCTGGCAGCCTTGCTGGCAGCCTACCAGGTGGCAGCGGGTATTCAAGGCATGGATACGCTCCCGATCATCGCCTACACGATCGGGTTCGGTGTTCTGCTGGTGGCAAATCTGCTGCTCCTCATTCTAGGGTTTGATGCGCTCGAAAGCCCGGTCGTTGTCATTGTCTCAACAGTCATACCGCTCAGCCTGTCCCTCGGGCTGGTATGGGAGCACCTGACCACCTGGCGGGTTCTGTACCTCGTTTTCGCCTGCCTCGGTTTCCTGGCGATCCTCATTACACGACTTGCACCCGTAAGGAACAAATTGCCGGTCTTTGTTCTGGCAGGTGTTCACGGAATCGCAGGTTTGACCATTTTTCTGCTACCCATCATCCTGGCGATCCAGGGTAAGGCACATGCCCTGTTCGCGCTGGTCGGCGTGGGGGGAATGTTGATCGGCCTGGGCGGTTTGCTGCTTTCCTTCCTGAAGGGTGGAAAGCCCATCCTTTCCCGAGAGACGATCCTGAAAGTGCTCCCCGGGCTGCTCTTCCTGATGACCGTTGCCTTTGTGCTGGGTTATTCCGCGGCGTGATTTCATTGTTGGAGAATACTCATTGACACAGACTAATCGATGGACACCTGCAACCAGGAAGATTTGGCTGCATTTATTCGCAGGCCTGATGTGGTCTGGCGTAGGGATCATGCTGGTCGCATTTGCTGCCCAATGGTTGGGGCTTGTCCATTCGTGGACAGTTCTTCTCCTGATTCTTGCTGGTTTGCTGCTGGCTGCCGGGATCTATTTTTTCGGTTTTTCGAAGTTGGCCTTCAGCAACATCCTGCGCATCAATAAAATTCCCAAGGAAAGAATTTGCATATTCGCCTTCCAAAAATGGAGCAGTTACCCTCTCGTGCTGGTGATGATCGCCATGGGCATCTACCTGCGCCGGTATTCCCCCATCTCCAAACCTTACCTGGCAATCCTGTATCTCGGCCTGGGCGCAAGCTTGTTTGTTTCCAGCCTTCAGTACTATTCTCAAGTGGTACGCGCCAACCGCAAATGAGCACCAATTGTCTACACGTTGATACTCCGGTTGGACAATTTATTCCCGATTTTCTACAAGGAGAAGGTTATGTCAAGAAATAAGTGGTGGGCCAAGCTGTTGCGCATCGTCGGGATCGTCTTCATGAGTCTGACGGCGCTCTTTACCTTGCTGGGCGGCGCGGGAACTTCCTGCGTGGCCCTCAATCCGACCGGTTTTGGTGATACCTTTGCTCCGATAGCCAAATTCCAGTGGCTATACATTCTTTTCGTAATTGTCACCGTAGCCATCGGCGTCATGGGTGTACGGGCGGTTGTCCTGCTTGTCAAAGGCAGGAAGAACGCCTATCGTTACTCGCTAATTGCCCTGGTGGCAGGCACGCTGGTCGGTGCCATCCACATGGCTTTCTCACGTGCCTTGCGTGGTGGATCATCCATGCCCGTGGATATGGTCGTCTACACCACCGTGCTGACCCTGGTCATCTTCCTGCTTTTCCGCATCCCCGGTGTCTGGCAGGGTGTTGACTTTACCAGACCCGAAGGCGAAAAGAAAACAGGTAAACAGGCTGCTGCCATTGCCCTGAGCGCCACCGGCCTGCTATCTCTCACCATCCAATTCTTAATGGCACCCACCCACACCATCAATGGTATCAATTACGCGGATATCTGGCATACAGCGCTGACTTTCCTCGGTCTTGCTTTGATCCTGGGTGCTGTGGCAACGGCCGTCATTACCGAATATCCACTGTTACGGCGCAGGTCGCTGGTCGAATAACCATCGTCAGGAACCATCCATAACAATGCTCCCTGCATTCGTAGGGAGCATTTGTTTTTCACAGATCGAAATCTAATCTGCGAGTCCGCCGCCATCCACAGGCAGGATCGCTCCTGTGATAAAGGAAGCCGCATCGCCTGCCAGGTACAGGACCGCCGCGGCGATCTCCTCAGGCTGGGCGATCCGTCCCAACGGACGGACAGCCGATTCCTTCAAAAAAGAGGCTTCCGATTCTCCCAGCTGCCGGGCTTCTGAGCGCAGCATGGAGGTGTCGGTATCTCCGGGGGCGATGCAATTGACGCGGATGTTCTTCGCTCCGAAATCCACTGCCATCGCCCGGGTCAGGTTCACCACGGCTCCCTTGGAGGCGCAGTAGACCGCTGCCCTGCTCCCGCCGGTGAGTCCCCAGCCGGAAGCGTTGTTGATCACGGCCCCTGCGCCTGCTTTTTCCATGAACGGGATGGCATACTTGCACATCAGGAACACGGACCTGACATTGACCTCCATCACATGGTCCCAATCCTGTTCGCTTAACTCGGTCACCGTGGCGCGCTTGATGATCCCGGCGTTATTGAAAAGAATGTCAATGCCTCCATACTCTGCCACGGTTTCCTGTATTGCGTTTTGACAATCCTTTGCCTGGCTCACATCACCGCGAACGAACATGGCTTTCCCGCCCGCCTTCACGATCTGGCGCACCACCGATGCCCCCCCTGCGGCATCCAGGTCCACGATGGTCACTTTCACGCCGGCATCTGCCAGCATGATCGCGGTTGCGCGGCCGATGCCGCCTGAACCACCGGTCACGATCGCCACTTTTCCTGCCAGATTATAGGTTTTCATGTTGCCTCCTGGTATTATCCTGATACCCGGTACAGGATATATTCCCGATATCCGGCGATGCTCTCTGCGATTCGGTCGTATCGATCGCTGGTTGGATCTTTTTTTACCAATTCCAAATCCCTGGAAAACTGCTAGCAAAAAGATCAACTAACAGGCAGGTAAAAGGGTCTTAGATGAATAAAAAACCGGGGTCTGCTCTCGAGCAGACCCCACTATCTACACTATTCTCTATGATTGATCCTCTGCTCTGCAATTGATTACAACTTGGTCAACCAGGACAACCGCACCCAGCCCGCCGGGTTATCGAGCCGTGCCCACTCGCCGTCCACTTCCACCACCAGAACCCGCTGGTCTTTGGAGAGGCTGTCTATCAGCCTGGCTGTGGTTTCGTTCGGGAGATTCCTCACCCACAGATGCGATCCAAGAAAGATGTAAGGAGTTCCAGCAGGGACCGGGGTGGTATCGATCAAGTCATCTGCCGTTCCGGTTACCTCTCCCAGGTGCTCCATGAATGAGCTTTGGAAAACGCTCACATCCACCGGCTTGCGTTTCCAACCAAGCAGGTCACCGTAAGCTCCCGGTAATAACATCCTGTCACCCGTGAATTGATGCCCGACAATATTCTCCTTGATGATCCCGGTATCCTTGAATATCGGGTCGTAGTTTGGCAGCCATTTATCGCGTAAATCCTTCCATGACATTTTCGTCGCCACGAGAGGTTGTTTCCCCCAGGCTGCAAACCAGATCTTGTATTTTCCCAGCCAGTTCTTCATGCTGGGTGCGTAGGTGGTGATAAAACCCCGACCGGTGTATAACCCGGTCACAGGCCAGACCTTGACCAGAGCCTCGGCAAAAGCCTTGCAGTGACTGTCCAGCGCCCACGGTTTGAACAATGGGACATCCTTCCAGGGAAGTTTTCCCGCGCGCGCAGCCGTCCATTTTCCCCAATCTGCCCACCACTGTTCCATGTCACCCCACAGGGAGAGCACGGGCAGGCCGCTTGCTTTCAATGTCTTGCCGGCGAAAAGCGCCTGGGCATTCCCGCTATAAATGGGATCATCCCACCAGTAAGCATGCAGGCGCAGATACTTGGAATACTTGGCAACCAGTTCCCCATTCTTTTGAAAATTTGTATCCACCCCAGCAATACCCGAACCGGCCTTGAGGATCACATCCGTGACCCCCCCATCGATCAGTTCCTGCGGCTTGATCAATGCATCCCATTTACTGTGATCTGTGACTAGCACCCGATCCGTGATGATTGTTGCAGGCATATTTCCTCCTTACCCTACTGTCAAGAGTACTGCCGATTCATCCCAATGTTTCAGTCGCAAAAGGAAGAAAATTAGCATCCAGGAGTCAAAAAAATTAGAAAAAACAGGTTGTTCATGGCTCCAGTTCAGATCAAGTACTTGCATTCTTAAAGAATGACCGGATTCCGTTCCATGAACAGGCAAAAATATTATAGCATAGCAAACATGGGTTCGCTGACTGCGGGGCAGGTGGAACAACAATTGTCCATTTAATACCATCCATTTAATCGCAGTGTATATAGCAAGAATCCGGAGCCAGGCTACTTGGAATTCGGTACAATAGACCCATGCCAGATAACGACCGGCTCTCTGATGATTTCCTGATCGTCGAAAAAGCAATTCGCTATTTGAATGATAATTCCCGCCTGCAGCCTGATCTATCCTCCGTGGCAGATCACGTGGGCTTGAGCGAATACCATTTTCAACGCCTCTTCACCCGTTGGGCAGGGATCAGCCCCAAGCGCTTCCTGCAATTTCTCACCAAGGAAAATGCCAAGGCTTTGCTCACCCGCACCTCCATCCGTTTCGCGGCATATGAATCAGGGCTTTCCGGACCTGGACGCCTGCATGACCTGCTGGTGACCTTTGAAGCGGTCACACCCGCCGAATACCGCGCAAAAGGCGCGGGCGTGGACATCGTTTACGGCTTTCACCCCAGTCCCTTCGGTGAATGCCTGCTTGCGCTGACCTTGCGCGGCATTTGTTTCCTGGCATTCACCGATGGCTCGCCCCAGTCTGCCCTGGCACAACTCAGGAGGGATTGGGTAAATTCCAGTCTGCGTAAAGATCGTGAAGCAACCCGCCTGGTGCTTGAAAGGATTTTTCCTCCGCTCCCATTCGCTAAGGTCTCCCCATTACAGCAGCAGTCCATATCCCTGCACCTGCTTGGCACCAACTTCCAGATCAAAGTGTGGGAGGCGCTGCTGCGCCTGCCAGCCGGGGCGGTCACGAGCTATGGGAGGCTGGCAGAAGAGGTCGGTTCGGTCAATGCAGCGCAGGCTGTGGGGAACGCGGTTGCCCGGAACCCGGTGGCTTATCTTATCCCCTGTCATCGGGTGATCCAGTCAACAGGCGGATTTGGCGGGTATCGCTACGGGGCGGCGCGCAAGCAAGCCATCCTGGGACGGGAGTGGGCGCAGCAGGAGGCATGAGTTTCAATTTCCGGGGTAGGCTTCGCGCGCTGCTGTTCTAACGGTTTCTTAACCCAAACCTGGTAATATTAGACCAACAAAATCTGGTATTATCGGTTTTTTTATTGTGGAGCCTACTATGGAACGCAAACTAAAACATGTCGCCGTGCCTTCCTCCGAGATCACGCCCTATGCCTTGTATTTATCAAGAAGGGATTTCCTGAAAACTGCCGGTATTGTCAGCGCGGCAGCCTTCCTGGCGACCTGCTCGCCAACCTCCACAACCCAGGAGCCGACCGGTGTTCCTGCTGGCACTGAGACAAATCATGGGCCCATCCCGGATGATGCCAGGGGGTTAACGGCTGATGAGCTGGGTGATCCTCTCAATACATTCGATGAAATAACACATTACAACAATTACTATGAGTTTTCCACCAGCAAGGAGGCGGTCAACCCACTATCTGCGAATTTCAAGACCACACCCTGGACAGTGGAGGTAGGTGGTCTGGTGCAGAACCCGGGGATCTTCTCCCTAGATGACCTGCTCGAGTTCGAACAGAAGGAACGCATCTACCGGATGCGCTGCGTGGAAGGCTGGAGCATGGTCATCCCGTGGACAGGATTCGAACTGGCAGACTTGCTTAAGGAAGCCCAACCGATGACCAGCGCAAAATATGTGCACTTTGTAACCTTGATGGATGAGGAACGCCTGCCCGCGGAAGGGAACCGGAATTACCCCTGGCCTTACAGCGAGGGCCTGCGTCTCGATGAGGCCATGCATCGGTTGACTATCATCGCAACGGGTCTCTACGGACAGCCGTTACCAAATCCGAATGGCGCTCCCCTGCGGCTGGTGGTTCCATGGAAATATGGTTTCAAGGGTATCAAGGCGATCGTGAAGATCGAATTGACTGAAGCAAGACCGCAGACGATGTGGAACACGATCGCCCCAAATGAATATGGTTTTTATTCCAATGTCAATCCCGATGTGGACCACCCGCGCTGGAGTCAGGCCAGTGAAAGGCGCATCGGTGAATTAAGCCGCCGCCCGACATTGATGTTCAACGGCTATGCCGACGAAGTAGCCTCTCTGTATGCGGGGATGGACTTGCGTGCCAACTATTGACCGGGGGAAAAAAACATCCACCCTGCTGCGAATCCTTTTCCACATGGTCTGCTGGTTGCCATTGGCATGGATTCTATATGCCTATTTCAGCGGCCGCCTTTCCGTCAACCCGATCCAGGATATCGAGCAGCGGCTGGGTCATCTTGCCCTTTATTTCCTGTTCGCCACATTAATGGTTACGCCCCTCCACACGCTTTTGGGGTGGCGTCAGCCGCTGAAGTACCGCCGCGCGCTGGGACTGTATTGCTTTTTATATGCCAGCCTGCATGTGCTGGCGTTTTCCGGCCTGGATTACGGTTTCAACCTGAGGTTGATCGGCGGAATTGTCATCAAGAAACCGTATGCCATCCTGGGCATGCTCGCGTTCCTCCTGCTGCTCCCACTGGCAGTCACCTCTTTTGGCGGCTGGAAGCAGAGACTCGCACGCCGGTGGACCAAAATCCACCGCCTGGTTTACCTCGCCGGGATCCTCGTTGTCCTCCACTATACCTGGGCCAGGAAAGGCAACCTGTTCTCATTAAGCGGGGACATTCAGAGACCCCTGGCCTGGGGATTGCTGCTGCTGGTCCTCCTGTCATTGCGCCTGCCGTCGATTCGCCGCAGGGTGGGTGCACTTCGGCAAAGATCTGCGCACCCGCCTGATTAGGAATATATCTCAAGCAAATCCCCAGGATTATTCGTCCTGCCATTACCACAAATAAAATTGTTTGACTCTGTCCCCAATCTGCTATAAGATAGTTTATTGAGAGAGTTTTATTTTCTTCTTTATCAGGAGGAATTTGTGTGAAAACCGATCCTGCTGTTTATTCGCGCCCTGCGGAATTGCTCCAAAACCTGATCCGCTTCGACACCACCAATCCACCCGGTAACGAGAGACCATGTACCGAGTACATCAACACCCTGCTCACCGGGAACGGGTTTGATACCACCCTGGTCGCCAAAACTCCCGGGCGCCCCAACCTAATCGCGCGTTTGAAAGGTGAAGGAAAAGCCCCGCCGCTGCTGCTCTATGGGCACATGGATGTGGTCACCACGCACGGTCAGCAGTGGACCTACCCCCCATTTGAAGGACGCCTCGTCGATGGTTACATCTGGGGCCGCGGCGCGCTGGATATGAAGCACGGACTTGCCATGTACCTGGCTGCCTTGCTGCAAGCCAGGGCTGAGAAAATTTCTTTACCGGGGGATGTGATCTTCTGCGCGGTCACCGATGAAGAAGATGGAGGCGCGTTCGGTAGTGACTACCTGGTCAGCGAGCATGCCTCCCTGTTCCAGGATGTCAAATACGCGCTGAGTGAATTTGGCGGCTTTAACATGACCATGGGCGGCAAGTGCATCTACCCCATCATGGTGGCCGAAAAGCAATGCTGCTGGATGAAAATCACCTTCCATGGGCGCGGAGGGCACGGCTCGATGCCGGTCCACCAGCAGGCCATGGCGAAACTCGCCCGAACACTACGATTGCTCGACAGGAAACACCTGTCCTACCACCTGACCCCTCCAGCCCGCCTGATGATGACCAGCATCGCGAATGCCATGGGCGGAGTTGCCGGTCTCGCAATCCGGGCATTGACCAGCCGCCTGCTGGCGGAATCGGTTCTTTCGCTGCTGGGTGAGCGGGGGAACATCTTCGCCCCATTGCTCCACCATACCATCAGCCCGACGATACTACAAGCCAGTGACAAGGTGAATGTGATCCCCTCGGAGGTCTCGCTTGCCCTGGATGGGCGTCTGCTGCCCGGTTTTTCGCCCGAGGATATGAAAAAAGAGGTCCACTCCCTGCTCGGTAATGATTTCGATCTCGAAATTATCGATTACTCACCCGGGCCGTCCGCCCCAGACATGGGATTATTTGACACCCTTAAGGAAGTGCTAAAAGGATTAGACTCGACCGGATTCATCGTGCCCTACATGATGAGCGGCGTCTCCGATGCACGCTTCTTTTCGAGGCTGGGCATCCAGACTTACGGTTTCACCCCCCTGCAATTGCCGGAGGATTTCAGTTTCATTGAGACAATCCATGCCGCCAATGAGCGCGTTCCGGTGAAGGCAATGGAATTTGGAGTGCGGGCGGTGCTGCAGGCGCTGCAGAGATTCCACTAAGAGACCCATGGTCCCGACGCTCGACGCCCATGCCCACTTGGACCCATCCCGCAGCCTGGATGAACTCTCCTCCTCGGGCGCGGTGCTGTCGATGTGCCCCTCGTTGGAAAAGTCGGAAAGCGCACTGGAACGACATGATCCGCAGATCGCCTGGGGGGTTGGCTGCCATCCACGTTTCCCAGCCTCGCAGGCAAATTTCGATTTCAAGAGATTCTGTTCCCTCGCCATGCATACTGCCGTAATCGGAGAAGTGGGGCTGGATACCGGTTCTCGTGTCCCCATGGAAACGCAATTAAAGATTTTCCGGCAGGTGCTGGAATTCGTCGCCGGCATGCCACGGCTGGTGAGCATCCACAGTTTTCGAGCCGCTGCCCTGGTAATAAAGGAGTTGGAACGAACCCCGATAGCCGCCCCCGTTCTCCACTGGTGGACGGGGAATGTAGCGGAGACGCGCCGCGCGGTTGCCGTCGGCTGTTATTTCTCCATCCATTCCGCGGTGGCGAGGCATTCGAAATTCCGCCTGCATGTCCCTCTGGAGAGAATACTTGTCGAAAGTGATCACGGCATCCACGACCCCCCGGCAGCAATCCCCTGCCGGATCGAATGGGTTGAGCATCTCGTTGCGCAACAATATGGAATGGACGTGAAGGAAATCCGCAGACTCTGCTGGTCAAACCTGGGCAGGATCATCCAACAGACCCGCACCAGCAGCCTGTTTCCCGAGAAGTTGGCGGCCTTATTTTCGCCTTTCGAACTATCCACCCATCCTGCATAAAAGGAGAATCCGGTGCCCACCCTATCCGCACAGCAAGCGCTCGAAATCCTGCGTAAAGGCAGCGAGACCTTCCGGTGGTATGTCGTCCCGCTGCTCGCGTTCGTTTTCTACGTGTACACGGTTGAAGCCGAGAAACGCAATTGGAATCTACTCCTGGCCGGCCTGGCTTTCTGGGGCATGGACTGGTTCAACGAGATCTGGAACGGATTGGTTTTCCACTTCACCAATTATGCCCCGGTCTGGGGCGCGCCCGGCAGGACCGCCTTCCTGATCCTCATCGGATTGAACATTGAGATCATGTTCATGTTTGCCGTCTCCGGTATCATCTGGACCAAGATGCTGCTGCCCGATAAAAAAGCTAAGATATTGGGCATCCCCAACCGGGCTTTCATCGCGGTCGCCGGTGCTGCTTTCTGTGTCTTCGTGGAATACCTGCTCAATTCTGCCGGCGCCCTCACCTGGGATTATTCCTGGTGGGGCCGCAGCGCGCCGTGGCTCATCTTCCTGTTTGGTTACCTGACTTTCTTCGTTGTCGCTTTCTGGGTATTCGACATGAAGACGATGAAGAACAAACTGATCACTGTGGGCAGCATCTGGGCGCTAGACATCCTCGCCCTGGTCGTATTCATCCCCGTGCTGCACTGGATCTAACAGAAAGTTGTTAAGGTGGGTCTTGTCAACCCACTCTGTACGATTCTCACTGGATGGTTAGACTCTTCACTTCTACTGTGGCTGGTATTTTCCCTCCGTGACCAGCCGCGTGCTGCCATTCCCTTCGTCTTCGAAGATCTCGTAGACCAGTTCAAGGGGGACCACTTTTCCCAGCATGGCTTGTGCCGGGCAGTATTTCGTTGCCGTCAATTCGATGGCTCGGCGCACGGCTGCTTCCTCCACGGCACGACCACACACAATGTAGCGGATGGTTGCATGGGTGAATACCATAGGCATCTCCTGCGCCTGGTCCGCATGAACCCTGACCTCGAAGGAGGTTACCTCCTGCTTCTTCTTCATCAGGATGGAGATGACATCCATCGCCGTGCAGCCTGCCAGGCTGACTGCCATCAGTTCCAGGGGGCGGAAACCATCGTTTGCACCACCCACAGCGGGGTCAGCCCCGAGAGGCACATCGAAGCCGGTATCCGCCTTGCCTGTGAAACTCAGTCCCTGATGCCAAATTACGCTAGAGTTCATTTGTTCTCCTCCAATAACGGGGTTACATTTTTTTCCAGCGTCGCCTGGTTAATGGCTCCCGTCCACGCCATGCGCAGCCTCCCCTCCCTGTCGATGAGGTAACTGCTGGGCAGATCCCAGTTCTGGAAGGCGTCCAACGCCGAGCCGGATGGATCGAGCCAGATGGTGAGGGTTACTCCATTTTCCCTGACGAAGGCAGCCACCTGATCGGCGGATTCTCCTGATTCGATCGCCACCACAAGAAATCCCTCTGCCTGGTGGGCAGCCTGGTAAGCTTCCAATTCGGGGATTTCATCCTTGCATGGTGGGCACCAGGTGGCCCAGTTATTGACCAGGATCACTTGCCCGCGCAAATCACCGATCGAGACAGCCCTGCCGGCAAGATCCTTTAATGCCAGGTCCGGGGCTGCAGAATCGAGCAAAACAGGAGCAGAGATTGGGGTTGCACCAGCCAGCGCCTTTTGTTGCGCGGCTGCAAACAGCGGGATCAATCCTGCTCCGAGCAGGAAAATCCCGCCGGCGAAAAAAGTGATCAACGCGGTCCTGCGGCGGTCAGGTTTCCTGGATTCAATCATGGTGTTTTTTATTAGATAATGTCGGAGGGGAATGAACTTGAATCGATCCGTTTGTCTTCGTTCCCTGTAATCGCACCAACCTGGCATGCTGGATGGAAGACTACCGGGGCGGAAGGTCAATGGCGGATATAGTCGTCAAGGTTCAGAACACGGAAAAGACGCTCCCTGACCAATGCAGGGACTTCGCCTGCTTCT
>Ga0315275_10002449_pt1 | contig 16759 bp, 17 predicted proteins | sample YL17G03_0_MG_FD_205557 | JGI IMG/M metagenome (GOLD analysis project Ga0315275, IMG submission 205557) | Sediment microbial communities from Yellowstone Lake, YNP, Wyoming, USA - YL17G03_0 | ecosystem: Environmental > Aquatic > Freshwater > Lake > Sediment | place: USA: Wyoming | collected... | reverse complement strand
CGCCTAGATTAGAGAGATCGGTAGGATGTGACCTATAAAGGCTCTGCATCACCGAGGCCTAGCCTGCATGATTCATGACCGCTTCTGCTGCAATTGCCGATCCACTGCTGCGACGGGCCTTCGGCCGTCGGGCTCGCCCCTTGGCCCCTCAACGTACTGCACGAGTACGCATCAGGGCCTCAGAGTTCCGTGCGCCGGTCTCGCGACGCGGCTCAGCGATTTCGTAACGAACCGTCATGAATCATGCGGGCTTATGCTGGTGGCGGGGATGTGTTGTGTGGCACTCTTCTGTCCAGGCCTCATCTCACCCGCGCGCTCCGCATCGTTGCCACCGAGTGCCTCCTCGTCCGGCCCCACGAAGCGGTGGGCACAGTTCGAGTTGAACCAAGCTGAGTCGATGGGGGATCTGCAAAGTGGCAAGCCCGTCACGCTGACGATTTATCTTGGAGGCGTAACAGCGGGTACAACTTCGGTGGTGGCGACCTGTGAATCGATGGTGTTTCAACCCCAAACGGTGACGCTCGAGCCGGATGCGGAGTCGATGGCGTTGAAGGGGACGGTGACGCTCGAGCCGATTCCAATGAGTCGAACCTCCGTGCCACCCAAGGCTGCGCGAGTCCAGGTGACGTTTGCGCGATCCCGCCAGGACAAACTCGAACGGTTCCTGCAGCGGGTTGTGTATGTAACCATGGATCGTTCTGAGCCGGCCAATGAGAGTAGTGAGTTGCCGCCCGTTCGTCCAGAGAAATCGCAGAGCGAGGATGTCATCTTAGATGAAGTGCAACCGGCCTCGGGGCCGGTCTCGATGGGCGCCTTAGCCGAGGAAGATCTGGTCCCGTTTGCCTCCCCAGGGGAGGGGAAGGCGTATTGGCAGCATGTGAGTCAACTCATCAGCCGGAGTTGGGCCCGTCAGGTCCGCGGAATCCGGCGTGCACCAAGCAGCGAAACGATGAAGGTCCGTTTCAAGATGTTTCCCAACGGCCGCGCCCAGCTGATCGAGATTGAGAAAGGCTCCGGTGCGCGCGAAATCGACGAAGCCGCAATTTATGCGGTGGTCAATGCCCAACCGTTCCTGCCGTTGCCCAGCGAGTTGGGGGAGGACGCGGTGGACGTGCATGTTCGGATGCGAACCGGTAGTCGGGCACGGCCCCTTGAGGTGCAGTCGGTCGGGAATCCGTCACCCAGCAAGCCTGATGCGTCCGGCCAGCCTTCGAAGAAGTAGGTTACAACCCATTCAGACCACGTCTGCGATACGTGTGATCCAGGAGGAGAGATTCATGCTGAAGAGGAGAGAGCAGAGTTGGTGCGCGCTTTTGCTGTTCGGAGCAACGGTCTGGTTCCCGTTGGTGGTTCACGCAGAACCAACTCGTTGGAACGTGGATTCTGAACATTCGACGATCGAATTTCGCGTCACGCACATGGTCGTGTCCAAGACCACAGGCCGGTTCATGGACTATACCGGGTTTATCGACATGGATGCCGAAGCCGGGACAGTGAAGGCCATTGAGGCCACGATCAAGACCGGGTCGGTGAATACGAATCACGAAAAACGGGATGCCCACTTGCGGAATGCCGATTTTTTCGACGTGGAACAGTATCCGACGATGACCTTCAAGATGAAGAGCTACAAGAAAACTGCAGAGGGCTATACGGCGCTGGGAGACCTCACCCTGCGCGGGGTAACCAAGGAAATCACTCTGGTGGGCCACTATAATGGGGCGACGAAGGATCCCTGGGGTAATACCCGAGCCGGCTTCAGCGCGGAGGGGAAGCTCAACCGCAAAGACTTCGGCATGGTCTGGAACAAGACGTTGGATAGCGGCGGACTCGTCGTCGGCGACGAGGTCCAGATTCGGCTGGATATCGAATGTATCAAGGCCAAGCCTTAGCAGGCTGTTGCAAAAGTCCGCCAGCTTCGTTCTCGCTTCGCTCAGAGGCTCAACGTACCCCAGAGGGTACGCTTCGCCTCCTCGCTTGCTGCGGCCTTGCTGGACGGCCATTTTGAACAGCCTGCGAGAGTGTTCCTTTGTTGCGCTACATATTCGGACCATCAATCTGCTCATCGCGTCTCATCTTTTTGAGAGTAATCGATAATGAAGGCGATGGTTCTGGCGCGCACAGCGGACGTGGGAACCGCCCCACTACAGCTTCGCGAGCTTCCAATGCCAGAGCCAGGCCCTGGGGAGGTCTTGGTTCGCATCACCGCCTGCGGGATCTGTCGGACGGATCTTCACGTCATCGAAGGGGAGTTGTCCAACCCCACGCTTCCACTCATTCCCGGCCACCAAGCCGTCGGGGTTGTCAGCCAGGTTGGCGCCGGCGTGAGTGAGCGGACGGTCGGCGAGCGAGTTGGCATCGCCTGGCTGCAGTACACGTGTGGTACCTGCGAGTTTTGTATGAGCGGGCGCGAGAACCTGTGCGAGCGCGCCAGGTTTACCGGCTATCAGGTCGATGGCGGATACGCGGAGTATGCGCTCGTCCCGGCAGCATTTGCTTATTCGATTCCACGGGTCTTCAGTGATGAAGAAGCGGCCCCGCTCCTCTGTGCCGGGATCATCGGCTACCGCGCATTGCGCCTGAGCGGGATCCAGGCTGGCCAACGGCTCGGCCTCTATGGGTTTGGAGCGTCCGCTCACATTGCCATCCAAATTGCTCGTTCTTGGGGCTGTCAGGTCTATGTCAGCTCGTTGAAACTGGATCATCAACGTCTTGCACGTGAGTTGGGCGCTGCTTGGGTGGGCGGCGCGACCGACAGGCCGCCGGAGAAGCTTCACGGCTCGATTATCTTTGCGCCGGCTGGGGAATTGGTGCCGCTTGCCTTGCGTGCATTGGAACGCGGCGGCACGCTTGCCCTCGCCGGTATTCACATGACGCCGATTCCCTCGCTCGATTACGATCGCGAGGTCTTTGGAGAGAAGGTCATTCGAAGCGTCACGGCCAATACGAGGCAGGACGGTCTCGACCTCCTGCGTGAGGCCGCTGCGATTCCGATCAAACCCCAGACCCTGTCGTTCCCCCTCGCTGATGCTAACCGTGCGTTGCAAGAGTTGAAAGCCGGACGCTATTCGGGAGCCGGCGTGCTCGTCCTCTCGTAACCGACCAGAAGAAAGTGAGCAAGGGCTATGATAGGATTTCTCGCGATGCGTCAGACCTGTCTCATCCTCTGGTATGTGTGTAGCCTGCTGCTCGTCGGCCTGCCGGCCTGGGCGCTGGAGTTTACCGCCGATCAAGTGACGAAGATCGACGGTAAATCGCACAAAGCGGTCATCTATTACCGTGATACGATGTGGCGCATCGAGCACCATTCGATGGGGCCGGTCAACGTCAGTATCGTGCGGAAAGACAAGCAGGTCGTGTGGCTGCTCCTTTCGCGGATGAAACACTTCAAGACGCTGCCCTATAGTCCGGAGCAGGACCTCAGGGTGAGTGAAAAGCTGGATGGAGAAGTGTTGCGACAGGAGATCGGCACGGAAGTGCGCGAGGGGCATCCGACGATCCTGTATGAAGTGACGACGAAGCAAGGGGAGCAGGTTGAGGTTTACTATCAGTGGATTGCCACAGATATTCATTTTCCGATGAAGCTGGCGAGGAAAGACGGGAGCTGGATTGTGGAGTATCAGCATGTGAAGCTGCGATCGGTCTCGGACTATCTCTTCAACCTGCCGGTCAACTTTCAGCCGTTGGAAGATTTCAATAAACAAGAAGCCCCTGAGCCAATCGGGCCGGGCATGTAACGTAGCTAGGAGGCGGGATTGTGAGAGCATTCGGAATCATCGTGGTTGTTGTGATCTCAGAGTTGATCGGAATCGGTGGATTGGTTCATGCGTTGGATGTTTCGGACGTCGTCAGGGAATGGACTCCCGAAGGAAAGAAGCTCGCCGCCGAGCGGGCGAAACTGCCGGCTCACGATGAGATGGCCCTCATTCCGGCTGGCTCGTTCATCATGGGGAGCGACAGGAAGATAGATCGCAATGCCTATCAGGCGGAGTTTCCTCAGCGGAAGGTCTATCTGGATGCCTACGAGATCGACAAGTTCGAAGTGACCACTGTTCAATATCTGAAGTTCATCCTTGCTAAGGATCTGCCTCCGCTCATCGACTGGCAGTATGACGGCGGCAACTTCCAGGAGACCATGGTCAACCATCCTGTGATGCATGTGTCCTGGGCTGATGCCGATGCCTACTGCAAGTGGGCGGGGAAGCGCCTGCCTACCGAAGCCGAGTGGGAGAAGGCGGCACGCGGGGAGGATGGGCGGCTTTACCCTTGGGGCAATCAGCCTCCTGGATTGTCGCGTGCAAACTTCAGCCGGACAGGCTTGTCAGGTCCGGTGCGCGATCGTCCTGAGCGGTTGCTGCTCTATCCGCCGATCATTTCCGTCGACAAATACGATAATGCAGTCGGTCCCTACGGCACGTTTCAGATGGCGGGTAACGTGGCCGAGTGGGTGGCCGACTGGTATGACCAAAAATATTACGCGACTGCGCCGGACAAGAACCCCAAGGGGCCCGAGAAAGGTACCCAGCGGAGCTTCCGCGGCGGCGGCTGGATCGACAGCACGCCAAGCGTACGGGGCGCGCAACGCAACGGGACCGACCCCAACACCAAAATGAACTGGATGGGCTTTCGCTGCGCGCGAGACGTAAAAGAGGCGGGAGAGACGCAGGAACTCAAGCCCACACAAACCAATCTACGCTGATAGTTTCTGTTGAAGAAGCGCGTGTACCTGTTCGCTGGTTTCTTTGACCAGGACGCCCATCTTCGGGTGGGAGGGTTCGAAGTCGATGGGGAGATCATAGTGGCGGAGGCATTCGCTGGCGGTGGGGCCGATAGAGGCGACGACCATCTTTTTACACGCCTCTTTGAACTGCGCGGTTGTGCCTTCCTGCTCGAGTAACTGCATGACATGATCGATCTGCGCGGCATTGGTGACCAACATGACCTGCATGTTTCCCGCAATGATCTTGCCGAGCGCCTGCTTCAACGGGCCTGTGTCTTCCGGGAGCGTCCAACGGTAAATGGGCACGGGAAAAACCTCTGCGCCACGTTGTCTGAGGGCCTCTAAGAGCTGCGGATTGGACATGCCATATTCTTGCACGGCGACGCGGAGACCCTTGACGGGACGGTACTCGTCGAGCGTGGAAACTACCTCCACCCACGTGTTCGGTTCCGGCACGGTGATGCTCGGTTCCAGGTCGAGTACCTTCTTGAGGGCCGCGAGGGGTTTCGGCCCTCGCGTGACCACAAAGGTTTTTTTCAGCGCCTCGACCAGGTCGCTCAGAGGATAGCGAGTTTGGAGTAGGTTGAAGAGGGCTGTGGTGCCGGTGCCGGTCAGCAGAATCACAATGTCAATCTGTTCGAGGATGAGCTTGACGCCCAGGCGGAAGACGGCCCCATTCTCTTGAAGGGGAATCGGAAGTTCCCGTAAGGCTGGGGCCACAACCGGCGTCCCTCCGTTTCGTTCGATCAGCCGCGCCATTTCTGGCGCCATGCGACTTTCAAACGACACGACGCGCAGGCCGTGGAAATCCGTGGGCAGGGACGGCGGTGGCGGTTCGCTGGGAACAGGGTCCGGCGTGACTTTGACCGAAGTTGGGGGTGTCGCGGGCTTGTCTGGTTCGCCGCAGATCGAGAGGAGCGCGACGATTTCCGTAACCTCTTCCAGCAGCCCCTGAATAGACTGATCCTGGTCGTTGCCGGCGGCGCCGAGCAGTTCGAGCCAAAATACACAGTCGTCGGCGTCTCCTGAAGCGAGGTTGCGACTTCGGTGGAAATCATCTTCAGACCAGGCACGAGCAAGAGCGCGGCTGTCCGCGGCCAGGGTGGTGGCCGCTTTCACAAGCGGCGTTTGAATGGCAAGGGTTTCGGGTGTTTTAGCGAGATTTCCGAGCAGCTTCAGGATGCCGATCGCAAACTGTCTTGTCTTGGTCCTGAGCTGATCTGTCTGGTTCGATCCGGTCATGACACGGTTGTATCATGCGGACGAGTCAGATCATCATCGCAAACGACTATTTCGCATCGAGGGCGCAACGGAAACCGGTCGATTCGTTCCGAATCGTCGGATCGCTGTCCACGCGGGTAAAGATGCGGACCGTGGGGGTCTCGTTCTGCCATCCTGCACCCCGAATGACTTTTTTGATACCACTGTCTGGGCCTTTGGGATTCTTCGCTGGGCTCTTCTCGTAGTAGCGAGCGTCGTACCAGTCGTTGACCCATTCCCAGACGTTGCCGGCCATGTCGTAGGCGCCGAACGGGCTCTTGCCCAATTCATAGCTTCCGACGGGCATGAGGGTCTTCTCGCCGACCCACTGCTGATTGAAGTTGAGATGTTTGACCGTAGGCTCGACATTGCCCCAGGGGAATCGTCGATCGGCGGTACCCTTTGCCGCCTTTTCCCATTCGGCTTCGGTCGGGAGGCGCTTGCCCGCCCAGGCGCAATAGGCCTCGGCGTCAAACCAATCCACATTGATAACGGGCCGGTCTGTCAGTGAGTCAGCGATGGTGTTTCCCTGCCAGAGGTTTCGCGTTGGATTTTTCGGGTTCTGTGGGACACGATGGCCTGTGGTTTTGACGAACTCCAGATAGCGGCCGTTCGTCACCTCGAATTTGTCAATAAAAAAAGTGTCCACAAACACGTCATGGCGTGGATATTCATCGCGTCCGCCGTCCCGGTCTCCGTGCGGGACACCCATCGGAAACGAGCCGGCCTGGACCACGACCATCGGCGCGCCGTCTTTGCCAATCGGTGACGTGAGCGGGACCTGAGTAGGTTGGTCGGCTGCGAAGAGGGGTGACATGTTAAGCAGGACGCAGAGCATAGTCGAAACAAGCATTGATCGGACAGCCATCGTGGTGGACTCCTTGTTCAAGATTGGAAGCGTGAGTATCGTACCATAGCTGGGGGAGGAAGCGCAGCCGCCTGTTCGACTCCGGCTGGTCTGAGTGTGTTCCGCGGTCCTTGGATTTTTAATTGACGGAGCCGAGGTGGCCCCCTACTATACGGACACCATTGAGGCTGACTATGAGTGCTCCGCTCCATCGAGGATTACGCCACGTGGCGCTTCGCGTCACGAATCTCGCGCGGTCTCGCACATTCTACGAACAGTTGCTGGGGATGAAGGTGGTGTGGGAGCCTGACCCGGACAATGTGTATTTCAGCTCTGGCTCGGATAACCTCGCCTTACACCAGATTCCACCGTCCGAGTTTGCGGTCTATCAGCCTGTGAAGGGGCAATTGTTGGATCACGTCGGTGTGATCCTTGAGAGCCAGGAGGCAGTCGGTCGAATGTATCGGGAGATCGAACCGCGCCTGCCGCAGCTAGGTGGGCAGGTCGTGAAACCGCCGAAGCAGCATCGCGACGGCAGCTATTCCTTTTACTTTTCCGATCCTGACGGCAATGTTATTCAAGCGTTGTACGAACCCACCATCAGTAAACTCAAATGGGAAGTGACGAGTGACCAGTGATCAGTTAAAAGATATGCAAAAGCCCGCTTCACGCCCGTCACCTATCACCCATCACGCATCACAATCATGAAGATCTGGGACAGTCTGCCGAAACATCAGTATCTCAGTCTCGCGCCCTGGAGCTGGGTCCAATTGGAGAGCGCAGACCCTCCCGGGCCCTTTCCCTTTGTTGCAGGGGTGGCCCCTGAAGTCGTCGCGAGTCTCCATGAAGCCCATGGCCTCCTCTCTAGCGCGATTGATACGGCCATCAGCGATGTCTTTTCCAAGCGGGCCCCGGTCGACGATCCCGATCGTCAGCGACGATTGGAAGATGCCTATGCGGAGGTGATCAGCGCCCGTCCCTATTTGAAGGAGCACATTCGTTGTGGGCGGAAGCCGGACGGGACGTTTCAATGGGAGTTTCCGACCGACCCCACCAAATCTGCCACGGTTACTAATGGTGGACTCAGGATTTTCCACTCCGTGAAGAGGCAGGCCATTTCGATCGGGTTTGACCAGCGGCAGTTGGGACCGCTGGTGGGAAAGGTTTTGGGGTTCTTGGACGGCACGCATCAGACCGACGAAATTAGTACAGTGGTGGCAACTTCGGGGCGAGATGGAGAACGCGTACTCACGCGTCTGATCGAATCCCTTCACCAGCATGAGTGCTTGGTCAGTTCGAGTACCTCCTCCGTCAGATCCCATTGGTTCGAGACGATGAAAGATAAAGACATAGTCCATCTCGGCCATGCCGCGCTGTTGTATCGGCAACGGGACCAGGCGTTGTTGTTCGATCCCTGGCTACTGCCCTGGTTTGCGGAATCCTCCATCCCCTCGCTCTGGGGATCGCTGCTGCCCAAGCCGGCTGCCGTCTTCTTGACCCATGATCACGACGATCATGTGGATCCTCGCACGCTTTTGCACCTGCCTAAAGATATGCCGATCATCGTGCCGAGCCGAAGGAATCGGCGGACGCTCTCCTACGATTATCTGTCACTCTTGCGAGAGCTGGGATTTGGCAACGTGATTGAATTGGCGCATGGAGAGAGTTGGGCTTTCGATGGAGGGGCCGTCTACTCCGTGCCGTTCTATGGCGAAGATCCCTGCGATCTGGAGATGCCGCGCAACTGCTATCTCATCGTTGATCGGGGTTATAACGTGCTCGTGCATGCGGACAGCGGGCCGACGAATAGCGGCAAGTCCGCCCTCAAGGACGGAGTGATCCAGTCACTTGTGCAGAAGCATGGGCCGATCCCGCTAGTGTTTGCCTCACAACAACAATTGCTCGAAGTCCGTGGCCATACGGCTCACGCGCCCTTGTCTCATCCTGGGAAATGGCTCGACGTGGGAGAGAACGGCTATCTCACGAATGCATATCTTGCCGATGTCTGTGCGGCAGCGCAAGCCAAGCTCTTCGTGTCGTATGCCACTGGCGGCGCAGACTGGTATCCGGACCATCTCTCGTTCATGTTCAGCCAACGGAATCCCGCCCGCACAGCCTTACTGACCGCTCACTGGGAACCGCCTGAAACCCTCAAAGAACTTCTCGTTAAGAACGGATGCAGGTATCATTGCGGTCATGCATTGGATTTGTTTCGTCGCACGACTGACGGGCTGGTGGAATCGGTGAAGACCGGAGAAGCCCTGACGCCTCTGGCGCTCTACCAGCTTGACCACGGCGACCCTCTGTTTATGCAAGCCAGTAGCCGCACTGCACCATCTCGATAGATCGAAAGGACCGACTATGACCGTGCGCAAAACAGAGCAAGCCCCGATCCTCGTCACCGGTGTCGCCGGATTCATCGGCTTTCATACGGCGACCAGATTGCTGGAGCGAGGCGAGCGGGTGATCGGACTCGATAACGTCAATGACTACTACGACGTGCGACTGAAGAAGGCGCGGCTGGCGAAGCTGAAGCCCTTCAAGCAGTTCACCTTCACCAAAACCGATCTGGCCGACCGAGTGAAAATGCGCCGGCTCTTTGCCCGGCAGCCAATTGCGAAGGTGGTTCATCTGGCGGCGCAAGCGGGTGTGCGCTATTCGCTGGTGAACCCGCATGCTTATTCGGACAGCAACATCGAAGGGTTTCTGAACATTCTAGAAGGATGCCGGCACGCGAAGGTCGAGCACCTCGTCTATGCCTCGTCGAGTTCCGTCTACGGTGGCAATACCCAGATGCCGTTTTCGATTCATGACAACGTCGATCATCCGGTTTCTCTCTATGCGGCCAGCAAGAAGGCCAACGAACTCATGGCTCATTGCTATGCGCATCTCTATCGGATTCCTTGCACGGGTTTGCGGTTTTTTACGGTTTATGGGCCCTGGGGGAGGCCCGATATGGCCCTCTTCATTTTCACGAAGGCGATTCTGGAGGGAACACCGATCGAGGTCTACAATCACGGAAAGATGCTCCGTGACTTTACCTATGTCGATGACATCGTCGAGGGAGTGATCCGGACCCTCGATCAGCCGGCCACGCCGAACCCAGTCTGGTCTGGTGACAGACCGGATCCAGGAACCAGCTCAGCGCCAGCTCGGATCTACAATATCGGCAATCATCAGCCAGTCGAGCTCCTGCGTTTTATCGAGGTGTTGGAACAGGCGATTGGGAAACATGCGAAGAAGAAACTGTTGCCCATTCAGCCAGGTGACGTTCCTGCCACCTATGCCGACATCGAGGACCTGTCACGGGATGTTGGGTTCAAGCCCTTGACGCCAATCGAGGTGGGGATTCCCCGGTTCGTGCAGTGGTATCGGGAGTTCTATAAAATAAAAACATAAAACTGAGGGGTGCCAAGCCCTTTAGATAGACTGGCACCCCTCGGTCTTTCGTCCTGGACTGACTCGTTACGGACAGCCGACTGGGACAAATCCTGTCCCAAACATTCTCGATAGAGTTACGAACCGTGCGTTGTCGTAGAACGAATAGCTCGGACCCCGCTGATTTCTTCCGGAAAGATCTCCTCCATACGAGGGATCTGTCCCGTAATAGAACCCGCCACGGGTTTTCTGATTGAGGTGGAGCCACTCTCCATACATGGAACAGACTTCAGCTTGAACGGAGCCGGACGAGGCGATGCTGGCGTGCCAATCTTTGGCCCAATCGGGGACGCTCTGTCCTCCGCCGGTCATACTAGCCTGATTGCGGTCTGGGTAGGGAGGAATATCGTAGTGAGGAGCCATGGCCACGCTGGGGCGATAGGTTGGCATGTCATCCAGCGAGGGCACGACCGACAGAGGCTTGAGAGTCATCAGGGTGCACCCGGGCAGGTCTTTATTCGTGTACAGGGTGCTCCCGTCTGCCTGAGGACATTGGCGCATCTGCAACGGATCAAAGGCGATCGTGGTATCGGAGAATGCCGACGTTGAGGACAGAGTGAGGATCGTTGCGGCGATCATGAGCTCGCGGACGGGCTGCATAAAGCACCTCCCCTCAGACGGTGGAACAGACAGGGTTTGCATCATCGTTCACCTTTTTTTAAATTATACTCACCGATGGTGCTGACAAGCTATTCCATCAGAGACAAAGCCGTCTATTCATCTTTCGAGGGGGGCTGCTACCGGCGCGGGACGTCGCAATATGGCTCAGCTGGCCGATTAATCGATAGTAATGGCTCAATCGATTCGGGATGTACGCCTTCCAAATTCAGCAGCACAAGATCAGCTTCAGTCAGTTGTTCGGGGGGATAGGTGGTGGCCAGCGCGAGGACACTCATGCCGGACGCCTTGGCTGCGCGGATGCCGGCTCGGGAATCTTCCACCACCACACATTGCGCGGCGGTAAGCAGCGGCGGGTGGGGATCCACTACGGTCAGTCGCTTGAGGGTCGCATGATAGATTGTTGGATCGGGCTTGCCGGTGGTGACGTCGTCTGCCGACACGACCACCGAAAAGTCCCGCTCGATCGCTGTCCCTCGCAGCGCATGGTTGATTTGTTCCCGCCAGCCTCCTGTGGCAATGGCTATTCGATATTGCGCCCCGGCACGTTTTACGAACTCGACGACGCCGGGGAAAAGGGCCGGCTTGTGGACGGCTGTGTATTTCCGGAAGAGCATGGCCTTCCGATCCATCACGGTCTGCAGCAGGTTTCGATCGCAGGTGCCGTCGCGTATGGTGAGGAGCGCCGTCGCCAGGTGCGTTCATCCATACCCAGGTACGTGCTGTAGTACTCATCCTTCGTGAGCGACAGGCCGTGTTTGGCCAACGCCTGCTGGAAGCAACGCAGATGCGGCGTCTCGTCGTCGACGATGACGCCGTTGAAATCGAAAATAATGGCGCGGATCATGGTCAGGCCTCGCTCGTTCGTTTCGTGAAGCCACTGTAGCGAAACGGCTTCCGTTGAACAAGCAGCTTTGCCTTGTTCCATTCTCGCTACTGGGGTATTCTCCGCCCTGAACCCGATAAATGTGAGGCGTGAAACGTGAAGCGTTCCAAGAAGTTCCCTCGCCTGCCCCCCCACTCCTCATGCCTGACCAATTTCTGGTATGACTGACTACGGCGTGTTGGCAAATCTGCTCGTGATCTTCACGGTGTCGATTGCCGTCGTCTTCGTATTCCATCAGTTCCGGCTTCCCTCAATCGCGGGATTCTTGGTCGCCGGCGCGCTCATCGGCCCCCACGGATTGAACCTCATCTCGGACATCGGCACGGTCCAAGTGTTGGCGGAGATCGGGGTCGTCCTGCTCCTCTTCACCATCGGCATCGAATTCTCGTTAGTGCAATTAGCTTCCTTGCGCCGCCTCATGTTTCTGGCCGCACCGATCCAGGTCGGCGGCGTACTGTTGATCGCGTGGCTCGGAGCGATGCTCATCGGACTGTCCTGGCAGCAGGGGCTGTTCTGGGGATTCCTCTTCTCCCTGAGCAGCACGGCGATCGTGTTGAAGACTTTGGCTGAACGGGGGGACAGCGACTCGATCCATGGCCGTGCCACGATCGGAATTCTCGTCTTTCAGGATTTGGCCGTCGTACCCATGATGCTGCTGACGCCGATTCTTGCTAGCCAATCGGATGGAGGCGGGCTGGCGATTCTGCTCACCTTGGGGAAGTCAGTTCTTGTCGTCGTGCTCGTCATTGCCGCCGCCTGGTATCTGGTCCCCAAGCTGTTGGAACATATTGTCCGCAGCCGCAGCCGCGAACTGTTCTTGCTAACGATCATCGTCCTCTGTCTCGGGATCGCGTGGCTTACCTCGCTCGGCGGTCTCTCCTTGGCGTTGGGCGCGTTCATCGCCGGGTTGGTCATCTCTGAATCGGAGTACAGCCATCAGGCCATGGCCGAAGTGCTGCCATTCCGCGATAGTTTCAATAGTCTCTTCTTCGTGTCGATCGGCATCCTTCTGGACTGGCGGGTGTTGTTCGTGCATCCGCTGCCGGTGGTAGGACTCCTGGTCACGATTCTGTTGGTAAAGTTTGTCGCCGGGGCCGGAGCGGTGTTGTTGGCGGGGGTTCCTCCACGCTCGGCGGTTATGGTGGGCATCGCCCTGGCCCAGGTCGGAGAGTTTAGCTTCTTACTGGCGCAGCAAGGGCAGGAGAGTGGCTTCCTGCTGGGTGATCCGTATCAGGTCTTTCTGGCGGTCTCGGTGCTCTCCATGATCGTGACACCCTTTCTCATGCAGTGGTCGCCGCACCTGGCCCGCCGCGTGGAGGCGTGGCAGCGGCTTCGACATTGGTTGCCGAGTCGCACCACCGCCCACGTCCTGCAGACCGAAGAGAAGCAGATTCGGATTCGGATGAAGGACCACGTCATTATTGTGGGGTATGGGTTGAATGGGAGGAATCTCGCTCGCGTCCTCGGTGAAACAGAGATCCCGTACCTTGCCTTGGATCTCAACGGCGACACCGTCAGCCGCGAAGCGAAACACGGGGTGCCGGTCTACTACGGCGATGCCACGAATCCGAATGTGTTGCGGCATATGAAGATCGAGGACGCGAAGGTGTTGGTGGTGGCCATCTCGGATCCGTTTATCACCCGGCGGACTGTGCAGGTTGCCAAGGGACTCAACCCCAAACTCCATGTCGTCGTACGGACTCGCTATTTGCGCGAATTGGAGGAGCTGCACCAGCTCGGCGCGGATGATGTGGTGCCGGAGGAATTTGAAACTTCCATCGAGATCTTTGCCTTGGTGCTTCGCACCTACAAACTGCCGCAGGACTATGTGAGGCAAAAGGCTGAACAAGTTCGCCGTGAAGGGTACGCCTTGCTTCGTCGCAGCGAATTGCCGGAACTCGCGCATCATCTTCGTGGCGGGACCTTGACCGATGCGGAAGTCGAAACCTTCCGCATCGACGAGGATTCGCCTGCGCGGGGGAAGACGTTGGCTGAGCTTTCTCTCCGTCCACGCACTGGCGCTTCGGTGATCGCCTGGACGCGCACTGGGGTGACTCATTCGAATCCGTCGGAGAAGACTCGGTTGATGACCGGTGATATTGTAGTGTTACTCGGTTCGCGCGCACAGATTCGACAGGCGATGGGGCTTTTAGTGCAGATGGGTGCGAAATGAGCCGCTAGCGTCCTGCCGTCGTCATGAGCTGGTAGGCCTCCTCCAACGTTGCCACTTCAAGAACGTTGATGTTCCACTGGGTTGCTAGCTGGGAGAGATCCCAATAAGCCATGTATAGTTATCCGCGAGGCACCACTGTGGTTTTAAGCTGTGCGCGGGCCGCCGCTTCGACTTTGACGAGAAGTGCAGCTACCTGCTCGATCTGACCGTCCGGTGCGATGATCCCGGTGAGGCCAAGGTCGTTGTCTTGACAAGAAAAAGAAGCGGGGACTATAGTCAAAATCCCGTTGAAATCGCTAAATTCATGCGGACCTGACAGGAAAGAGGGCGTCATGACAATCACGCAGATGGATCCAGCTGTGGCGCTCGCAGGCCTACAGACTTCCAAGCCTGACAAGGTAACGATCGTGCTACTGAGCGGCGACATGGATCGCGCAATGGCGGCGTTCATCATCGCCACTGGGGCCGCTGCCATGGGGATGCAGGTCACCGTCTTTTTCACCTTCTGGGGTCTCAATACCATTCGTCGGAAAGGCGCGGCCAGCTCTGCCAAGGACTGGCTTCGTCGGATGTTCGGCCTGCTGAATAAAGGGGGCGCTGATAACCTTCCCCTCTCGCGGTTCCATTTCTGGGGGCTGGGCACGAAGATGATGCAAAAGGTCATGAAGCAGAACCGGATGCCTGGTGTGCCTGAACTCATGGAGACGGCGCTGGACCTCGGGGTTCACTTTATTGCCTGCACGACGACCATGGGGCTGATGGGAATTACGAAAGATACGCTCATCGAGGGTATCGATCAGTTCGCGGGAGTGACCACTTACCTCGCAGAAGCCAGGCAGGGCAGTGTGAACTTGTTTATTTAAGTGAGCGAGCTAAGCGCGAAGGGCGTGAAAGGCGAGGCGTGTAGAGGCCAAGTCGCCCGAGTCCCGCATCTCTTTTGTGGAGTAAAGAAATGATTCAATCCGATGTGAAGCTCGATACACTCGGGTACTTTTGCCCGATGCCGATTATCATGACTTTGAAAAAGATCAAGGAACTGACATTGGGCCAGGTCCTCGAAGTCGTTTCAGACGACGAAGGCATCAAGCAAGACATGCCGGCCTGGTGCGACACGACCGGCCATCAGATGGTCGGTCTCGAAGAAGAACAGACGAAGTCGGGAACGATCTATAAAGCGTTTGTGAAAAAGACGAAGTAATCGCACAGACATTGACTCAGTAGGAAACGAGAGGCCGGAGGGATGATGATCAGACCTCCGGCTTCGTTGTTTTGATTCTTGATGGGGCAGGACGTGGATCGAATCGTTGAATGTGTGCCGAACTTCAGTGAGGGACGAAACCAGACGACGGTGCGTGCGCTGGTGAATGCCGTGGAGTCCGTACCAGGGGTCTGGCTGTTGGACCACACGATGGATCGGGATCACCATCGCTCCGTCCTGAGCTTTGCCGGTGAACCGGACGTCGTCGCTGAAGCGGCCTTTCGCGCAATTAGCGTGGCGACCGATCTCATCGATCTTCGGAAGCACGAGGGCGTTCATCCGCGGGTTGGGGCGACGGATGTCGTTCCCTTCGTGCCGGTGCGCGGTGCGACGATGCAGGATTGTATCCATCTGGCGAAGCGATTGGGACAACGGGTAGGGACAGAGCTGGAGATTCCGGTATTCCTCTACGAACAAGCGGCCATGCATCATGATCATGCCCCGCTCGAATCGGTCCGTCGAGGGGGGCTGCAAGGCCTCGCCTTCCGCATGGCCTCCGATCCGGACTGGACACCAGATTTTGGTCCCCCACATCTCCATAAGACGGCCGGTGCAATGGTAATCGGCGCGCGACCTCCCTTGATCGCCTTCAATGTGAATCTCTGCGCGACGGATCTGGCACTGGCCAGATCCATCGCGAAGGACATTCGCCAATCAAATGGAGGACTGCCCCATCTCAAAGCAATCGGGGTGGAGTTGGCCAGTCGTCAACTGGTCCAGGTCGCCATGAATCTCACTGATTACATCATCACGCCTATCCATGTCGCGTTCGAAGCGGTCCGAACCCGCGCAGCCGAACAAGGCGTGGCGGTAGCGGGGAGCGAAGTGATTGGGCTTGTGCCCCAAGCTGCGCTGGTCCAGGTCGCCGCGCATAGCCTGGCGCTCGAACAGTTCGATTCAACGCAGGTGCTGGAGACGAGATTGGAGACTCGGCTGTCAGGCGAGCGGGCACGACATACACCGCCTCGCGAACAGGAACCGGTTGATCTGCAAGCACAATCGCTCGCGGATTTTTTGGACGCTGTGGCCGCGGCGACCCCGATTCCGGCCGGCGGCACGGTCGCGGCCTTGGTGGGAGCCCTCGCGGCTTCGCTGGGGATCATGGGAGCGCGACTCAGCCGGCAACGCGCAGTAGAACATCGGCTGAGTGAAATTGGTCGGCGACTTCGCGAGTTGATGCAAGCGGATGGCGATGCCTATCAAAGATTTCTCCGAGCCACGAGGCTCGCGAAGACAGACCGGACTCGTTCATCCGTCTTGTCATCTGCGCTCCATCTGGCGACGGAGATCCCGCTCGAAATCGCTGAACAGGCAACGGAGGTCGGAGCCCTTCTTCATGCTTGCTCGGCAGAGGTGAAGCCACGCGTTCGGTCTGATCTCACCATTGGACTGATGCTGGCGATCGCCGCGGCCGATGCAGGACGTCACACGGTCGAAGAAAACATGAAAATTCAACACAATCAACATCTTAAGTCATCTATTCTCGATCGGATTCAGCAAATGACGAACCGTCTTGAGGAACTCAGGGGGCTATGTTACACTGCACTCCTTGGTCGGGGTCA
>Ga0315275_10002447_pt1 | contig 16763 bp, 13 predicted proteins | sample YL17G03_0_MG_FD_205557 | JGI IMG/M metagenome (GOLD analysis project Ga0315275, IMG submission 205557) | Sediment microbial communities from Yellowstone Lake, YNP, Wyoming, USA - YL17G03_0 | ecosystem: Environmental > Aquatic > Freshwater > Lake > Sediment | place: USA: Wyoming | collected... | reverse complement strand
TACCTCTGCCATGTTTTATCTGCTTCCATTGTCACCAGTCAAATGTCTTCTGCCACGCCCGCTTCAATGAGTCTATGTCCGATTCGATGACGTTTCTGCCGTCTTCCGATTTTATGATGAGTTTCTTCTCTTCCGTCACCTTGCCAATCTGGCCGAACGGCAGATTGAGCATCAATTTCGCAAAGGCATCGTACTTGTCCGGCTCAACCTCCACGATATAACGGCTGTTCGATTCGCTGAAAAGTTGCGCATCCGTCCGCCAGCAGTCCTTGCTCTTAGGCAGACCCCGCAAATCCGCCTCTATACCGAGCCCGCCGGCAAATGCCATCTCCGCCAGCGCAACGGCCAAGCCGCCTTCAGAGCAATCGTGGCAGCTAACCACCAGACCTCGTGCAATCGCCTCGGCGATCCTTCCAGCAATCTTGGGAGCTGTTCCGAGGTCCAGCCTCGGAACGTTTGCCCCAAGCTCGCCCTTGACCTTGTAATAATGCGAGCCGCCCAATTCGTTCTGCGTCCGCCCAACTATAAACAGAAGGTTCGAGGGTTTCTTCGCGTCCATGGTCACGCATTTACTAATATCATCGACAATTGATATTGCGCTTATCAAAAGCGTCGAAGGGATGGATATCCTGCTGCCGTCCTCGCACGCAAACTCGTTGTTCAGCGAGTCCTTGCCCGAAATAAACGGCGCCCCAAACGCCATCGCCCCGTCGTAGCAGGCCTGGGCCGCTCGCACCAACGGCCCGAACGTCTCCGCCCTGGTGCAGTCGCCCCAGCAGAAGTTGTCCAAAAGCGCAATCCTGTCAAACCTGCCCCCGACGCACACAAGATTCCTTATCGCCTCATCGATCCCCGCCAGCGCCATCCAGTAAGGATCGATGTCGCCATACACCGGGTTCATTCCGCAGCTTATCGCAAGCCCCCTGTTCGATTCGAGCTTAGGCTGTATCACCGCTGCGTCGCTGGGGCCGTCGTTGTTCACCCCGGTAAGCGGCTTGACGACCGAGCCGCCCTGGACCTCGTGATCGTACTGGCGGATGACCCATTCTTTGCTCGCGACATTGTAAGATGAGAGAATCTGCAGAAGCTCGGCATTATAGTCCGTCTTCTCGGGGATGCCCGGCTCAGTCAGCCCCGGAGTCTCCCATACCGCCTTGCGGGAGTATTTGGGCACGCCATCGTGCAGGAAGTCCATATCCAGCTCGCCGACCTGTTGCCCGTCGTACCGCAATTTCAGTTTCTTGTCGTTCGTGAATCTGCCGACAACCGTTGACTCAACGTTCTCGCCCGCGAAAATCCTCTGTATCGCCGCCAAGTTCTCCGGCTTCACCGCCACGACCATCCTCTCCTGCGCTTCACTGATCCATATCTCCGTATAGTTGAGGCCCGCATACTTCAACGGCGCCTTTTCCAAATCGACTTCGGCCCCGAGGTCTTTGCCCATCTCGCCGACGGCGCTGCTCAAACCGCCGGCCCCGCAATCGGTAATCGCCTCGTACAGGCCGGCCTGGTTGGCCTGCACCAAAACGTCGAGCATCTTCTTTTCCGTTATCGGATTGCCTATTTGCACCGCGTGGGAAAAAATAGTCTCGTGCTCATGCGTCATTTCGCCGCTCGAGAAGGTCGCGCCGTGTATCCCGTCTCTGCCGATCCGACCGCCGACCATAACAATCAAATTGCCGGCCTGCGGGTGCTTGAAGCATTTGTCCTTGTCCATTATGCCGATGTTGCCGCAATACACTATCGGATTGCCCAGATACCTGTCGTCGAAGTAAATTGCGCCGTTGACCGTCGGTATCCCCATCCTGTTGCCGTAGTCGCGCACCCCGGCCACAACACCCTTCATAATCCTCCTCGGATGCAGGACTCCCTTGGGAATCTCGTCGAGCCTCTTATCCGGCTCGCCGAAGCAGAATATGTCGGTGTTGGCGATGGGCCTTGCGCCCATACCCGTGCCCATCGGGTCGCGAATCACCCCGCCGATGCCGGTAGCCGACCCGCCGTAAGGATCGAGCGCCGACGGATGATTGTGGGTCTCGACCTTAAAGCAAACCGCACTATCCTCATCGAACTCCACCACCCCTGCGTTGTCCGCGAAAACCGATATGCACCAGTCCTTGTTGAGCTCTTTGGTCGCCTTGAAAACCGTCTCTTTCAAAAGATTGTCGAAGTGCGCCTGCACGCCGTTCACAGACATATCCACCGAGCTTTTCAGCGTCTTATGCACGCAGTGCTCGCTCCACGTCTGCGCCAAGGTCTCTAATTCGACGTCTGTCGGCTCCCTGCCGAGTGCCCGATAGTGTTCCTGAATCGTCCGCATCTCGACCACGTTCAGAAACAGGTCCTTCTTTTTGCTCAGGGCCATCAGCTCCTCGTCGTCAAGGTCTCCTATGGGCCAGTGCACGATCTCCAATTCGTAGGGTCTTAGGTGTGGACTCGGCGGCTCGGCCTCGTCGCCGATAATGCAGTCTTCAATGCAATCGTTCGCAAGGACCTTCTTGGCGATCATCTCCGCCTGGCTCTTTTTAATCTCGCCAAGCAAAACATACTTCCGGGCGGTCCGAACATTGGCCGCTTTAACACCCATATCGGCAATGGCGGCCATTACCGACTCGGCGACCGGATCGGTCACGCCGCTCTTTAGATGCACCTCAATCAACGTCGCCTTCGCCAGACCCGCCGGCGCCTTGCTCCTGCCGATGTAATACTCCTCGCAGACCGGATCGCTCAGAAGCTCTTTCGCAACACGCCTGGCAAAAGCATCATCGAAGCCCGTCCCGGGCGCACCTGTCCGGAGCCCGGTCGAGGGAATCGATGGATCGGCCTCTATCAAAAAGACCTTGGCCGACTGGACCGCTTCAACGCAAGTAACGCCCAGCTCTTCTATGTCATCGAGCACACTCTTGCCGTGCACGTCGGAGAAGCCGGACCGATTAAAAACCTCAAACCTCCACTGCTTCACGGTATCAGTTCCTTCCTTTTCATTTTGTACTTTATCAGCTTGCTGCGCTTGTCCCTTGCGCTCTTCAGGAGGCTTTCGACCTGCTCTTTGTCCCGGCCTTCGACCGCCCTTTTGAGCTTCGAGAGCTCGGATATGATCCTGTCGATGCCCGTGGCGACGTTGTCCGGATTTGTCAGCAGCACATCGGCCCAGATATTAACCGGACCGGATGCTATCCTTGAGGTATCCATAAAGCCCTTGCCGGCGAACTTCAGCTCCTCGCTGCTGCTCGCATTTGTCAATGCCGCAGCGACCACGTGCGGCAGATGGCTGACGTTTGCGAAGATTCTGTCATGCTCGCCCGCCTCCATCAATTTCACGAAGCAGCCAAGCTCCGACCAGAACCTTCTGAGAGTCTGCACGGCCCGGCGATTAGTCTTGTCAGTCGTCGTCAAAATGCACATCGCGTCCTCGAACAGATCATCCCTTGAGAACTCAACGCCCCTTTGCTCGGACCCGGCTATCGGATGCGAGCCGACGTAGCGGACGGTGCTCGGCAGTCTTCTTGCAGCCCAGCGATGCGGCAGAACCTTGGTCGAGCCGACATCGGTCACGATACAGCCGGCAGGCAGCGCGTCGGCGATTTTGCCGAAGTATTCCCCGAACGTGCAGATAGGCGTAGCCAGAATCACCAGGTCCGCCTCGCAAACGCCCTGCCTTATATCGCTGACGACTTCCGTCGCCACGGCCAGCTCCCTGGCTCTGCGCCGAGTCTGGGGGCGATGCGTGAAACCAACAACTTTCGTGCCTGGAAAAGACCGCAAAACCGCCCGCGCAATCGAGCCGCCCAAAAGACCCAATCCCACAACAGTTACCTGCTTTAAGTTCTTCAAAATCAAGACCTTACGAAAATGCACCCACGAAAAGATTCCGCCAGAAGCTATCGCCTGACGGCCCGAATGTCAATTTTTTTCTTTGATTTGCCCGGCCAAAATGGTAACATCTGCACTTTATGGCAAGACTACCACCGGATTCGAGTTGATAAAAATCAGAATTTGACATTAGGAAGGGGTGCCCGTAGCCTATGGGCAGTTTCTTTATGAATATATTTCGCCCTCTGCCTTAGCGGGGCGAAATATCCTGACACCCAACAATGCCGGAAAATAGAAACAATCTCAGGGATGGCGACCATCTTGACTTTGAAGAGAAAGTGGCCGATCTCGATCGACAGATGAACGAGCTTCGCAAGCTCAGCTCCGTCAAGGGCATTGACTATTCCGCCGAAATCCGCCTGCTTCGCCAGGAGCAGGTCGCCGAGCTCAAACGAATCTATGCAAATCTGACCGCCTGGCAGACCGTTCAGGTCGCACGACATCCGAAACGGCCGCTCCTTTCCGACTATCTTGATCTTATGGTTAAGGACTTCCGCGAGCTGCACGGCGACAGATGCTTCGGCGACGACCGCGCGATCGTAACCGGCTTCGGCCAGATCGGCAGAGAGAGAGTCCTGGTCATTGGCCAGAATAAGGGCAGGAACACCAAAGAGAAGGTCGCCTGCAACTTCGGATGTCCCAATCCCGAAGGTTACCGCAAGGCGCTGGCCAAAATGAAACTCGCCGAAAAGTTCGGCATCCCCGTAGTCACGCTGATCGATACGCCCGGCGCCTATCCCGGCATCGGCGCCGAAGAGCGGGGCCAGGCGCAGGCCATAGCGGTCAATCTTGCCGGGATGTCGCGCCTGAGAGTCCCGATAGTCTGCATTGTGATTGGAGAAGGAGGCTCCGGCGGCGCGCTCGGAATAGGAGTCGGCGACAAACTGGCAATGCTCGAATTTGCGTACTATTCCGTGATATCTCCGGAGGGATGCGCCGCAATACTCTGGCGCGACGGCTCTCGGGCGCCGGAAGCCGCCGAAGCCCTCAGGCTGACCAGCAAGGATTTATACAGGCTCGGACTTGTTGACGCGGTAATCCCGGAGCCGCTCGGCGGCGCGCACCGCAGTCTTCACGACACCATTTACAGCGTCGAGCAGTATATCATCAAGACCGTGCGCGACCTCAAGCGCATAAAAACCGACACCCTGCTCGATAGCAGGTACAAGAAGCTGCGTTCGATAGGCGCCGGACCCGCTGATGAGCTCCGCCGCAAGACCAGGCCGGCTGCAGACAGAATTGCAGCAGCGCTCCAGGCCATCCCGACTATATCAAAACAAATCCCCGCCAAGGTCTGACCGTGCTGCACCTTTGGGTGCGAAACTTCTTCAAAATATGAATCCAAACAAGCTCGCTATTTGTGAGAATTGGCAAGGAGATCGATTATGTCGGAGAAAAAACGCAACTCTTCAAAGGCAAAATCCTCAAATCCCCCGCCCAGGCACAAGAGTCTTATCACACGCCGCAGCTTCATCGCGGCGGGCATAGGCGCAATGAGTCTGGCCGCAAAAAGTGCAGGCAAACAAAAAGACAAAGAGCCGGAAATGCCCATCTGGAGCGGAGACCTCAAGACCTCCCCAAAGCAACAACCGGCAATCGCACGAACATCTAAGGCGAACGGCTTAAATTTGATCGTGATTATCGCAGATACCTGGCGGGCCGACCATTTGGGCTGCTACGGCAGCACCAGGGTCAAAACGCCCTTCCTCGACAGGTTCGCAAAAGAAGCGGTGGTGTTCGAGAACGCCACTGCGGAAGGACTCCCCACCATCCCCTGCCGAAGAGTCTATCACACCGGCAAAAGCGTCCTTCCCGAAGCGAAGTGGCAGCCCTTGGCGGACACCGACGTCACTTTTGCCGAAGTCCTCCAGAAACACGGCGTCACAACCGGATTCATCGTCGATACGTATCACCATTTCAAGCCGGACTACAATTTCCACCGCGGCTTCGATTCCTGGCATTGGGTCCGCGGCCAGGAAACCGACAGATGGAAAAGCGGCCCCAAAGACAAATTCGACCCCAAAAAGCACATGCCCCCGCACCTGTGGAATGAGCGATACGACGCCAACATGCGCCAGTATCTGATGAACACGCAGGATAGAAAGAGCCAGGAAAACTACTTCTGCGCCCAGTCATGCATCGCAGCCGGCGATTGGCTCGAACGAAACGCCAAAGGCGGCCCCTTCCTGCTCTGGATCGACATGTTCGACCCGCACGAACCGTGGGACGCCCCGCCGAAGTTCCAGAAGATGTATCGCAGCGACTATCCTTACCAAAGGTGCCTGTTCGGATACGGCGTGAGGAACGCCGATATTCGTCCCGATGATCTGCCAATCATTAGAGACCTCTATGCCGCCGAAGTGACATTCAGCGACTATTGCATCGGGCGGCTCTTGGAAAGAATCAAGCGCCTGGGCCTGATGGACAATACGATCATCGCATTTTCAACGGACCACGGCACCCACCTCGGCGAGGAAGGATGTGTCCAGAAAACCCCTGCCCTTTTGAACGCGTGCGTTACGCACATCCCCCTGATCATAAAGCATCCGGACAAGAGTTTTGCAGGAAAACGTGTGGACGCGCTGGTCAGCGCAGTGGATTTCATGCCCACGTTCCTCGCACTGATGGGAATTGACGACTACCAGAATATGGACGGCCGCAACGCATGGAATCTGGTGACCGGACAGGCGCCTTCACTGCACGACAACGTTTACACCGTTTTCAACGCATTTGGAGCGATACACAACCTCGACTGGCACTATTTCCAGAACGTCACCGGCAAGAATCCCGGCAAAGGCCCCTGCCTGTATAACCTCAAGACTGACCCAGGCCAAACCAGAAACGTCATTAAGGAATTCCCCGCAGTCGCAAAAGACTTGAGAGGCAAATTGCAGAATCGCCTTGGAATTGAAATACCTCCCTTGAACCTTTAAGTGCTCTTCGTTCATCCGCAGATGCCTCGAAGTAGTACACTATCAAGACTAATCTGAGGAGTTGTCATTGCGAGGAGGCCGAAGGCCGACGCGGCCATCTCTAACTGTCCGAAGCCCGGAGATTGCTTCGTCGTTTCACTCCTCGCAATGACATCCATCGTTTTAACCTTGACAGAGTAGTAGTATGGCGGACCCGGATGCACCCGTCTGTGTTTCGTTATGAGAAAACGTCAAATTCCCCCGGACCTGCAAAATGCTCTTGTCGCTTCGCCCTAATTGGGTTATTCTGGCGGCGCCAAATCGTAGTTTGGATTCTCGAAGGCAGTTTTTACGGAAGGTCCTGATTGAATTCAGCCGCAAAAGACAGAAAGGAGCACTGAAATGACCAGGCGGACGCCCATTCTCATGTCCCTCGTCGCACTGAGCCTCTTGCTCGCCCAGGCAGGCTGCAACAAAGGCGCTGCAAATGACGCTGAGGTGGACAGCCTCAAAGCCGATCTGGCGAAAACCGAAGGCGAAAGAGACACGCTTAAGAAAGATGTCGAGACTGTCACCGAAGACCGCAACCAGCTCAAGAAAAAGGTCGATGATCTCATCACGTCGCGCGGCGAGCTTACCAAACAGGTCAACGAGTTAATCGTTGCACGCGACCGCCTGCAGAATCAGTTCGGCGAGCTCAATGCCTCGCGCGACCAGTGGCAAAAGCAGGTGAACGAGCTGACCAAAGCGAAGGACCAGGCCGTTACCGAGGCGCAGAACGCCCAGGCCCAGATCGACAGCCTCAAAAGCAGCTTGCAGGCCGCAACTCAGAAAGTCAGTCAGCTTGAAGAGCAGTTCAAGCAGGTGCAAGCCGCTATGAAGGATTTGCAGCAAAAACTCAACTTCTAACGAGCACGTTAAGCCGTGTGGAAAGGGCGCGCCATGAGAACAACAATTCCACTTGTTCTGATTCTGATAATCTTAGTGTTTGTCGCAGGCTGCGGACCGGGCCAGCCTTTCGAAATTGAGAGCTTGCATACGCCACAGCCTGTCACGCCGCCGCAGGTTGCCTTAGCCGCCTCCTGGTAGCATCCCCCTTCGTGCAGGTTCGCTGAAACCGCGAACAATAATGGGGCAGGCCTCCTTGCCCACCCCACAAATTGCTTCACTTATGGCGCCGCGATTACCACACGGAAAGCACCCATGCCTCCACTTCGAGCCTCCGTCCACTACCCGTTGGTGACTTCTCGCGGATCTTTGCCCTCCTCAATGGCGTCTATTTTTTTCACCCTTCTTAAGTGTCTTCCGCCGCTGAATTCCGTATCCAGCCACACCTCCACAATCTTCCGCAGGAGCACGTCTCCGATTTGGTCCCCGGACAGACAAAGTACATTCGCATCATTGTGGTCGCGTGAAATCGTCGCACTTAGCTCGTCGTGGCACAACGCCGCCTTGATCTTCTTTATCTTGTTTGCAGCTATGCACATCCCGATCCCGGTTGCGCACGCCAGAATAGCCCTGTCGGCCTGTCCCTCCGAGACCGCCCTGGCCACAACATAAGCCACGTCGGGATAATCAACCGGGCTGCTGTCACCCACGCCAAAGTCGATATACTCATGGCCCAGCTCGGTAATTATGGCCTTTATCTGCTCTTTTGCTTCAAAGCCACGATGGTCGCTTCCAATCGCTATTTTCATATCACAAGCTCGCTGATCCTTTTTCTCACAGATTCTTCGATCAGGTCTGCACACGCATTGTACACTGCCTGTCGCTGCCCTATAGGGTCAGGAATTTCACTGTCTCCGGCCAGCAGCACACACTTGGCCGCCGCCCCGGGACTAAGAGCAGCAACTTTTGCCTGGTGCATTCGCTCCATCGCGAACACCCGGCTGCTTTCCTCGACAAGCCTGCGGGTCAGCATCTGGCTTCTATGGGCCCTTATGTCCACGCCTTTCGCCGCACACGCTGCCACCGCCTCACTGCTTGCCGAATGATCCGCCATGTCCAGCACGCCGACGGATAACACCTTATAACCCTTGCGCCCAAGATGGTCAACCGCGCACCCCAACTTTTTTGCCAAATATTTTCGAAAAATTCCCTCCGCCATCGGACTCCTGCACGTATTGCCCGTACAGACCATCAGAAACGTAACCTCCGACATAGTCTCCACCTCGGCGTCGGTATAAACACCAGCCCTCAGAATCTCCGGGCCATCCTTGCCTATCTTCGCAACCGTACTGCTCGTGCCGTATCTGCACTGGCCTCCATCTATCACCAAATCAATCCTGCCGGAAAATGCCGACAGAACCGCATCAGCATTCACCGCAGGGGGTTGACCGGCCATATTCGCGCTTGGCGCAACCACAGGATTGGTCGTATGCCGCAGAAGGGCCGCAGCAATCGCATTGTCCGGGCAGCGAATGCCGATGGAGCTGTCTCGGTACAAACCCTCGAAAACCTCTCTCGATAGAGTCCTCTGCTGCCTGTCAATACCTTTCGCGTCCAGCCCAAATACTATCGTCAAAGGCCCCGGCCAGGCATTCTCAACCAGCCGCTCGGCCCGCAAACCGATTCTGGGTACATACCCGCCAACCTCGTCCTTCTGCCCGATGTGCAGCGTGTATGGTTTCGAGCGATCCCTCCCCTTCAGACTATCCAGCATAGCCAGCGTATCGCTCCGGACGCGAGCCGCTATTCCATAGACGGTCTCGGTCGGAAAGGCCACAAGCCCCCCTGCCTCCACCACCGCCGCAGCCTCCCTGATCTTGGACAAGTCCAAATCGGCGGCATCGAGTTTCATTACATCCGTTCTCATTGTCCCGACAACCATACAAGAAACCGCCCGTAATGGCAAGACAACTTACTTCCTCAAACTGACCGGTTAGCCTTGTCATACCTGCAAAAGCAGGTATCCAGTAGTGTGGCGGATGAGTGGATTCCCGCTTTCGCGGGAATGACATACCGTGCTATATCGCTGTCGAATAAGGACTTATCGTGCCGTCTTCTTGAAAACTGGTCAGTTTGAGTTACTTCACAATCATAAATACCCGCTCGTAAATACCTTGCGCGCCAAATCTCAAGCACTGCCAGACAGATAATACTGCCGCATTGAAGAAACCAGTCAACCCGCTCTCCAGTCAACTCTGATGCGCCGAACAACCGACTGCGAAACTGCACACCGCGCCGACAGGCTAGTAACACCCGATAATGCAGCCAAAGACAACCCACTCGGCTCGAGCGCAAAAAGTTTTCCAAGAAACTCAAGTATTTTACCTAATTATGCTAATCTCCCCATTTTAACATTGCCGATAAGAGTTATCATTGATGGAACGACGTTTTAATGGAGATTTCGACTATGGAGGCATTAGTAGAGCAACGTAAGGAAAGCCGAAACACCCTGGCCTGGCCCGTAAGCGTATGGCTGCCGGAAGCAAGCAGATTTTTCAACGGGCGAAGCTCCAATGTCAGCAAAACGGGAGTCTTCATCAGGCTTCCGCTGACCGCGCCCGTCAGGCTGGGCCATATCGTGGAGCTGAACTTTCCACGCACGGCTGCGCTGGCCGAAGAAAAGGGCCAATTCGCACGCATAAAGAAGGGCAAGGTGGTCAGAATCGAGCGCAAGAACGTGCTCGACACCGCCGAAATAGGAGTTGGGATTGCGTTTCAGTAACCGAGAGACAAGATTTTAGGCTTGCTGAGGGATAGAGGAGAGCCTGCTCCTTTCGCATAAGCGGGGCAATGAAAGAGCCTGGGCTGGTGGACGAGGAAGGCCACCAGCCCTCCTTTATGCGCACACAAACCAGCAACTCAGGGTCGATCTGAGTCAGCCGCACAGAAATGAAAGCAAAACTCCCCTCCCGCAGCCGAGAAACCCTGGCGAACAAAATGGTCAAATCGCTCTTGTCAAATCGTCAAGCAGACAGCAGCTATTTCTTCTTTTGCTTGGTTTTCGCTTTGGATTTGGTCTTGGCTTTGCTCTTCTTGCCTGACTTGCAGCCACATGTATTGCACATTTTTCGCCCTTTCACATTTTGCGTTGGCGTGAAGGCCGCTCGCGAATACTGAATCTCACATATTTTATACTAATCGGGCGTTTAGAACAGACTAATCAAGGTTTCTTCTGCGAAAAATTTGCAAAATCTGCACTTCGACATGTCATTTGAGCGAGCTTTTGGCTTTTCTGTGTGAAGGGTGGATCGTAAAATGGGTGTTGATTTGCGTACAGGTTGCTTTGCTGCACATTTGGGATGTCGGACTTGTTGAAAGGTCAAAGCTATGCAAGAAGAGAACATTGATCCGGGGCATCGCGCGGTGCGGAACATTTTACGCGTGGTCGGGCCGATATTTGCGCTGATTGGGTTGATTTTCACGATAGTGGGCTTCGTGGGATTCTTCTCGGCGTTCGGGAGCTCCGAGGAGCCAAAGTGCGTGTGGTGTCCTTTTGTTGGAATGCCGCTGTTGTTCGTCGGTCTCGTGCTTTCGTCGATGGGTTATATGGGCAAGGTTTTCCGCTATCAAGCCGGCGAGATTGCGCCCGTCGGCAAGGATACGTTCAACTACATGGCCGACGGCACAAAGGACGGTATCAAGACGGTGGCCAAAGCGATAGGAGAGGGCCTGGGCGGGGCGCTGGGCGGGGCCGCAGCGGCGGGACCGCCACAGACAAGAGTCAGATGCCACAAGTGCAACAGCCTGGTAGAAGAGGATTCGAAGTTCTGCGGCAATTGCGGGGCAGCGGTGGCAAAGACTAGGCCGTGCCCCCAGTGCAGAGAGCTGAACGACCCCGATGCGAAATTCTGCGATAACTGCGGCCACAAATTCGCCTGAAAAAACGACCTGGTGATGTGCGTTTTTGAGGGCAAAAACGGGTTGCGGGCGGGGGATTAGAATTGTCGATTGGCGATTGCGGACTTGGGATTGCAGGTTGAAGATTCGGGAAATGAAAAGACTTGTCTCTTTTCGTTGTTTGACGATATAATGTTTCTTGAAGGCCTGGATGCGGCTTTTGAATTGTAATGGAAATATGTGTGGTCTGGCAAGAATCCAAGCATATGTTGAGCAAGAAAGAATCTGTCGAAACCTCTTGGTCTAATCCAGCGTTCCGAGTAGAGTTGCGAGAATTTCCGTCCACGAGATACCAAGGAAGCAAAAGAAAAATCACCCCTTGGCTTTGGGAGTGTCTTCGGGAGTTGGATTTCTCGTCAGCCCTTGACGTTTTTGGTGGAACTGGATCTGTCAGCTATCTACTCAAGAAGATGGGCAAGGAAGTAACGTATAATGACATCCTCCAGTTCAACCATGAGATCGGGGTGGCGCTCATCGAGAACGACAATGTGATTCTGGAACAGAAAGATATTGATCGGGCGCAGTTGGCAGCTCCGGATGTCAAGCACCATTTCGTGAGAGACACCTTTAGGGGTGTTTACTTTACCGATGACGAAAATGAATGGATTGATAACACCATTGCTCAGATAAACAGATTCGAGTTTGAACGGGAAGAAAGGACCTACAAGCGGGCACTACTCTACTACAGTTTGTTTCAGAGTTGCCTAATTAAACGGCCTTTTAACCTGTTTCATCGGTGCAACCTCTACCTAAGGTTTGCACGCGTAAATCGACGATTCGGGAATAAAACGAGTTGGGATAAACCCTTCAATGAACACTTCGCTCGATTCTGCGCCGAAGCTAACAAATTGGTATTTAGGGGCCAGCAGCGTTGTCGAGCCATTCGGTATGACGCGTTGGAGATACCAGACAGCGGATACGACTTGGTCTATATTGATCCTCCCTATCTCACGAAAGATGGTGCGAATGAGACCTCTGACTATTTGAAGTGTTACCATTTCTTAGAGGGCCTCTGTAACTACGTCATTTGGGGCAACCTTATCGACTACGATTCTCAAAATCGGCAATTGAAGCAAACCTGCACGAACAGATGGATAAGGCGTGACCATAACGCGAAGGCGTTCGATGCGCTCTTTGAAAAGTTTGCGAAGAGTATTATTGTGGTCTCGTACAAGAAATTCGGAGTTCCCAGTATCGACACCTTGATTAGAATGTTGAGGAGACACGGGAAGAAGGTCCAATCACATAGCAGGCACTATAAATATGCCCTCAATCATCAAAATGGCGAAGCTAGGTTGAATCGAGAGGTTCTCCTCATCGCTGAATGAGACGAGGCAAATCATGGCTGAAAAGTTCACGTCCCAGATAACAGTAGACAAGAATATCGTTTCGCTGCTTAGCAGATTTACCTACGAGCGAAGTTTCCCATACGCCGTTCGAGAAGTTGTAAGCAATGCTTATGATGCAGACGCGACAACTGCTGGAATTGATATCGACCTGAAGAACAGGGAAGTAGTCATTATTGATAATGGTAACGGGATGACGCAGGAGGAATTCGATTTTTATCTGCGTATTGCAGGTCAGCGGAGAGGCAAGAGGGAGACGCCCAAATTTGGCCGGAAAAGAATAGGCCAGTTTGGCGTCGGTTTTTTGGCTATATTGCCCTTTTGCGAAACACTTCAGATATTGTCAACCACTGAGAACTCGGAAGAGATTTTTACGGCAAATATTCCGGCCTCTAAATTTTTCCAACAGGATGGAAGGACAATTGACGTAGGAGAAATTATAGTACCCGGGGAGATTAGAAGAGATCCGAAGATGAAATCTTCTCATTGCACGGAAATCAAACTAGTCAACATCACGGACTTGGCGAGGAGATATTTACACCAGAAGCCCTCATGTGAGAAGAGAGATTCAATCGCCAGTCGTTCTGCTATAGAGCGATTAAGATGGGAAATGCAGGAAGACCTCCCGTTGGCTTTTCCTGATGGGTCGGAGCTGAACGAAATTCTAGCATACCCTGAGGCGGTCGGCATGGAGGTCTATCTGCAGCAGGAGAAGTTGTTTAGAAACTGTTGCGAAAGAGAGTTGCTTGATAGTGGGGAGATGACTGTCGAGGGAATTCGGTTTCGCTACGCCGTTGTTACGCCGTGGAAAGCCGTCAAGCCGTATGAACAACGCGGGTTGAAGCTGAGGCTAAACAACGTCGGCGTGGGTCCGAGGACTGTATTTGAAGCGGATCGTACGCATAAGTTTAGCCGCCTGCATTGGCTCTCGGGTGAGGTTCAAGTGCTCAGTGGTCTGGATGCGGCTATCACGCTTAGTCGTGATGCGTTCGTCGCCGTCCCAGAATACGAAGCGATGTCCAAAAAGTTGGCGGAGATTCTAACGAGATGGGCAAACTACGTAGAAGATATTGCTGTGGCTTCTCGCGATATGACTAAACATATCCGCGGTGGCAAGCAGATTTCTGTTGCGCCAAAGAAGGAAATCGTTGAGAAGAACATAAAAACTTTGGAAGATCGAGGTTTTACTGTGCGCAGGGTAGATAAGAAAGGCCAAGTCGATGCGCAGCCCGTACACATTGATAAGATAAAGAAGGAAGTGGTTGTCTATAACGACCACCCGGGATTAGAGGATTCCATTTTTATAGGTGGCAAGAAACGTCGGATCTTTTATATTCGTGCTTCACTCGATAAAACGTCCTACCAGGATGCCTGCCGTGTAAATGACGACGGGGACTTGGAAATTAACACTCAGTATCCCCTGTTCAAGTCGAAAAGGTACGGTGATTTATTTAAGAAAGTCTATATCATTGCTGTCTTAGCCAGACGCGAGTGCTCGTCTGCTAAGGACATGTATGAGTTCATGCTTTCATGCATAGATGAGGAGTTTAGGCATTTTTAACCGGAATCGAGGAGAACAAAATGTATATTTCGTCATTTGCCATATCAGGGTACAGAAGTCTTAAGAACGTTGAAATCACCAAGATGCTCCCAGTGTGTATTTTCCATGGTTTAAACAATTCAGGTAAATCGAACATCCTATCAGCGATTGATACTATTTTTCGTCGCAAACTCATAGTGGAAGCCACGACCTTTACCGAACTCACAACTGTTGATGATATCACAAAACACGAAAAGGTAACAAAGCAGCTCGAAAGGGTAGGTAGCTTCTGGCAAGGCCGAATTATCGGATTTAGAGACAATTTTTACCTCAATGGCAAGAATGACATCTCATTTTCAGTTTCGGTCTGTTTCAATGACGACGAATTAGTCACATTTAAAGAGGCCTTGAAACATCTTAGTCCCCATCTTGCGAAGTCTGAGTATGATAAGATTCTGTATTTGAAGGGAAGAATTAAATATCTGGACGATGACTCCGCTGAAATGCTACTGGAGAGTGCGTTGTTTAACAAGCGCTATGTTGTTTTTCAAATGGACGGTTCCGGCAAGAGAAGCTTCTTCCCAAAGGTCAAGGCAATCAAAGCAGAGGATCGTTTTGCTTACTTCGAAGAATTGATGAACCTACTGGCCGACTCTTTCGCATTGTTGCCTGCGGACCGCTACCTTACGAGCGAGCGCATGGTTCAGCAATCAACAGGGGGATTGCCACTGACTCCCAAAACATTTAAGCAATGGTTGTTCAACCTGTCTCTAAGCCGGTCGGGGCACACGGCATTCGAGGAGATTAAGACGATGTTCGCAAGCAAGCCGTTTGCCTTTGGCGAAATCGGGTTTAGCCAAGAGCGGGACGAGATTGAGATTATGGTCAAAGAGAAAAATGTGCGGTTGCCGATAGGCAGATTGGGGTCCGGTCATCAGCAGATTCTCTACATAATCGCCAACTTGGTACTCAATAAGAAGAAAATGATGGGTATCGAGGAACTCGAAATTAACCTCTCGCCGACTGCCCAGAAGAACCTATTCGAGAAGCTCAAGTATCACATCTACAAAGGCACGGACCTTATAAGCCAGATAATCATCACCAGTCACAGTGATTACTTCGAAGGTCGCACGGACGTCCGCCGCTATAGTGTGAAGCACGACGATAATGAGACAATTGTCGAACCTTTGACACAAGCAGCTTGGAGGGGGTTCTTCCCACCTACTGGCAAAAAACTTCCGCTCTGAGTCAGACCAAGACTTCTTCCGGCATCTTGCCCGTCGGCAAGCGGCGGCCCGACTTCGCCAGAAAACCGATTGCACTTGCTCGGCTCGCTTCGCTCAGGCCAACCTCAGGACGGCTTCTGCGGTTATTGGGATTTTCCTTGACGGCCAAGCTCCGACGGAGTATAATACATATCAAACTAACAGAATCAGAATCGCATAAACAAAAGAACAGAAAACAAAACATGGCCGACACAAAAATCAAACCCCAGCACCACCCAGCCAAAAGCTTCTCGAAATCTCCTCCATCCCTCCATTTCTTGGCGTCTTCGTGTCTTGGTAGCCAAGACCCGCGCTCTACACTTGTAGAGACTCCTCTACAAATCGGCCTCTTTTTGCAAAACAAAGCCAATTTCAAAATGGGCAATATAAACATAAGTACAGCAAAAACAAAGGCTTATGCCAACGAACAACGAACAATGAGCAACGAACGTTATTCAAAACAAACCCAAACAAACCCAATTCCCTCAAGGCCCACCAGCATCCAGCGTCCGTCGTCTCTCGTCCGTCGTCCGTCGTCCGTCTTCTGTCCTCCCCCCCGGCCCCGCCGCGGCTCTCCAGCTTGGAACTTGACACAAACGCTCACTGTCGGATAATTGTCCCGAGTATGAACCGCCGTGATTTTCTAAAATGTGTTGGGGTCGGCGCCGTGCTCGGCGTGCCGGCCAGGTGCATGAAGACCGGCGCTCAAACCAGCGCAGCAAAATCGAAGAAGCCAAACGTGCTTTTCATTCTCACCGACGACCAGCGCGAAGACACTATCGGGGCATTGGGCAACCCGCACATCAAGACGCCCAATCTTGACAAGCTGGTCAGGTCGGGCCTTACATTCACCAACGCCTATTGTATGGGCGGCAACGCCGGGGCGGTATGCCGGCCCAGCCGAAACATGCTGCTGAGCGGCCGGGCATACTTTCGCTTCGGAACCAACGGAGCCGACGGCAATCAGAAACTCTACGCCGGG
>Ga0315275_10002446_pt1 | contig 16765 bp, 9 predicted proteins | sample YL17G03_0_MG_FD_205557 | JGI IMG/M metagenome (GOLD analysis project Ga0315275, IMG submission 205557) | Sediment microbial communities from Yellowstone Lake, YNP, Wyoming, USA - YL17G03_0 | ecosystem: Environmental > Aquatic > Freshwater > Lake > Sediment | place: USA: Wyoming | collected... | reverse complement strand
GGGTTGATGTTGGTGTGTTCGATGATGATCTTTGCTTCCTCGGCGGCAAACGCCCGCGTTCCCGACGCGCGGAGCCGGTTCCGGAAGAAGCTCTTTCTGTCGAGGAAGAGGTTGATGAAACCGGTACCGGCGATCTCCGCCTTCGTCACGCCCTCCAGGGGGCCGATGAGACCGAGGACGTCCTGGGCGATCTGCCGGGGATTGGCTTTGACCTTCTTGGCCAGGTGGAGGGGAAAGGCCAGGGCGAGGTCGCCCATCTTCGCGTTCGGCGTCGGCGCGATCTCGATGTCGGAGAGGGCGACCGGGTATTTCTCCCGGACCCTCTCGAAGATCGTTCTTTTTAATCGGTCCTTGAGTTCGATCATTTTCGGTAATCCATTATAACAAATACGTGCCCGCAGACAAGGTTCTCTTTCTTTTCATGTGGGCTACGCCCCCAACCTCCAGGATTACGTTCTCACGGCTTGACATCCCGGCCGGGCCGATCTAGAATTTCATTACTTATTTCGCGGGCGTCTTATACGGCACATGAGGCGGTATCCGGGTTGTTATGTGGATCCATATAAACATTGTTATGCGTCTGAACTGGTATGATCGATGATGATGAACGAAGCCGATACTAGAGCCAAGCTGATCGACCCAGCCATACACAAACGCGGCTGGACAGAAGACCTTATTCGGCGTGAAGAGACCGCAGGCACGGTCGAGATCATAAACGGCAAGCCGCGTCGACGCTCACGCGGAAAGATCGACTATGTCCTGCGAGTGCAGGTCAATGTCGGCACCCAACCCGTTGCTCTAGCCCTCATCGAGGCGAAGAAAGAAAACCTCCCCGCAGGTCACGGCCTCGGCCAGGCCAAGGGTTACGCCGAGTGCAAGCGACTCAACGTCAAGTTCATCTTTTCGTCCAATGGCCATCAGTTTATCGAATTCGATTGCTTCTCGGGGTTGACGTCCGCGCCAAAGCCAATCGTGGAGTTTCCTGCCCCTGCCGAGCTTCGAGCCCGGTATGAGCAAGGCATAGGCTTCACACTCGAATCCCCAGCCGCCCGGCCGCTATTGCAGCCTTACCCCGGCGGCGAAGGCACCCGGCGCTACTACCAGGATGCCGCCATCCGTGCCGTCATGGAAAAGGTCGCCACGTGCGAGTTGGCCCGGCAGCCCAAGCGTGCGCTGCTTTCCCTGGCTACGGGTTCGGGCAAGACCTTCATCGCCGTGAACCTGCTCAAAAGGATATCTGACGCGAGCCAACTCACCCGCGCCTTGTTCGTCTGTGACCGCGACGAGCTGCGCAAACAGGCGCTTGGAGCCTTCCAGAACGTCTTCGGTTCGGACGCCGCCGAGGTGTTCCGCAAACCGGACGGAACGAACAACGCCAAGAACGCCCGCATTCACATCGCGACATACCAAACCCTCGGCGTGGAGAATGACAACGGCGACGCTACCTTCCTGACGACCTATTACCCCGAGGACTACTTCACGCACATCGTCATCGACGAGTGCCACCGCTCGGCCTGGGGCAAGTGGTCGCAGGTGCTCACCCGCAACAGAAACGCTGTGCAAATCGGCCTCACGGCGACGCCGCGCCGGCTCGAATGTAAGGAAGACACCGCCGAGGCCAGGCAGGACTCGGAAATAACGGCCAATAACATCGCCTACTTCGGCGAGCCCACTTACGAGTACGACATCGCCCAAGCCATAGAGGACGGTTACCTCGCCGCCTGCGAGATCCAGAAGGGCCGAGTGAATCTCGACGATACCGGCATCACCGTTGACGATATCATGGCCCGCAACCCCGTAGACGCTATAACCGGCGTGCCCATGGTGCGCGAGCGGGTTGAGGACTACTACGTCAAGACTCAGTATGAGGACCGCATCCTTTTGCCCGACCGCGTCCTAGTAATGTGCCAGGACTTGTTCAAATACCTGATGGAGACCGGCGGCCCCGAGCAGAAGACTATTATCTTCTGCGCCCGCGACCGCCACGCCGACGATGTGGCTGTCTGTATGAACAACCTCTACGCTAAGTGGTGCGCTGAAAAAGGCAAGCCGCGGTTGGAGTACTATGCCTTCAAGTGCACTGCCGCCAGCAGCGGCAACGACCAGCTCCCGGACCTGCGGGCCTCCTCGCGTAGCCATTTCATCGCCACCACTGTCGATCTGCTGACCACCGGCGTGGATGTGCCCTGCGTGCGAAACGTCGTCTTCTTCAAGTACATCAAGTCGCCCATCAGCTTCTACCAGATGGTCGGCCGGGGCACGCGCATTGACGCGCCTACGGGCAAGTTGATGTTCCGCGTCTACGACTACACCGATGCCACGCGCCTCTTCGGCGAGGGCTTCATCACCAAGCCCCCGCGCACCGGCGGCGAAGGCCCCGAACCGCCTCCGCCGCCACTACCCCCGGAGCCGACGATCAGCGTTGAGGGGTTCGAGGTTCACATCACCGCCGCCGGGCGGTTCATCGTCGCCGACGTGGACGGCAAGGCTATGCCGGTGCCCATCGAGGAATATAAGGCACGCCTGGCCGCCCGTCTGGTGCAGCAAGTCCACACCCTGGAAGATTTCCGGGGACGATGGATCGACCCGCCGTCGCGTCAGGAACTCATCGACACGCTGGTGACCTCCGGCTACTCGCCGACCGTTGTTCGAATGGTGGATGACCGGCAGGATTACGACCTTTACGACGTGCTGGCCGAGCTTGGTTGGGGCATGAATCCGCGCTCCCGCCACGACCGCACCATGGCCTTCACATACAAACATGAAGACTGGATCAGCGCCTTGCCAGGCAGGGCCGCTGCCACAGTGCGAGCTATAGCAAGCCAGTTCGAGCGAGGCGGTACCGATGGGCTGGAGAATCCGCAGATCTTCCAGACGCCCGAGGTCAGATTGGCCGGAGGGCTGGAGGCGCTGCAAATGGCAGGCAACCCGCGTGAATTGCTGATTGAGACCAAAACGAGGATGTTCGCTGCATGAAGACAATGGAAATGACGAAAGCCACGAAAAAGAACCTCCCCGCGGGCTGGCGCTGGGTCAAGTTGGGAGAGGTGTGCCGTGTCTTCGCAGGAAGCGCAGCGCCCCAAGGAAAGGACTATTTCAGTTCTGTTGGCCCGTTCTTCTTTCGTGTTAGCGACATAGGGAGATTTCGACGGACTATGCAGCTGTCAGAGTCGCAAGACAGATTGTCTCCCGTGGCGTTGGCTCGCTGTCAACTTGTGCTCGCCCGAAAAGGCGCCGTACTGTTCCCTAAGAGCGGGGCAGCGATAACTACTAATAACCGCGCATTGCTTGATGTCGATGGATATATTGTTAGTCATCTTATGGCTCTCGAACCCACAGATGCGATTCTTGCTGAATGGGTGTATCACGCAACATGCCGGATAGACATGATGGACTTCAGCGACAATACCGGGTATCCATCACTCAAGCAGTCGGTAGTTGAGAAAATACAAATCCCGCTCCCGCCCCTTGCGGAGCAGTGGCGTATTGCGGGGGTGTTGCGTGAGCAGATGGCGGCGGTGGAGAAGGCCCGCGCGGCGGCCCAGGCCCGGCTTGAGGCGGTCAAAGACCTGCCCGCCGCCCTTGTACGCGAGACTCTCAGAAACGGTCGGAAGAGCCGTCATCTCCTTGGTGAATGCCTTCTCGAAGTGAGAAATGGCGTCGGTGTGAATTGGTCAAAATACCCAGTGTTAGGTGCAACTCGCGACGGTCTTGCACCAGCGAAGGAACCCGTCGGCAAGACCCCGGAGCGATATAAGCTCGCTGATCCAGTGACTGTGTTTTACAACCCGATGCGTATCCTCCTCGGCTCTATCGCAATGGTGGATGAGGGGGATGAGCCAGGTATCACGAGCCCAGACTATGTGGTTGTAAAAGGCCGATCAGGCGTTCTCGATACACGATGGTTCAACTATTGGTTTCGATCCACGGAGGGCGTGCATCTGATCGACTCTTTGTCACGTGGTGCCGTCCGCGAACGTATTCTGTTCAACAGACTGGCCGCTGGCGAGATTGAAATCCCCGACTATAAGACGCAACTTCACGCTTCCAGCCGGATGGAACAGGTCAAGCCGATTATTGAGACCATCACACTGGAACTGAACACCATCAACGCCCTGCCGGCGGCCCTGCTGCGCCGGGCGTTCGCGGGAGAATCATGAAGGCAGAAGGTAGAATGAAGAAGAAAAAGCATACAGTGCGCGAGGAGCCGACCAGCTACGAAAACGGCGCGATCGTGCTGTATCAAACTCCTGACGGCAGCATGAGTATCGATGTCCGTCTGGAAAAAGAAACGCTTTGGATGGATGCCCATCAAATGGCCCGGCTCTTTGGAAGAGACCGTTCCGTGATCGTGCGTCACATTCGCAAAATATATGAGACCAACGAGTTGGATCGAAATTCAACTTGTGCAAAAAATGCACAGGTTGCCGCAGATGGAAGGTTGCGCCAGATGGATCTGTACAACCTCGATGTGATCATCGGGGTCGGTTACCGCGTCAATTCCATACGCGGCACACAGTTTCGCATCTGGGCGACCCAGGTGCTTCGGGATCATCTTGTCAGGGGATATTCCGTCAATGCAAAACGCCTGAAAGAGCTCCGCCAATCGTTGAAGCTGGTCGGGCAGGTCCTGGAGCGGTACGACGTGACATCGGACCAGGCCCGGGCTCTCCTTCGCGTGGTGACGGATTATGCCTTCGCCCTCGATCTGCTGGATGATTACGATCACCAGCGGGTTTCCGTCGCTCGTCTGAAACCGGAGAAAGCCAAAGGCATTGACTACGATGAGGCGATAACCGTTATCGGGGAGCTTCGCCGCAAATTCGGCGGATCGGATTTGTTCGGAAGGGAAAAGGATCAGAGCCTGAGCGGATCGCTGGGCGCGGTGATGCAATCCTTCGACGGCAAAGACCTCTATCCGAGCCTGGAGGAAAAGGCCGCGCAGCTCCTCTATTTTCTCGTTAAGAATCACAGTTTCGTAGACGGAAACAAGCGCATTGCCGCCGCCTTGTTTCTCTGGTTCATGGAGAAGAACGGCATGCTCTACCGCGCCGACGGTTCCCGGCACATCGCCGACAACGCGCTGGTCGCCATTACGCTGATGATTGCGGAAAGCGATCCGAACCAGAAGGACATTCTGACTAAAGTGGTCGTGAATCTGATTAAAGATGGGAAGTGACGGATGGCAAGAATGAAACGGGACAACGGAAACAGAAACGGCAAGCGGCTGGCCACTCCGCAATCGGTGGATCAGGCCGTCAAGAGCATCTGTGACATCATGCGGCGCGGGAACTGCGCCGGCGCGATGCAGTATGTGCCCGAACTGACCTGGATTCTCTTCCTGCGGATCCTCGACGAAAAGGAACATCGCGAGGAGCAGGAGGCCGAGGCCCTGGGCGTGCCCTTCCGGCCCTCGCTGGAAGCGCCGTTTCGCTGGCGGGACTGGGCCGCGCCGCCGGAGTCCTTACCGGAGGGTCAGACCAACAAGCGCATCGAGCTGCAGAACTCGCCGCAGAACGCCTTCTTCAACTTCGTCAATACTGAGTTACTGCCGCACTTGAAGGACCTAAAAAATCGGCCCGACGCCTCACCGCGCCGGAAGGTCATCAGCGAGATCATGACCGGTGTCGAGGGGGTGCGGATCGACACGGAGCGAAACTTCCTGGATGTGCTGGATAAAGTGGATCAGCTCACCACCGAGGCCGTGGACCCGACGCACGTCTTCACGCTGTCCCAAGTCTACGAAGGCCTGCTCCTGAAGATGGGTGAGAAGGGCAACGACGGCGGTCAGTTCTTCACCCCGCGCCAGGTCATCAAGGCGATGGTCCATGTTATCGCCCCCCAGGCGGACGAGACTATTTACGATCCCGGCTGCGGTACGGGCGGATTCCTTGCCCAAAGTTTTGAATATATCACCGCTCATCTCGGCAACGACGCCACGGCAGAACAGTTAGAGACACTCAAACAGCGGTCCTTCTGGGGCCGGGAGAAAGAGAACCTTATCTATCCCATTGCCCTGGCTAACCTGGTCCTACACGGCATTGACAAGCCGAACCTTTGGCACGGCAACACGCTGACCGGAATGGAAACCTACGGCGGATTGTTCGAGGGCGCGCCGCAGGCTTTCGACGTGATTCTGACCAATCCACTCTTCGGCGGCAAGGAAGGCAAGGAAGCCCAGACCAATTTCGACTACAAGACCGGCGCGACCCAGGTGCTGTTTCTCCAGCACGTTATCCGCACCCTGCGCGAGGGCGGCCGGTGCGGGATTGTGCTGGACGAGGGCCTGCTTTTCCGCGCGAATGAGGACGCCTTCGTCAAGACCAAGCGGAAACTGCTCGACGACTGCGACCTGTGGTGTATCGTGAGCCTGCCGGGCGGGGTGTTCACGGCAGCGGGCGCAGGCGTCAAGACCAACCTACTGTTCTTCATCAAGGGCCGGCCCACGCGGAAGATCTGGTACTACGATCTGTCCGAATTGAAGATCCGCAAGAAAACGCCGATGACGCTCAAGCATTTCGAGGACTTTCTGCGGCTGCTTCCGACGCGCTCCGAAAGCGATCTGTCCTGGACCGTGGACATGGATGAGCGGAAGCGGGTCGCGGCAGAAGAGGCCCGGCCGCTCAAGGAGCAGGCTACGGCCAAGAGCCGGCAGGCTGCGCAGTGGTCGCAGCGCGTCGCAGACCTGAAGAAAGCCAGGCCGCATCATGACCAGGCCATCGAGAAGGCCCAAGTCAATTTCAAGGAATTGACGCGGGAGTCGAGGGACCTGGCGGCCAAGGCCCAGGAGATCGAGTACGCCGTCTATGACCTCAAGGCCGTCAACCCGCACAAGAAGTCGATCGTGGACACGCGGACGCCGGAGGAACTGATGGAGATCATTGCGGCCAAGGGGAAAGAAGTTGCCGATGCGCTGGCATCTCTTCGCGGGAAGTGAAAAAAAGTCAGACTAGGACGAAATATTTTTTTGACAACAGGGCTATAAAGTCTTGTATGATGAATGGCGAATCAGATGAGAGGAGGATCATTGGATGAAAAAACTGACGCGAAAGGATTTCCTGAAGACCTGCGTGCCGGCGGTCTTATCGGTTGTTCATTTACCTGCATGGCTCCGAGGAAAAGAGGCGGCTAGGCCTGCCGGAAGCCGGGGAGACCAAACAACGGCCCCTGCACAGGAAAAGATGATCGCCTTCTGCGGGATCGGGTGTTCAGAGTGCCCGACATTCATCGCAACGCAGAAAAACGACGACAAGATGCGTGAGGAGACCGCCAAGAAATGGTCCGAGATGTTCCATGCGGACATCAAACCCGGCGATATCAACTGTGACGGCTGCACCTCTCAATCGTCAAAGCTATTCAATTATTGCGGCAAATGCGATATCAGGAAGTGCGGGAAGGAAAAGAACGTGAAGAACTGCGCTTATTGCGACGAATACCCGTGCGAGAAATTGTCCGCTTTCTTTAAAAACGCCCCTGAGGCCAAGGCCACTCTCGACGAAATCAGGAAGAAAAGATCGTCATCATGATGAAAGCATCGCCCCCTAGATTTATTTTCTGTCTGGGAATTATCCTTTTCGCATCTCTTTTTTCCTATGGCATCGACACCAAAGATACCGGACTTCTGACCCAGCCCGCGATCGGCCCGACGCAGATCGCCTTCGTCTACGCCAACGACCTCTGGACCGCCGACCTAGACGGCCGGAACGCGAGGCGCCTGACGACCGATATCGGGCTGGAAATGAGCCCGGGTTTTTCCCCCGATGGCGGGCTCATCGCCTTCAGCGGCCAGTATGACGGCAATACGGACGTCTACGTCGTCCCCGCATCAGGCGGAGTCCCCAAGCGCCTCACCTGGCATCCGGGGGCGGATATCGTCCAGGGTTTTACGCCGGACGGCTCGGCCGTTCTCTTCACTTCGGGCCGCTTCTCTTTCACCGGACGCCATACCCAGCTCTTCATGGTCCCCGTCGGGGGAGGATTCCCCGAGCGGCTCAAGATTCCCAACACCTTCAGGGCCGTCTATTCGCCCGACGGGACGCGGCTGGCCTATAACCCCCTCTACGACGCATTCACTCAATGGAAGCATTACCGGGGCGGGACCGCCTCCGTCATCTGGATCTTCGACACGAAGGACAATTCCGTCGAGAGGATCCCCCAGCCCGAAGGCCGGGCCAACGATCCCGGGCCGATGTGGATCGGAGACAAGATCTTCTTCCGGTCGGACCGGAACGGCGAGTTCAATATCTTCTCCTACGACACGAAATCCAAGGCGATCGAACAGCTGACGGACCATAAGGATTTTCCGGTGATTAACGCCTCGGCCGGCGGCGGCAGGATCATCTATGAACAGGCTGGCCGGCTCCACGTCCTCGACCCGGAAACCGGCAAGAGCACCAAGCTTGCTATCGGCGTCGCGGCTGATTTGGGAGAGCTCAGGGAGCGCTTCGCCAAGGGAAGCCGTTGGATCAGGAACTCCGCGATCTCTCCCACGGGGGCCAGGGTCGCCTTCGAGTTCCGGGGCGAGATCGTCACGGCCCCTGCGGAAAAAGGCGACCCAAGGAACCTGACCGAAACTCCCGGGGTGAACGAGCGTTCGCCCATCTGGTCGCCGGACGGAAAGTCCATCGGCTATTTCTCCGATGCGTCCGGTGAATACGAGCTCGTCGTCCGCGACCAGGACGGCAAGGGGGAGGCTAAGAGATTCAAGCTGACGGGGGCCGGGTTCTACGATTCCCCGGTTTGGTCCCCGGACAGCCGGAAGATCTCCTATAATGATAATTCCGGAAGCCTCTATTTCATCGACCTCCAGACCGGCGCCGCGAAAAAGGTCGCCGACGACGCCCTCATGCCCCCGTCCTCCTATTCGAACTGGTCGCCGGATTCCCGCTGGATCGTCTATACCCTTAACACGAACACCTATATCCAGAGGGTCTATGTCTATTCGCTCGACGGAGACAAGTCAACGGCGATAACCGACGGGCTGAGCGAGGTGAGCGAACCCGTCTTTGACGCCGGGGGCAAGTACCTCTACTTTTTCGCCTCGACCGACGCCGGTCCGGTCAAGCAGTGGTTCGACCAGTCGAGCGCCGACATGAGGCAGACCAACGCCATCTACGTCGCCACCCTGACCAAAGACGCGCCTTCGCCCCTGGCCAAGGAAAGCGACGAGGAGAAAGGCGTCCCGGATAAGGAAAAGGCGGAGCCGGAAAAGACCAAGAATGCCAAGGACGCGGCGGCGAAGCCCGTTGAGCCCGTCGCCATGGATTTCGACGGATTGAACGAGCGAATCCTGGCCCTCCCGATCCCGGCCGGAAGCTATCGCGGCCTGCAGGCGGGCGAGGCCGGCCAGCTCTACTACTTGGAGAACCCCTCCGATATCGGTCCGGCCGCGGGTCCCGATGCCGGCGCGTCGCTCCATAAATACGATTTCAAACAGCGCAAAGACGAGGTGACCCTCACCGGGGTCGACGGCTATCTCATTTCCGCCGACAGGAAGAAGATCGGTTTCCGGTCGCGCGACGCCTGGAGCATCGTCCCGGCGGGCCAGAAACCCGAGCCGGGCAAGGGGAAGATCGACACGGAGGCTATCGAAGTCCGTGTCGATCCCCTGGCCGAATGGAATCAGATCTTCAACGAAGCCTGGCGCACCAACCGCGACTATTTCTACGCCACGAACATGCACGGCGCCGACTGGAAGGCTATGCGCGAAAAATACGCCGTTTTTCTCCTTGACCTTTCCTGCCGCAACGACCTCAACCGGGTCATCCAGTGGATGTGCTCGGAGCTTGGAGTCGGCCATCACCGGGTCTCCGGAGGGGATTCACCCTATCAGCCCAAGACGGTCGCCTGCGGCCTGCTCGGCGCGGACTACGCGATCGACAACGGCCGTTACCGGTTCAAGAAGGTCTACGGCGGCCTCAACTGGAGCCCGGAACTCCGCTCTCCGCTGACGGAGCCCGGCGTTAACGTTAAGGCCGGCGAATACCTGTTGGCCGTGGACGGTAAGGACCTTCGGCCGCCGCTCGATCTTTACGCCCGGTTCGAGAACACCGCCGGAAAGATCGTCGAGATCACGGTCGGTCCCAACCCGGACAGTACGGGCTCGCGAACGGTCCGGGTCGTCCCCATCCCGGACGAATATTCCCTGAGGAACCGGGACTGGGTGGAAGGGAACATGCGGAAGGTCCACGAGGCGACGAACGGCCGGGTGGCCTACGTCTACGTGCCGAACACGGCCGAGCCCGGACACGTCTACTTCAAACGCTACTTCTTCCCCCAGGCCGACAAGGACGCCATCATCGTCGACGAACGGTTCAACGGCGGCGGCCTCATCGCGGATTACTACATCGACATCCTGCGCCGGCCCGTGATCTCCTACTGGAATATGCGCTACGGCGCGGACCTGAAGACGCCCGGGGCCTCGATCCAGGGGCCGAAGGTCATGCTCATCGACGAAACGGCCGGCTCGGGCGGCGACCTCCTGCCCTGGATGTTCCGCAAGTTCAAGCTGGGGACACTGGTCGGGAAGAGGACCTGGGGCGGCCTCGTCGGGACGCTCGGGTTCCCGGTCCTCATGGACGGCGGCTACGTGACGGCGCCCAACCTGGCTATCTGGACCGAGGACGGCTGGGTCGTCGAGAACGAAGGCGTCCCGCCCGACATCGAGGTTGAACAGACGCCCGCCGACGTCATCGCGGGCCGCGACCCCCAGCTCGAGAGGGCAATCCGCGTCATCCTCCAAGAGCTCGAAAAGAACCCCCCGCAACAGCCCCAACGCCCGCCCTATCCGGTCCGAGGGAACAGGTAGCGGATACGGGAGCGGGAACGAGATTCGGGGGCAGAGGCGCTACTGCCGGAGGTACGCCTTAGAGAAGACGTGGTTCGGGATGTTCCATTGGCGACGGGTACCTGTGCGAGAAATTGAAGGTTTTCTTGAAAAACGCCCCCGAAGCCGAGTCCTTCGAGACGATCTCCATCAGTTCTAGACGTCTTGACACCCCGCCGTGGCCGGAGATATGATCTTTTCGCGGGAGGGGTTATGCGCGCAACGCGCGTATCTATCTCGCCCCGGGGAAAGGAAATTTTTGTTATTGGCCTATGAATCCGTCGAAAAGGGGGGACCATGAAAAAATTCTTGACCATCTTATCAGGGGCTTTGATCATTGTGTTTGCGACAGGCTTCGGGGAACAAGGGCCTAAAGTTCAGACGGCATCGGCTCAGACTTCCTCTATCCCCGGCTCGGCCGCTATCAAGATCGATCGAGATTTCGCCAAGATGCCGCTCTATTTTATCCCCAATCAGGGCCAGATGGACGCTCAGGTGGCCTATTATCTTCAGGGTAAAGACAAGACCATCTACTTCACTTCCGAAGGGTTGACGTATGTCCTGAGTGAAAGAAGCGCGGGAGAGGAGATCGCCGAGAAGACGGCTTCGGGGAAGGAGCGCTTGTTGATAAATCCGGCGGAACGCGAACTCCGAAGCCGGAGAGATCAACGACGCTTTGCGGTGAAGTTAGATTTTGTGGGGGCGAATGCGGACGTGCGGCCTTCGGGCGAGGAGAAGACCGGCGCCGTCATTTCGTACTTCAAGGGGAAGCCGGAGGAGTGGAAAGCCGGGCTCCCGACCTACACGCGGATCGTCTATAAGAATCTCTGGCCGGGGATTGATGTTGCGTATTACGGCACGGTGAACAAGATGAAATATGAGTTCATCGTTCACCCCGGCTCGGACCCTTCCCTGATTCGGCTGGCCTATCGCGGAGTGAGCGCCGTGGAGGTGAATGGCGAGGGTCGGTTGGAGGTGAGGACGCCGGCGGGGGGATTTGCGGATGATCGTCCGGTGGGGTATCAGGAAATCAATGGCGACAGGGTTGATGTGGCGATGAGGTATCTCCTCGAAGAACTATCCGTAATAAAGCCTAGCCCTAGCGGGGATGAAGCCGTTACCAAGTCGTATGTCTACGGATTTGAGGTGGGAGCGTATGACCAAACAAAGCCACTTGTCCTTGATCCCGCGGTCCTTGTCTACTGCGGGTACATCGGCGGCTCGGACAGTGATATGGGCTACGGCATAGCGGTTGACGGCTCGGGAAACGCCTATGTCACAGGAAGCACCTGGTCCACCGAAGCCACGTTTCCGGTCGTCGGCGGCCCTGACCTGACGTGGAACGGCGGCTACTTTGACGCCTTTGTGGCCAAGGTGAACGCCTCCGGCACGGCCCTCGTTTACTGCGGCTACATCGGCGGCTCGGGCAGTGATTTTGGCTACGGCATAACGGTTGACGGCTCGGGAAACGCCTATGTCACAGGAAACACCTCGTCCACCGAAGCCACGTTTCCGGTCGTCGGCGGCCCTGACCTGACGTGGAACGGCGGCGATGACGCCTTTGTGGCCAAGGTGAACGCCTCCGGCACGGCCCTCGTTTACTGCGGCTACATCGGCGGCTGGGACTATGATTGTGGTTACGGCATAGCGGTTGACAGCTCGGGAAACGCCTATATCACAGGCTTTACCGAGTCCACCGAAGCCATATTTCCGGTCATCGGTGGCCCTGACCTGACGTTTAACGGCAGCTATGACGCCTTCGTGGCTAAGGTGAATGCCTCAGGCACGGCCCTTGTTTACTGCGGGTACATCGGCGGCTCGGAGAGTGATTTTGGCCGAGGCATAGCGGTTGACGGCTCGGGAAACGCCTATGTCACGGGCTATACCAGCTCCACCCAGGCCACGTTTCCGGTCACCGGCGGCCCTGACCCGACGTACAACGGCGGAACTGACGCCTTTGTGGCCAAGGTGAACGCCTCCGGCACGGCCCTCGTTTACTGCGGCTACATCGGCGGCTCGGACTTAGATTATGGCTACGGCATAGCGGTTGACGGCTCGGGAAACGCCTATGTCGCAGGCCTTGCCTTCTCCACCCAGGCCACGTTTCCGGTCATCGGCGGCCCTGACCTGACGTATAACGGCGGCTCCAGTGACGCCTTTGTGGCCAAGGTGAACGCCTCTGGGACATCGCTTGTCTACTGCGGCTACATCGGCGGCTCGGACAATGATGAGGGCTACGGCATAGCGGTTGACGGCTCGGGAAACGCCTACGTCACGGGTTGTACCAGCTCCACCGAAGCCACGTTTCCAGTCATCGGCGGCCCTGACCTGACATATAACGGCGGAGGAGACCTCTTTGTGGCCAAGGTGAACGCCTCCGGCACGGCCCTCGTTTACTGCGGATATATCGGCGGCGCGGACGATGATTATGGCCGAGGCATAGCAGTTGACGGCTCGGGAAACGCCTATGTCGCAGGCTTTACCGAGTCAACCCAGGCCACGTTTCCAGTCATCGGCGGCCCCGACCTGACGCATAACGGCGGCTATGACGCCTTTGTGGCTAAAATCTCCTCAATCCAAAAGGACGATTTCCTCGGCACCTGGGACGGCCAGGGGGTCTATTACAGAAACTCAGATACAGGCGCCTGGGTGAAGATGGCCTCCCCTGCCACCTTGATCACTGCCGGCGACCTGGGCGGCGATGGGGTGGATGACCTCATCGGCATCTGGCCCTCGCAGGGAGGAGTCTGGGTGAAGAGCTCAACGAACGGCGCCTGGACAAAGCTCTCCACAACGGCCGAGCATATCGCTTCAGGAGATATGAACGGAGACGGACGAGTTGACTTTCTTGGCACTTGGGATGGCCAAGGCGTTTATTACCGGGACTCTCTCAGTGGTGTTTGGGTGAAAATGGCTTCGCCTGCGGATTTGATCACGGCCGGAGATCTGGATGAAGACGGGATAGATGACCTCATCGGCATCTGGCCTGCCCAGGGAGGAGTGTGGGTCAAATATTCGAAGACAGCAGGGTGGTCCAAGCTCTCCTCAACCGCCAAGGATATCGCGGCCGGAGATATGGACGGAGATGGCTGTGATGATTTGCTGGCGACCTGGGATGGGCAGGGGGTCTATTACCGGAACTCGATGAATGGGGCTTGGGTGAAGATGGCAACGCCCGCGGATCAGGTAACATGCGGGGACTTGGACGCAGACGGTCAAGCTGATCTGATCGGTATCTGGCCCACCCAAGGAGGGGTCTGGGTCAAATATTCGGCAACGGGAAGCTGGGCCAAGCTCTCCTCGAGCGCCGGAGATATCGCGGCGGGGAAGACGAGAGCCGGGACGGGCGGATCGATGCCGGCTCAGGCCTTGTTCGGCCCCATGGGCGGCTATGCGCAAGGGCCGGAGAGCTTGATTCAGTATCAAGACATATCAAGCGAAGGTCCTGGAGGACTGCACTTTGCTTATCAAATCGAAGAACAGCTCATCCCCCAGGAGCATGAATCCGAGATGATGAGGATCCCTGGTCCCGGAGAGCCGGGTTTCCGCTGTGTTGAAGGGAAAAACCTTATTCCCGAAGAAAGCCGCGGATCGGACGCAATTAAGGAAGACAGAGACCGAAACACAAAATAGCCGGGAGATCGTTAAGAACTATTTTGCCTCAGCAGGCGCTCCTTTAAAGGGGTTTAATAAAATTTATGGCGCTATAGGGTTGATTCTATTGAGGCGTTTTTTTTAAAACTTAAAGAATTTACTTTTTCCGCGGCGCGGTGAATTCCCACGCTTGGCGATGAATCTCCCTCCAACCCTACATTTTAACTGTATTATCACCGCACGTCGATGTCAAAAGTATAATTGGGAGCCCCCGCCTCTCTTGCCTCGCTATTCCGCTAGCGCACGGGGAAAAAACCGCGTAAGAAGCGATTTAAGCCATGACCGCCGTAAGATTCTATATAGGGAAACGAATAATGAGCCGGTCCCCAAAAACTGGACAGGGGGTTTAGGTGCATTTTGAGCCTGCCATATCTCAAAAGGAGGTATGGTATTATGATCGGCATGCGAAAGACTTACGACGCGGCCTTCAAGGCCAAAGTCGCCCTGGAAGCGGTAAAGGGGGAGAAGACGATCACCCAGATCGCGAGCGAGTTCAGCGTCCATCCCAACCAGATCCGCCAGTGGCGTGTTCATCTTTTGGAAATTCTGCCGGAGATGTTCTCCACCCGGAAACCCCATCAGGAGAAAGCTCGGGAAGAACTCATCGATGAGCTCTTCCGGCAGATCGGTCAGCTCAAGGTCGAGCTGGACTGGCTTAAAAAAAAATCTCAGACGCTCCTATCCCAGTGAAGCGGGGCACCATTGAACCGGATCAGACGATGATACCGATTTCCCACCAATGCGAGCTTCTGGGCTTGTCACGTTCGTCCTTCTACTTCGAACCCTCGGGAGAGAACGAGTTTAACTTGACCCTCATGCGACGGATCGACGAGGAGTTCACGAAACACCCGTTCTACGGAGCGCGGAGGATGAAAGCTTGGCTTCGGAACCAGGGCTATTGGGTGAATCGCAAGAGGGTCAGCCGGCTGATGAGGCTGATGGGCCTCGCGGCCATCTATCCGAAGCCGCGGCTGTCGTGGAATGGTTCGGATCACAAGGTTTATCCTTATCTATTGAATGGACTTACGATTAACGCTCCGGATCAAGCCTGGTGTACGGATATAACGTACATCCGGCTGGCCCAGGGGTTTGTCTACCTGGTAGCGATCATGGATTGGCACAGTCGGTATGTTCTGGCCTGGGAGCTCTCGACGACGCTGGACAAGGGCTTCTGTTTGGACGCGGTTCGGCAAGCGCTTCAAATCTCGAAGCCGAAGATTTTCAACACGGACCAGGGCTCGCAATTTACGAGCACCGACTTCACGGGACTTTTGGAAAAGCATGACATCAAGGTCAGCATGGACGGCCGCGGCCGGGTTTACGACAACATCTTTATCGAGCGGTTATGGCGTTCGGTGAAATACGAAGAGGTGTATCTTCACGATTACGCGACGATCGCCGAGGCTCGTGCACATCTTACGGCTTACTTTCATTTTTACAACGAAGAGAGGCTCCACGAAACGCTGGGCTATCAGACGCCGCACGAGGTGTACTTCGGGACGTCGGCATCGCTGGTGCCGGCGGAGGCCATGGTTTAACATGGACCGGATCGAGATCGTCGTTCCTACGTCAACTGGTGAAGCCGTTTTTTCGGGGTTCACGCGAAAAATGGCTTTTGGGCATCGAAAGAGCTAAAATGGTCGCAACAGGCAGGCCCTCAATGCACCTTCAGAAGGCCTCTAAACTGTCCAGACAATGGGGTCCACTTCATAAACCCATGTTACCCTACGGGCGTTTTGCGTATCACAGGGGAGAAGACAAGCATCAAAATCGCTCTATGCGCGTCCTGGCGCGAAATTCGGGTATCCCGGCAGTTTTCGCAGAAACTCCCCGACCTCTGTGAATAGCATGGGATATCGCAAATTGTTATGACCCCATGTTACCCTTTGTTATGCCCAAAATATGGCCCACATTTGAGCGCCTCTTATCGTGCGTTAGGACTAGCGCCGGGGGATATGGGTGTTAGGGAGATCAGGGCTACCGGCCTAGGACGGGCAAGGTGTACGAAGTGGATCCCTTGACCTGTTGTGTATTCCCCCTGATATTTATTTTCAGACATCGACGATTATTCTGTTTTCCACCGACACTATTTCTTGCCGGAGCCCTCTAAAGACTTGTCTAACACCTCTTGAGTGAATTTTGTCAGAGGATGATCGATGCCAAAAACTCTCTTTTCCTTCTCCAAAGCTTCCCTAGACAAGGTTTCCGCCTCATGAAACCTTGCCATATTGTTCAGCAAATCTGCTAAGTTCGCCATAGTGATGATGGTATCGGGGTGGTCTGGCC
>Ga0315275_10002444_pt1 | contig 16773 bp, 16 predicted proteins | sample YL17G03_0_MG_FD_205557 | JGI IMG/M metagenome (GOLD analysis project Ga0315275, IMG submission 205557) | Sediment microbial communities from Yellowstone Lake, YNP, Wyoming, USA - YL17G03_0 | ecosystem: Environmental > Aquatic > Freshwater > Lake > Sediment | place: USA: Wyoming | collected... | reverse complement strand
CGAGAGCGCCGCCGGCACGCGCACGATGTCGGTTCGCATCCACGAGAGCGTGTTGACCACGTCGACGACCGATGCCGACTCGGTGGCCGGGCTCGCTTCAGCCAGCAGCTTCCTGGACAGCCAGTCGGCCTCTTCCGCGTAGCCGCGTTTGATCGCCCACTGATCCCGGACGAAGGGCTCCTCCGGCTGGGAGATGCTGTTCCACGCGCCCCAGGTGTGTTCGGTGTAGAGCAGCACCTTCTTCCAGGCCGCGTCGGCGGCGGCCGACCGCCACGCCTCGGGCGCGCGCAGGGCCCACACGGTCTCGGCCTGTGTCATCCGATCCGCGCTCGCGCGGTTCATCGCCGTCTCTCGCGCGGAAGACCCCGCGCCGTCTTCCCAGTACGGCGTCCAGTCGCCGCGCCGGACGGGGAGCGTGTCGCCGTAGCGCTGCTCCAGCGCAGCAAACGGCGCGCGCTGGTCGCTGATGACGAAGCGCGGCCAGCGGTAGCGGGCGTTCCAGTCCTTCACGAAGTCGCAGATGGTGGCCTCGGGCTCGGCGTTGTCGCCGGGGCCGGACCAGCGGATGTAGGTGATGTCGTAGGGGTACTTGATCTGATCGAGGTGACCGAGGAACTCGGCGACGCGTGCCGGTGTCAGCTTCGCGCCCCAGCCGTGGGAGAGGGCGTATCCCTGCCATGTGTTCCAGGTGAGCACGCGCTCGCGCCCCGATGGGCCGACCCACCAGAACGGCTGATCCGCCGAGGCGACCTGAGTCGTTCCGATGCGGTCGAAGAAGTTCGGGCTGGTGCTGAAGTAGCGGATGCCGGCCTGCGCCAGCACGGGCACCAGGCCCCACGTGTGGCCGGGGATGTCGCTGATCATCGCCGTGTCGATCCGCACGCCCAGGCGCGCCGCCAGTTGCGTGGCGAAGCGCGTGGACTGCACGAGCTCTTCGGGCCGCGCCAGCCCGGACAGGATATTGAGATACAGCCCGTTCAGACCGACCTGGCCTGAGGTCACGGCCTTCTCGAACGCCGCGCGCCTCGGCGCCTCCATGCGCTGCAGGAAGAGATCGGCCGCCCATAGCACTTCGACGTTCCAGACGAACCGCGCGCCCTCGGGATAGCCCGCCGTCTTCTCCGCCAGCGCCATGCCTTTCACCAGGTTCTCCACCTGGCGCTGCTCGACCTCCGTCTGCAGGTGGGTGTAGCCGATGTCGGTGTGCGAATGGGGAACCACGTAGATCGTGATCGGCGGGACGGCGCGGACCGGAGCCGTGATCGCCTCGCCGTCCGCCTCGATCTTCAACGCGCGTGTGGTCTCGACCGCGGGAATCAACACTTCGACATCCTGCCGTCCGGGATCGAGATCGCCGCAAAACACCTCGGCGCCATCCACCCGCACGGTCAGCGGCCGCCGCGCGCCGGTGCGCACGACGTCGAGCGCGATCGGTTGCCAGAGGCGGCCGTCGCGTTCGAAGACGCCGGGGACCGGGGTGACGCCGGCCAGGACGGTCGAGGGAGAGGGCGGCGCCAGCCGTGCGCCTGCCAGGCGCAGCGCCACGTGCTCGTAGAGGAACCAGCTGCCGTTCTGCGTCGAGATCGCCACGACGTTCCGGCCGGTCCGGATCGCGCCGGAGGGCACGCGCATCCGGACGGTGTGCCGCCGGGCGCCGTCGAGGCGCCCGTTGATCGACGCGTCGCCGCCGCCATCGGGCAGCGCCTCGCGGCCGATCGCCGCGCCGTTGATCGCGACGAGCAGCTCCGGCCCTCGCTGCGCATGCGTGTCGAGCACGCCGATGATCAGTTCGCCGTCCGCAGCTGCAGGCACGGTCGCCACGTCGAGCACGATGCGGAACGTGTGGACGCGCCGTCCGCCCCACGCGTCGTCTGTTCCCGGGTGGACGTAGGGCCAGTCCCGGTCCGCTGACGACTGCCCGGCCAGAAACACCGCGTCGCGGGAGAAGTCGCGCCAGTGGGATGGGCCCAGTGCGAACCCCGCGCTTCCGCCGCCGGGACGGCCGAACTCGACCAGCGGCGCGTCCTGACCTCGAGCGTCTGCCGCCGCGAGCACGCACGCGACGAAAAGCACGAGCCAGAAAGACAGATGTGGGGGCTGGCTTGAGCCAGCCCCGCGATGGTTCCGGCTGACGCCGAAACCCACGGCGGGCAGGCCGGGGAATCGCGGCGTCGGCGGATGGAGGCCGACAGGGACAGCCGGAGGATGTGTCATGTCATGTCTCCCTGACCGACGCTTGCAGCGTGGCGCATGCGGAACCGATTCCCGCGCCATGCGGGCGGATCGTGTAGTGCCCGACCGATGCCGGCACGACCAACGTCTCGGCGTAGTGCACGATGAACGGGTCGAACGCGCCGTCGGGGCTTTCGACCACGGCCTCGTCGCCCTGCACGAGGTTGAGGACGTGGACCGTGCCGCGCGTGTCGTGCGGCGCGGTGCCCGTGAACCAGTGGCGGCGGGTTTCGATGAACTCGAGTGCGTGCAGACCCGTGCGTTCTTCGCGCCAGCCGTCGCCCGCCGCGATCGGCGTGATGCGGTTGATCAGATGCGCGCCCACCCAGGACGCGCGGCGGTCCCACTGGATGTTGGCGGCGCCGTGCGCGAGGTTGATGGGCCGGGACAGCCCGTCGAGGCCGGGGCGGTCCCAGTCCCAGAGCTTGAAGGTGAAGATGTAGGGCGTCGCGCTCACTTCCAGCACCATCGCGTTGGCGCCGGAGCCATGCACCGTGCCCGCGGGAATCAGGAAATGGTCGTGCCGGCGCGCCGGCCAGCGGGCCACGTGCCGGGCAGCGTCGAACAGCGGCCCGCCCCGTTGCGCGGCAGTGAGGTCAGCCAGCATGGCCCGCGGATCGACGTCGTCTCGAAGGCCGAGGAACACGGAAGCGTCCGATCCCGCATCCATCAGGTAGTAGCTTTCATCCTGCGTGTAGGCAAGGCCGAACCGCTCCCGGATGTATGCCGTCAGCGGGTGCACCTGGAGGCTCAGGTGCCCGCCGCCCATCGTGTCGAGGAAGTCGAAGCGGATCGGGAACTCCGCGCCGAAGCGCTCGAAGACGCCGTCGCCCAGCAGCTCGCGAGGGTGCGCGAACACGAGGTGCAGCGACGACATCTCGACGCGCACGCCGCCGAACGCGAACAACAGGCTGTTCTCTTCCGGGACGCAGTCGAAGCACCATCCGTAGTTCGGCGCGTCGGCGTCAAGCCCGCAGACCTCCTTCATCCACTGGCCTCCCCAGGGCGCCGGATCGAAGAAGGGGACCAGGCGGAACGGCCGGCGGGCCATCAGTGCGAGCGCACGCCGGACGCAGCCGCCGGTCGCCAAACGGGGATCGTCCTCGACGGTCGAGTCGAGCAGGTAGTCCCAACGCGCCATCGACTCCTGCTTCAGCCGATCGACGACGCGCCAGTCCACAAAGTAGGAACGCTTGTACTGGAGGGAGGCCTTCTGGCCTGCGTTGTTCGCGCCGAGATTGGTGACGCGCCCCTGCCGCTGCCGCAGTTGCCCCTCCCATCGCGGCATGTCGGCATACACGATGATGTCGGCGTCGCAGCAGCGCAGCGCGCCCGTGCCGAATACCACGACTGTCCCGCGTGCGTCGGCGGCGTGAGATCGCACGTCGTTCACGCGGCCGCGGTCGAAGAACGCGTCGATCCTGGCGTCCGAAAGGCGTCCGAAAATCGGGTCGTCGCCGCCAAGCCACGGCGCCGCGAACGCGTCAATAACTGCCGGCGGCAGGAATGCTTCGGCGGCGTCGATCCACGTGTCGGATGCGAGTGCCTGGCGCAGACGTTCGCGCACTTCTGGTAGCAGTCCCGTGCTGCATTCGACGGCCAGCACCACGCGTCCGTCCGCCCGCGCCGCCGCCACCGCGGACATCGCGCGCCGCAGTTCTGCACAGGTGGCGTCCCAGCCGCTCCACGCCATGCCGGCTGTGCCGGGCACGCCGGTGGTGGGGTGCCGAACGTAATTGGACGCCCTCATGGAAGATCCACGGACTGTCCACGCAGAGCCTGGAGGAAGGCGGGTGGCGCGGGCCATCCAGCCAGGCGCGCGGCCTCGATGATGGCGCCCATCGCCGGCGGCATGTCGGGCTCGACCACCGAGACGCCGGGCGCCGTGGCTTCGATGCGGGAGATCAGCAGGGGCGTGAAGGGCGGGCCCGAGCGGGCCAGGCCGCCCGTGAAGATGACCTCGGAGGGCTGTCCCCCGAACAGGTGCCGGGCCGTCACCGCGACCAGCCGCGCCAGTTCGTTCGCGGCGCGCTCGACGATCGCCCGCGCCAGAGAGTCGGTGGCCGAGAGCGCGATGATGTCCGGCGCAAGCGTCGCGATGGCCGCGCGGTCCATGTCAGGGCGCGACAGGAGTTCCGCCAGCGCGCGGGCCTCGCCCATCGGCCATCGCCCGAAGACGAGGCCGTGCAGCGCGCTTGCCGGCAGCCGGCCGTCCTCGATCCGCACCGCGGCCTTGATGGCTTCGACCGCCACCCAGTACGCGCTTCCTGCATCGTCCGCGAGATGCTCCCATCCGCCGCACCAGTAGCGTCGGCCGTCCGCCGCGACGCCGAGGCAGGCCGAGCCCGTGCCGGCGATGAGCACCATGCCCGGCCGGCCGGCGAGGCCGCCGACCAGAGCCGCCCTCGCGTCGTTATCGACCTGGACCTGCGCCCCGCGCAGCGCGTGGACCTCCCGGGCGACCTCTTCGACGGCGGCGGCGTCGGTGCGCGTCGAGATGCCGCCAAGCGACAGGAAGGCTGCGGCCGGCGTGCCGTTCAGGGCATCGCACGCCCGCTGCGTCAAGTCGGCGAGCCGCGCGGCGACCGTCGTCAGATCGTGGTGGCGCGGATTGATCGACGGCCCGACCGCAGAGCCGACGATGCGGCCCGCTGTGTCGGCGGCGATGGCGCGCGTACGGCTGCCGCCGCCGTCGATGCCCAGGACCGTATTCATCGCGTGCTCCACGACGCGGCGATATCTTCGAGCCGGCGCCCCTTGGTTTCAGGCACGAGCGCGAAGACGAAGATCAGGCTGAGCAGCGAACAGCCCGCGTAGATCCAGAACGTGACGCGCGGGCCGAGTTGCTCGTTCAACACCGGGAAGCTCTGCGCGACCGCAAGGCAGGCCGCCCAGATGGTGCCCACGCCGATGGCCACGGCGCGTCCGCGGACCGGTCCCGGGAAGATCTCGCTGATGAGCACCCAGGGAATCGGCCCCATGGCGATGGCGAAGGCCGCGATGTAGGCCAGCACCGCGACGAGCGTGCCCGCGCCCTGGTGCGCCGATCCGAACGACAGCCCGACCAGCGCGAGCGCCACCGTCTGCACCACCGCGCCGGCGAGCAGGAGCGGCCGGCGTCCGACGCGATCGATCAGGGCGAGGGCGACCAGTGTGAACGCCAGGTTCACTGCGCCGACCCATACCGACGAGGCGAACGCGGCGTTCGTATCGGCGCCGGCCGCCTTGAACACCTCCGGCGCGTAATACATGATCGCGTTGATGCCGGACGCCTGGCTCAGCGCGGCCAAGCCCACCGCGATGACGAGTGGGCGGCGCAAGTCGCGCGCAAACACCGCCGAGAAGGGCGCCTGTCCCACCGAGCCTGCCGAGCGGATGGCCTGCAGTTCACGCAGCGCGGCGGCCGGGCCGGCGACCTTCGCCAGCACCGCCGCGGCCTCGTCTCCCTTGCCGCGCAGCGCGAGCCAGCGCGGGCTTTCGGGGACCCATCCGAGCAGGCCGAAAAAGACGAGCGCGGGCAGCGTCTCCGACCCCAGCATCCAGCGCCAGCCAGAGGCCGTCTGCCACGCCACGTCGCCCAGCGCCTGGATCTGCTGATTGACGAAGAACACCAGGAAGATCCCGGTGACGATGCCCAGCTGGAAGAGGGTGCCGAGGAAGCCGCGATTCCGTTCGGGGGCGATTTCGGCGATGTAGGTGGGGCACACCATCGACGAGATGCCGATCGCGAGTCCTCCGGCGAGCCGCGAGAGGAGGAAGCTGGGGAACGTTCCGGCGGCCGCCGACCAGAGTCCCGACCCGGCGTAGAGGGCCGCGCAGATCAGCAGGAGGCGTTTCCGTCCGAACCGATCCGCGAGGAAGCCCGCCGCCAGGGCGCCGGGCAGGCAGCCGTAGATGGCGCTGGCGCCGGCCCAGCCTTCCTGGGCCGCCGTGAGGTGAAAGTGGTCACGCAGCGCGCCGATGGCGCCGGCGATCACCGCCGTGTCGTACCCGAACAGGAATCCGCCGAGGGCGGCCACGCCCGTGACGAAACCCAGCCAGCGTGTCGGTGTGGTTGCCGTCATCGTCTATCCGCGCTGCTACGGCGCTGCTAATGCACTATCGTAGCAGGGTGTGGCTGTGGGCCCGCCATAAGGGGATATGGAATGACACCCAGGCCGAGACGCGAACCGCATGCCGGGTCCTCCCCACGCGGCCTTCTCCCTCCCACCCAACTGCTCCAGAGAAACCTCGATCGGATTCGAGGCACGAATATCCTGTTGGTCGGCGTGCCAAGCGACGAGGGCATTGCGCCCATGTTCGGCGAGCGAAGCGGAGTGCTGCTCTCGTTCGACTATGGTGCGCACCTGCTGAACCAGAGATTACTGTCGGTTCACGGAGCCGTGTTGCAGCCGCGTTTCGGAGCGACGTATGACGCGCAGGAGCCTCGGCCCGACGTCGTCGTGGCCTACTTGCAGAAAGGGAAAGAGGCCAACGACTGGATGCTCGCCATGGCCGGCGCGGTCGTGTCGCCGGGGGGAACCGTCTTCCTGGTTGGCGAGAATCACGCGGGCATCCGATCAACCGCTGCGGTCGTCGAGGAGCGCGTCGGGAAGATCACGTTCTCCGACGCGGCGCGGCACTGCGCCCTGTACGAGGCCCAGGCGAGTGACAGCCGCTCTGGCGTCGCGCTGGAATCCTGGGAGAAGCGGTTCGCCGTCACGACCGGCACTGGCGTGATTGACGTCGTCTCGTTGCCGGGCGTCTTCAGCCACGGAAGACTGGATGCAGGGACGGCTCTCCTCCTCAGGCACCTGCCGACCGGCCCCCGCGGAAGCTTTCTGGACTTCGGGTGCGGCTGCGGCGTGATCGGGGCAGCCGTGAAGGCGGCGCACCCTGATTGCGAGGTCGCACTTGTTGATTCAAGTGCGTTTGCGCTGCAGTCCACCCGAAGGACATTCGCGGCCAACGGGCTCACCGCGACGTTCATTCGTCCTGCCGACGGCCTGGCCGGCGTCGACGAGTGCTTCGACGTGATCGTGTCCAATCCGCCATTCCATCAGGGCATCGCCACGAACTACGAGGTGGTGTCCGCCTTCCTGGCGTCCTGTGAGAGCCACCTTCGCCCCGGTGGATGCCTGCTCATGGTCGCGAACCGCTTCCTCCCGTACGAGGGCCTGCTCAGGAAGTCGCTCGATGTGTCGCTCGTCGCCGAGGACACGCAATACAAGGTGCTGAAGGGCACACGGCGGGCCTGAACACTCACCTGTCGACGACCCCTTCGATGGCCACTCGACGATAGTCGCCGGGCGGCAGATCGTCCGGCAAGACAAGGTGGCCAAAGCTGACCCGGCAGAGACTGACCACGTGGCTGCCCAGCGCCGCGAAGATTCGGCGCACCTCGTGGTAGGCGCCACTCGAGATGGTGATGGTGGCGTACTTCGGTGCGCCGTCCGGCCGAATCAGACTCGGATGAACGGTGCTGACGTCGATCTCCGCAAGGTGGGTAATGTCAGGACGGTGGCCATCTGCGAGGGTGAGCCCAGGGGGCAACGTCGAGAACGGCCGTGCGAGGGCCGCATGGTAGGTGCGCGGGACTCGCCGCTTCGGGTGGGTGAGCCGCTGCAACCACGTCCCATCCGTCGTCCACAGGAGGAGACCCGTGGTGTCAAGATCGAGCCGGCCGATGGGACGAAGCTCCGCGTGCAGCGGGGCACGCTTCAGGAAGTCGTACGCGACGGCGTGCCTGGAATCTCTCAGGGCCGTGACGCAACCGATCGGCTTGTTGAGCAGGACGTGACAGGAGTCGTACAGCACGAGCTCCTGCTGACGCACTCGCACAGACAGCGGCAGATCGCCCGGGTGAACGCCTGTCGCCCCGTCAGCGATCGGGGAGTCGGAACGGTCATGCACCGCGCCGGAATCGAAGAGGTCGCGCGCCTCGGCTCGCGAGCATCCGAGGTTACGGGCAACGAGGTGATCGAAGCGAAGCATCAGTGGCCCATGGTGACAGGCGCTCGAGTCAGCGGCGACATGCGCCAACACCTGCCTTGGTATTGTAGTGACAAAGAGGGCAGGTGAGCCGACTGGGTTATCATCGGGCTCATCCATGAATCTCCTGCTCCTCGCGCCTGATGAAGTTGGCGACGATGCGACCGCGCTGTTGACGGGGCGGCGGCACGAGCACGCGCGAGCGGTGCTGCGCGTCCAGGCGGGCGAGACGCTGCGGGTCGGCGTGCGTGGCGGGAAGTGCGGGACGGGGGAGGTCGTGTCAGAAGGGCCGGATGGCCTGCGGCTGAGGCTGACCCTCGACCGCGAACCCCCGCCGCGCTCCGGGGTGTCGCTGGTGCTCGCGATCCCCCGGCCCAAGGCGCTGCGGCGGGTCATCCCCGCTGTCGCGTCGTTGGGCGTCGAACGAGTCGTCCTGGTCAACGCGGCCCGTGTCGAGAAGAGCTACTTCGACTCGAGGATCCTCGCCCCGGCGGTTCTCGATGGCCTCATCGACCTCGGCCTCGAGCAGGCCCGCGACACCCGTCCACCCGCGATCGAGATCCGCGATCGCTTCAGGCCGTTTGTCGAAGACGAGCTTGACACGTGGGCGGGTGCATCCGTGCGGTTGTTGCCGCACCCATCCGCGCAGGCTCTGCTGCCGAGGGTCGAGGCGAACCAGCCCGTGGTCCTGGCCATCGGTCCAGATGGTGGATGGGTGCCGTTCGAGATCGATCTGCTCGAGCGGTGCGGCTTCGTGCCCGTGTCGCTCGGGCCGCGCGTGCTTCGGGTCGAGGTGGCGGTGAGCTACATCATGGGCCGGGTCCGGTGACGAGGGTCCCCGGTCGAGGCAATGGTGGCGACAGCCGGATTCGTTGACACCCAGTCGATGCTCTCGTTCACGCTCGGCTGCGTGGCCCAGGTGGCCCCGTCCGACACGGGCGCCGGGGCGGACGACCTCAATACGGCGTATCCTACTGCGTGCACATGGACACCAGCCTTTCGCCAGGTCTGCGCGGTGCCAGCATCTGGGTTCTTGGGCTACGCCGAACCGGGGCCGAAGCGCTCCGGCTACTCGCCGTTGACCGGTATCCGGATGCCCGCTTCTTGCCGGTCCGGCTGTCTGAACAACTCGAGAGCGAACCCGTCCCGCCGCCGTTCCTGCTGCTCAAGTCCGGCGACCTGTCGCTGACGCTCGTTCAAGCTTCCGGCATCGCCATGCCGCTCGCCGACGTTCTGCGCGACCACAGACCTGACGCTGTCGTGTTGCTCGCCCGCCACACCGCCAATCCTGAGACGACCATCGACGCGATCGCCGGCGCGCTTGCGGGCACTGGCACGCTGGTGATCTGTTTCCTCGCAGGGTCCTTCATGCCCGCGCAAGTCATTCGCAGCCTGCGCCACCGGAGGAATCCCTGTCCCAGGGCTGGCACGACGCTGTTCTGTCTGCCCAACGACTCGGACAAAGACGTGGTGTCGGATATGTCGGCCCGACAGCAGGTCAACGTCGATGCGGCTCTTCTGGCGGCCGCCACCAAGGGTGTGCTCGACATCCTCTACACGCCAGGCCTCATCAACCTGGACTTCGCCGACGTGGTTCACCTCTTCGGCCACGGCGGCGTCGGACTCTGCCTGATGACCGACACCGTTGCGGGGCAAGAACAGGAACTGGCGCCGCGGCTCCTGGCCCAGCGCCTCTGGCGTGACGTCTCTCTTGACCAGTACGGGGCGCTGTGCGCGATCATCCAGGGCGGCGCAGGGTTGTCGTTGCAGAGTGTGAACGATGTCGCATCCGATCTTCTCACGCGCGCCAGCGACGACGCCGCGCTCGTGTATGGCGTGTCGATGTGCGAGGGGTGTGAACAGACGCGCCTGATCCTGCTGAGCGCAGGCCTGTCAGTGCCGGATGTCGTCCACGCCGCCGACCGCGCCGATGCCGGCCCGCATGGCACGTCGGCACCTGTCGGCAGCGTCGACCGTGGCGCCGTCTTCATCAGCTACGCGCGGACGGATTTCGACCGCATCCGGCCGACGCTCGAACTGCTTCAGGGCAGCGGCTTCACGCTATGGTACGACCAGGAAGGGATCCTGCCGTCCGACGACTGCTTCGATCGTATTGCCCGGGCGGTGGCGGATTGCGTGGTCGTTGTCGCGTTCCTCAGTGAACGCGCGTCTGTCTCGCAGTTCGTCCGCAAGGAGATCAGTTTCGCGCTGACGAAGAACAAGGCGGTGCTCCCGGTCTATCTGGAGCAGTTCGAGATGCCGGCCGGACTCGAGCTACAGATTGGCACGCACCAGCGACTGGACAGGTATCGCCTCGATGCCGACCAGTTTCACCGGCTCCTGACCGCATCGCTCCTTCGCTACATGGCTCAGGATACGAAGTCCGGCCCCTCGGTCTGATCGAGCCAGTGTCCGGCCCGGTGATTTCCCCACACGCAGCGTGCCGGTGAGGCCGGGGCGCTGGAACAGAAACCGCAGCCATTGCCGGACTCGAAGTAGTAGCTCAACCCGCGAAACCGACCCTGCGGCGTGAACAAGAAGTAGACGATCGCCGTCGAATCATTCTTGACAAGGGTCTCAATTGCGCGACGCCGATCGATGTAGTCACCAAGCGTCGGGACGAGTGGCCTGTTGCTCACCGCCACGAAGATCGCCGGCTGGCTCTCGTCCAGGATCGATGGGGCGTTGAAGGCGATGGCGCCCCCGAGGGCGAACTTGACGTCCTTGCTCTCGAACGTACCCGTGGCCGAATTGGGGGCGAGTGCGGGGCCTGACGCGGCGAGCACGACGGCGACGACGACAACGGCGGCGATCTTCATCTCATTCTCCTGGGGCGGCTTCCCGCAGTTTCCCCCGGCGCATCAGACAAGCCCTTCGCGCAACGTCTTGTACAAGCCCATGTACAAGCCCGCCTTCTATCGCTCCGGCGGAGCCTCCATCGCGAAGTGCGTTGACCACGACGCCGCGATCGTCCGCGAATTGTCGATGGACACCCGAAGATAGCACAAGGCGTGACGCAAGATGGTCAAGTCCTTGGTGAAGTCCCGTGCGCATTGGGCGAGGGCTTGCGAACCTTCAGGTTACAATCACGGCAGTCTTCGTGATTCATCGAATAGGAGACGTCCGGTGGCCGCCCTACGACTGATCGCCAGGTCCAGGTACCACCGTCTCGCGGGGTACGTTGGTCTGTTTCTGCTCATCGCGCTCGTCCTCTATGCCGAGCGTGTGTCCGTTCTTCGGTGGATCGGGCATCAACTCGTTCGAAGCGATTCGATCCAGCCTTCGGACGCGATTGTGGTGCTGGCAGGCATCAACGGCGAGCGCGAACTCGAAGCCGCTGACCTGTACGCCGCGAAGGCCGCCCCCCTCGTGGTGTTGACGACAGAGCAGGAGCCCAAGACGATACCCGAACTACGCCGTCGCGGTGTCCGGGTCGAGCGCACCGTCGAGCGTGAACGACGATACCTGACGGAACTTGGCGTTCCCCCCTCCGCCATCATCGTCCTGGCCGATCCGGTGCAGTCCACGGAGGACGAGGCGATGCGCGTCGCCGAGTGGAGCCGGACGCACCGAGTGCGGAGCCTCATCGTCGTCACGTCGTGGTATCACACAAGACGAGCCGGGCGAGTCTTCGAATGGGCGCTGCGGGGGCTCGGCGTCGTCGTTCGCGTTCGACCGGTCACCTTCACCCTGAATGATGCGGACCACTGGTGGATGGATCGGGATGCGCTTCGAGCCAGCCTGTTCGAGTGGCAGAAGGTCATCTTCTACCGCTTGCGCTACTGGTAGCTCCTGGGCCGTCGCAACCGCCTGACTGGCCGCGCTGTCCGTACTACGCGCCCGAATCCCTGCTGAGGGTCGGTGGTAGTGACCCATGCACCCCCGCCGTGTCGGGGGAGTCTCTGGGGCTGTCTCCACGCACCTCGCCATCTGCGCCGAGTCACCCTGGTACTGCGGGATTCTCTTGTTGCGTGATAGCCCGGTGGTTGCCGGGCTGATTCTCGGACATCAGCCAACCCGAGAAATGGGCTGGATTGTTCGGGAAAACTGGAGCCGGCGACCCGACTTGAACGGGTGACCTGCTGATTACGAATGGGCTTTCACGAGTCCGCTGGGGGTAGCTGGAGACCGCTGCCCCCAGGTTTTCCTGATGATTCTGGGGCTGGCGTCCGCCAGCGTCCGCTGCGATCCGCTACTGATTGTCACCCGTTTGTCACCCGAACTCGATTCGCCGGCCGCGCACGAAGCGAGGCCACTTTCGCCCCGGGCGGTGGCGGCGGGTTGCACGAGGTGAACACCGCCGTCCCCGTCGTGCTCAGCCCAGTCAGCCCCGGCGAGAGGATATACTGGCTGCGTGGTGTTTGCGTGGGATCCCGGCAAGGCGACAGCGAACGTCGAGAAGCACGGTGTTGACTTCCGGGAAGCCGGAACCGTCTTTGACGATCCGCTCTCGACGACGTTCCCGGATGGCGACCACTCGAAGTCCGAACGGCGATTCCTCACCATTGGGATGTCGGCCCATCGGCGACTGTTGGTTGTCGCACACACCGATGACGACGATACAATCCGGATTATCAGCGCCAGACCTGTCACGCGGCGCGAGCGGAAGTTCTATGAAGAAGACGAACGTGAGTCGGAATGACGAACTGCGACCGGAGTACGACTTCGCGTCGATGAAGGGCGGAGTCCGCGCCAAATACGTCAAGCGGCTTCGTGAAGGTACGAACATCGTCCTCGTGGAGCCGGATGTGGCCGCTGCATTTCCGTCTGCCGACGCCGTCAACGAGGCGCTGCGAGGGGTCCTCAATACCGCCCGAGCGGTTCGCCGCACCGGCGGCCTGCCAAACACGGCGCTTCAGGCGACGCCCCGGCCCCGCCGCAAGGCCGAGCCGCCACCGACAGCCCGGGCGGCTCGGGGCTGATCGCCTCGCCGCCAGCCGGCTGAGTTGATCGGCAGTCCGGTCTGAGTCGACACGGTCCGGCCTATCGGGCCAGCACGTCTGCTCATCCGTTTTCGGAACGGCGTGGAGAAGACCTACGACTGCGGAGTGCTGCTGGCCGAGTTCATGAAACCCCGTCGATTCCTCGGGTCCGAGAAGTTCGTTTTTGGTAACGCCGTCGGGGAGCACGTCTCAGATGTCAGCGCGGCGTGGGAACGCGTGGTGATGGAGGCCCACGGCATTACCGCGACGCGCACGCACCGGCACGGAGCGTGGAGTGCAGAGCCCAGAGAGGCGCTACGGCGAGTGGGACTCCACTGGCACGACTTGCGACACGAGTGCGCGACACGATGGCTACGGTGCGGCCTTGACCTGCGCGAAATCCAGAAACTCCTCGGCCACGCGAGCATCAGCATGACGGAGCGGTATCTGAACGTCGACGTGACGACCGTGACTGATTCCCTCACCACGAAGGTCTGGGGCAAGGCCTCAGGTGCCGCGTGAGCGCCTACCGATTGTCACCCGTTTGTCACCTAGGGGTGGGGGGTGCCAAAGGGTGATCCCGCTAAGTTATTGATTTGAATGGAGCCGGCAGTCGGACTCGAACCGACGACCTGCTGATTACGAATCAGCTGCTCTACCAACTGAGCTACGCCGGCCGGTTGGTGGGTGCCTTGCCACGGTCGCACCGTGCAAGACGATTTCCTAGTCTACCACACACGAGGCGCCCGTCAGCCACGGCCCTGTTCGGTCTGTATTCACCCGAGCGGCGCAATCACCTCGATCGAAGCGGCGGTCGCACCCTTGACCGCCCGGAGGGGGATGCCGCGATCGAATGTGGCCAGGTACCCGCCGCGGGTGTGGGCCAGGCCAAGCAGGTAGATGTCCGTCAACTGGCGGTGACCCGCCACATGCGACGCGTCGAAGACCGACTCATCGAGCAGTGACACGTCGTCGGGCCAGAACACATGGCCGCCGCTCCTGCAGAACCGCCTCAGGCGTCCCACCAGGTCCGTGGCGCGAATGGCGCCCCCGCCGTACGCGGGATTGGAGAGCACCCGGACGAACCCCGCCTCCGTGAACGGACACGTCGCCCACCCGGACCGCCCACGATCGGCGAACCAGTCGTGCGCGACATCGTGATGGACATGGTCCGGGTCGAACAACGCCACAAGGAGGTTGACGTCGAGCAGACCCGTGCGGCTCACGCGTCGTCCCTGAGATCGTTGACCAGCCGCATCGTCGGCCGGGGCCGGCCAGCGGGGCGCCGAGAGAGCAGAGGCACGCCGTTGCGCACCCGAGGGGTTGCCGACGGAGAGAGCGCCCGGCGAGCCAGTTCGGACACCACTTGCCCCGCCGTCATCCCGCGCAGCGCCGCCAGTTCCTTCGCAGCCTGCAACACGTCGTCGTCGATATCGAGGGTTGTGCGCATGATCCGATCATCACGCATCACGCATCAGATGTCAACGCAAGGCCGCTGGTTTGCCCCGGATTCCCGGATCTCGAGTCATGCGCCGGCCGGGTGCTGCTGTGGAAGCGCATGCCATTAATATGGTAGAGTGATGGCATGGTAATTACCATCGATAAGGCAGGGCGTGTGGTCATCCCGGCCGGGATCCGCGAGCGGCTCGGTTTGCGCCCGGGCATCGCGCTCGAGGTGTCGGTTGAGGACAATGCCGTTCGGCTCGCGGTGTCGGCGTCTCCTCCGAAACTTGTGCGCAAGCGCGGTCGCCTCGTCGCTCGGCCGACCGTGCCGCGCCACGAACTTCCCTCGATCGACATTGCAGCCTTGATTGAAGAGGAGCGCAACCGGTGGCCCTGGACGACCTGATCTTCTTCGACACGTCGGTGCTCGTCGCCGGACTCATCGAGATGGGGGACACCTCGCTTGCCGCCGATCGGATCCTGGATGCCGTCAAGAGCCGCACGGTGAGCCGTCCAATGACGGCCTGGCACTGCTGTCTCGAGTGCTACTCGGTAGCGACCCGCCTGCCAGCCCCGGTCAGGATCGATCCGGAGATGGCGAGGCAGTTGCTCGAAGAAGAGGTCCTCAGCCGCTTCGACATCGCGGACCTGCCGGCGTCGGCGCGATCGGCGTTCCTCACGTCCGCATCGACCGAGCGTGTGGCCGGCGGGAGGATCTACGATGCCCACATCGCGGAGACAGCGCGGCTGGCGGGGACGCGCATCGTCGTGACCGACAACCGCCGGCATTTCGTCGGGCTGATGCGCTATGGCATCCGGGTCATGACGGCCGTGGAGTTCGTCGACGAATACGGACTGTAGGATAGGCGTCAGCCCCGAGCGCGAGCCTCGCGCGGCCCGGCCAGGCTTGCCAGATAGCCGACCGTGATGCAGATGGCGCAGCCGAGCAGGACGTACCATGTCCACGCCAGCTTCGTGTTGAACCACACCATCCACATGGTGCCCAGCGAGACGGCCATCCCGATGACGAGGCCGCGCGTCGTCGCCCGCGTCGTGAATACGCCCAGCGCGAAGGCGCCGAGCATCGGGCCGTACACGATGGACGCAATCGTCAGGCCGGCGGTGAACACCGATCCCCAGCTGCGCGCCATGATGGCCACGAAGATCAGCACGACGCCCCAGCCGGCGGTCGCCCAGCGCGACACCTTCAGCAGGTGCTGGTCGCCCTTCTTCGCGCCGCCCATCGGCCCGTAGAAGTCGAGCACGGTGGTGGACGCCAGCGAGTTGAGCGACGCGCTGAGGTTCGACATCGCCGCCGCGAAGATCGCCGCGATCACCAGGCCCGAAATGCCGTGCGGCAACGTCTGCACGATGAACTTGGGGAAGATCTCGTCGTTGCTCGTGAGGATCGGCTGTGGGTGCGTCTTGTAATAGGCGAACAGCATCAGCCCGATCGTCAGGAAGAGCACGAACTGGAACAGCACCACAAAGCCGCTCAACACGAGCGCCTTCTGCCCATCGCGCTGGTTCCTGCACGTCAGGATGCGCTGCACCAGCAGCTGGTCAGTTCCGTGGCTCGCCATCGTCAGGAACGTGCCGCCGAGCAACCCGGCCCAGAAGGTGAACGGCAGCGTGAAATCCCAGGAAAACGACCACAGCTGCAGCTTGTTGGCCGACTGCCCGATCTCGACGATGGCCGGCCAGCCCCCGGGCACGAGATTGAGAATCTGCCACGCCGCGAGCAGTGAGCCCGCGACGTAGATGGCGAGCTGGACCAGATCCGTCCAGATGACGGCGGCCATGCCGCCCTCGAACGTGTAGACGAGTGTCAGCACGCCAACGATGAGCACGGACCAGAGCCAGAGGTGGGGGAGGTTCGGGAGGCTCGCGCCCAGGACCGCGCTCAGGACCAGCGAGGCGGCGAACACGCGCACGCCCTCGGCCAGCGACCGCATGATCAGGAACAGCGACGCCGCGATGTGCTTCGCGGTGACGCCGAAGCGCTTCTCGAGCAGCGCGTACGCGGTCATCAGCTGCCCCTGGAAGTACCTCGGGATGAGCAGCCCCGCGACGATGAAGCGCGCGATGATGTAGCCGATGACGACCTGGAGATAGGTGTACGCGCCGCCCTGCTCCGGATGGGCGTAGCTGGCGTACATCAGGGCCGGCACGCCGATGACGGTCAGCGTGCTCGTCTCGGCCGCCA
>Ga0315275_10002443_pt1 | contig 16778 bp, 10 predicted proteins | sample YL17G03_0_MG_FD_205557 | JGI IMG/M metagenome (GOLD analysis project Ga0315275, IMG submission 205557) | Sediment microbial communities from Yellowstone Lake, YNP, Wyoming, USA - YL17G03_0 | ecosystem: Environmental > Aquatic > Freshwater > Lake > Sediment | place: USA: Wyoming | collected... | reverse complement strand
CGGTAACTATGGGGCTTCCAATCTGGGTGATGAAGCCATTCTGGAAAGCATTATCCATACGGTGCGCTCAGTTTCTCCCTGCGCCCGGATAATTGTTTTAAGTTCAAATCCCGTGGAAACGGCACATACGCACGATGTCAAATCCGTGCCTTTAATCCCTGCCGGAGTACGTTCATTTTTCAGGAATTCCTTCGGCTCCGGATTGCGCGAAACAATTAAGGCAATTAAAAATTGTGATGTTTTTATTTTTGGCGGGGGCGGGCTTTTTACCGATGAAAAGCCTTACGCGATGTTCATATGGAGCATACAGGTTTTCGCCGCTTTCCTTTTCCGTAAGCCGGTTTTTTGTTACGGGCAGAGCATAGGTCCGCTGATGTCCTTTTGGAGCCGACGTAAGGCACGGAATATTTTCCGCCGGATGAATTTTGTCAGCGTGCGCGACGATGCCTCAAAAAAATTACTTGAAAATTTTTCGATAAAAAACATAAGGCGTTTACCCGACCCGGCTTTTTCACTACATGTCATGCAGAAGGAAAAGGCGCCCCGCGAAAATTTTGTGGCTTTTTCAATTCGTCAATGGGGTGATAACGAAGCGCTTTTACACGAGCTTGCGAAATTTATCAACTGGCTGCATGACGAACACAGACTTAATTCCGTATTGATCCCGTTTCAGTCGCGCAGCGATAACGATTCAGTGCCTCTTGGCAAGATATTAAGCTATGTATGGTACCCGAATTTCGTGCGGCTTGAACCATATACTTCTAATTACCATCAGGTCATGGATGTTTTTTTAAGGGCAAGGGCTGTTGTTGGTATGCGACTTCATTCCATAATTTTTTCCGCCCTGGCCGCTACACCGTTTATAGCCCTTTCATACAGCCGAAAAGTGGCTGAAGTAAGCGGCCAGCTTGGCATGGATGATTTTACCGTCCCTTACAGGGAAATTTCGTTTCCGGTACTTAAATCCAAGTTTGAAAAAATGCTGTTGCATGAAAAGGAGCTTAAGAAAATGATTGCTTTCCGCTGCGACAGTTTGAAACATGAAGCCACGGAATACCGCGGCTGCCTGAAGGATTTTCTTTCTTCATTAAACGATTAGACAATCTTCATCTGCAGGAGTTTATGTACCGGGGCGAAACTTTTCCGGTGGATGGCGCAGGCTCCATGTTTATTCAACGCCCGCTGATGTTCCCGGGTTCCATATCCTTTATGGCTTTCAAAGCCATATTTCGGGTATTTTTTTGAAAGCTTTTCCATAAGGCGGTCACGAAATACTTTGGCCATAATGGACGCGCATGCGATAATTTTTACTTTTTCATCTCCCTTGATGATGGTCTTAAAAGGGTAAGGCAAATTTAAACGGTCGCGCCCGTCAATCACAAGAAATTCCGGCCTCTGCTTCATCTGCTCCAGTGCGCGTACAAAAGCCAGATTTGTGGCTTTTATAAGTCCCATTTTATCTATTTCCGTAACCTCAACCACACCAATTCCATACCAGCTTTTTTTCTCCAATATACGGAAAAAATTATTCCGCCGGTCCTCTGTCAGATGCTTGGAATCTTTCAACTTATGGAGCCTTATGTCTTTCCTGAACATGAGCGCGCAGGCCACCAGCGGCCCCGCCCACGGTCCCCTGCCGACTTCGTCAATGCCGCAAACTTTCAAAGGATTAACGTGTTCAGGGATAAGTTTATGGAGCGGAAGGAAAGGCATAACACCTGCAATCAATATCCTTATAACTCTATCCTTTGTGGCACAAAAAAATCCAGCTTTGAGGGCCGGATTTCTGTTGCATATAAGCGCGACTCTATGTCCTTGTGTCCGTTACTCTTTTTTCTCCACTGGTTCCTGCTTGGCTACTTCCTTCGGCGTTTCTGTTACCGTTTCAGCTGCTACCGCTTCAGGTTGCGGTTGTTTCAGGTCCAAACCCATTCCCTTTAAAAGTTCCGATGCTTTCTTGACGAATTTCTCATCCTTTTCTGTCATACCAATCTTGCTCCGGAGCCTGGTTGCCTTGCCGGTGAGATCACGCATATAGAAAAGTTTGGAGCGCCTTACCATTGGAGTCTTCATAACCTGAATCTTGGCAATCACCGGTGAATAAAGCGGAAAAGTCTTTTCCACTCCGATCCCTTCAACCACCTTGCGGACTGTCATCATTTTACTGGCTCCGTGCCCGCTGTTAAAGCCCAGCACCAGGCCTTCAAACACCTGGATGCGTTCTTTTTCGCCCTCGCGGATTTTCTGGTGGATTCTTACGGTATAACCGGGACGGATCACCGGAAGTTTCTTGATGAATTTTTTTTCGATTTCCTGAACAAGTAAGTGTGTCATTGCTTTTTAAGGACAATTAAATTTTGCTTTTGTAGTTTACGGAGTGGCCAATTAAAAAGCAAGTTAATCTTACGTAAATATAGTAGCCTTTTTGCTATGGCGAGCCAGGATGCACGCTTTTTAAGAACGCTTCGCTCATTCGCTCGGCCTATCATGTACGGCCTCGCGAAGCCCTCCGGATACATGATCCATCGGACAGCTGCGCTCTGCAGATGTCTTAATAAGTGTGCACCCTGGCTCACCGTAAATGAACTTTGGATTTCGAGATTCACGTAATCTTCATTCCACCGCGGCTTTTTCAAGACGGTTGATGGCAACGATATTCTCGGGATCATCCACAAGGTCATGGAGGAATTTATCCTTGCACTTGCGCCTATAGATAAAATCGTCCCTGGTTAGGATTGAATACCGGACGGGTCTCTTGGTTTCCATTTCCGTGTTCAGGAATTCCTCCAGCTGTTCACGGTTCACGTTTCCTACAAGCAACAGGTCAAGAGGGCTAACTTTATCAATAAATAGGCCGGAAAGGACCAGGACATCAATTTCACCAAAGTGCATGAGCTTCTTCACAATATTATCCTTGTCGCTCATAGCCTTGAGGATGAGGCTTTTAAGCTCGTGGTAAGCGACAAAATTCTTGTTCACTATATAATATTTCTTGCGGTTCTTTTCTTTGCTTTTTAATAAACCCAATTTCTTTAGATTGTCCAGTTCACGCCTGATGGAATTAATTTGTTCATCCAGACGGCGCGTAAGTTCACGGATAAAGTACTCTTCCTCTGGATTCAAGAGGAAAAGCGTCAGAAGCTTTATACGTGTATTTGATGTAAAAAGCCGTTTAAGCATGCCTAAAAAATGTACACATATTTTATACAGTGCGGCCCAACTGTATAAGTTTTTTTTTCATAATGCAAGTTTATTTTTATCTATAAGCCAAAAGAGTCGCACAATTTTTGATTAAACATCACCATATTGACCTCTGTTTGAAGCTCTTTTGCGCCTTCCAATTTGTTTTTTAAAGATATTTATGACGAAATAACATCATTTATGTATAAATAATTTGTACGATTCGTCGAGGATCCATTCTTATTCATTCTATTTTTGTATAACTATTTTGTTCTCTATTTTATCTTTATTTTAAGCCTTTATACAAAAATGCTGACATATATTTTATGTCAGCTTGTATACAAATCTTCTTCAACATCCTACCATTCATTTCCAGCCGGTTCCTCATCTTTACCGCTCTTTAGCAGGTTCAGGATTAAACCGGTATAAAATATGCCGGTTATTCCTCCCAGTATGCCTATACCTACCACGATAAAAAACGGACTTGTCTGAGACGACAGACTGGTGAAAAGGAACATGAAGTTCTGGCAGCTCCCCCCGATGTTTTCAAAGGCGATAATAAGGAGGAGAACCGTAAATAGGATCGAACCTGTAAGAAAGAAACCTTTCATAAACAAGCTTGCAAAGCTTTATTCTTCTGCAAGAATATCATTTTCCCAGGAATCTTTCAAATACTTTCTCCATCTTCATCTTATTTTCAAGCCTTCGCAAAAGGTAAGAGCCTTCCTTGTATTCCTTGCGGATTTTGTCCTGTTCTTTGGCTGGATACAGGCTTACTACGTGATCCATTTCCTTTTTCAGCTCTTCCGTGGTGACTGCAATCTGTTCTTTCTGGAAAAGTTCTTGGAGGCCGAAACGCAAAGTTAACCGTTTTTCAGCTTCCTTCCGCCTTTCCTGGCGCATCGTCTTCAGGTCTTTCTTGTTCTGTTCCAGGAAAGTTTCAAACGGAATCCCCGATTTCCCGAGCTCGTCCTTGAATTCCTCAACCATCGCGTCAATTTCCTCTTCTATTAAAATTTCCGGGATATCAAGCTTTGTCAGCCTTATGATATTTTCCAGGAATTCATTCTCGCGGCGGACCTTTTCGCCGTGGTTTTTGTCATGCTGCAGGTTCTCACGGATGATCTGCTTCAACTCGTCCAGTGTTTTATCCTGTGCGACTATCTGTTTGATGAATTCAGGCGTCCATTCCGGCGTATGGACATCCTCAACCTTCTTCATTTCCACCTTGAATTCAACGGTTTTCCCCTGGAAAGGCTTATGGAAATAATCTTTTGGGAATTGCACCTTAAAGCTCTTCTTCTCCCCTTTCTTCATCCCGGTGAGTTCCTCCTCAAATCCCTTCACAAGGCTGCCTTCCCCGATAATAAGTGGATGGTTCTTGCTCTGGGTCTTTTCCAGGAGGGCGCCGCCTTCATCATAACCTTCAAAATCAATTTCAACCCTGTCCCCCGTTTTTGCCGCCCGGTCAGCCTCCTTGTAGGTCGCATGCCGTTTCTGGATATCCTTGAGCACTTCCTCCACGTCCTTTTCCTCGACTTTCGGCTCTTCTTTCTTTATTTTCATCTTATCGTAGCCGGAAATCTCCACCTTGGGATAAACGGCAACCGTCGCTTCATAGGTCAGCGGACTTTTCTTCACAATGTTGATTCTTGGCCGCGAAACCACCTGGATCTTTTCTTTTACAATGGCTTCCGAATAGGTTTCCGGCAGCGCAAGGTCAAGCATGTGGTTAAAAATGGCTTCTTCACTCACATGCTGCTTGAGGATATCAAGCGGCACATGGCCAGCCCTGAATCCGGGTATTTTTATATGCTCGGAAACCTGCATGGCAGCTTTTTCCAGCAGCTTTTCAGTGCGGCTTTCCGGTACCTCAATCGTAATTTTCACTTCAGACTTTGGGAGGGTTTGGACGGTAATTTTCATCAGGTTATTTAAATTTAAGCGGTAAATGCAGTGTGTTTATTATTTAAATTAATAAACACGCCCACTTATGTTATCGTCTTTTGAGCTCTTTTTCAATTCAGTTTTACAAAGACTGACCGTATCAAACATGCTCTTTTTTCGATATCTGATTCATAACCCTGATCAACTTTATAAGAGAAATTATAGGTGGGGGGCGTACTGCTATTATCCCATTTATTACCTGCGCCCTTACACCCTATAGTTAAAATTCCATCTGAACAAAATATTTTTTCATGATCAAAATTTGCATTAACATAATTTTTATGTTGTTCGCATGGCATATTATAATTTATACCTTGCCTTTCTAATGCAATTATTAATTGTTCACGTTTTAACATACCTAAACCATTTTGCTGAAGATATTTCATGGTATCGCTGCGTTTTATATCCCGTCTTTCATAAGGTATTTCTGTAACGTCGTCTATAATGATCCATTCATCAAAACTTAATATAATTATCATCGGTTTATAGAGTTTCTTTATTTTTTCCAGTACTGCAGGTGAAAATGCTTTGCATACTCTTGCCCACTCAGGCTTTATTGTTGGAATTTGCTCGTAAAACTTCTTTATCCATCCTAACCATTCATTATTCTCTTCGTCTTTTCTTTCCTTCTCACGCCAATGAGCTTGTGCAGCTGGCTCCATTGATGCGACACGATCTCTGAGCTCCTGGATAGTACGATTTTGCGTTTGTATTTCTTCATTTTTTTGTCCTATTTTTGCTTCTAATTGGCTCCTAATAAAAGTTTCAAATTCATCAGTTAAAATTTCATATTCACTCACTTGCTCTTCCGCACCTTTCGCCCAAACCCTTAACTTACTTCTCACTCCTTGCACTCGCTGAAAAACTACATCAACATCTCTAGCCATACCGTTTTCAGATGTAACAATTCTTTTCGTTTGTTCATTCATTTGTAGCATGACCACATGTATCGGTGCAGGAGCTCCATCCTTTAAAGTCACTACATTTAAATTCAGATGCAATTTATCTGGTGGCAATTCAGCACACTCGTTAATTTTTACGAAGACTTCTGTTTGAGGTGCAGGATTTTCTCTCATAAATTTGGAAGATTAATTTTTGAAAATATCCAGTCCAATTCCCCGGCTTTTATAGCGTTGACTGAAGCTAATTGCTGAATAAGTATTGCTTTTCTGTCTACATTTTTTTTATACATTCCAGGATCTTGTTCAATGCCTTCCTGAAAAATTCTCAGAATAGTTTCCGAATCGCATCCTAAACAATGAAGTAATATAGTAAGTTCGTAGCAAGCCTTTGCTGATAACATTCCCAGGTTCTTACTGAGATGTTGATTTATTAATTTCTGCAGATCAGGCTGGATGTCCTTAAAACCTGGATGATGCCATATTTGCTTTCTTATAAGTTCTACAGGCATTATTTCCAAAAGATCCATGATAATGCTTATTGCTAAATCTCTTTCTTCAAGCAGCAAAACATCCTCCAGTATTTGAGCTTTTGCTCTTATGGTTGTTCCCTTTTCGTCAGTTGCTAAATTTTTATAAAGTTTTGAAAGGTATTGTTGAGGAATTTGGCCCAATATTTCATCGGCTTTTATTTTTAAATACCATTCTGGTTTTTCCTGGATTAACGCTGATAAAATGTTGACCGTTTCATCCATAAAGCCCTGGAGTGCAAGATATTTTGCTTGGTTGTATCGTGCCGAATAGTTTTTTGGATCGGTATCCGTGGCTTCTTTACTTTGTTTTACCGCTTCGGGGAGATTTCCTAATTTGCATTCTGTGCGCCCCAGTCCTTCTTGTGCTTGTGATTTCAATTCTTCTTGTTCTTTTTTGCATCGGTTAATAACTCTTTCGTATCGCCTTTTTGCTTCTGCAAGTCTTCCGAGTAATTCAGCACATAGGCCAGCGCCATAATGATTTTCAATTGTCATTTCGTGTGCTTCAATCCCTTTGCAAAACTGTTTATATGCTGTTTCAATATCTTCTAAAACCTCTGCAGCTTTTAGGCATCCTGTTCCGTCTTCAAAATATTGTCGTGCTTCGTTTGTATGACTCTCATGAGCCAACTGATGAGACTCTCGTGCAATTTGGACCAATTCACCCAGGATTTCATTTGTTCTTTCAATCGAATTGATGATTCCTCTGCCAACATACAGAATTGATTCATCTATGGTTTTGAGCTCAGCGACCACAGCTGTTCTAGTTAAAACCATTTCCGTTTGAATGGCTACCAACCTTTCATCGATCTCTTCAAAACCACGTTCGAAGGTGGCATTAACATGATCAAAACCTTCTTCCACAAGTCCGGCAAAATCCTCGACAATCTTTCCCAGATCGACCATATCTCCGTGGACTACCGCCAAGTTATCAACAATTGATGCAAGATGATAATTGGCAACTCTTCCTTGTTGGATCCGGGTCTCACCCTGATTTACCATGTTTCCAAGATGCGCTAAACCTCGATCTCGTTGTTTTTGCGCTACACTACCTTGTTCAATGAGCGTTGCTCGTTGGTCAATCGCCGTTTCCCCCTGTTCCAACATCCCATGCTGTAGTTTAAGTGAAGCAACCCCAGTTGCAGCCAAAATATTCCGCTGCTGGATTGCCGTCCGCGTATCTCTCGCAATATCCAGCAAACTATAATTGATGGTTGTCAGCGATGCATCATCGCGGGTTTCAGGGAAATATTTCATGACTTGATGCTGAGCTCCGGAGTTCAAAAGGTGGTTTTGACCAAGCTTGATGAGCATTTCCTGCGAGACCGGAGTTTGTTGTGCGCGCCTGTATGATTCAAAAAAACGGTTAACATGTTCAACGATTTTTTTTAAAACTGGCTCATCGTAATGTTCCGCTGCGCTTAAAAGAACTGCCAACACCTTCCAAACTTTGCCTCTATCATCGGTTAAGAGCGCTAGTGGATTTTTGAAAAAATTAAGCGCCGCTTGCAGTTCAGGAAAATCTCTTAAAGTTTTCAGGGGCGGCAAGAGCGCAGACTGTTGGCTTCTGGGATTTTGTTGTTGCATTCGCTGGAGCTGCTCCAGTTGTCTTTGTTGTTCTTCTTGAATTTTTCCTTCGATGGATGCTTCAATTGTAGGCACGGCATTTTGCAGAGGTGCCATTTTTCTCCGAAAAATTTCGTGAAATTCGCCAATTGCATTTCTGCTTAAATATCCTTTGGTATATGCGCACATTGAAGCAAAAAAATCGCCGTCTTTTTCAATGAGGTCATCTAAATTTTCGTGAGGATAATTTGGCCCTTTCACATCCTGAAGATCGCTGTGGAGTTGTGTAAATCCTTCTTCAGTGGCTTGGCCTAAAGCATCTAGCGCTTGAGCATTTTGCTCCTGTGCATATGAAGCATGTTGCATTTCATAAAAAACATCCTGGAGTACCCGCTGCGTTTCATGCGCATTGAATTGATCCGCCGACACGGTAAGGGCTCCACCATGAATATTTGCGATTTCCCTCTGTCCCCTCTCTAAAATCCCCATAACTTCTTCATGGAATTCCTGGGCATTTTTTCGCCCACGATGCAGCTCAGCGACGATTCTTCCATCAGGAGTTGAACTGAACGGATATATGGGAATATCGTGAATCAGTCCTTCCAGAAAACGTGAGCCTTTTGCCATAATCGTTGAAAAGTAAGAAAGATTGTAGTATTAACACAAATCTTACCCGTAAGTCAAGTTCTTAGCTTACTTACTTGTATTTTATGATGTTTTTGTTTAAATTCAGGCCTTTTTTGTAATGGGAATTTATGGTATAATATTTAGATTATAAGAATCTAAAAAGATGATGAAAAAAAGAAAGTTTACAAGTTGTTATCATTTCGACCGACTGGGGCCGCTCGACTGCCGAAGGTTTGTTTTTGCATCCGGTCCACTTGTGCCCGGCGCTACCACGGAGCAGTACGAAAAAGAGGTTCATGAGAAAGCAGAAGAGGTTAGGATTCTTGCGAAAGGCTATCATCTGACTCATCCGCCAAGCGTACCAATTGAAGCTGAACGCATCGGTGTTGCAGATAATGTTGCAACTGCACTTGGACCTGACTGGCAGCAGAAAATTTTTGATCCGACAGTCCGCCAGGGTTTGCGCGCCTGGCTTAAAGAAAAACATGAAAAGGAAAAAGAGACGAAGAATATTTTTCAGCGAGCCGGTTCTTCAATAAAGCATTTTGTCCTCAATGCCATAAGCCCGATTGATTATTATTTTAGTGAACGTGACACTCATGAAAGAAGGCTTGAAACAGAGTTTGGGGAAAGCAAAAGATTGCACGATATGAAAAATTTTGTTGCGCTTGAACTTAACGAAAATACATTACTCGCTTTGGATCCTGTCGAACTTGATGATATTTGGACCCGGGCCAGTCGAACACCCCCTGCGCCATCATCTTTGGATGTGGCCATTGCTCTTACTGAAGCTACGCCAATGGTTTTAAGAAGCATTCAAGCTGGTGCAAGGAGAAGCGCACCTCCAAATGATTTAATTTTTGAGAACAACAGAACTTTCAATAATATTTTAAAATTGCGCCAGATTGAGGCTGAAGAAAGTGACAAACTGATGAGTCCAATCCTTTACGAACGTGAAAGGTTGGCTGGATTTGTCCAAACATTGGAGAAAGACGCTCCTGATGCATATAAAATATTAACTCAAGAAATTCTTCAGAAAGATGCGTTGCAAGACATAGCAAACGATCCCGCGACAAAAGCACTTTTGAAGGAGCTCCAGACTAGATACGAAATGGCTCTTGGTCCTTCTCCTGCAACACCCGCTGCGAAAACAGCTGCCGCGATTGAGTTTAAAAATTATCTTGAAGACGTGAAGAAAGAGTTGCCCGGTCTTGAATTAAAAAAGAAAAAGAAAGCAGGTGAAGCGGCTGAAGAAAAAACTGAAACTGAAAAAAATATTGAAAAAATCAACCATCTTAGGGAAGAGTTGGGTACTGCTGCTGATGAGCTTGGTAATAAATATACCGAAACAAGCAGTTTGTCTGGGGTGATTAAAGATCTTAGTGAAACGCGAGATAAACTTTCACAAGATATGAGAAATCGAGGTCCTTTGCCTGAAAAGATGACGACTGACGATTTAGCAAAAGCTCTTGATAAAGTATCAGATCAATTATATGAAGCGAAAAATCGAAAAACCAATTTATTGAAGGATATTAATGTGCTAGAGAAAAAATATATAAAAACAGCTGATAGATTCGTTTCTTTTGTCCTGAGTGCAACGGTAAAAATATCTCCGGGAACTACTCCACCTCCTCTAACTGATCAATTTTTGGATATCGCTGATGCAGCAAAATTTCAACCTTCCAAAGAAGAAGAACTTTTTCCTGACCCGAGAAATAAAAATGTATCAGCAATTCAAGAGCATATCGAAGCTTTTGATGCCGACTTCGCTTTAAGTTTGCAAAAACAGATCGACGAAAAGTATCTGAAAGGTTATAAAGCTCCTGAAAGTAAGCCACCTGTCAGTTGTTATAATTTATTGGTTGCTGTTTACCAGCAAAGGGCCCATGATCTTGAAAAAGATCCAGCAACTCAAAAGGAAATTGGGCGTGTGGCAGCCAATATGGCCGTGGCGGACGTACGAACTATTGAAACGGTAAAATCACGCAATCGCGAACTTGCGGAAAAAGCACTTGGCGGTTTTACGGGCAGATTAAGAAAAGCCAAGCAGTGGTTTTTAGTCAAATCTTTCAATAGCGATGCTTTTACGGCCCGGGATATCATTGAACATATTTCCGGACTTGATCCTGCATTTAAAGCTTTTAAAGATTTGCCCCAGGACGCTTCATTGAACGACATCCGTAAGACGATGAAAAAGTGCTCACCACCGCTCAGCAGCCAGAAACTGATGGAGTTTTACCTTTATCTTGAAGAAGCTTTCAATCAGTTTAAAGTCGGAGGTGAAAGAAAGGTAGAAGTTGCTGATAAAGATTGGAATCTTGAAACGACTATCAGAAATTTCAGGAGCATTCACGGTGAACTTTTACGCAAAGAATACTATAAACGAATTTCACATCCCGAAACTGATGAGGATAAAGAGCTGGCGAAACTTTCCAAAGCCGAGCTTTTCCTCAAATTAAATGACTTAATTTATAAGAGCCAACAAGACCTTGAGATGTCCACATTGGACCGCATTAGAAGCGCAGACAGTGATTGGCAAGTGAGCTTCTTGAAAGTCTTGATGAAAGGAAAATACGGAGAAGCTTATGACAAAGCGCTTGTAGCGGGAAAAGAAAAAGGACTGACTGGTGAAGATCTCAGGAAATATATCGAAAAAGAGGCCGGTATTCCGCCGACAATTTTAAAACACTTGATGAGGGGCCAGGCCATGAAGGAAGGTTTGGAGACCGGTAGCAAGGTATTCGGTGCAACCGGCAAAGCTGCCAAGTTTGGCGTGATCAAGGGCGCAGGCCTTGTGGCTTCGGCATGGAGACGTCTAGGCAAACCAGCGGCCGCAGGGGTTGGAAAGGGCATTGCCTATGGGGGCAAGGGTATAGGAAAAGGTATTTGGAAAGGTGGAAAATTCATAGCATGGACTACACCAAAATTCTTTTTCTGGACTGCGCCAAAATGGACGGTAAAAACGGCCGCAAAAGCTTTGTGGTGGCCTTTTAAAACGGTCGGCCGCGGCGCCAAGGGCTTCTGGAATTTTTTCAGTTATACTCCTGAAAAAGCTGCAGCTGATGCAGCATGGTTAGCGCAGCATAAAGCCGAAAAAGCAAGCGGGCACAAGGCCCATGCAGGTGGCGGACCTAAAGAGGCTCATCCTGAGGGCGAGCATAAAGAGGCTGCTTAATACTTAAAAAATAAAATTTAATCTTTAAAATTATGTCTAAAAAACCTCAATATTTCGACCCAAAATTCTTCGTGGATAAAGTTATGCGCGACTGCGACTTTGGCAAAATTGATGACAAGATGCGCAAGGAATTGGAAGAAGGCATTCAGCGCCGCCTGGCTGAACGAGTCGTTGCTACGATTATCGACAGTTTCAATGAGCGTGAATTTGTTCTATTGGAAAAAGTTATGGAAGATCATCCGGAGCTCGATGACATTGATGCAATCATGCTTATATCCACCGAAATTAAGAACCTTCAGCCTAGGCTTGAAAAAGCCATTACAGACCTCTATGAAGAGATGACCTACGACGCTGCTGAAATCCAAAAAAGTATGGATATGAGGAAGGTTGCTGAAGAGTCCAAAGTCTAAGTTTTTCAAAAACTGGTCTTCTATCCCGGTACAGCCTTTTCAGTATGTTATTTTGATATATTTTTATATTCCGGCAATCCTTTTCTATTCCTCCCATATATGCCAAGTGGCTAAATATGGTATTTTTTGTTATAATATTTAGATATTCTTGAACAAAAACCATGGCTGCAGGATTCCCCGAAACCAATATTGACCTTCTGAAACTTTACCGTGACAAGGATGAAAAGACGGTGGAGCAAGAGGTCATCCCGGAAAAGCAAACATTGAATGGCCGTAATGTAAACGAATTTATGGCCAGGAAAGGTATGACCCGTGACAATTTTGAAAAGCTCTTTAACTTGAATACGGCTATTGAACTTGTCGGGGCAAAGCATTCCAGGGGGGAAGCAGAAATGTTCAATGTACTTGGAAAGGCGAAAACCTTTTTGGACCAGCGCGGCGTTCCAAACCTTTTTGAAAACATGAACGACAAGACCGTGAAGTCCAATATTGCTTTTGAACTCGGAAAACGGAATGAACTTAACCGGCAGCCGGAAATTGAACATGCTTACTACACATACCGGACTGTCCGCGAGTATTGCGAAAAAATGCTGAAGATCCGGGAGGAATCCTCCAAGCAGCGTGGACGGGAACGTGAAAAGGTTGAATCTTCCCTGAAAGGAGATTTTGCCGGAGTTATCGAGGGCGTGAAGAAAAATTTTGGCAACATGAGTTCCGGTGAAAAACTTATTACGGTGGGCGGCATTCTTATAGGTCTTGTAATGCTTGCAAAGTCCGAAAGTCCAAGGATGGCGCGGATTAAAGAGGGACTTTGGACCTGCGTGAAAATCGCAGGAGTTGGTTATGCCGCCAATACAATTTTTAAGGTGTTTACCGGAAAGACCGCCCTGGACTCGATTAGTGACTGGTCAAAATCCTCTGTTGCCAAGGAAAGCTTCTGGACAAGAAGTTTTAAGACGGAAGCCGACAAAGCCGAGATTTTACGAACGAGTATGGTCTACCTTAATGACAAGGATTTTTTACGCCTGGCCGGGGAATACCAGCACGCAAAATCAAGAGACATCAAACGGATTGTCCTTCCTACCGTGGATACCCGGGATATGACTCCTGAACAGATCTACACGGCACTTGAAGTGTTTTTCCAAAAGTATCCGGTGGAAAGACTTATGCAAAAATATCGCCAATACAAACCCCGTCCGACCTGGGCTGAAGTAGTGTCTACGGAAATGGTTGAAGATGGCACGGTGCCCTTTGATAATGGTTTAGTCGACAGGACCGTTGATGCGGCCCATAGTGCCGCAACCCGAGGCTATAACGAAATTGCTCCGCCAGTTGGCAAGGGATATGAAAAAGTTAAAGCCGGGGTTTTGACTGCCGGGGTTGCATTAAAAGAAGCCGTCGGAGGCACGTGGGAATGGACCAAGAATCTTTTCCATAAGACTTTTGGCCGCAAAGGTTCCGATGCAGAGGTGAAAGAATGGGTGGATAAGGCACTGAAGAATGACATTACCCAAAGCGCGGACCTCGAAAAATTTATCCGTGAAAAAAACGGCATAAGGAATTCTGAAGGTTATGTTAATACTTTGGCAAGAGGCCAATATGATGCCACATCCAATCTGAAGTATTTTGAAAGCGCCGATTCCATGTATGTAATTGCCGACAGCAAGGTTAATAATATTTTAGGCGATCAGAGCGTTTTAGCGGCCGCCATGAAAAACGCCGACAGCAATGCCCGCAATTTCCTGAAGAAGAAATACCCGCTGGTTGGCAATAAAATAGACACTTTTGCGGAGTTTTCCGTCGGAGTCTATGTCATTTCGGATGCTACCTACAAAGTTTTTATGCGTATGCCGCTTCCCGGTACGGAAGAATTTAACCTGAGGAATGCGGGCCGCTGGACGCCAAAGGAAATGGCACAGCGGAAGGGTATCGAAATATTTGGCCCGAAAAACAGTATTGAATATAACAAGCTACAGCCTTGGGAGCAGCAAAGGTTCCGCGCACGTTTTTACCTTGATAATACCCAGCAATCTGAAATAAATCAGGTCTGTGATTATCTCTCGCGCAGATACCGGAATGCGGGTGGCCTTTCAATCGAGTTTGTCATGCAACAGATGTTTGAAAACGATAAAGACCGTGATGATGTTTTCAGGGAACTGAAATTTGACCGGAAGCTTTATGCGAACCGCGGCTTACTGGAGGCTTATGAGAAAAAGATTACGGACCTGGAAAAGGACGCTGCTTCTGACGTTCCCGGGTCAAAGGATGCAAAAAAAAGCTTTGAACAGAAAATGAGGAATCTGATCGGCTATCCGGTAAGACTTGCAATCCTTGGAGATTCCGAAGCTATGCCGGCATGCAATTATGATCCGACTTCCACTTCAAAAGATGTTTTCAAGACGCCAAACGAGCTTTTGAAATGGTATAAAAAACGCTTGAAAGAACTGGTCCCAAAAGTGTAAATATTGCTGAATCTGGCCGATGATATATTTTGGCTTCAGATTCTTCTATTTAGGTATATCCCAACCATTGACATTTAACTGCTTTTATGATATTCTAATAACCTTTCGGATGAGGTTAATTTTGACCTTTGACAATTTTGCAAGCAGGGAGTTACTTGCCGGCAAAATGGCCTTAAATAGCCAGTATTGGCGGCAAATTTTCTCTCTGCTTTCTCTCTCTTTTTTATGTATTTTGTGTGCAACTCCAACTTTTTCGTTTCATACGGTTCCCATTTTCCGCTTTCTTCAGCCTGTTTATAATTTCTTATCGGCAGGCTGAAGGGAGCGGCGGGTGCCGTTTCCAGCGAATGAGAAATGGAGGGTTCACATGACGCGATGCGCGGCTGTTTTTTTGATGTTTCTCATCGTTCTGGCCGTTGGTTGTGGGTCGAAGGACCCTACCGATCGGCCTCTTTCCCCTCAGCAGCGGGCCACTCTGGACCTTCTGAACCAGGTGGAGGGTCACACGTCCTTCCAGGATCCCAAGGCTTCCTGGTCGGAGGGTGCCGGTTACACTTACCGCTATGGTACGCGTGCGGCGGGTGGCATCCTTGCGAAGGTCCTGCTGCTCGGGCTGATGCTCACAGCCATGGTCCTGGTCTTGAGATTCATTCCAAGGCTTATTCACGGCAAAGCCGGCACGATTGTCTCCGGGGCTGCCCTGCTTCTCGCGGGGTTTGTCCTTCTGGGCTCGGGCTGGCCTGCCAACCTGGACGAGACCGCGTGGGTTTGGCTAGGTCTCGTCATTCCGGGAGCATTCCTTTTCATATTGGGATGGTTCCTGGAGGATGGGCCATGGACAGCGATCGTTGCGTTCACTCCGTGGTCCATTCTGCTCTTCGTGTTGGCCGTTCGCCTGCTGGGACTCCTGTTTGAGTCTCTGTTGGCCGGGTGCATGCTGGCGATTCTCATCGTTTGCGGACTCATCGTTGCGGTCATGCGCCTTGTAAAGTTCGGCAGTGGCGAGAACGGCTCTGAAAAGCCAAAGCCCGTGTCTACGCCGGTCAGGACGTCCACGGCCGAGCCCGCACCGGCCTCACCTCCGTCGCCGGCTCACTAGAGAGAAGAAGCAGAGAATCGGGGTGCCTACACCGCTTTTCGGCCGGTCCCACCAAGGATCCGTTCGAAAGCCTGGCACCCCTTTTCTCCATATCCAAAACTTGGCTTATAAATGACGCATTCTCATTCCAGGTATTGACATATTCCTGTTTCTTGTTATAATGTCTTCCTTTATATCCTCAATAACAAATCCCGAAAAACTACAAAAATAAAACCCAAAAACAAAAGGTGAAGACAATTTCTTTATTCTTAAATGATGAAAAGAACTGTCACCTTATTCAACCTTTGGGTTTTGTTTTTAGGTCTTGTAAGCCTGAATGCCAATCCGCAAACTTACATGGACCAGCTTTTCCAAAAAAATCTTGCACAGACTAAATATATTGAGTATAATCATTTTGCTTCGAAGGGAGATGAAACCTATGCTAACAGCCTTGACGGCCTCGGCATTTCTCTCCACTCGGCAGACGGTTCTACCCAAGAAGGTAAACCTGATTTAAGTTCTTTGAATCATTGCAAATCCCTCGTTTACAGGGCACTGGAAAGCCTTCCCTCTGAAGACGTCAGCCAGCTGAAGAATCTTACTTTAAGTTTTGATCCTTCGGTCAGGCGGGGTCTGGGAGGAGGTTCCACCATTATCCTCCGTTGCGCAAGTGTAAGCGACGAGGAGCTGGTAGGTGTCCTGGTCCACGAGATGGGGCATATTACGGACACCGGACTCCTTAACGGGAGTGCGGATGTCGGGGAAAGCGAGTTTCTGGACGGTTCGAATCCGATTTATAATAACGATCCGAGCCTTGATTTCTACCGTTTGGACTTCATCAGTGAAAAGTCACTTAAGGTAAGCGCGTCCCCACAGGATTTTGTATCCGGATATGCCATGA
>Ga0315275_10002441_pt1 | contig 16796 bp, 13 predicted proteins | sample YL17G03_0_MG_FD_205557 | JGI IMG/M metagenome (GOLD analysis project Ga0315275, IMG submission 205557) | Sediment microbial communities from Yellowstone Lake, YNP, Wyoming, USA - YL17G03_0 | ecosystem: Environmental > Aquatic > Freshwater > Lake > Sediment | place: USA: Wyoming | collected... | reverse complement strand
CGGGGCGGCCACGAAATAGGCCGCCAGCGCCTCCGGCCACGGCCGCAGGACCACGCCCAGGGCAGCAGCGGCCGTGTTCGCCAGCGCCGAGAAGGCCGGCTTGCGATAGGGTGCGTTGAACTCGGCGTGGGTGATCGGCCGCAGCACGACATCCTGGCGGCCGGCCAGCGCCAGCACCCGCTCCGCCCACTGGAAGCGCGAGCAGCGGCCGCCGTTGGTGAGATGATAGATGCCGGCGGGCGCGCCCTGCTCGACCAGAAGGGCGATGGCCTCGGCCAGGTCGCGGGCCCACGTGGGCGAGGCCACCTCGTCCGTGACCATGCGCAACTCGCCGGACCCAACCTGGAGGACTTTGGCTGGGAAGTCGCTGCCGCCGCCGTAGAGCCAGGCCGTTCGCACGATGTAGGCCTTCTGGAGCAAGGAGCGGACGTGCTGCTCGCCCGCCAGCTTGGAGCTGCCGTAGGCGTTGATGGCCCGCGGCTGATCCGTCTCCAGATAGGGCTCGCCCTTGGCCCCATCGAACACTTCGTTGGTGCTGACGTAGAGGAGGGCGGCGCCGACCCGGCGACAGGCGAGGGCCACGTTGCGCGTGCCGTCGCCGTTGACGCGCATTGCCAGGCTGGGGTCATTCTCGCAGCCACGGGTGTCGGTGTAGGCGGCGGCATGGATGATCAGTTCAGGCCGGAATGCATCTACTTCTCGGCCCACGGCGGCAGCGTCGGTCACATCCAGTTCGGGCTCATCCGGCGCCGATACCGTGTGAGCAGCGAAGGCCACCTGAAGCTCGCGGCCGAGTTGACCTCGCCCGCCGGTGATCAAGATGCGCATCCGCCCTCCTCAGCCCATCTTGATCTGCCAGTCATAGGCGATCTCTGGGGTGTTCCAGGGAAGACGGTACTCGTCCGGCTCCTGGGGATCGTAAGGCTCCGTGGGGAAGTTGATGAGGAGAGAGGGCTCGGTGCCCACCGTCTTGTAGCCATGCACGACGCCGATGGGGATCTTCAGCAGGACGCTGTTGTCCTCGCCGAGGAAGAATTCGTCCACCTGGCCGCGGGTGGCCGAGCCCTCGCGCGCGTCGTAGAGGGCCACCTTGATCATGCCCTTAACCGCCACAAAGTGGTCGTCCTGCTTGCGATGCCAGTGCCAAGCGCGCACCACGCCCGGGTAGTTGAGGGCCACATAGGCCTGCCCGAACTTACGGAACATGGGCTCATCCGAGCGCAGGAGCTCCATGACGAAGCCCCGCTCGTCCGCGTGCTTGACCAATCGCTTGACCTCTACTCCCTCGATCACCCCTGGCCCTCCTCTCGCACGGCAGTGGCGCCCTCTTCCAACCGCCAGCCGTACTGGCGCTGGTAGTACTCCTGATAGGCGTCGCCGCGCGCCCGCTGCCACCACGTCTCGTTCTCGCAGTACCAGGCCACGGTCTTGGTCAGCGCCTCCTCGAACGTATGGCGCGGCGACCAGCCCAAGCCCCGCAGCTTCGACCAGTCAAGAGCGTAGCGACGGTCGTGGCCGGGACGGTCGGGTACGGGGCGGATGAGGTCGCGCGGCTTGCCCAGCAGGTCGAGGATGGCCTCCGCCACCTGCACGTTAGGCCGCTGGTGGCCAGCGCCGATGTTGTAGACCTGGCCCGGCTGCCCCTGGTGGAGGATGAGGTCCAGCGCCTCGCAGAAGTCCTCCACGAACAACCAGTCGCGCACCTGACGGCCGTCGCCGTACAGGGGGAGTGGCTGATCCTGGAGAGCATTGGTGATGAAGAGCGGCACGAACTTCTCCGGGTGCTGGTTGGGCCCCACGGCGTTGACGCCGCGGCTGACCATGACCGGCATCCCGTGGGACACCGCGAAGGCCAAGCACTGCATGTCGCCGCCGGCCTTGCTGGCGGCGTAGGGGCTGCGCGGCCGCAGGGGGTCCGTCTCGCGGGCGAAGTGACCCTCGGGCATCTCCCCGTACACCTCATCCGTCGAGACCTGGAGGAAGCGCTGGACGCCGTGGCGGCGGGCAGCGGACAGCAGGACATAGGTGCCATAGACGTCGGTCTGGATGAAGGCGCCCGCCTCCAGCAGCGACCGGTCGACGTGGGTCTCGGCGGCCAGGCTGACGACGGCGTCGGCCTGGGCGACCAGTTTGTCCACCAGCGCGGCGTCGCAGATATCGCCCAGCACAAAGCGATAGCGGGGATCTTCCTCCACGTCTCGCAGGTTGTCGCGATTGCCGGCGTAGGTGAGCTTATCGATGTTGGTGACCTGATACTCAGGGTGCTGGCGCAGCAGGCGCCGCACAAAGTGGCTGCCGATGAAACCCGCCCCGCCCGTTACCAGGATCCTCTCCACTGGCTAAACACACCCCTTCAATGAACTGTGATCGCCCAGCGTGAGGGACAGACAGCCCTCTCTCCAACCCGTGCCATCGCCTCGCAGGTCCACGAAGCGCCCGATGAGGCTCCCCTCGATGCGCGGGCCCACGCCCTCGATCACGGTGTTCTCCATCGCCACGCTGTCGGCGATGCGGCTGCCCTTCACCAGGCAGTGGTGGTCTATGGACGTATGCGGCCCCACCTCCGAGTCCACCACCCGCGCCTCGCGGCCGATGATCAGTGGCCCGCGCAGGACGCTGTTCTCCACCCGCGCACCCGCCTCCAGGATGACCTTGCCCTCCACCCGCGAGGCGCTATCGATGCTGCCCTCGTTGGCCGGGGGCAGCGCATCGAGCACCGCTGCGTTCGCCTCCAGGATGTCGCCCATCTTGCCGGTGTCCATCCAGTAGCACTCCAGCACCGGGGCCTCCACCGCCAGTCCCGCGTCGATGAAGTACTGGATGGTGTCCGCTATCTCCAGCTCGCCCCGCGCCGAGGGCTGCAGACTGTCCACCGCTGGAAACACGTGCTGGTCGAACATGTACACGCCGATGACGGCCAGGTCGCTGGCCGGCCGGCTGGGCTTCTCCACCACCCGCGCCACGTGGCCGTCCACCATCTCGGCCACGCCGAAGCTCTGCGGGTTGGGCACCCGACGGAGCAGCAGCTGGCAGTTGCTGGGCTCGCTGCGGAACCGCTCCACGAAGGAAGCGATGCCACCGAGCACCAGGTTGTCGCCCAGGTAGAGGACGAAGGGGAGCCCCGCCACAAAGTCGGCGGCCACCTTGACAGCATGGGCTATGCCCAGTGGCGCTTCCTGCTGGACGTAGGTTATGTTCACACCCCAGTGGCTGCCGTCGCCTACGGCCGCCATGACCTGCTCTCCCGTATCGCCCACGACGATGCCGATATCGCGGATGCCGCAGCCCACCAAGTCCTCGATGGCGTAGAAGAGGACGGGCTTGTTGGCTATGGGCACCAGTTGTTTGGCGCCGCTGTAGGTGAAGGGGCGCAGACGGCTGCCCTTGCCACCGCTGAGGATCAGGCCCTTAAGCTTATCCTTTGCCATTAACCTTCGGCCTGAGCCAGGCTAGACGTATTCTATCTTCCCTCCGTGTCGAAGGCAAACGAGCCCAGCGGCAGGCTCGCGTTCCTTGATTTGCGACTTCTGGCCTGCTAGTCTACAACCTGAGAATTCAAGCGTGTTGGGGGGATTCTGTGGCAACCTGGACGGATAGCCACCGCGCCTTGTCGGGGCGGCTGAACCTGGCGCAGCTGACCCGCACGTTGGACCTGCTTTTGCTCATGACGGCGCGGGAGGTGAAACTGCGCTATCAGGGCACCGTCCTGGGCTTCTTGTGGACCCTGGCCAAGCCGCTCCTTTTGGCCCTGGTTTTCTCCTTCGCCCTGAGCTACGTGCTGCGGATAAAGGCGCCGGGGGACGCCCCCTTTGTCCTCTTCCTGCTGTCGGCGTTGTTTCCGTGGACCTGGTTCCAGTCCTCCATTCAGTTCTCCGCCGGCTCCTTCTCCAATAACGCCCCCCTGCTCAAGAAGGTCTACTTCCCCCGCTTTGTCCTGCCCCTATCGGCCGTCACCAGCCAGCTTTTCCATTTCGTCCTCTCGATTCCCATACTGGTGTTGCTGCTGGTCATCTGGGGCTATTACCCAGGTCTCGAATGGCTGGTGGGCTTCCCCCTCCTTGTCGCCATCCAGCTTCTAATCTTGGCGGGGGCTGTCCTCTTGGTGGCCTCTTTCAACGTCTTCCTGCGCGACCTGGAGCACCTGGTAGAGGTGCTCATGACTCTATGGCTCTACCTCACGCCCATCATTTATCCTCTTTCCGCCGTAAAGGGCAAGGTGGGGCACTTGATCTATCTCAATCCGATGGCCTCGCTAATTCAGGCCTGGCGCGACCTGTTTCTGGACAATCGAATTCCCGGCACCGAGATCTGGCCCGCCCTGGTATTTGCCGCCCTTGCTCTGCTGGCCGGCACTATCGCGTTCAAGAGTCTCGAGGGGCAGTTTGAGATCGCCTTATAACGAGCAAGAGGTCATCGTCCTCGACAACGTCTCCAAACGCTACTTCCTTCACCCTCAACGTATGGGGGAGTTGAAGACGGCCCTCTTGCATCTCCCGACCTTCCTAAGGGCCAGCCGGGCCAGACAGGAGTTTTGGGCCCTCAGGGATGTCTCTCTTTCCATCCGCCGCGGCGAGAGCGTGGGCATCATCGGCCCCAATGGCGCCGGCAAGAGCACCCTGCTGCGCATCGTCTCCCGCCTGGCGCCTCTGACCAAGGGAAAGCTCACGGTGCGGGGGAGAGTCTCGCCCCTGCTGGAGCTGGGAGCGGGTTTCCATCAGCAGATCAGCGGCCGCGAGAACGCCCTCCTCAACGCGGTCCTGCTTGGCCTGTCCCGCAAGGAGGCCAAAGAGAAGCTCGCGGACATAGCCGACTTCTCGGAGCTCGGGGGGTTCTTCGACCAGCCGATGCGCACCTACTCGTCAGGAATGTACGTGCGCCTGGGCTTCGCTGTGGCCGTCCACGTCAGGCCCGAGATCCTGCTCGTCGACGAAGTGCTGGCGGTGGGTGACACCGAATTCCAACGCAAGTGCTTCGATCACATCGAGAAGCTGCGCCAGGACAAGGTCACCATAGTCCTGGTGACCCACGACCTGGACAGTGTGAAGCGTTTCTGCGATCGGGCCGTCCTCCTCAACCACGGGGTCATCGCGGCCGAGGGCAAGCCCCGGGAGGTGGTGGACGAATACCTGTCAAGGCACTTCGAGTTCTCCGCATCACCAACGAGCCGGGGCGATTCTTAAGTCGAACGGAGTGGGTCCATGGTCCAGAACCGGCGTTCGCTCAAAGACCAAGGCAACTCATCTGGTTCTGCTGAGCGGGCGGTGGCGGAGGGGCCCCAGTCTTCTACAGACGGACGGGCAGCGGATTCCCGTCGCGATGGTCGTGTCGAACTGGCCCGGCTTCGTCGGCGACTACGGGTCAAGCAAGAGGAGTTCGAGAGCCTGCAGCGCCGCCTGAACGAAATCGAGAACTCGCAGGCCTGGCGCCTGATCCTGCGGGTCCGGCCCTTGATCCAGGTCTTCTTTCCGCCCGGCAGCCTGCGTCGCCGAGTAGTATTGCGGATGCTGAGGTGGGCGTATTCGCTCCTGGGCGCCAGGCCCACCAGGCTAATCACGAGCCCGCTACGCTCGGCAGGGCGAATCGCAGCGCGAATCGTGCGCCGCCGTCGTCCCTCGTCTCGCCCCAAGAGATCGGCCCTGCCGGAATCGCGGGTGAGGCGGCTGCGCGCAGGCTGCTACGGAGAGCATTCGTGGTCGGTAGGCGGAGGCGCCGTACACGTGCTCAAGTTCGCGCTGGCCCTCACCGATTTCTACGACGTAGACCTGCTGCTTCCTCCCGGGGCGCCTCTGCGAGACAAGAAATGGTACCAGGAGAACCTGAATATCGACATCGGGGACATCGAGGTCAAGAGGTTCAGTCGGGGCGCGCAGGACAAGTACGATGTCTGGATATCGGCGGCGAATGAGAGCATCGTCTTTGCCAAGACGTCGAAGAGGTTCAACATAGTGTTCTTCCCCTTTGTGGCTCAGGACGGGGAAGGCATCACCCATATCGCCAACAGCAACTACACCGCTTCCTACGTCAGGGAGCGATACGGCACCCAGGACGTGATGGTGATCTACCCGTCGATCGCCCCCGACGATTTTCGCCCCGGCCTAAAAGAGCCCATGATCCTGCACGTGAGCCGTTTTTCGCTCCCCTCCGCCTTTGCGGACAAGGCCCACGTGGGGATGATCCAGGCCTTCAAACAGCTCTGCATTCAGGGGCTCGAAGGATGGAAATTGGTCCTCGCCGGAGCCACACTCGATGCGGGCGAAGCCGTGTACGCCTCCCACCTCGCGACCCATGCCAGCGGATTCCCTATCGAGATCAGACCCAACCTATCGTTTGCAGAGCTGCGCGAGCTGTATTCGAGGGCGTCGATCTACTGGCATGCCACCGGGTTCTCCGTATCGGAACCGGCGGCCCAGGAGCACTTTGGCCTCACCATCGTCGAGGGAATGGCCGCGGGGGCGGTTCCAATCGTCTTCAACTCCGGCGGGCCGCCGGAGATCGTGACCCATGGAGAGAATGGTTTTCTGTTCAACACGGCTGAGGAGCTTGTGGACCACACCTGGGAGGCCGCGACCCGACCCGCCCTCTGGAAGAAGCTGTCTGAGCGAGCCCATCGGCGGGCCTACGACTTCAGCGACGAGGTGATGAAGGACAGGCTGCTGTCTACGGTGGCCAAAACGGAGAAGGTGTCCATCATCATCGGTACGCGCGACAACTGCGCATTGCTGCGGCGGGCGCTGGAGACTCTCTTTGAGAACACGCCCCCCGGGTTTGAGCTGATCATTGTGAACAATGCTAGCGAGGACGGAACGCAGATCCTTCTCCAATCCATTGCCTATCCCCACCTGAAGGTAATCAACAACCGGGCAAACCGTGGCTTTGCCGAGTTCAACAACCAGGGTCTGCGCCTCGCCACCAGGCCATACGTCCTCTTCCTCAACGACGATGTGGAGCTCACACCGGGCTGGCTGGAGCCACTGATCGAGACACTGGACCTGCACCCCAAGGTCGGCGCCGTGGGGTCGCGTCTTCTGTACCCAGATGGCCGGATTCAGCACGACGGGAAGATGTTCCTCCAGAAGGATCTCCTGCCGCAGCACGTCAACATCGGTGGGCCCCCAGGGGAGGACGAAAAACCGGTGGAAGTAGACACCCTGACGGGGGCCTGCCTCATCGGGCGCCGCGAGCTGGTCGGGTTCGACGAGGACTACCGGCGCGGGTACTACGAGGACACCGACATGTGCCTTCGGATCAAGGAGCGGGGGTACGGCCTCGTCCTCCATCGCGGGAGCGTTGTCATACACCACCACGGGATGTCGATGGGCAGAAATCAGAAGGCCACAGAGCGGGCTCAGGCCAGAAACCAGCGCATCTTCCTGGAGCGCTGGTCTGCCAAACTCCCGTCGCTAGTCCACCTGGCCACAGAAGGCGAGCTGGCGAGAGGGAAGCTGCGCAGCCGGGGTATACTGCCGGCTGATGCCCTGGCTCAGACCTGGCCATTGTCCCAACGGATGAGGCGCTGAGAGGCAAAGCGTCCATCATCCCGAGAACGGCGAACGATTGGCCACCACCTCTGCGGCGATCGGTCGCTAGCGTTAGCGGGAGGGCTGCGTGAGGATCTGCTTCCTCATGTACCACGGCAGTATGTACTCCGGCGGGCAGGGCGTCTACATCTATTGCCTGACCCGCGAGCTCACTCGCCTCGGCCACGAGGTGCACGTCATAGCTGGGCCGCCCTACCCTACCATGGCGCCCGGGGTCCAGATCCACCGCCTGGAAAGCTTCAGCTGGTTTCACTACTTGGAGAACCGGCGCGATTTCGTTCTTCGCCCCAATCCTTGGCAGCTCTTCTACCCCCTGAACCTGCTCGAGTTCGCCGCCACCCGCGTCAGCGTCTCTTCGCTCATGCTCGCCTTCAGCCTGCGGGCGGTGGCCAAGCTCTTGGAGCTATCGCGCGAGAGGCGCTTCGACATCGTCCACGACAACCAGGGCCTGGGCCTGGGCCTCCTCTTGATGAAAAGTGCCGGCACGCCCCTGGTGGCTACCATCCACCACCCCCTGTCCATCGACAGGCGCAACGCCGTGGCCCAGGCCCGCGGCCCCATCGAGAAGGCGCGACGCCTCATCTACTACCCCCTCTTCATGCAGGAGTTCGTCGCCCGCCGCCTGGACAAGATCATCACCGTCTCCGAAGCCTCGGCGCGCATGGTGGAGCTGGCTTTCAACGTGCGCCGCGACCAGATGCGCGTGATCCACAACGGCATCGACGCCGATGTGTTCCAGCCGCTGCCCATCTCCAAGGATCCCAACAGCGTCATCTACGTGGGCAACTCCGAGGACCGCACGAAGGGCGCCGCCTACTTGCTCCAGGCCTTCCGCCTCCTGGGCGACACGAGCCCCTACCGCCTGACCTTCGTCGACCGGCCGCAGGAGGAGCTGAAGCTGGCCCCGCGCCTGGTCCAGCGATACGGCCTGAGCGGAAGGGTGCGCTTCACGGGGCGCATCACCACCGACCAGCTCGTGCGCCACTACAACCGGGCCGAGATGCTGGTCTGCCCGTCGCTGTACGAGGGGTTCGGGCTGCCAGCCGGCGAGGCCATGGCCTGTGGCCTGCCGGTGGCGGCCACCACCGGCGGCGCCCTGCCCGAGGTGGTGGAGGACGGTGTCACAGGCATCCTGGTGCCACCCCGGAACGCCCCCGCCCTGGCCGAGGCCATGCGAACGTTGATGGGCGACCCCGATCTGCGCCGTCGCATGGGGCAGGCGGGCCGCGAGAGGGTGCTGGAGCGGTTCAGTTGGCCGAAGGCGGCGCTGCGGACCGAGGCCGTGTACCGCGAGGTTCTCGGCGGACGCAGCGCCTAGCGGCAGCCGGCCTCCATGAACGCCTCGTAGATGGCGCGGTGCTTTTCGTGCGACATGCCAATATCGGCGGGCTGAGGATATTGGCGGGCGATGAAGCCTCCGCTGAACCGGCCGAAGGATTCGATCATGTGCTTTGCCTCTGCCCGTGCTTCCTCCAGACTCACCGCGTCTGGAGATGACCACTGGATATCGACCGTGTTCCAGAAGCAGATCTTGCCGCCGAACTCGTTCGCCAGCCGGTCCACACCCATCAAGCGAGGCTGATCGAGCTGCAGGACGTCCACGCCGATCTCGATCACGTCGGGAATGATGTCAGCTATGTAGCCACAAGAGTGCAAGATGTAGTGCATCCCATCCCTGTGGGCCTCCTCTACAATGCGAGCGTAGCGCGGCCTGAATATCTCGCGCCACTGCTGTGGCCGTATCTGGAGCGAGGTCTGCAGGCCCCAGTCTTCCCAGGTCATGAAGCCATGAACGCCGCCCAACTCGGCATAGCCACGAATGACCTCTATGGTCATGTCGGCCAGCTTGTCCAGTAGCCTCTCGAAGCGCTCACGATCGGTGTACATGGCCAGCATCAGGTTCTCGTAGCCCATCAGGCCGCGCAGCCGCTCATAACTCGTGATCGGGTCGGCGCCCACGACGTACTTGCTTGCACGGTTGGCGGCGGCGACAAACGCCCCCACCTGAGCCCAGCCCTCTGGCGTGATGACCTCAGGGAAGCGGTAGCTATCCAGGGCGGACAGGTCGGCAAGGGGGTTCACGTCGGCGTGTCCCCAGGCCCTGCCGGTCCCGCGCCAGCCGACGCCCCATTGGTCGAACTTAATCTCCCCCTTTGGGACCCAAGCAGCGGGCGAGAACAGCGGGGCGAGGAACGACAGGTCCGCGACATCGGACTCCAGCGGGTCAACAAAGCTATAGGGGATACGGGGCGGGCTATCGAGCTCTATGGCCCGGCGGACTATCTCATGGCTGGTGAAGCCAGGAGAGGTCGGCACCGCCTTCAGGTATGCTTGCAGAACTGATACCAGGATGTCCTCGGCCATGCCAGTTCCTGCCCTTTCAGCCTCTTGACGACATAGACCTCGGGCCCAGTTGGCGGCTATCCAGACGGGCGACGCTCGGTGGGGGAATCACCTCGACTCAGCAGGAGCGCTGCGGATGGAGCGACCACCCCAGAGTAAGGCTTTCCCTCGCCGACCCCGCCGCTGGCTATCTGGACCTGCCAGGGCTCATCCAGAGGCACCCGTACCTCTTCGTCCGTGAAGTTGACGATCACAGCCCGCCGGTCCCCGCCGAACTGCCTCACATAGGCGAGCGCTCCTGCGACCGACGGCAGCCACTCCCATTCCCCCAACTGGAGAGCCGCAGATTCACGGCGCGCTCTGAGCAGTCGCCGGTAGAGATGGATGATCGATGTCTGGTCCTCTCGCAGCGTGGCGACGTTGTAGCGCTCCGGCTCCGGCGGCCAGGGTAACCAGGGCTCGCCCGGCCAGCCGTGTGCCGGAGCCGGATCCCAGGGGATGGGCGCACGGCAGACATCGCGGCCAGCAGGGTCGACGGCCCGCTCCGGAGGGATGACGGCGTTCTGGAGCCCAAGCTCTTCGCCAGCGTACAGGAACGAGGTGCCGCGCTGTGTCAGGAGCAAGACCGCAGCCGCCCGCGCCCTCGCCTCCGAGCCGTATCGACTGCGATGGCGGGGGCAGTCGTGGTTGGACAAGACCCATGTCGGCCAGCCGCCGGCGGCCCCAATCTCGCGGTAGGTCGTATCGAGTTGGTACTGCCATGCCTCCGCGTTCCAGGGCGACCACAGAGGCGGGAAGTGGAAAGCGAGGTGGAGCAGAGTGGGAGCGCCGTAAGAGGCCACCCTGCCGGTGTCGAGAATGTACACCTCTCCCACCATCATCCGCTGTCCTGGATACGAGTCAAGGAGCGCGCGAAACTCGCGGATCAAGCGCTGGCTGCGCTGGTCGGTCTCAAGACGACGTTGCAGTGCCCCGAAATCCGGATGCTCCGGCGATGTGGGGTCCTTGCCGAGGAGGTGGATGACGTCAGCCCGGAAGCCATCCACGCCCCGATCGAGCCAGAAACGCAGGACATCATGCATCGCCTCGACGACCTGGGGATTCACCCAGTTCAAGTCCGGCTGCTCAGGCAGGAAGAGATGGAGATACCAGGCCCGCGTTCGCTCATCCCAGCTCCAGGCAGGGCCCTTGCCGAAGGCGCCACGCCAGTTGTTGGGAAGCCGGTCGGGGCTGCCGTCACGCCAGACATACCAGTCTCGCTTCGGGCTGTCCCGGGAGGACCGCGACTCGATGAACCAGGCGTGCTGGTCGCTCGTATGGTTCGGCACCCAGTCGATGATCACCTTCAAGTTGCGTTGGTGCGCCTCAGCAAGAAGTCGGTCGAAGTCGTCCAGGGAGCCGAACACCGGGTCGACATCGCAGTAGTCGGCAACGTCGTAGCCGAAGTCGGCCATCGGCGAGCGGTAGAAGGGCGAGAGCCAGATTGCGTCGACGCCCAGCCAGGCGAGGTAATCCAGGCGTCGGCGAAGACCTTCAAGGTCACCGACTCCATCGCCGTTGGAGTCAGCGAAAGACCGGGGGTAGACCTGGTAGAAGACAGCGGTCTTCCACCAGGGCTCGTCAGTGCCCGGTTGAGTCTTCATGCCATTGCCCACTTTTGACTACCTTGGCGCTCCAGCATCGCAGGCCCGCAGGGCCTGACGCAGGAGCTCGGCCGCTGAGGGGTCGAGAGTGCCTTTGGCTATGCCCACAGGAATGGCCTGCAAGGCCAACTCCCGGTAGGCCGGGAGGAGTTCCGGAGCACGCTTCGCCAGGGTCTCGAGATGAGCCTGAACGGTGGTGACATCGCCTCGGGCCACAGGCCCCGTCAGGCAGTGTGGGAGACCCACGACCTCGATGTTGCGCACCGTGCCGCGGAGCAAGGGCAGGAGCGCCTGCAATGCCACCGGGGGTTCGACACCGAAGGCGCGCCACATATCCACCGCCATGTGCATCAGAGTCACCGTGTAGTTACTGGCCATGACGGCAGCCGCGTGATAAAGGGTCTTGTCTTCTGAACGAATTGTGAGATATCGCCCGCCGAGATCTTCGGCGATCTTCTTCAGGCACTCTAGCACCTGGCCTTTACCTTCAAGGACAAAAGTGGTGCCCGGTAGGCTCGTCAAGGCCTGGTCGGCGTCGGCAAACGTCTGCAGTGGGTGAAAACTGCCTACCAGCGCGCCTGCCTCTTTCGACGCCGCCAATGCGGATACCGTGGCCGCGCCACTTGTGTGGACAACCATCTGCCCAGACACCCACCGAACCGAGCGAGCGACCTCCGCTATCGCATCGTCACGGGTGGTAATAAACACGAGGTCAGCAGCGTTGGCTACTGCCTGGGTCTCGGGGTAGGCCATACAACCAGGTATGGCCGCCGCCAGGCGCCGTGCCGACTCAAAGCGACGGCTGGCCACGGCGACGACCGCGTAGCCAGCGCGACTCAGGCCCCGGGCGAGGGCCGTGCCGACTACGCCGATGCCAATGAACCCTACACGCATCCGCCGCGACATGGCTCAAGCATGAATCTCCTCACGCCAAAGCCGAGAGAGCATCGGGCCTTCTGATATGGCCGATCTCGCTGTGTCTGCTCAGCCAAAGGAACGCTTACCTTGCCTGCCCCACTGAGGCGCCACGGGGGAATCCAGACAGCCGTATGGTACTCATATCACCCGCTGCGTTCGTCTCATTGTGGCACCCCGTGACAGCGTACTGCAAACCTTTGTACTCGTCCCGTCGAAGCGGTCTGCTTCTCGCGGCCGGTTGTAAAATCCCCCACCCAGCGGGTGCTATTCTTCACCCAACCTACTGGGTGGAGGTGATGCCATTGCCAGGAGTGGGGGACGTGCTCAACATTAGCAATAAACCCGCCCTAAGTGGCGGATTTTAGTACAAAAATTGGCGCCCCCGGCAGGACTCGAACCCACAACCACCTGGTCCGAAGCCAGGTGCTCTATCCATTGAGCTACGGGGGCCACCATAACAGGCGGCGGGCCAAAGCCGCGCGGCCAGAGTGTTCACTGAGTTCTGAGAGTTTATCATGGGCCAGGGAACGGCCACAACCAAAACGAGGGCGCCTGACCTACCTCGATGCCCGCCTTTCAGCCCGTAACCACGCCCACGCCTTCCAAGATGGCGATGACGAGATAGATGCCCGTCAGGGCGATCAACAGGCCCGTCGCGAGCCGGGCAATGACGTTCTGAACGGGTGAGTTTACCCAGGACCCCATGATCCTTCGATCGTTGACCAACTTGAGCATCAGGAACAGGATCAGCGGCAGAAGGATGCCGGCCACCACGTTGGGCAGGAACATTAGCGTCAACAGTGGCACGCCAGGGATGAGCACCGCCGCGGCGCCGATCGCGATCAACGCCGCGAACAGGCCGAAGAAAGCAGGCGCCTCCCTGAACGGCCGGTTGACACTGCGCTCCCAACCGAAGGCCTCGCAGACGGCGTAGGCCGTGCTGAGGGGTAGCACGGCGGCAGCCATAAGGCATGCGTTCAGCAAGCCGATAGCGAAGAGTCTGGCCGCGAAGTCCCCCGCCAGCGGTCGCAGCGTTTGGGCTACGTCGGTCACTGTGTCCGCAGGCTTGCCATGGACGAAGAGGGTCGCTGCCGTGGTCACGATGATGAAGAAGGCGATAAAGTTGGTGAGGAAGGAGCCGACCCACACATCCAGTCGTACCAGCGAGTACTCTCGCACGCCCAGCCCCTTGTCGACCACGCTGGACTGCAGGTAGAACTGCATCCAGGGTGTGATAGTGGTGCCGATGATGCCGATGAGGATCGTGAGGTAGGGAAGCGTAAAGCGGAAGGTCGGGACCACGAAGTGACTGCCCACAGCGCCCCAGTCGGGCTTTGCCATGAAGCCGGTGATGACGTAGGAGATGAACACCATAGAGACCGTCAGCAGCACGACCTCGACACGCCGATAGGAACCGTACACAACAACCACGAAGACCAGGGCCGCTGCGGCGGGAACAGTGATATAGCGGGACACGCCGAAGATCTCCGACGCGGCGGCGATACCCGCGAACTCTGCCACAACGGTGGTGACGTTGGCTATGAGCAGGGCCAGCATCGCCAGGGCAGTTGTACGCACACCGAAGCGTTCCCTGATTAAGTCAGCGAGGCCCTTGCCAGTGACGGCGCCCATGCGTGCCGCCATCTCCTGCACCACCGCCAACGTGACGACGGTCAGAATCAGGACCCAGAGCAGCGAATAGCCGAAGCGCCCGCCAGCGATAGCGTAGCCGGTTATGCCCGTGGCGTCATCGTCGACGATGCCCGTGATGATGCCCGGGCCCATAACGGCCAGAAAAGGTGCAAGCCGAAGCAGCCCGCTCAGACGGGCTACAGCGACAGCCCTGCCGGGGATCTTGCGCTCGGCGGGCCCCCGCAAAACTCAACCCCGCATCCGTCGCGGACGGTTGCGCCACGATCGGGGCGCCACTAGATCCACCACGTCGTTGACCGTCACCACGCCCTTAAGGCGGTTCTCATCGTCTACCACGGGGATCCCGAGGAAGTCATACCGCATCAGCATCCGTGCCACCTCTTCTTGGGGGTCGTTCAGGTGGACGTACTTGACGTCGCGGCGCATGATCTGCGCGATTCGCTCGTCGGGTTGGCTGACGACCAGGTCGCGCAGCGAGAGAACGCCACTGAGCCGGCCAGCATCGTCGATGACGTAGAGGTAGTAGATCTCGTCCTCCGGTGGCGCGATACGCCGCAGCTTTGCGATGACCTCGTCGGCGGTGTCGCTCTCCTGCACCGCAATTACGCGGCTGTTCATCAGGCCGCCGGCCGTGTCCTCCTCGTAGGCGAGGAGCGACCTTACCTCCTGTGCCGCCTGGGGCTCCATGAGGCGCATGAGCTCCTCTGCCCGCTCTTTATCCACATCGCCCAGAACGTCGGCGGCGTCATCGGGCGGCATCTCCTCCAGGACGTCGGCCGCCTCCTCGGGCTCCATCGCCGACAGCACCGCGGCCCCATGATCTTCGGACAGCTCGGCGAGGGCGCGAGCCGCGGTCTTGTCCTGCAGAGCTTCCAGCACGTCGGCGGCCTCGCCGGCCGACATCTGGCTGATCACGGCGGCGATGTCGGCCGAGCGCATGCGGTGCAGCCGGTCGAAGGTGACGTTCAGGCGCACCACGTCGATCGCTGGCCCCACGTCTACCTGCTCCCAGTCGATGAGGCGCACGCGACTGCGACCGAGGAGGCGGCCCGGCCACGGCAGTCCGAGCCGTCGAAGCAGGCCAGCGGTGGAGCTATCCACACCGCCCAGTCGCAACTCGTCGTTGATGGGAACCAGGGCAAGGTCGTTCACGCGCACTAGCTTGACGCCGGCCGTATCGACGATCTGCTTATCCAGCACGTCCCGGGCCAGCCAGACAAGGTCTTCGCCGGGCTCGCGGTACGCCCCCAGGTCGAAGGAGCGACGGAGCACGGTGCCACGAGGTGTGATGGAGCTGACGTCGCCCCAGGGGACCGCGTGGAGGCGCCGCCCGCTGCGGACAACGACGGCGCGGACGGGAGGGTAGGGAACTTCCGTCAGAACAAGCACATCACGCAGAGTGCCCACCTGCGTGCCGTCCGGATCAAGCACGGGACGGCCCAGAAGTTGGCTGAGAAATGGCATAGAAAACCACCTCCCAAGCAGCAGCTATGCGGGAGGTGGTCCACCGCGGGCGAGCCGCGGCCGCGTGAAGGTCCGCGTTAGCGGCGACTCACCAGAAGCGAAGTACCTCCCCCGCCTACGTTTGTGTGACGGCTATGCCAGCCGTCTTCGTCGCTCTCCATCTTCCTTCGCTGACACCTGAGTGGCCCAAAGCCACCCAGGTCTGTCCATCCCTGAGAGTACGTCCCTGGCGACGACGCGTCAACCGGGTGCAGAAGAAACCCGAACCGCCCTCAGCGGCCCTAGCCGTCGACCGCCTTAGATCACGCTTGATCTTACTGGGCCCGGCGACCCTGATGATCGACCAGCTTACCTAGCTACGGCCCCGGGCTGGCTGCGGGTGTCGGTGTGCCAGCGCCCGCGGGCGCCGGCAGGGAGACGGTGATGAGGGTCCTCCGTCCGTTCGTCTGCTCCTCCTGGATGGCCAGAGTCCCCGCCTGACCGCCGCCCTCGCGCCGCGCGAACTCCACGATGACCGTGCTCTGCTCGGGGATCTCCACCACGTTGCTCACGTCCCAGGGGGCCTCGGCCAGCCGCGCCTCGTAGAAGCTCCGCACGGCGTCGGCGGCATCGGTAGTCTCCATGCCCATAGCGTAGATATTGCCCTGGGCCGCACTAACGCGGCTGGCGGCGGTGATGGTAACCTTCTCGTAGATGGGGAAGTCCGTAGGAAAGCCCTCCGGAAGCTGAACAGCGCCCGGCACAGGGGTCGCCACCGAAGTTGCGGGAGGCGTGCCGGAAGCAGGCGTGTCGGTGGCGGTGGCACCGCCGTCCCCACCACCCCCGTTGCACGCGGCCAGCAGCAGGAGGGATAAGAGCAGAAGAGCGAGTAGGGTTATGTCAAATCGATGGGGTGGACGGAGGGATTCGAACCCTCGATCTCCAGGGCCACAACCTGGCGCCTTAACCACTCGGCTACGCCCACCACAGAGAAGATGCCGGAGGCCTGCCTCCGCCGGAGGCGGATCAGTCTCTCTGGCTGATGCCAGCAGGAACGAACAGCCATCCACAAAACCGCCGACCTCCGACCCGGCGCCGGCGTTTGGAGTGTATCATGGGGGCTCAGATAGGGTCAAGGAAAGGAAGGCCCAAATGTCGATGGTCTGAGAGTTTGTCACCCCGTAACTGTTCTGTGATTCTGTCACCTTATGAGGGAGCAGGTCACGTTGAACAGCAAAGAGCAGAAGCGAGCGATGGT
>Ga0315275_10002439_pt1 | contig 16803 bp, 14 predicted proteins | sample YL17G03_0_MG_FD_205557 | JGI IMG/M metagenome (GOLD analysis project Ga0315275, IMG submission 205557) | Sediment microbial communities from Yellowstone Lake, YNP, Wyoming, USA - YL17G03_0 | ecosystem: Environmental > Aquatic > Freshwater > Lake > Sediment | place: USA: Wyoming | collected... | reverse complement strand
GGCGGTGGGGTTCGGAGTCAGGGCGGTCGAGCACGGCTTCAGCGTCATCTACTACACGGTCGAAGAGCTGCTACAGCAGCTGAAGCGGCGGGCGGAGATCCCGGTGGCCAAGCAACGGGGCCGCGCCGGCTAAAAGACGATAGACTTCTGTTCCCCCCTGATCACAAAATACTCAACAATATTCCCCGCTCGCGTCGGCCTCCGGCAGGGCGACCTCGGTAAAAACATGGGACGGCGGCCCGCATGGAAGCCATGAGTACTGCAAGGCGGAGGCTTTGCCGCCACGAACGTCAGCTTCAGATGATCGATAAATGTGGGCGTTGGCGTAGAGCCCATAATAGCGCACCATGACTTGGCCCTCATTAGGGATGTGGGAGGTCACGCGGGCGATGAACTCCAGATAATCCATCGTCTCCTGCTCCGCGCCGTCCCGCCCCCAGCGATAACCGACCTTGGAGCTGTACGGCAGAGAATTTATTTGCCAGTTGAGCGATCGTTACTCACCCTTTGGTAAAGGTGGAAGGGATTGCATGCCAAATGTCTGTGCCGCGCGTAATGTGATTGCTCGAAGCTCCTGACGCAGTTCCCCGGTGATCTGATTCGGTTGGTAAGTCGTGATGAGCTTTTCCACCCGGTCTCGCGCCCGCTCAAATGTTGACTTCTCTCCCCGGCTTTTCCAACCTTCAAATGAGGACCGGTCAATTACTTCAGAAGGCAGGTACTGTTCCTCCCGGTACCACTTGCGAGTATGCGGTAAGGTCAGGAAATTTCCTTTATGCCCGCTCTGTTGCATCAGGGACAGTGCAATTGGATTGTCACGTACTTCGATCCCCTTCACAAAACGTTTGACCATGCCGATCATTTCAGCATCAATGACCAGCTTCTCAAAGCTCAGACATGATTCAAGATCCAACATGCCACAGCCTGAAATGATATTTGCCCCGGAAAGCGCTGCGACAAAATTACTGCCCATCGACTCCAGCCCGCATTGTGTATCTATAATCTTCGCATCGCTCATGCCCATATAAGCATGTGTTGGCAACCCCAATGCTTTCCCGACTTGTACATATGCTGAGCTGATCATCCAGGTTTCGACCGCTCCCATGGGTGTTGACCCTTCGCGCATGTCAAATATCGCCGGTGAGCCTCCCCAGACAATTGGCGCGCCCTCTCTTGCCAGTTGATGGATCACCACCCCACTCAAACTTTCGGCGGTATGCTGGACAATCGCTCCAGCCAGCGTGACCGGCGCAGTTGCCCCGGCAAGCGGCATGGAAATAAGTTGCGCAGGGATGGAGAAACGGGCACAATCAATTAGATTTTGGCAGGTGGTATCACTCCAAATCAAGGGAGGCGATGGGCAGACGTCGAAGACGGCAGTCGGTTTCAGCGCCAAAGCCCCGTCACCGCCGGCAACTGCTGAGAGCATTTCTTTCATCGTCCACCAGGTATCTTTACGAAATGCCCCGGTGATGATCGGCTTATTCATGTAATTCAGGGCCAGATAGAGACGATAGAGATCGCCAATTTCCGGGACAACGTCCGAGCAGATAAAAGCCGTGCTTTGAGCGTCAACCTGGGGCAGGGTCTCGACGAGCTTGACGAATTTTATTAAGTCGTCTGTCAAAGGTAAACGAGGCCGTTCGGTCTGGCTGTCTATGATAGTCAGACCACCCGACCCGGGATCGAAATGGATCTTATCTCCAAAATAGTGGACCGCGGGATTTCCATTCAGGTCGAACAGAGTAAACTCGTGCGGGGCGGTTTTCAAAGCCTGGCGGGTAATGCTCTCAGGAATGCAGGCGATCTGAGACTGAAAATCCACTTTTGCGCCAGCAGTCGCTAATATCTCCAATGCTTCTTGATTATGGACCCGGATCCCGGGATTTTCCAAAAGCGCCATCCCCTCAGAAATGATTTGATTGACCAAATCGCCGTCAAGAATTTCTAGCTTCGGATGTAGCATATCAGTCTCCTTTGAAAGGATAGGTAACATGATGATGTGATGCACCGCCCGATGGGTGGCTATCTTGCGATAGATTTCCCATCAGAGAGAATCTTTTCAGGAGGTGGGGTCTCTTGGTCTGGATCATGATGTTTTCTCCTCGCTCATTTGGCCATCGCGGCCTTGGCCGCCTTCACCGCCAGGGCGGCGTTCTCGGCAAATCCCTGGGCCCCGATGTCATCGGCCCACTTCCGGGTGGCCGGCGCTCCCCCCACGAGGACCTTGTATTTCCCGTAGTGGCCTTTCTGCCTGAGCATCTCGATGAACCGCTTCTGGTTGAGCATCGTCGTCGTCAGCAAGGCCGAGAGGCAAATGATATTCGCTTTTTCGGCCTCTGCTTTCTCGATGAATCGCTCCAGTTTGACGTCGGTGCCGAGGTCGAAGACCTCGAAGCCGTTGGCCTGGAGCATCGATGCCACCAGGTTCTTCCCGATGTCATGGATGTCGCCTTCGACCGTCCCGATCACGACCTTGCCCAAAGATCTGGACTTGATGTTCGCCTTGGCCATCTCCGGCTGAAGGATGTCCATGGCAGCCTTCATGCACTCGGCGCTTGAAATGAGCTCGGGCAGAAAATATTCCCCTTTTTCCCAGAGCTCTCCGACAGCCTGGATCCCCGGCACATAGCCTTTATCAATGACCTCATTGAGATCGGCCCCCAAGCCGATGGCCTCCCGGGCCAGCTCCCGGGCCCGCGGTTTGTCGCCCTCCACGATGGCCTTCCGGATGTCGTTGAAAAGTTCTTCTCGGACCATGCCTTTCTCCTTTCGATGAAGATTTCTATTTTAAGATGAATTCCGCCATTTTCCGGATATTCCCCGGGTCGGTTCCGCAGCAGCCGCCGATGAAGGCGGCAAGGGTTTCAGGGAAAGAAGCCCTATTCTTATCCCCGGAAGGAGCCGTCCCCCCGCTTGATGAGCCCATCGTCTCTCCTGCTTTCGGGTTCCTGCCTGATTGGGCGAACGTTAACAATAAAGGGGGGGGCCGGTCAATAGGAGGCCTCATATGCCCTGCGAAATATCACGCATACCCACGCGGGTTGTCAGCACGGCACAGACGGCTGGGGGATGATGAGGCTGCGATGCTGGGCGGCTTCTCTGCTTTGGCTGTGCTTAAATGTGTGCTCAGCAGATGCCTAAAACGGTATAAAGCTATACAAACTTGCGAGAATTTTAGCATGCTGGGAGTGATGGCAAAAAGGCCAATTTCTCGGGGAAACAGGGAGCGCGCCTGGAGAGACTCGAACTCCCGACCCGCTGCTTAGAAGGCAGCTGGGCTGCCTTCTCATATGACTGATAATAAATGGCTTGCGACATCGTTCCCGGATAGTGTGCTCAGAATTGTGCTCACGGACGGCTCAGAGAGGGCCTTCCGCGAAGGGGGAATCAGCTGCCCTTCAGCCCGGCCAGGCGCTTTCTGGCATCCGCGACCTCGGGCTGGCCGGGGTCGGCGTCCTTCCAGAGGTCGAGGAATTTGCGGTAGTTCTCCGTGGCCTTGGCTTTGTTCCCCTGCCCCTGATATATCGTGCCCAGTCTGTAATAGCTCTGGGCATAGAGGTCTCCGTACAGAGTTCTTCCGGGGAGGAACTCGACGATCCGCTCGAATTCATCGCGGGCCTTTCGCATATCCCCGGATTCATAATAAGCCCAGGCCAGATAATACATATACAGGGCATTCTCCGTTTCCCACGTATTGGGATGAGGGAAAAGGGACACCGAATCCTGGAAGGACTTGATGGCCTCGGAATAGTCCTTTCTTTTAAGCTGAATCATGCCCGTTAGGAAGTGATAGTGTCTGATACTTTTTTTATACAGGCTCGTTTCTACAAGCCCCTTGATCTCCTCGGCGACATTCCGGGCGTCGGCCAGCCTCCCCATCTCTGCGTAGATCCATCCTTTCATCTCCAGAATGTAAATTCTGTCGTATATGGACAGTTCTTCGGAAATGCGGGGCTTCTCCACGGCCTCCAGCGCTTCCTGGTACTTCCCCGATCTGAGATAGTGATAGGCGAGATCGCAATACAGATACAAAAGATCTATGTCCTCTTTCTGCTTTTCCGCAAAATCAATGCCCAGCATGATCTGGTTCTTGGCTTCCTCGAATTTTCCCTGTGTTTTGTATAAATACTCGAGCTGCTCTGGGACCAAGATTTGGTAGCGCGGGTTGAAAAATCCCAGCCATTTCTTATAGACCTCTTCCGCTTTGGCGAAATCCCACATCAAGTGATAAAACCTGGCCTTTGTATATGTCGGGTCGATGGCGGCGGCCTTATCCGCCTCGCCTAGGGCCTGGTCGAATTGTCCCTGAAAAGCGTAAAGCATTCCGAGGTTCCAATGAGCCATGAGATTATCAGGAAACCGGTTTAACCCATCCTCAAGGACTTTCTTGGCTTTGTCGTATTCTCCTCTAGCCATATATTTAGTGGATAAGTTGGCGTACGCATTCGCAAAACTTGTTCCGGCCTTTATGGCTGATTCGTAGCATTCTATGGCCTTATCCCATTCCTCGATAAGACCATATAGATTCCCTAAGTTGATATTTGCAGAAACGGCCTCCGAGGATCCGGAGTAAAGGGATATTAATATTTCATAAGTCTCGATGGCTTTTTCGTAAGTGGAAGGCACGCTGTAGAAAGCGCTCCCCTGGATGAAGAGTTTCTCTCTCTCGGGAAGCCGGTCGCTCAGCCTAAGGGCCTCCTGCAGATACTTTCTTCTTTCATCGACCTTGCCCATATTCCCGTAGGCCGTACCCATGGTCCTGAAGGCCATGGCGAACCCAGGGTCAATAGCGATGGCCTTTTCCATGAATGGAATGCTCTGTTGATAATGACCTGCCAGGTGCAGCTTTCTTCCTTCAAGGTAATACTTATAAGCCTCCGGAGATGAGGTCGTGACCTTTTCGATTTCACTATCCAGATCGCTCGCCATCTGCTCGGCAGAAAGCTTGAGGCTCGTCTTAGCCCATTTTGTCAGTTCATCCACCATGGCGAAAATGCTTTCTTCGCCTTTTCCTTCCACTCTTTGTGTGGCTATCGGCTCCCCAGATTGCGCATCCTGCAGCGTCATGTCTATTCTTAAAACATCGCCCGCTTTCGAATAGCTTCCTCTGGCGATGTGACTCACCCCTCCTTGAGCGGCCACCTCCTTCAGGACTTCCGAAGAAAAGCTCTTCGCTTCGAGCTGATTCATCTGGCTGAGGATATTGAATAGCCTGTCCCCGCCCAGCACCTTGATGTATCTTGATTGAGTGAGGTCTGTGGTCAACAGATCAGAGATCCCCTTTCTCCAATGGTCCAGTTTTTCGTCTCCGGTATTGTTTTCAAAATACATTACGGCGAGGGAGGGTTGGCCTGAAGGGGAGAGCGGAGTCGACCTGTCTTTGGACCACGGACGCCAAAGAAGTAGCCCGACAAGAACAACTGAGATAACAGCGACCGTAGGGACGATGAGCTTACGAATTCCGAACGTTACGGTGATCTCCCTCGAGGTGAGAGGCTTCCGCTTCGAAACGACGCGCTCGGTCGTCGGCAGGCCCTGTTCGATTTTCTCCAGGTCCGTACGGAGCTCCCCCGCGCTCTGGTAGCGCTTGGCGCCGTCTTTCTCCAGGCATTTGAGGACGAGCCGGCCGAGGTCCTGAGGGATTTGCGGATTCAGCTCCCTGGGGTCCCGCGGCCGCTCGCTTTTGTGCTTGACGCCGATCGTGAACGGCGTGTCGCCCTCGAAGGGAACCCGACCCGTAAGCATCTCGTAGATGATGATCCCCAAGGAATAGATGTCCGATCGCTGGTCGACGTCCTTGCCCTCCACCTGCTCCGGTGACATGTACTCCGGCGTCCCGATCATCACCCCGGCACCCGTAATGCTTTTGCTGGAGAGCGACCGGGCAATTCCGAAGTCCATGATCCGAGCGTTGCCGTCCTCGTCGACCATGATGTTCTGGGGCTTAAGGTCACGGTGGACGACACCCAGATGATGGGCCTCCGTCAATCCTTCGCAGACCTGCTTGGCGATTGACACGGCCCGGCCGGCCCCTAGCTGGCCGGACTTCCGGATGAACTTCTTCAAGTCCTCGCCCGGCACGAACTCCATAGTGATGAAGGTCGTGCCCTCGGCCTTGCCCAGGTCGAACATCCGACAGACGTTGCGGTGGCTGATCTTCCGGGCAAGCTTCAGCTCGTTCGAGAAACGCTCGACGGTCTCACGGTCCAGGGCGATCTCGGGCCTGAGGAGCTTGAGGGCGATCTTCTCCTTGATGTCGGTGTCGAAGACCTTATAGACCCTGCCCATGCCGCCATGGCCTAGCTCCTCGATGACCTGGTAACGATTGGCGAAGGTGGAGCCGGTGGTGAGTTCATGGACAGGGGTTTGAAGGGTTTCCGTCAGGACCGGAGGACGATCCTTGGTCGGAGGGAGCTGGGTGCCGCACTCCCCGCAGAATTTGAGAGTATCAGGATTGTTGGAATGGCAGGTCGGACACTTGTTACCCATGGCTGGCCCCCTAATTTGGCTGGCCCAAGAATAGCCCATGGGGTGACAGGAAGTCAATCTGGGCCGAGGCGCGCACCGGCCGTGCTCAATGTGTGCTCAACGGATGCCTAAAACGGTATAAGGCTGTACAAAATTGCGACAACTTTCAGACTCCGAGACGATGCCCGAAATGGCCAATTTCTCGGGGAATAGGAGTGCGCCAGGAGAGACGCGAACTCCCGACCCGCTGCTTAGAAGGCAGCAGAGCCACCTCCCTAACTGATGCAATATGATGAGGTTATAGACATGCTACGGGAGGGCGTGCTCAGAAATGTGCACACGGATGGCTCCTAGCGAGGCCGACGAGACTTGAACTCTCAACCTCCCGGGTTAGGATAGGGCCGGTTTTGGGACTTTCTCAGTGCAGCAGCGTAAGCAAATCCGTAGAAATAGCTCCGCCATATCTTCTCGGACGAGCGGAACTCGTTGTCCCCGAGAAAATAATCAAGAAGAGCTTCCCGCAGCCGGGTCAGCTCCCTTAGCCGGCTCCGGTGCTTGGGATCGGCAATGGTCAGGTTCAGGAGTTCCAATGCCCGGAGGAAGGCCAGGCGACTGTATTCGGGATTTCGCTTGTCGAGCCAAGTGAGAGCCCGTTCGACCTCGCTCCCGACGTTGGCCAACTGTTCGACGAGAGAGAACACCTGCCACCGGCCGGCCGCGAGCGTTTCGTGCTGGGCCGGCGTCATGTCATCAATCCCGTGACGGCTTGAACGATCCTCTCTCGGATCATAGGGTCGTCGACACCGCGAGAGCGATTTCCCTGAGAGGGGCGGATATTGATGACGGAATCGAATTCAATCCGCTCCGGCCCTTTCAGGTCCGGATAGATATTGATCCCCCAGAGGTTCTCCTGGCGGGAGCCGTTCTCGAGCAGGAGCGCTTCCTCGTCCGCGTGAAGCTCTCCGTCGACGGCCATGATCTTCCGCTCGACGTCCACGACGGCTTTGACCAGATTCCCGAAGCGCCCTTCGGCCATGACCTTGAGCTCGCTCAAGGAGATCGGGGAGTCGATGATCTTCACAGTCTAAATATATCACAAACGGCGAGTGTCAAAAAAGCTCAAGGGAAACCGCGCTCGAAGCCGGCGATTCCGTGCCGCGCATGAAAACAATGCTTGCCGGCCAACAGCCCTTTGGCTAGAATCGGCTCAGGTTGGCCGCCATGGTCAGAGAGATCACCATCACTTGGCCTCGGAGAAGACCTTATCAGTTCGTCCTGCAGTTCAAGATCACCCTTCTCGAGACCGATCCTCCGGTTTGGAGGAGGATCCAGGTGCCGGAATACCATACGTTCTACGACCTTTACGTCGCGATCCAGGACGCGATGGGCTGGCTGGACTCCCACTTGCACGATTTCAGGATTCAGCCGCTGCGACGGGCTTGCCTGGACATCCGGATAGAATCCCCGTTCGCGCTCGACGACCTCGAAGAGGCGGCACCGCTCCTAACGACCGAAGTGGCCGTGGCGGATTTCATTCAAGAGCCGGGGGACCGGGCGCGTTATACTTACGATTACGGCGACGACTGGCAGCATAACGTCCTTTTCGAGGGGACCTATCCCAAGGAACCGGGAAGGAAGTATCCGGTCTGCCTAGCCGGCGAGCTGGCCGGGCCGCCTGAGGATTGCGGCGGGATTCCGGGATATTACGACTGCATCAAGGCCCTGAAGAACCGGGACAACTCGGAGGGCAAGCTGGACTGGCTGGCCCGCTGGAGGCCGGACCGGTTCGATCCCGCGCGCGTCAAGTTTTCGAGTCCGCTGCGGCGATTGAAGATCGCCCTGGAAGATTGAGATCTGTCTGACGTCAGCGAAATTCGGACAGGGGTTGATTTCTCCTAACCCATGGTTTCCGATAACCAAACCGAGCCAGTGCCGAGGATGGTGCCAAAATAGCACTTTTTTTCGGGTAAACAGGGAGCGCGCCTGGAGGGACTCGAACCCCCGACCCTTAGATTCGAATTCCAGAAGGCAAATCTCGGCTAGCTCCGTTATTACTATTCGGGCGTGAGGAACCAGGCCGGGCGTTTGAAGACGGGCCTTGGGCCACCTTGGCCATAGAAGTTCGCGAGCTCGGACATCACGTCGATGATCCGACTCAATTCCTTGTATTGAATCAGCCCCACTTCGTCCGACGGCTGGTGATAGTCCTTGTGGAATTCCGTCTCGAAATCGATATAAGGAATGTTCAATCGGGCGAAGTGGTAACTGTCGACGAAATAAATCAGTCTCCAGCTGGGATTGGGGTCCGGCAGGACCTCGATCCCTTTCTGCCTGCCGAATTCGATCCCCCGAGAAAGGATCTCTTCGCAGCCCACGGCACCGCAATAGACCCTGCCCGCGGAACGGCCGACCATATCCGCGTTGATATTGGCGACGACTTGAGCACTCGGCACAAGAGAATGAACAGAATAGACGGCCGAGCCGAGCAACCCTTGTTCTTCACCGCTCGTAAAGACAATTAGCAAGCTCCGGCGGAGCCGGGCCTCCGCTAAACGGCGGGCAATTTCCAGTATCGCCGCCGTTCCCGACGCATTGTCATCCGCGCCGTTGTAGATTCCATCCTGGCCCGGAGGGACCTCGTGAGCTCCCAGATGATCGTAGTGGGCGGTGAGAACGACCCATTCGTCCTTGAGGGAACTGTCCGTGCCCGGCAGCATCGCAACCACGTTGCAGGCCTTCCCCTCCTGGGGTTTCGTTTGGACCCGGACTTCGATGGATGCGTTCAGGGCCCGGGCTTTGAACTTTTTGGAGGGCAAGCTTTTTTCCCAATCGGCATACGTTCCACCCGCAGCCTTAGCCAGCGTCCTGTTAAAAGCGGACGGGTTGATTGCCAGGCTCGGACATACGGCCATGGTGGATATCCCTTGGGTCTCCGGGAGATAGGCAAAGGGAATCTTGGCGTATTCACGGATGAATCCGACCTCTGCGCTGGGCGGGGCCTCTGGCGGGGCGTCCAGCTCTTCGCTCACATAGACAAAGAGCGTTCCGCCGCGCACCGTCACATGGATGCTCTTGCCTACGGCCCGGTCATAAGCATGGATCACGGCCGGGTCGAGCGGCCATGGCGCTCCCTTAAGGGACACGACGGCTTTCCCTTTAACGTCGACCCCGGCAAAATCGTTTACGTTCTTCTCCGGGGCGTATATCCCGTATCCGGCGAACACGAGGTCGTATTTCACGGGCGTCAACTCCGGATTCAACCCGAACGGCAGGAAAACGTATTCTTTGGGATCCAAGGGAATCCCATTAATCGAGATCGAGAGCAAGGTCGACTCGGGCGCGAAGCTTCTCAGAGCGTAAGTCTGGAAATAGCTCCCGCCGTTCGCCGGCTGCCAGCCCGCGGACCGTAGCTCGTTGGCCAGATAGAGGGCCGCAATATCCAGGCCGCGGGAAGGAGTCCCCCGCCCTTCCAGAAGGTCGTCCGCCAGAAAACGAATCGTTGCTTCAGCCCGCCTCTGCGTGAGATCATCGGCGGCGACGAACGCGATGAGACCAAGACCTATGACTGCACAAAGAATTTTCTTGAGACGATTCATAGGACCCCTCCTTTATTGCTATTGATAAAAGCTATTTCTTCTTCGCCGCTATCGGCTTCAGCTCCATGCCGAGCTGTTGATACAAACCTAGAAAATCACCTTCCTCAAAAGCTTCAACAACCTTGCCGTCCTTAAGACGGAAGATAATGATGGCGCTAAGCTCGATTTTTTTCCCCGAGGCAGGGATTCCTTCCAATTCAGCCTGATGGGTGCCGCTTACGATAACCCTCGCGATGACCCAGTCCTTGACTGCGAATATGTCCACAACCTTGTTCGTGAGGTCAGGGAAAGCGCTAAAAAACACTTTAACCTGTGCGGCCTCTTCCTCGCGGGAGAAAGGCGTTTGAGCCCGCGATGGAAAGTAATATTTATAGTCAGGGGCATACAGCTTATTGAAGACCGCGGCATTCCTATTGCTGATTTCCCCCAAGACTTTCCTAATTAGCTCAATGTTCTGGTTCTCGAGCGCTGCTTGGGCCTTGTACTTCTCCAGCTCCGCCATGGCCGCCTTGTCCCGGCAAGCGATGGTGAAACAAAGCAGAAGAGCCAACGGAACAACACATAGGAACTTTTTCATTGTCCCTCTCCACCACTAAGCGTTCGCTACCCTCCAAGACCACCCCTGACAGGGTGGCCCCCAGCATTTATGCCTTGTCGAGTCAACTGTCAGCTATTTCGTCTTCGGGGCGGGCTTGACCTTGGTCCACTTGCCTTCGAAGAAAGGTGCCCAGGTCTTTCCATCCTCAGAAATCTCGGCTTTCTGCGCTATGCTCATTAAGTCTGCAGCTACTGCTAAGGTAATCTTCGCGAAATTCTCCTTCCCTGCAATGAGATACTTTCCTTCTAAAGTACTCGTGTTTCCGCTGACCTTTACGATTCCTGTAACTTTGCTTCCGTCGATCCCCAGTCCGCTGCAGACGATATTCTTACTGACCGGATCGTACGCGTAGATAAGGGCAAACCGAGTCTCCCCCAGGGCTACCTTTTCTATCTCCAAATCCTGTAAAAAGAACCCTCCGTTAATCCATTGAATTAATTCGTCACCTTTGGCATTTCCACCTGGTCCCGTCGGTCCGGCCTTGTACTCCCCTTCGTATGTCCAATGGCCCACCAGAGCACTGAGCTTCTTGAGCTCAGGATCGGGCTTCGGAGCCGTTGTTTGTGCCCAGAGCGAGACCGCGAAAACCAAGACGACCAGGCCGACCACAAAAGCAAAGCGTTTCATAGAACCCCTCCTTTTTAAGTATCGGAAAGGGAACAAAAGGGTGCTTATTGGGCACACGGAAATCTGGGACCTATCTCCCCTTTCTTATCCATGTTTATAGACCCCAAGTTGCTTAATTGTCAAGAACGAGGGATCTGGGCTTAGGATTGGCTTTCCTGAGGTAACTGGGGAGAAAAGAGAGCGCGCCCAGCCCGATTCGAACGGGCGACCTGCGGATTCGAAGGGCCCGGTTCGGCCTCATTAACTGATTGATATCAAATAGGTTTCTGGCCAGGCCCCAGGCGGCTATACAGTAGGTGTGCAGTTGCTGGATTAACTCTAGGCCTGGGCTCGTATCGCTAAGGACCGAATCTACCCCTTTAGCGCCCTTGCCTCGCTCCGCCGATTGTCAGTTATTTCTTCGGTGCGGGCTTGGGGACCTTCGTGAATTTAAAGCCACTGAAAGGCGTCCAGGAATTGCCATCCGCGGAGAGTTCGGTCTTCATCACCATGCTCATCAAGTCCGATGCGAATGTCATCGTATACCTGGTCTTAAATTGCTTTCCCGCGAAGAATGTTATCCCAGAATAGTCCCATGTGTTTCCATCGACAGTCATCGCGCCCGAGCCCATGCTTCCATCGTCTATATATTGGCTTTGCAAATAATTCTTGGTCGCCGGATTGTAGCCAAAGGTCTCAAAACCCCGCGTTTCTCCCGAGGCCCCCTTTTCCACATAGTGGCCTTGGACAAAGAATCCCCCGAGGACCATCTCAACTTTTTCCTCGCCTGTGGCCTTGCCACCGAGTCCCCACGGACCGGGTTTGTATTCTCCCTGGTACGTCCAATGCCCCACAAATATCTTTACTTTTTGATGTTCAGGCCCGGGCTTCGGGGCCGTCGTTTGTGCCCAGACGAAGACCACGAAAACCAAAACAACCACGCAGACTGCAATAGCAAGTCGTTTCATGAAACCCCTCCTTATTTCTTCTTCGTCGCTATCGGCTTTAGCTCCATGCCGAGCTGTTGCATCAATCCCAAGAAATCGCCATTAAGCCACATCTCAACAATTTTCCCATCTCTGAAACGGGCTATTCCGATAGCCGAATATTCAAATGATTTTCCGGTCGGCGGGATTCCCATAAAGCTCCCCGTATGGGTCCCACGCAATGTCACTCGGAAAACCGCTTTGTCACCTTTAGCGAAAACATCCTCTATCGTATGCTTGAAATCGGGAAACGCGGCATACATGGCTTTGTTGGCCTGCATATGCTCTTCAAAAGTTATTGGTTTTGCGTTGCTGGGGAAATAAAGTCGATAATCTGGCGCGCAAAGCTCTCTAATAAGGGCATAATTTCCCTTGTCGTTTTCTTCGAGCAAACGTCTGAGAGTAGCCTCGTTCTGTTTCTCCTGCTCCCCCTGAGCTTTTATCTGTTTCAGCTCCGCCATCGCCGCCTTGTCCTGGCAAGCGATGGTGAAACAAAAAAGAAGGACAAAGGGAACGATACAAAGAAGTTTTTTCATTTTTCCCTCCAATTAAGCTGTCCCGAGTATCGACCCCTGCTCGCTGGTTGTCAAGGACGCAGGTTTGCCTGGCTGGGTATCTCCCTGGATCCGAGCTATCAGCGGGCGAAAATTGCCACCCAAAATATTCCCAGAAGTTTTCGGCGGATAGGTTGGCTATCCCTCGCCCGTTCATCCCACGAGAAACGTTATCACGAATGGTTGATAATCCCCCTGGGACCAGACCATGACTACAGTCGCCTATCGCCCCTTCCGGCGCTATTCTCTAACTTTCAGCCTGGCGATCCCACTGTGCTAAATGTGTGCTCAACGGATGCCTAAAACGGTATAAGCGTGTACAAAATTGCGACACTTTTCTAGTGCCGGGGATTATGCCAAAAAGGCAGTTTTCCCGAGGAATAAGGGAGCGCGCCTGGAGAGACTCGAACTCCCGACCCGCTGCTTAGAAGGCAGCTGGGCTGCCTTATTAATTGACGCAATATGAATGGCTTACGATATCGTTTCCCGAAGGTGTGCTCAAAATTGTGCACAGGGGCGGCCTTGAGATATCGTCCTTGAACGGGGAATCAGTTGCCCGTCAACCCGGCCAGCCGCTGCCTGGTATCCCCGTCCTTAGATCATCAACACCAATATCATTCTGGTGATCGATGTTCAGAGCTCAGTCAAAGAAGGAAATCGCGGAGCGTCAAAAAGACAGCGCTCATCTTTTGACAATCGACACATCTAACAAAGGCAATCGCCAGACCCCAGCTCCAGAGGTGCCGGCAAAGAGATATTCGGCGCTCTTAGCAAAACACAAGACAGCGGTATCGCCGGGCAACCCTGAGTTGGCCGCTGCCCAGCTCTTGCCCTCGTCCGTGGACGTAAAGACGCCATTTTCCGTGCCGGCGAAAAGATTTGCCCCCGTCGATCCAAGAGCATAGACATCAAGGTGGCTTATCTGCATCCGGCCCCTTTTCATGGGCAGTCCTGAGTTAGCCTCGCTCCAGTTCTTGCCGTCGTCTGTGGATCGTAAGATCCCTTGATCGGTGCCGATGAAAAGATTCGGCCCGCTCACAATAAGCGCCATGACAATGGGACCCCACGATAAACCTGGGCTGGGCCTGGTCCAGCTTTTTCCATTGTCGGGGGAGACGTATACGCCTGCGGTTTGGCTTTCTAGCGGATCGCCTGTGCTCGCAAACAGATTCGTTCCTTTCACCGCGAGCTCATTGATAAAATATGGATAATTCAAATATCTAGGCAATCCGGGACTTGCATCTTTCCAGGTTTTTCCGTTGTTCGCCGACTGGAAAACCCCAGCGTATGTGCCGGCGAAAAGACTCGTTCCACTCACAACAAGGCAGAGAACTCCGCTGCCCGTCAGGCCCGTGCTCGCCTCTCGCCAGTTCTGACCACCGTTCGTGGAGTGGAACATACCTTGAGAAGCGCCGGCAAAAAGATCCGTCCCGCTCACGGCAAGATCTTTGATGACAACTCCTCTGGGCAAACCCGAATTGACAGCCTTCCAACTCGTTCCGTTGTCCGTGGACAGAAAAACGCCTTCTTTTAAAGTACCGGCGAAGAGATCCGTTCCACTCACGGCAAAACAAGTAATGGTCGCGTGCGCCAATCCAGATCCACCGGTTCGCTCCCATCGGATATCAGAGCCTTTTAAAAAAGATAGCATTATCCCCAAAGTGACAAGACATATCGCCTTATGACTTCTCATTTGAGGGGTTTCCTGTTTCACTGAATCAGATACTCTCGCATAAGGGCGCCCAATCGATTGCGCTCACCTGCGGCGCTTCCAAGAATCAGGAATCAGCTGCCCATCAGCCCGGTCAACCTCTTCCTTGCATCCTCAACCTCGGGCAGGCCCGGGTCGGCGTCCTTCCAGAGGTCGAGGAATTTGCGGTAGTTCGTGATGGTCCGCGTCTTGTCCCCTTGCTGCTCTGCAATCTTACCCAGCATGTAAAATGCCTTGGCATAGATATCTCCATCAAACATTCTGCGTAATGTGAGTAGCGTAAGCTTCTCGAATACTTTCCGGGCCTTGTCCAGCTCCCCTGATTCGTAGAGGGCCCGGGCCAGGGCATCAAAGAACCAGGCGCGCTCGAAAGCATCCGTACCTCCAAAATTTTCGAAATTTAGCCGGCCGCACGCTCTGCTAAAGAGATCTGCGGCCTGCCGATAGTCCTTCTTCCCAAGTTCGATCAGCCCGAGGATGTATTCATACCACCGCAGCTCCTTCGTGTTGATACCCTTCTCGATCAAGGACTTCAGCTCCTCGGCCGTCTTTCGGGCTTCATTGAAGGATTTCATTTCTGCCTGAGCTATTCCCCTAAAATATAGATCGGACTTCTGCTGGCTCGGCAGATAAGGCAGGCCGGATTCGCCTGCCGATTTTCGACACTCGGCTGATAGCCTCAGATACTGATCAAACGCCTGGGAGGCTTCTTCATGACGACCCGCCTTATCTAATGCGTCCGCCAATCCCCCGTATGCGTCTCTCTCCTTTTCTGTGTTCCCTTTCGATTCCTCGAGGCTCTTCCGGCTCAGGCTGATGTTCTTATTGAATTGTCCGCGACTCAAAAGAAGTGCATCACCACCAAGGATCTTCTCGGCCCCGGCGAAATCATCTTTGCAGAGAAGGATAAAACCCAGCCAAACCTTCAATGTTGGATCAAGGAGATAGGCCTTTCCCTGCTCGGCAATAGCAAGGTCGAACTGCCTCTGAAAAAGGTAATTGAAACTCAGCATAAGGTGAACCCCGGCATCATCCTCGACATCCTTGAGGAAGGATCGGCAAACGTCCTCCGCCTTTTGATAAAGCCCTTTGGCCATATAATAGCTGGCAAGGTTCTGGACGAGTCTTGACGTTCTTAGGTATTGAGCTACGAACTCGCCCTGTTCGATGGCTTTATCAAGATTCCCGGCCGACTCATAGGTTACCGATAACGCATCATGAGCAACGATGTAGCTGGGATATGTCATAGCCAGTCTTTCCAAAAGTTCGATTTCCTTCTTATTATCTTCGTCGATTTTAAAAACGTCGGCCTCAATGAACAACTTCTCATTTTCAGGAAGACGAGCGCTCAGCTCCAGAGCTTTCTTTATATATTTCTGCGCCTCGGCGGTGTTTCCTGAGTTATAGTTCGACATCGCCAGTGACCTATAGGCCATGGCAAATTCGGGGTCAATTTCCAATGCTTTCTCCATGTAGGCGATGGATTCAGGCAATTTGCCTTGGTTATGGAGTCTTCGGCCTTCGATGTAATACTTGAGGGCTTCGGGAGAAGAGGTGGTGATCTTGCCGGCCTCTTTTTCGTAATCGGTTGAGATCTGAGCCGCAGTAAGGTTGAGCCCTTCCTTAACCAGGCGCGCCAGCTCATCCACCTTGGGAATGATGTCATTCTCGCCGCGGGCTTCAAGCCGGAGCGCAGGGGCGCTCTCGTCTGTCCCAGGTTTTTGGAGGCCTGCCGTGATGATGAAACTTTCCCCCGTTTTTATAAAACTGCCTCTTAGAACATGGCTAGCTCGGGCTTGGACGGCGATCTTTTCGATATCCTCTGACGAATATTTCTGAGCATCGGCTAAGCCGAGTCTTTTGAGAATTGTATATATTTCCTCGTCGGTAACGACTCGGATAAACCTCGACTGGGAGAGGTCCGTATTGATTATCTCTGCCAGCACTTTACGCAAGTAATCTAGCTTTGCATCTCCAGATTTGTTCTCAAAATAAAGAACGACAAGGGTTGGCTGGCCAGAAAGGGAAGCCGAAGGGCTGGTCTTCTTTGAGGCAACAACGCGCCAGAGGAAGATTCCCGCGGCAATCAGCACGACAAGGGCAAGGGCCGGAATAAACAACTTCTTAAGACTGAACTTCAGAGTGATTTCCCGAGAGGTGATCGGCTTTATCTCAGGAACAATACGCTCTGTCGTGGGGATGCCTTTCTCGATCTTCTCCAGCTCGGAATGGACCTCGGAAGCGCTTTGATACCGCTTCGCCTTGTCCTTTTCCAGGCATT
>Ga0315275_10002438_pt1 | contig 16804 bp, 14 predicted proteins | sample YL17G03_0_MG_FD_205557 | JGI IMG/M metagenome (GOLD analysis project Ga0315275, IMG submission 205557) | Sediment microbial communities from Yellowstone Lake, YNP, Wyoming, USA - YL17G03_0 | ecosystem: Environmental > Aquatic > Freshwater > Lake > Sediment | place: USA: Wyoming | collected... | reverse complement strand
CACCGAGCGCGCCCTGCGCGCCCGCCGGCCGCGGGACGCCCGCGAGGGTGCTCAGCGCGACGGCGCCGCCCAGGGCGAGCGCCGCGGTCCGGCGCGCGACGGATCTCGGACGCATGTGTCTCCTCATCGGGACATGGCGTGCACCCGCCGGATCGCCACGGTCACGCGCCGAAGTAGCGCGCCACCAGACCGCGGGCCGTCGCGGTGTCGGCGGTGCCCTTCACGATCGTCCGCCCGTCGCGGAACAGGGTCAACTCGTGGGACCCCGCCCGGAAGCGCAGCACGAAGTCGTTCACGAGCAGCTCGCCGAGAGGCCGCAGGCGTCCGGCGAGCGCGGCGAAGTCCGGGCTCGCGCCGGCGGCGGATCGGACGAGGACCGCGTCCCGCCCGCACAGCTCGGTGGCGGGGCTCGTTGCGACGTCGAGGAACTCGAAGCGCCGCTCGCCGCAGCACGGGCAAGTCGGCGACGGCGGCGGGAGCGTCACGTGCTGCAGCCGCAGGTCCCAGACGTCCACCGTGATGAGGACGGCCGGGTCCGGCGCCGCGCGGGCGACGAGCCAGCGGAGCGCCTGCGCGGCCTCGAGGGACGCGACGAGGTGGGCGGCCGGGCCCAGGATCCCCACGGTGTCGCAGGTGGGCGTCGAGCCCGTGGGCGGCAGCTCGGGCTGGAGGCAGCGCAGGCAAGGGGTCCGGCCGGGCACGACGAGCGTGCTCACCCCGTAGCTGCTCACGCACGCGCCGTGGACCCAGGGCACGTTCTCGCGCACGCAGGCGTCGTTGAGCAGGAAGCGGCCCTCGAAGTTGTCGAAGCCGTCGACGACCAGGTCGGCGCCGGCCAGCAGTTCGACGATGTTGCCGGCGTCCAGGTCGGCGACGATCGGTTCGACGGCGACCTCGGCGTTGATGCGGGCGAGGTGCCGGGCGGCGGCGACGGCCTTGGGCAGGCACTCGCGGGCGTCCGCCTCGTCGAAGAGCGCCTGGCGCTGGAGGTTGGTGAGGTCCACCACGTCGCGATCGACGATGCGCAGATGCCCGACGCCGGCGCGCGCGAGCAGCTCCGCGGCCGCCGCGCCGAGGCCGCCGCAGCCGGTGAGCAGCACGCGCGCCGCGCGCAGCCGCGCCTGCCCGGCAGTACCGATCGGCGGGTAGAGGATCTGCCGGGAATAGCGGCCCTGGGCGTCCTGCGACATGGTCGGGGTCCCGCCTACCCGCCGCCGATCAGGTGCACGACCTCGACGACGTCGCCGTCGTGCAACACCGTCGCGGCGACCTGGTCCCGCTTGACGAGCTGGCGGTTCACGAAGATGACCTTGAGCGGGAACGTGTAGACCTTCTCCCGCAGGAGCTCCTCGACGGTGAGGCCCTCGGCGCAGCGATGCGGCTCGCTGTTGACGGTGATCGTCAAGGTCACTCCGTCACGCCGTGGGCCGCGAGGAGCTCGACGAGTCCCTCGACCTTGTCGATGCCGAGCGATCGCACCTTGGCCAGCGTCGGGATGCCGTCGCGCGTCCAGCCGCGCCGCTTGTAGACGGCGTCGAGCAGCTTCTCGTAGCGGTCCGCGCGCCAGCGCCGCAGCGCGGCGCGCTTCTCGTCCAGCGTCATCGCCGCCGGCTCCACGCCGACCTCTTCCTTCAGCTGCTTGTCGTAACGCTCCTGCCGGGACACGTACTCCTCGGCGGTGACCGGTCCCTGGGCCCGGTAGGGGATGGCGTCGTGCTCGCGCCGGCCGAACCCGGCCTTGAGGTTGAATACGCGCTGGAAGTTGTAGACCCGCTCGCTCTGGACGATGAGGTCCTCGGGAGTCACCTCACGTCCCGTCATCCCGGCCACGAAGTCGCAGTAGCCCTGCACGTGCCGCGGCACCTTCGCCGGCGCCTCAGACTCGGCGTTGTCCTCGGGCTCCACGTCGTTCCACAGCAGCTTGCACAGGCCGTTCAGGCCGAACCACGTGCGCCACATCGGGTAGTAGTGCAGGGCCTCGGCCTTGTCCTCGAAGGTGGGGATCTGCTTGTTCACCATGTCCATGAAGATGAGCCAGGCCTCGTCGTGCTGCGGACCCTTCAGCGCGATGCCGTAGCCCCCCTGCTGCGCGAGGGATTCCTTGCAGATGTAGCCGGAGTACTCGAGCCCCTTGGCCTCCATGCCGATGTCCTGCAGGAACGCGGGATCGGCGCCGAAGCGCTCGACGAAGATCTTCTTCATGCGCCGCACACCCTGCCCGGCGATCAGGCCGAAGCCCTCGCCGCGCGCCATCTGGTGCAGGACCTCCAGCGTGCCCTCGATGCTCCCCGGCGAGAGGTCGAGGCCCCCGGTGCGCTCGCGGTTCAGGACGCCGGCCTCGTAGCACTCCATCACGAAGGCCAGGATGGTGCCGAAGGAGATGGTGTCGAGGCCGTAGTGGTCGCAGTAGTAGTTGATCTCGACGATCGCCCACGGCTCGAAGATGCCGAGGTTGCTGCCGGCGCACGAGACGGTCTCGTACTCGGGGCCGTCCACGAGCACGGCCTTGCCCCTGTCCGGGCCGGTGCGCAGCACGTGGCCGTCCACGGCCTTGGCGCAGGCCATGTCGCAGCCCAGCGAGCAGCCGTCGGCCACGCCCTGCGTGAACACCGCCTTGAACTTGTCGGAGGCGATCTTCGGCACCTGGGGATCGGCGCCGTAGCGGTAGTTGTAGCAGGGCAGGAGATCGTAGTCGCTCATGATCTCGGTCAGGTGCGCCGTGCCCATCTCGCGCATGTGACACTGGTGCTTGTCGAGCATCACCACCTCGCGCGTCAGCTCGGCCCCGGCGCGGCGGATGCGGTCGGCGTCCGCCGGGTCGTTCGGGTCCTCGCTCATGCGGATGGCCCCGGTCGGGCAGATGTTGGCGCAGGCCATGCACCCCACGCAGGTCGCGGGCTGCTCGCCGTAGGGCATGGTCACGCGGCGCGACTCGCCGCGGCCCTCGAAGGCCAGCACGTTGTGCCAGACGCCCTCGTGGCACAGGCGCACGCACAGGCCGCACAGGATGCAGGCGTGCGGGTCCCCGTTGCGCCGCGGGTGCGCGAAGCGCGGCCCGTCCAGGCCCGCGTCGCGCGCCAGGTCCTGCACGACCTTCACGTTCGGCCAGCGCGCCAGCATCATCTCGAGCACCAGCCGGCGGGTGCGCAGCGTGCGCTCGCTGCGGGTGGAGACCTCGCAGGCCTGCTTCAGGGGGTAGTTGCAGGCGGTGACGACGCGCGCGCGCTTGCCGGTGGTGACCTCGACGCTGCAGACCCGGCAGACGCCGTAGGCCTCCACCAGCGGGCTGTGGCACAGCGCCGGGATCTCGATCCCGGCCTGCTTCGCGGCGGCGAGGATGGTGGTGCCCGGCTCGACCTCGACCGGTCGGCCGTCGATCGTGACCTGGAGCTTCGCGGTTCCCTGGTCGGCGCTCATCGGACCACCACCGCTCCGTCCTTGCAGACGTCCATGCAGGTGCCGCACTGGATGCACTGGCTTTGCTCGATCGTGTGGAGCTGCCGGCGCTCGCCGGTGATCGCGTCGGTCGGACAGACCTTCACGCAGGCGGCGCAGCCGGTGCAGTCTTCCGTGATGCTGTACCGGATCAGCGCCTTGCACACGCCGGCCGGGCAGCGCCGCTCGCGGATGTGGGCCTCGTACTCGGCTCGGAAGTAGCGCAGCGTCGAGAGCACCGGGTTGGCCGCGGTCTGCCCCAGCCCGCACAGCGAGCCGTCGGCCAGCACCGCGCCGAGGTCCTCGAGCAGCGCGAAGTCGCCCGCGCGCCCCTCGCCCGCCGTGATGCGGGTCAGCACCTCGCGCAGGTTCACCAGGCCCTCGCGGCACGGCGTGCACTTGCCGCAGGACTCGTCGCAGAGGAAGTCCACGAAGTAGCGGGCCACGTCCACCATGCAGGTGTGGTCGTCCATCACGATCATGCCGCCCGAGCCCATCATCGAGCCGGCCTCGACCAGCGTGTCGAAGTCCACCGCCAGATCGAGCTTCGACTCGGGCAGGCAGCCGCCCGACGGCCCGCCGGTCTGCACCGCCTTGAAGCGCCGCCCGCCCGGGATGCCGCCGCCGATGTCGAAGACGATCTCGCGCAGCGTGATGCCCATCGGCACCTCGACCAGCCCCGAGTTGCGGACGTTGCCCACCAGCGAGAAGACCTTGGTGCCGCTGCTGCCCCCCCAGGGCGACTTCGAGACGTCGCCGGTGCCGATCGCGGCGAACCACTCGGGCCCGTGGCGCACGATCTGCGCCACGTTGGCCCAGGTCTCGACGTTGTTGAGCACCGTCGGCAGGTCGCGAAAGCCGTGCTCCACCGTGTGCACGTACTTGGCGCGCGGCTCGCCGGCGCGGCCCGCCATCGAGGCCATCAGCGCGGTGGACTCGCCGCAGACGAAGGCCCCGGCGCCGCGGTGGATGGTGATGTCGAACTCCATCCCCGTGCCCAGGATGTCCCGGCCCAGCACGCCCCACTCGCGGGCCTGCGCGAGCGCCCGCATCAGGCGCTGCAGCGCCAGCGGGTACTCGTGGCGGATGTAGACGAAGCCCTCGGTGGCGCCCAGCGCCCGCGCGCCGATCAGCATGCCCTCGATCACCGCGTGCGGGTCGGCCTCGACGATGCTGCGGTCCATGAAGGCGCCCGGGTCGCCCTCGTCGCCGTTGCAGACGACGATCGGCCGCACGCCCTGCGCGCGCGCCGCCGCCCGGCAGCTCTGCCACTTCACGCCGGTGGGGAACCCGCCGCCGCCGCGCCCGCGCAGCCCCGAGCGCACCAGCAGCGCGACCAGCGCGTCGCCGCTCAGGTCCTGCCGCAGGACGTCGCGCAGCGCCCGGTAGGCCCCGGTGCGGATCGCGTCCTCGATGTCCTCGGGGTCGATCTGGCCGCGGTTCCGGAGCGCGATGCACTGCTGCTTGGCGAAGAACTCGATGTCCTTCTCGAGCGGCACGGTCTTCTCGCCGCCGTCGGCGCGGTACAGGTACTCGGCCAGCGGCTGCTGCTTCACGAAGTGCGACTCGATGAGTTCGGGCACGGCCTCGGCCTTCAGGCGCTCGTAGAACACGCCCTCGGGTTGCACCACGCAGATCGGGCCGTGGGCGCAGAAGCCGTTGCAGCCCGTGGCCACGACCCGGATCTCGTCCTGGAGCCCGCGGCGTTCCAGCTCCTGGCGCATGGCGTCGCGCAGCGGCAGCGACTTGGCCGAGACGCAGCCCGTGCCGGCGCACACCATGAGCATGGATCTCCAGCCCCGGTGGCGCGCCTCGGCCTGCTGCGCCACCGCGTCGAGGTTCGCGAGCGTGAGCCTAGGCATCGGCGGCCTCCGTCGCCGCGCCCGGCGTCTGCGCGATGGCCGAGCCCGTCTTGCGGTGCCGGCGCATCAGCTTGCCGACCTTCGAGGAATCCACGCCGCCGACCAGCTCGGCGCCGAAGGTCACCACCGGCGCCAGCCCGCAGCAGCCCAGGCAGCGCACACCCTCGAGGCTGTACTTGAGGTCCGGCGTGGTCCCGCCCGGCGGCACGCCCAGCGCGCGCCCGAAGGCGTCGAGCACGCGGGCCGCGCCCTGCACGTGGCAGGCGGTGCCGGTGCAGACCTGGATGGTGGTCTCGCCGCGCGGCTCGAGCGAGAAGGCCCTGAAGAAGGTGGCGATGTGGTAGAGCCGCCCCATGTCGGCCCCGGTGCGCTCGGCGACGCGCTCGAGCGCCGCCCGGGGCAGGTGGCGGTAGTGCTTCTGCACGTCCTGCAGCATCTCGATGGCGAACTCGGGATCGGCGCCCCAGCGCTCCACGATGGCGTCCACCTCGAGCCCGTCCGGAACGATCACCGACGGCACGGCGCCACCTCCCCTCAGGGTTCCCGGACCGACATGGTCCAGCGCGGGCGGTTCTTCGCGCACCGCGCCACGATCGCCTTGAGCTGCTTGTCCATCATCACGCTGCCCAGACCGCCGCGGCCGGCCTGCTTGAGGCGCGGCTCCTGGCGCTTCCAGTCGTAGAACGAGACGTTGATGCAGCCGATCAGCGTGTGCAGCGCCCCCCGCCCCGCCGACACGACCGAGATGTTCTGCAGCTCGCCGGGCGTGCGCGCGTACATGTGGTGGAGCTGGCTGGCCACGTCGTAGGAGTCGAGCGCCTCGTGCGGCGCGGTCTCGATGGTGACCCGGTGCGAGTCCCCGTCGATCACGAGCAGCACGAACTCCTTCGCCTTGCCCCGCACCTCGAGCGCGTCGAAGCCGGCGAATTTGAGCAGCGGGCCGAAGTGCCCGCCGACGTTGCAGTCCATGACCGAACCGGTGGTCGGCGAGATCCCGGTGACCAGGCACTTGCCGGAACCGGAGAAGTACGGCGTGCCGCCGAGCGGCCCGGCCGAGAAGTAGAGCCCGTTGCGGGGGTCGTCCCACGCGATCGGCCCGGGGATCGATCGCCACATCAGGTACAGGTCGAATCCCTTGCCGCCGGTGAAGAAGTCCTTCATGTACTGGGACACCGGCCGGGTCTCGATCGTGTTCGCGCCGAGGTCGACGTGCAGCGTGCGGTCGGCGTAGCCGCGCCGCACGCGCCCCGGGGTGTAGTCGAGCGACGCGAGGACCCGGTGGGCCGCCCGCATCTCCTTGAGTTCCATGAGCGCCATGTCGTCTCCGTAGCGTCCGGCCCGTCGGGGCGCGAGGCGGCCACCGGGAGCCGGCGCGAGCCCCGCAGAACGCGCCCAGTATGCCACAAGCGGCGCGCCCCGTCATGCCGCCGCCGCCGGAAAAGCTCTCCGCACCGCCCGCCGGCGCCGCCGCGGAGCGCCGGCGTTCCCTTCCCTCCCCGGGTGCCTTTGGCTAGAATGCCGAGTCGTCTTCCCGGCGGAGGGTGTGGCATGCACTACAGGCGCTTCAAGAACGAGCCGATCTGCGATTACGCGAACGACGCCAACGTCAAGGGAGTGGAGGCGGCCGTGCAGGCGCTCGAGCGCGGGCTCGGCGCCCGCTATCCCGCCGTCATCGGCGGCTGCCGCGTCGAGACGGAGAAGACGATCGCCTCCCTCTGCCCCGCGCTGCCCGACCGCGTCGTCGGGCGCGTCGCCAGCTGCGGGCGCGAGCACCTCGAGGCGGCCGTCGCGGCCGCCCAGGGGGCGTTCGCGGCCTGGTCGCGGACCGAGCCCGAGGAGCGCGCCGACGCCCTGGTGCGCCTGGCCGCGCTCATCCGGCGCGACCGCTTCGCCTTCGTCGCGCTGCTCGGCATGGAGATCGGCAAGGACTGGTACGAGGCCGACGCCGAGATCGCCGAGGCGATCGACTTCTGCGAGTACTACGCCCGCCTGGCGCTGACGCACTTCCAGTACCACCCGCTCACCCGGGTCAGCACCGAGGACAACTGCTACTTCTACATCCCGCTCGGGGTCGGCGCGGTGATCGCGCCGTGGAACTTCCCGCTCGCCATCCTCGCCGGCATGGCCATGGCCGCCGTCGTCTGCGGCAACACCATCGTGCTCAAGCCGTCCTCGGACACGCCGGTGGTCGCCGCGCGGCTCATGGCCCTGGTGGAGGAGGCGGGCATCCCCGCCGGCGTGGTCAACTTCCTGCCCGGCTCCGGCGGCGAGGTCGGCGACGCGCTGGTGACCCACCCGGCGATCCGCTTCGTCTCCTTCACCGGCTCCGCCGACGTCGGCCTGCGCATCCACCAGCTCACCGCCGCCCCCGACCCGCGGCGTCCGTGGCTGACGCGCTACGTCTCCGAGATGGGCGGCAAGAACGCCGTCCTCGTCGACGAGACCGCCGACCTCGACGCGGCCTCGACCGGAGTGGTGCGCTCGGCGTTCGGCTTCCAGGGGCAGAAGTGCTCGGCCTGCTCGCGCCTGGTCGTGCACGGGGCGGTGAAGGAGCGCCTGCTCGAGCTGATCGTGGAGAAGACCCGCAAGCTCCCGGCCGCCAACCCCTGGGAGCACCCGTGCGTCTTCACCGGGCCGGTGGCCAACGCATCGGCGCACAAGAGCATCCTCCAGGCCATCGCGACCGGCCGGAGCGAGGCGCGGCTCGTGCTGGGCGGCGACGCCCTCGACCGGCCCGGCTACTTCATCGCGCCGACGATCTTCGACGGCGTGGCCTCGCGCTCGTTCCTCGGCCAGGAGGAGATCTTCGGCCCGGTGCTGGGCGTCATCGAGGTGGACGACTTCGACCAGGCCCTCGCGGTCGCCAACGACACGCGCTACGGGCTCACGGGCGCGGTCTACTCGGCGAGCATCGAGCGGCTCGACCGCGCCAAGCGCGAGTTCCACTGCGGCAACCTCTACCTGAACCGCGGCTGCACGGGCGCCCTGGTCGGCGTCCACCCCTTCGGGGGCTTCAAGCTCTCGGGGACCGACTCGAAGGCCGGCGGCCCCGACTATCTGATGAACTTCACGCAGGGCAAGCTGACGTCGGAGCGGGTGGCGGTCTCGCGGCTGCCCGGCATCGGCGTGTGAGCCGCGGCGCCGGGAGCGCCCCGGCGGGCGGCGGGCTGCGCGGGTTCCTCTTCCCGCGGCCGCCGCGGCGGTTCCCGGGCGCGCGCGCCTGGCAGGTCGGCGCCCGCACCGTGCACCTCGCGGCCATGGCGCTGGTGGTCGGCGGCGTGGCCGCCGGCCGCTCCGCAAGCGAGCTGGCCGGGCCCGTCGCGCTCACCGTGGCGAGCGGCCTGGCGCTGCTCGGCATCGACCTCTACAAGAGCGGCGCGGTCCTCGTCGAGGGAGCCGGGCTCGCCACACTGCTCAAGCTGGCGCTCGTCGCCGCCGGGGCGCTGCTGCCGTCCGTCCGCCTCGAGGCGTACCTCGCGGCCGTCGCGATCGCTGCGGTCGGCTCCCACATGCCGAAGACCTGGCGGCACTGGTCCCCCCTGCGATGATCACCTACCGGGAGGCGCTCGCGCGCGTGCTCGACGCCGCCGCGCCGCTGCCGCCGCGGCGCGTGCCGCTGGGCGAGGCGCTCGGGCGCGTGGCGGCCGAGGACGTCGTCGCCGCCGACCCGGTGCCGCCGTTCACCAACTCCGGGATGGACGGTTTCGCCGTGCGCGCCGCGGACGTCGCGGGCGCGCGCGAGGACGCGCCGGCGGTCCTGCGCGTGCTGGCCGACCTGCCCGCCGGACAGGTCGCCACCGGCGACGTCACGCCCGGGACCGCGATGCGCATCATGACCGGCGCTCCGGTGCCCGGCGGGGCCGACGCGATCGTCCCCGTGGAGTGGACCACGGCGGCGGCGGACCGGGTCGCGGTGCGCCGGCCGGTGCGGCCTGGGGCGAACGTGCGGCCGGCCGGCGAGGACGTGCCGGCGGGCGAGCGCGTGGTGGCGCGGGGCGCCGTGCTCCGCCCCGGCGACATCGGCGTGCTGGCCGAGGTCGGCTGCGCCGCGATCGCCGTCGTCCCGAGGGCGCGGCTCGCCGTGATCACCACCGGCGACGAGCTGGTGGACGCCGCCGCGCGGCCGGGTCCGGGACAGATCCGCGACTCCAACCTGCACGCCGTCGGCGCGCAGGCCGCGGCGTTCGGCGCGGTCGGCGTGGCGTTCCCTCGGGTGCCCGACCGCCGCGCGGACCTGGAGCAGGCGCTGCGCCAGGCGGCCGCGGCGGCGGACGCGATCGTCACCACGGGCGGCATCTCGATGGGCGAGTTCGACTGCGTCAAGGAGGCCCTCGAGGCGCTGGGAGCCGAGCGCGTGTTTTGGCGTGTCGCGCAGAAGCCGGCCGGCCCGCTGGGATTCTGGCGGCTCGGAGGCGTGCCCGTGTTCGGCATTCCGGGGAACCCCGTCGCCGCGATGATCGTGATGGAGGAGTACGTGCGGCCGACGCTGCGCAAGATGATGTCGCTGCCGCGCCTGTTCCGCCCCGAGCGGCGCGCCCTGCTCGAGGCCCCGTGGGAGCGACGCCAGGCGGACGACCGGCTGCACTTCCTGCGGGTGGTCGCCGCCGAGGAAGGCGGCGTCTGGCGCGCCCGGCTGGCCGGGCGGCAGGGCTCGGGCGTGCTCTCGTCGATGGCGCGCGCCAACGCCCTGGCGCTGGTGCCCCCCGACGCCGGGACCGCCGCGCCGGGCGCGCCGGTCCTGCTCCACCTCATCGAGGAGCCCGAGGACCACTGAGGACACCGGGCCTCTAATCGACGACGACCACCTTGAGCTGCGCTCTCGCGCCCCCGTCCACCACGAGCCGGACGAAGTAGACGCCCGGCGCCACGCCGCGTGTTCTCCAGGCGGCAGCGTGGGTCCCGGCGGCCTGCGGCCCCCGCGCCAGCGTCAGAACGCGCCCGCCGCGCAGGTCGTACACCGCGAGATCCACCCCGGCCGGCGCGGGGAGCGAGTACTCGAGGCGGCCGGCGCCGCGCACCGGGTGGGCCCCGGCCAGCGCCAGCCGCACGCCCCCGGCGGCCGCCGCCGGGGGCGCCGACACCGTGCTCACGTCGTTGAACCGCACCCCCCACTGGTTGAGCCGGCAGCGCACCGTCGCGCCCGCGGGGGTGACCCGAAGACGCCAGAGGCCCGCGGTTCCCCTGCCGTCGAGCCCGGCCAGCGCCTCGCGCGGTCGCACGCCCTCGAGGAAGGGCGGCAGCAGGTCCTCGATGGCGTTCGGACTCTCGTCGTCGAACCGGGTCTGCAGGTCGCGGCCGAAAGCGGGACCGCTGGAGAAGAGGTCGATGGTGGCGCCCCCGGCCGGCGGCAGGAGTTGCACCGCGAGTCCCAGCTCGCTGCCGGTGCTGCTCGAGAACTCGAGGTTGACGAAGACGTCGACGTCCGAGATCGCCGCCGACACCGGCACGTACAGGCTGTCCAGGATCTCGAGCGGACCGCTGCCGGAGACTTCCTTGCCCGTGTAGGCGAGGTAGAAACCCTGCAGGTCGCCGCGATAGGACGGCGCGGGGTCCCCGTACAGCGGCGCCCCCGACTGCACCCAGTGTGCGGTGCCGCCGAGGGTGGTGCCGGAGGGCAGGCTGGGCTCGCAGTGGCCGTTCACCAGCGGCCGCAGGACGCCGTCCTCGTCGGGCAGGACGTCGGCGACCGTCGGATAGAACATCGTCTCGCGGATCTGCTGGGGGGAGCGCGGCCCGCCGAGCACGCGCACCTCGTCGAGGCGGCCCGCGAAGTAGAACTTGACCGAGCCGGGGTCGTTGTCGGCCCCGGCGTAGAAGGCCCGGCCATTGTCCACGATCGGCCCGGTGAAGGCCGCGCTCGTGCGATCCACGACGCCGTCGATGAGGACGCGCGTCAGCCCGTCGCGGTAGACCCCGGCCACGTGCGACCACCGGGCCAGCGGCACGGCGGCGGAACTCTCCAGGTAGGCCCCGGCCCCGCCCTTGGGATAGAAACGCACCTTGCCCTGGTTGGCGAGTCCCAGCCAGGAGCCGGTGTCGTAGTCGCGGCCGACGATGGTGGGCGTGCCCGAGAAGACGGTCGGGTAGATCCAGGCCTCGAGCGTGACCCCGGCCGAGAGATCGGGAGCCGCGCCCAGGTTCGCGTAGTCGGTCACGCCGCCCAGCGACAGCGCGGTGCAGTAGTCGAGCTGCGGGCAGACGACGGTCTCCATCGCCGGCGCGTTGACGCGGGCGGCGGGGTGGGCGCCGCGCAGGTCGGGGAAGGCGGCCTCGCCCGCCGGCAGCGAGTCTAAGGTCCAGTCGGCGACCAGCGCCGCGTAGTAGCCGCCCTGGTCGGCGGCGGTGCCGCCGCGGTGATAGCGGTCGTCGGCGAGGCGCGCCGCCGACACCGACTGGTTCCACAGGCGGACCTCGTCCAGGTAGCCCCGCCAGAAGTGGTCCGCGACCGCGCCCTCGCGGTCGGCGCCGACGCGCAGGTCCCCGCTCGCGGCGCCGGTGGTGCCGGTGAGGCCCGGCTGCGAGGCGCTGATGGCGCCGTTGATGTAGACGCGCGCGATGCCCAGCGACTGGCTGTAGGTCGCGGCGACGTGCGTCCAGCGGCCGAGCGGCAGCGCGGCCGCGGAGGTGACGGAGCTGGCCGCGCCCGCCGGGTAGAAGCGCAGCTTGCCGTCGGCGAGCATGACCAGCCAGAAGCTCGTGGCGTGGTCGTTGCCGACGATCGTCTGGGTGCCGGCGTACACCGTGGGGTAGACCCAGGCCTCGATGGTCAGGGCCGACAGATTCTCCAGGCCCGTCTTCTCGATCACCGACAGGTACTGGCCGGCGGGCGCGGGGTGGTTGAGGCGGAGACTGTGGTTCGGAGCCTGGGCGGCCGCGGCGGGCGCGAGCGCGCAGATGGCAAGGACGGCGAGGCAGAGGAGCCGGCGCATGGTTCCCACTCCGACCGGGCGGACGGCCCGGACCCGGGCCCGAGCAGGGCCGCGGTCACGGGGGCGCGTGCCGCCCCACCCGGGCGGATCGGCGCCCCGAACGCCATCGATTCTACCTTGCCGGCGGGCGGAGCGTAAGCGCGGTCCCGCCCCGGCGGGCGGCTTCGCCTACCGCGGCGTCGCCCCGCCGTAGAACTCGTCGATGGCCGCCATGATCTCCTCGGCGGTCTCGACCATCCGGAAGATCCCGGTGTCGTCCGGCGCGATCATCCCCTCGGCGACCAGGAAATCGAAGTTCACGGCCCGGCTCCAGTAGCCGCGCCCCACCAGGACCACCGGCATCGGGGCGATGGTCTTGGTCTGGATCAGCGTCAGCGCCTCGAACAGCTCGTCGAAGGTGCCGTAGCCGCCGGGGAAGGCGACCAGCCCCTTGGCCCGCATCAGGAAGTGCATCTTGCGCAGCGCGAAGTAGTGGAACTGGAAGCACAGGTCAGGCGAGATGTACGGGTTGGGCGCCTGCTCGTGCGGCAGCGTGATGTTGAACCCGATGCTGCGCGCGCCGGCGTCGAAGGCGCCGCGGTTGGCGGCCTCCATGATCCCCGGCCCGCCGCCGGTGACCACCACGAAGTCGCGGCGGTGCGCCGCCTGGAAGCGCTGCGACAACAGCTGCCCGAAGCGTCGCGCCTCCTCGTAGTAGCGCGAGTACTCGACCTGCCTCTGGGCGTGGGCCAGGGCGGCCTCGAACTGGGGCGTCTCGCCGCCCGTGGCGAACTGCGCCTGGATCTCCTCGAGCCGCCGCCGCGCCTCGGCGGCGGGCCGCAGCCGGGCGCTGCCGAAGACCACGATGGTCGAGCGGATCTCGTGCTTCTGGAGGTATTTCTCCGGCTTCAAGAGCTCGAGCTGCAGACGCACCGGCCGCAGGTCGTCGTCGTAGAGGAACTCGACGTCCTCGAAGGCGATCTTGTAAGAAGGGCTGGCCTGGATGGCGGCGAGCAGCCGCGCACGCTCCTCGTCGGAGAGGTCGTGCGGCGGCGCGGGCGGGGCGCCGGGCGCGACCGGCGGCGCGGGCGGGGCGGGTTTCGGGGTCTTCTCGGATTCGCTCATCGTCTCCCTCCCTCGGCAGGCTGGCCCATTCTACTCCACCGTCTTGTGGAAGCGCGCCGCCGCGAAGGCCAGAACACCCCCGCCGAGGAGCAGCAGCGCCAGGTAAGAGGGCCAGATGGCCTCGAAGCCGACGCCCTTGAGGAACAGCGCGCGCACGATGAACAGATAGTGGCGCACGGGGTTCAGCAGGGTGAGCCACTCGAAGACCGCCGGCATGCTGGTCACCGGGAACATGAACCCCGACAGCAGGATGGCCGGCATGAAGATGAGGAAGGTCGTCATGAAGGCCTCCTGCTGCGTGGCCGCGATGGTGGAGATCAGGAGCCCCATGCCGAGCCCCGACAGCAGGTAGAGGACGCTCGCCAGGACGAGCAGCTCCAGGCTGCCCCGAAACGGGATGTGGAACCAGATCACGGCCACCGCGGTCACGATCACCAGGTCCATGAGCCCGACGAGCGCGAACGGGATGGTCTTGCCGGCGATCAGCTCGAGGGGCCGCAGCGGGCTCACCATGAGCTGCTCGAGGGTGCCGAGCTCGCGCTCGCGCACCACCGCCAGCGAGGTGAGCAGCAGCGACACCAGCATGATCAGCTGGCCGACGACGCCCGGCACGTTGTAGTTGCGGCTCTTGAGGTCGGGATTGAACCAGGCGCGCTCGCGCAGGTCGACCACGGCGGAGCCGGAGGACAGCCCGGCCGCGGCCGTGCCGCCGGCCAGGCCCTCGCGCGCCAGCCGCAGGCCGTAGCTCTGCAGGATGCGCTCGGCGTAGCCGCGCGCCACCAGCGCCTGGTTCGAGTTGGTGCCGTCGAAGAGCAGCTGCAGGCGCGCGTCGGCGCGGCTCCCCAGGTCGCGCGCGAAGCCGGCGGGGATCTCGACGCCGAGCACGGCGCGGCCGTGCAGCAGCGCATCCACCAGGTCCGCCGAGCGGGCCGAGCGCCCGGTCACCAAGAAGTAGCCGGAGGCCGTCAGCTTCTCGACCACCTCGCGCGAGGCGGCGCTGCGGTCGTGGTCCACCACGAAGGTGGAGACCTCGCGCACGTCGGTGGAGACGGCGTAGCCGAACGCCAGGAGCTGGATGATCGGGGCGACGAAGATCAGCCGCCACATGCGCGGGTCGCGCAGCACCTGGCGGAACTCCTTGCGCACCACCTCGAAGATCCGCTCGCGCGCCGAACCGGCGGGGCTGCGGGCGGGAGGGCTGCCGCGGCCGCCGGGCCCGCGCATCACTCCAGCTCCTTCTTGAAGGCGCGCACGGCCAGCGCCAGCCCGAGGATTCCGAAGACGATCATCAGGAGCCCCTGGACGAAGAGCACATCCACGCCGACGCCCTTGAGGAAGATGCCGCGCGTCACCACCAGGAAGTAGCGGGCCGGCACCACGTAGGTGAGCAGCCGCAGCACCGGGGGCATGGCGTCGATGGCGAACATGAACCCGGAGAGCAGGAAGGACGGCAGGAAGGTGAGGATCATGCCCATCTGCGTGGCCAGCAGCTGCGACTTGGCCACCGCCGAGATGAACAGGCCGAGGCCCAGCACGCCGATCAGGTAGGCCGTGGAGAGGACGAGGAAGAGGGCCGCGCTGCCGCGGAAGGGCACGTGGAAGAGCAGCACCCCCGCCACCGAGATGACGATCACGTCGACCAGGCCGATGCCCAGGTAGGGCAGCAGCTTGCCGATCACCACCTCGAGGCGCGTCACCGGCGTGGCGGCGAGCTGCTCCATGGTGCCGCGCTCCCACTCGCGGGCGATGGTCAGCGAGGTGAGCATGGCGGCGATGATCATCATGATCACGGCCACCAGCCCGGGCACGATCATGTTGCGGCTGACCAGCTCCTCGTTGAACCACACGCGGGTCTCGGCGGTCAGCGGCAGGCGGGCGCGCACGCCGCGCAGCAGCACGTTGGAGGCGAAGTCCTGCAGCACCGCCTGCGTGTAGCCGAGGACGATGGTCGCGGTGTTGGCGTCGCTGCCGTCGACGATGGCCTGCAGCTCGGCCGGCCGGCCGCTGCCCAGGCGCCGCGAGAAGTCCGGCGGGACGACGAGCAGGAGCTGCACCTCGCCCCGGTCGATGAGCGGCTCCGCGTCGGCCACCCGCGCCAGGTCGCGGTCCATGGTGAAGTAGCCCGAGGCGCGGAAGGCGTCGAGCAGGGCGCGGCTGCGGGTGCTGTTGTCCTGGTCCACCACCGCGGTGGCGATGTTGCGCACGTCCCAGGAGATGGCGTAGCTGTAAAGCACCAGCAGGAGCAGCGGCATGAGGAACGCCAGGATCAGGCTGCGCCGGTCGCGGGAGAGCTGCAGCACCTCCTTGCGCGCCATGGCGAGGAGCCGCGTGCGGCTGACCCGGGCCACCGCGCCCCCCTAGTCCGACACCGCGCCGCCGGCGGCGCGGACCCGGGCGACGAAGAGGTCCTCGAGCGAGGGCGCCACCTCGGCGATGCCCTCGACGCGCAGGCCGCGCTCGGCGAGCCGCTCGAGCACGGCGCGGCGCCCGGCGGCGGCGTCCTCCACCATCACGTGCACGGCCCGCCCGAACATGCCCGCCTCGAGCACCCCGGGCACGCCGCGCAGCGCCTCGGCGACGCGCGGGCTGTCGGGTGTGCGCACCTCGAGGATCGGCTCGCGCATCGCCGCGCGCAGCCGCGCCGGCGCGTCCAGCGCGATCAGCCGCCCGCGGTTCATGAGCGCCAGGCGGTGGCAGTTCTCCGCCTCCTCCATGTAGTGGGTGCTGACGAAGACCGTGGTGCCCTGGCCGGCGAGCGTGTGGATCAGCTCCCAGAAGGCGCGCCGCGAGATGGGATCGACGCCCGAGGTGGGCTCGTCGAGGAAGAGGATGGCGGGCTCGTGCAGCACGGCCGAGCCCAGCGCCAGCCGCTGCTTCCAGCCCAAGGGCAGCTCGCGGGTCAGACGGCGGCGGTGATCGGTGAGCCCGGCCATCTCGAGCACCCAGTCGCGGCGCTCGGCGCGGCGCTGGCGCGGCACGCCGTAGAGGCCGGAGAAGAACTGCAGGTTCTCCTCCACCGTGAGGTCGCCGTAGAGCGAGAAGAGCTGCGACATGTAGCCGATGCTGCGCTTGATGCTCTCGGACTCGGTCATGACGTCGAAGCCGGCGACGCTGCCGCCCCCGGAGGTCGGCAGCAGCAGCCCGGCGAGCATCTTGATGGTGGTGGTCTTGCCGGCGCCGTTGGGGCCGAGGAAGCCGAAGACCTCGCGCGGGGCCACCGCGAAGGTGACCGCGTCCACGGCGGTGAAGGCGCCGAAGCGCTTGGTGAGGCCGGCGGCGACGACGGCGGGCGCGGGCGGGGCGGCCAGGGCGGCTCCGCCGTTGACGCGCGCTCCGCCGCTCACGCCGGCCCCGCCGCGGCGATGTTCTCGATGAAGACGTCCTCCAGGGACGGCTCCACCGGCGCCAGATCCAGGGTCTCGATGCCGGCCGCGGCGAGCCCGGCGCGCACCGCCGCCGCGTCGCGCTCGGCCG
>Ga0315275_10002437_pt1 | contig 16805 bp, 14 predicted proteins | sample YL17G03_0_MG_FD_205557 | JGI IMG/M metagenome (GOLD analysis project Ga0315275, IMG submission 205557) | Sediment microbial communities from Yellowstone Lake, YNP, Wyoming, USA - YL17G03_0 | ecosystem: Environmental > Aquatic > Freshwater > Lake > Sediment | place: USA: Wyoming | collected... | reverse complement strand
CTACCGACCGTGACCAGCATCTCGGTGGACGCGCTCCAGGCCGTGCCGCGAGCCTACCGCGAAGGCTCGATCGCGCTGGGGGCCACCGAGTGGCAGACGACGCACATGGTGGTCCTGAAGGCGGCCCGGTCGGGGATCGTTGCGGCGGTCATCCTCGGCATGGGCCGCGCCGTCGGCGAGACTATGGCCGTCATCATGGTGGCCGGCAACCCGCTGGACCCCCCGCACAGCATCCTGGACCCGGTTCGGACGCTGACGTCGCAGATCGCCATGGAGATGGGCTATGCCTCCGGCGACCATCGCCAGGCCCTGTTCGCCACCGGCGTCACGCTGTTCGTGATCATCATGGTCCTGAACACGATCGCCCTGACCGTATCGCGGAGGCGCGCCCGGCGCGCGCAGGGCCAATGAAAATCCATCCGCACATCACGCAGCGGTTGGCCGTGATCGCCATGTGGACCTTGACGGTGAGCACGCTGGGGGTTCTCCTTTTCATCATCGCCTACATTCTCGGGCACGGCCTGCCGCACGTGACGTGGTCGTTCCTCAGCGAGTCACCAAGGTCCATGGGCCGTGAGGGCGGCGTCCTGCCGATGATTATCGGAACGATCTTTGTGACCGGCCTGGCGGTCGCCCTGGCGGCGCCGATCGGCGTGGCCACGGCGGTGTACCTTACGGAATATACTCGCGAAGGGCGGCTGACGGCCATCATCCGGTTCGGGGCGGATTGCCTGGCGGGGATCCCTTCGATCATCTTCGGCCTGTTCGGGTTCGTCTTCTTCGCCATCTATCTCGGAATGGGCCTCTCGGTCCTCTCGGGCGCGCTGACGCTGGCGCTCATGGTCCTCCCGACGATCATCCGGACGAGCGAGGAGGCGATCCGGGCCGTGCCGCAGACCTACCGCGAGGTCAGTTACGGCCTCGGAAGCACCCGCTGGCAGATGGTCACGCTGGTGGTCCTCAAGTCGGCGATGCCCGGCATCGGGACGGGCATCGTTCTTTCGATCGGCCGGAGCATCAGCGAGACGGCCGCCGTGATGCTGACCGCGGGCTCCGCCCTGGGGTTCCCGCACAGCGTGCTGGATTCGTCGCGGACGATGGCCCTGCACTTTTACATCCTGTCGCGCGAGGGTCTCTCGATGACGAACGCCTACGCGACGGCTTCGGTCCTGATCCTCGCGATCCTGGCGATCAACCTGGCCGCGTACTGGCTCATGAGACGCTTCATCGCAAAGGTGGCCTGACCATGCCGGACGAGAACCACGACGAGGTCGAGCGCGAGGCCGCGCGGCTCATGGCCGAGGAGCGGCGCCGCGAGCCGCCGCCGGCCTGCCCGGGTCGCGCCAAGATTGTTGTCGACGATTTCAGCGCCCTTTTTGACGGCACGCCCGCCCTGAAGCACATCCACCTCGAAATCTGTCCATGCGAGCGCCTAGCCATCATCGGGCCGGCCGGCAGCGGCAAGACGACGTTCCTCAGGAGCCTCAACCGCCTGAACGACCTCGATTGGACCTTCTCGCGGACCGGCCGCATCCTCCTTGACGGCAAGGACATCTACGAGCCCGGCACCGACGTGGCGGCCCTCAGGCGGCGCGTCGGAATGGTCTACGCCGTGCCGGTCCCCCTGCCCTGGACCGTCTATGAAAACCTGGCCTACGGACCGCGGTTGGCGGGCGTCACAGACCGGCGGCGACTTGACGAGACCGTCGAGGCGGCCCTGCGAAGCGCGTTCCTGTGGGACGAGGTCAAGGACCGCCTGAAGGACCAGGCAGCAAACCTTTCGGGCGGCCAGCAGCAGCGGCTGTGCCTGGCCCGCGTGCTCGCGCTCCAGCCGGAGGTGCTCCTCCTGGACGAGCCGTGCTCGGGCCTCGACCCGATCTCGACCGCCCGGATCGAGGACGCCCTCATGCAACTGAAATCGCGGTACTCGATTGTCCTCGTCACAAACAACACCAAGCAGGCCGCCCGCGCGTCCGACCGGACCGCCTTCTTCCTGATGGGCGAACTGGTGGAGTGCGGCCAGACCGAACAGATATTCACGAACCCGCAGCACCATCGGACCAATGATTACATCACGGGTCACTTTGGCTAGGATCGAAGCACCGTGCAGCCCAAGATCCAATCGCGCAACTTGGATTTCTACTACGGATCGTTCCACGCCCTGAAGCGCGTGAGCATCTCCATCCGGCCGCATGCCATCACGGCCATCATCGGTCCGTCGGGCTGCGGCAAGTCAACGCTTCTGCGGTGCTTCAACCGCCTGAACGAACTCATTCCGGGCGTCCGGACGCGCGGCGAGATCCTCCTGGACAGCCAGAACATCTATGACCCGGCGACCGACCTCACGCTCCTCAGGAAGCGCGTCGGCATGGTCTTTCAGCGCCCTAACCCATTTCCCCTGTCGGTTTTCGACAACGTGGCCTACGGCCAGCGCGTGCATGGCGTACGGAGCCGCGCCGCCCTGGCGGACGCCGTCGAGGCCGGCCTCCGCGCCACCATGCTCTGGGACAACCTCAAGGACCGGCTCGACATGCCGGCCCTTGCGCTTTCGCCGGAGCAGCAGCAACGCCTCTGCATCTCGCGCCTGATTGCGGTCGAGCCCGAAGTGCTGCTCATGGACGAGCCCTGCTCGGCCCTCGACCCGATCGCCACGCAGCACATCGAGGAACTGATGCGCGTTCTGGCCGAGCGCTACACCATCATCATCGTGACGCACAACATGCAGCAGGCGGCCAGGGTCTCCCACGAGACCGGTTTCATGCTCCTCGGGGAACTCGTGGAGTTCGGCCGCACGACGGCGGTCTTTACGAGCCCCGCGGACCAGCGCACCCAGGACTACGTGACCGGACGGTTCGGATGACGCCGGACCAGTTCGGCTTGGCACCGAGCACTTTTTTAAGGAGTCCGAACGTGGACAAGCAACGGCTGTTCGACAAGGAACTCGACGAACTGAAGAAGAAACTCATCCACATGGCCGCCCTCGTGGAGACCATGATAGACAAGACCATCACCGAACTCGTGAAGCGCGACGAGAGCGTCGCCGCGAAGGTGCCGGCCTACGAAGAGGAACTCAACCGGCTCCAGATCGAGATTGACGAGGCGGCCCTGACGCTCCTGGCCACGCAGCAGCCGGTCGCGAGCGACCTGAGGTTCATCGTGGCAGCCACGCGCATCAACAGCGACCTGGAGCGGATCGGCGACCTCGTGATCAATATCACCGAGAACGTTCACGTCCTGGTCCAGCAACCGCCACTGAAGCCGCTTATTGACATCCCCCGGATGGCGGAACTCGTGCGCCGGATGGTCCGCGAAAGCCTCGACGCCTTTGTCAGCGGCGACGCGCGACTGGCACAGACGGTCATCATGACCGACGACCAGGTGGACGGCCTCAAGGACCAGGTCATCCGCGAATTGCTGACCTACATGATGTCGGACCCGCGCGCCATCGAGCGCGCCATGGCCCTCATCTTCGTCGCGCGCCACCTGGAGCGCATCGCCGACCACGCCACCAACATCGCCGAGGACGTGATCTACATGACCCAGGGCCGCGACGTGAGGCACCCGCGAACGCCGAAAGAGCGGCCGCCGGAACTCGACCTCTGAGGCTCTCCGCCGCTCACGCGGCGGCCTCGACCTCCTCGCGCGCGATCCGAGTCCACTCGGTGAACCGCTCCGGGTGGTTCTCGCACGTGTGCGTGTCCTTGAGGATCATCTCCAGACAGCAACCGTCCGCGCGGGCCGCCTTGATCGTGTGGCGGATATAGGCCCGCAGCGCCTCCGCGTTGAAGCGGCCCACCAGGTGCGCCGGGTTGGGTTTCCACGAGAAGATCGCCCGCCGGCCCAGTTTCGCCGCGCACGTATCCACGTTGGCCCACGGCGAAATCGAGATGCGGCGGATGTGCGGAATCGTCAGCACGTCGTCCAACTTCAGCGTCAGGTCCTCGCAGCAACCGTACCCGTTCAGGCCGAACGGTTCCAAGAGCCGCTTCTCGTAGGCCAGCGAAAACTCCGCGTGCATGGCCGGCGACACCTGGGCCATCTCCTGCGCCTCGGCCGACGACCACATGTCCTGCGGCCGGACGCGCGCCGGGTCGAACCCCGGGGCCGGCAGTTCGTCGGTGTACCCCAGGCCGCCCGAGGAGTGATACGTCCCGTCGTTATTGAGCGAGAAGAGGTTCAGGGCCGCGTACTGATTGACCAGCCGGTGGTGGCCCTCTTCCAGGAGGGCCATCGCCTCGTGCAGCATCCCCGGGTTCAGATACATGTCCATCATTGTCTCGGCAAGGCCCCGCCAGTGCGTGTACAGGCTCATCAGGTGGAACGAGATGTGCGCGACGCCCTTCAGGCGGACGTCGAGGATGTCGCCCAGAAGGTCCCGGACCCGGTCCAGGTTCTCGGCGGTCGCCTTGTCGTCCACCGTCACTTCGGGGAACCGGATCTTCTTCAGGTCGGCCGGTTCCAGGATGACGGGGTCGAACGTCCCGGCCCCGGTTTCGCCCGGCGCATTGTGCCAGCGGGCCTCGAGGCCCCAGCCCGAGTCGCGGATGGCCTTCCCGACGCCCCACTCTTTCTCGATGACCGAGTCGTCGTGGAAGTGTTCGTGCTGGTAGAGGCGGGCCCGCAGGCCCTGCTCTATGCCGCGAGCCCAGGGGTCCGTGCTCTGGACGACTGAGCCGGGCAGGAGTTCACGCCATCCCCCCTCCGGGAAAACGAGGATCATCGGCCGCTCCGACTGGAGGCGATGGTGCTTTCGCCACATGCGCCGCCGCTCCTCCTGGATCGGCAACGCCGCCACCTCGGCCACCCGCCGAGCGATGTCCCGGATGACCGTCCGCTCCTGGTTTGAAATCATCAGTCTGCTCCTTCTGCTGCTGTCGCCTCGCCGCCTCGGCGTTCACCTGGTCCAGGCTCCTCGGCCGGCGGCGGCCGGCCCAGCAGGTACCCCAGAACAAACGTCATCACAGTACCAATGACGATCAGCCACGACCAGCCAATGGTCACCTCTAGGCTGAGGCCGGTCAGCCAGTCCCATCCGAGTCCGGCAATATACTTCTTGCCCTCACCCAGCCCCAGGAGGATCGCCATCGCCGCGGCGCTGACGATCATCGCCACGACGTTGCCGCGGTTGGCGCGCCGCTTCGTCAGAAGACCGAGGAGGAACACGCCGAGCATGCTCCCGCTCGGCACGGTCAGGATTTTGAGGGCCACCCACAGGACGCTCTCCTGGAGTTGGTAGCACACATAGGCCAGCATCACCAGCAGGGCGCCGAAACCGACGATGCTCACCCGCGACACCCAGAGATAGTGGCTCTCGGGACCCTTGCGGCGAATGAGGGGCCGGTAGATGTCCGTCACGAAGGAGGAGGAAAGCGAACTCAAAGGGCTGTCAATGCTCGCCAACACAATCGCCGCCAGGACAAGGCCCTTCAGCCCCAGCGGCAGCACGTTGACCGTGAAGTGCGAAAGGGCCTCGTCCGCCTTGGCCGGCAGGGGCATCGAAGGGTGCTGGCGATAGAACACAAAGAGGAGCGTCCCCACCGCCAGGTAGATGCAAGTCAGCGGGAAGCCCACCAGGATCGTCCCGAGGATCGCCCGTTGGCTCGACCGCCGGGTCTTGACCGTCAAGAGCCGCTGCATGAAGTCCTGGTCCGTGCCGAAGACCGCGAGATTCAGGAAGAAGGTGCTGAGTATGGCCGCCCACAGTGTCTTCGGGTCCGCCAGGAACCGATTGATCGTTTCCCACCAGGATTCGCCAGGCTCAGCCGCCTGCACCGTTACATTGAACAGGCTAAGGCGGCCTGCCTCGTCCGCCGCCTGCCAGGCGTCCAAGGGCGGTCCCTGGATCTGAAACAAGAGGTATCCGATCACGGCGATGCCCGCCAAGAAGAAGATGATCGTCTCGTAGGCGCCCGTCCAGACCACCGCCTTGATCCCCCCAAACGCAATGAACGCGATGCTGACGATTGAGAACACCAAGAGCGTCCCTTCGAGCGTCCACCCCATGATGATCCCGACGCCGGCGGAGGCGATGTAGAGTCGGACGGCCGAACCGAGCAGCCGCGCCACGAAGAAAAAGGCCGACCCGGCGTACTGCGTCTCGCGGCCGAACCGATGCCGAAGGAACTCGTAGATCGTCGTGCAGTTGAACTTGTAGAAAATGGGGATAAAGAGAAACGCCACGGCGATCCTGGCCCCCGCCGACCCGATGAAGAACTGAAGGTACTGCCAGTTCTCGTTGAAAGCGATGCCCGGCACGGAGAGGATCGTCACCGCACTGATTTCGGCCGCCACGAACGACAGGCACGCCGCCGCCGCAGGGACGCGCCGCCCGCCCAGAAAAAAATCGCCCGTGTCCCGCTCGCGCCGGCCGGTGAAATAAGCGATCACCAGGAGCGCCGCCACCAGCAGCCCGCAAACGACGAAGTCCAGCCACCCCAGCGAACACGTCAGGCTCTGTGTCGGCATCCCTTCATTCATGAACTGGGCACCCCGGCGTCCCCTGGCCGCGGCCGAGTCGGACTCCGACAGCGACGCGACGATGGTAACTTACAGACGACGCCGTATGGCGGCAAGAAATGTTCGGCCAAACTTTGCGCCGCCGCGCCCGGCGCGGCCTTCACGCCGCCCCTGCGAGCCGATACTATAGCGGCCGGTGAAACCTCTGGTTAAAGGATCCTCTGCGATGGCGACGGACTTCCTGATTCCGCCGAAGCGGGTTGAGGCCGGTGGCGACAGGTTTCGCTGGCCTCAGGCGCCCGTCCTCGCGAGTCCGCGGGCGGCGGACCTCGTGCCTCTCGGCCAACTGGCAGCCGATATGGAGGCGATGGGCCTGCGAAGTCGGACCCGCTCTTCGCAGCCTGCCGGCTGCTTCGGCGGGCGAAGAAGAGTCGCGCGCGACGCCTTCGGCCCGGCCTGCCCTGAGCCTGTCGAAGGGGCCGCCGTCCGCATCCGCCGCGAGAAGTCCATCGTCGGCGGCGAGGCCTATCGCTTGACGGTCGGTCCCGGCGGCATCGAGATTCTCGCCTCGGCCGACGCCGGCGCCTACTACGCCGTGCAAACGCTCAGGGAGATGCTGGCCGTGCACCGCCGAACGCTGCCCGCCTGCCGCATTGACGATCGGCCCGACTTCGCGCGGCGCGGCGTGTACCTCGATTGCTCGCGCGGGAAGCGCCCGCGGCTCGCGACACTCCTGGCGCTCGTGGAGCGGCTGGCGCGATGGAAGGTCAACGAACTGCAACTGTACGTGGAGAACGTGTTCACGTGGCGGCGGCATCCGCTGATTGGCCGCGGATACAGCCCCTTCACGCCCGATGAACTCCTGGCGATCCAGGACCACTGCCGGCAGCACCACGTCCGCTTCGTCGGGTCACTCGCCAGTTTCGGGCACATGGAGAAAATCCTCGCCCTGCCCGGCTACGCACCGCTGGGCGAGATGCCTGGATTCCGTAACCTGCCCGGCGGCACGACGCTGTGCCCCACCGACCCGGCCTCAATCCGCCTCGTGGCGGAACTCTACGAGGAGTTCGTACCGCTCTTCGAGGCCGAGGACTTCAACGCCTGCTGCGACGAGACGTGGGAACTCGGGCGCGGCCGCAGCCGACGCCGGGCCGAGCGGATCGGACTCGGCCGCCTCTACCTCGAGTTCCTCCGCAAAATCCATCGCCTCTGCCGCCGCCACGGCAAGCGCATGAACGCATGGGCCGACATCGTCCTGGAACATCCGGAGGTGCTGAGCAGCATCCCCAGCGACATGGTGATGCTCAACTGGGAGTACAGTCCGGACGGTCCTCGAATCCGCCGCACGCACGAGATCGTCCGCGCCGGGCTGGCCGTGATGGTCTGCCCGGGCACGAATGCCTGGAACAGCCACGGGTGCCGCCTGAAGGCCGGGATGCAGAACATCGCCCGCTTCGCGGCCGAGGGCGTCCGGTGCGGCGCCGAAGGGCTCCTCAACACCGACTGGGGCGACGGTGGACACCGCAACATGCTCGCCGTCAGCCTCCATAACTACGCCTACGGGGCCGCCCACGCCTGGAACCATCGCGGCACGCGGGAGGCCGGCTTCACGGAGCGGTTCTGCCGCCACACCTTCGGCACGGACGGCCGCGCCATGGCCGAGTCCATCCGGGTCCTCGGTTCGGCCCACGAAGCGCTCGGCCTGCCCTATGCCGGCAACACGGTGCTATACTCGACGTTCCTGGGGCTGACGAGCCGGTTTCTCGGCCGGGAGGGCCAGGAAGGTGGAACGTTGGACAGCATCCGGCCGACGGACCTGGCGCGGCATGTCGCTGCGCTGGCGGACCTCCGGTGGCCTGAGCCGTCGCGCGAGGCCGACCGGCTGCTTCGCATCGCGCTCGAGGAGTATCCGCTAGCCGCGCGGCTCGACCGGGTCGCCTGTCGGCGGGCGGCACTCCTGAAGCGGCTGCGCGGCGGGCGTGCGGCGGGCGCCGCCGAGGTGCAGAAACTCATTCTCTTCACCGACGAGGCCGTGAGTGAACTTCGGCGCGTCTGGCTCCTGGGCAACAAACCGTCGCGCCTGCGGGACAACCTTGCCGGCATGCGGCAGACGATCGCGGACTATCGCCGGCTCCTTCGCCGATAGCGGCCCGGCCGGCCTTATTTCTCGATGGCACCGCGCAGGAACCCCCCGCTTCGGTCAAGCCGCCGCCGCGCCTCCCGGAAACCGACTTTTCGGAAGTGCATGAGGATAGCGACCTTGGCCCAGCCGCGGGCCTTGCGGAGGAGAGTCCGGGCCTGCGGACGCCCGAGGCCGGTCACCGCCATGACGATCCGTTCGGCCCGGTCGCGGAGTTTGGCGTTTGTGGCCCGCAGGTCCACCATGAGATTGTCGTAAACCTTCCCCAGTCGGACCATCGCGGCGGTCGTCAGCGTGTTGAGGACAAGTTTCGTGGCCGTTCCCGCCTTCATCCGCGTCGAACCCGTGACCACCTCCGGGCCGACCACGGGGTTGATGACCACATCAGCGATGGCGAACCGCTTGACCTCCGGGGCGCAGATTACGAAAACCGTCGCGGCGCCGTTGCGGCGGGCCTCCCGGAGCGCCCCGCGGACGAACGGCGTGATGCCGCAGGCCGCGATGCCGACGACGATGTCCTTGGCGCCGACACGCCGGCGGCGGATGGCGGCGGCACCATCCTCGGGCCGGTCCTCGGCCCCCTCGACGCTCCGGACGAGCGCCCGCCGGCCGCCCGCGATGATTCCCTGCACCATGCGCGGCGGCGTTCCGAAGGTCGGGGGGCACTCGGCCGCGTCCAGGACGCCCAGCCGTCCGCTCGTCCCGGCCCCGACGTAGATGAGCCGCCCGCCGCGACGCAGCCGCTCGACTATAAGGTCCACGGCCCGGGCGATCGCTCGCCTCTCGCGGCCGACGGCGCCGGCGACCCTCGCGTCCTCGGCGCTAATGAGGTCCACGATCTCGATCGTCGAACGGCGATCCAGACGGCGGCTTCGCGGATTTCGCTTCTCAGTTGTCAGGCTAGAGCGGTCTTTCAGCATTTCCAGGGACCACCTTTCCGAGAATGGCCGCGCGGCGGGCGCCGGTGGCCGACGGGACGTTGCCCGGCTGGCCGTGGATCGTCGCATAAGCGAGGATGGCGAACGAGACGGCCTCCTTGGCGCGGGCGTTCAGGCCGAACTTGTCCATCGGCGCGACGCGCGCCGGGCGCAGTGCCTGACGGAGCCACGCCACCAGGGTCCGATTCCTCGCCCCGCCGCCGCACAAGATCACCTCGTCGGGCATCGCCGGCAGAAACCGCCGATAGGCCGCGGCGATGCTTCGAACCGTGAAGGCCGTGACCGTCGCCAGGATGTCCGGCGGCGCAAGGCCCCTGCGGCGGGCCCGCGCGTAAACCTCATCGGCGAAGCGGACGCCGAAGGTCTCGCGCCCGGTGGATTTGGGCGGCCGGCGCGCCAGGTACGGGTGCTCCATCAGTCCGGCGAGGAGGCGGTCGCTGACTTGGCCCCGGGCAGCCATCCGCCCGCCTTTGTCGTAAGTCGCGCGGCCGCCGCTCGCGCGCCACGCGATTCGGTCTATCATCATGTTGCCGGGGCCGGTGTCGAAGGCGACTACGTCGCCCAGGTCGCCGCCCATGCGGGTCGCAGGACCGGCCGGCAGGTAAGTCACGTTGGCGATGCCGCCGACGTTCTGGACGGCCCGCGACAGGCGCTTATCGTGGAAAAGGACGAAATCGGCGTAGGGAACGAGCGGCGCGCCTTCGCCGCCGGCGGCGATATCGCGCGGCCGGAAATCGGCCACCGTCGTGATGCCCGTCCGCTCGGCGATAATCGCCGGTTCGCCGATCTGGAGCGTCGAACCCACGCGCCGCCGACCGAATGCGGGCCCGCGAGGCAGGTGGCAGACCGTCTGCCCATGCAAACCCACAAGGTCAATCGAACCGAGCGGGACGCCGCTCCGGCGGCAAAGGCGGATGAGGGCCGAGGCGAACGCTTCGCCGAGGGCGAAGTTTAGACGGCAGAGGTCGTCCACGCGGGCGGTTTCCGGGTCAAAAATCGCGAAGATTCGCCGCCGCAGCGCCGCCGGATGCGGAAACGTGTGGAACGCTCGAAGCCGAACGCCGATCTCCTGGCCGCGCCCGCGCGGCCCGCGGTCGCGCGGACCGATGTCCACGATGGCCACATCCACGCCATCGGCGGACGTGCCGGACATGAGTCCCGCCACCCGCAACCGCGTGCCGCGTTTTGAACGCCAATTATTGGCCATACTTCTATAACACTTACGCGCGGCTGCCATTTTGGCAGCCATGTAGGATGGGGGCTCCGCCTTCGTCCCGTTGGTCTACTGCGGGAAAGTCCGCACCCCCCTATAACCAGACCGACCAGGGCCCCTACTCCGCGCCGTCCCAGCAATAGGTGCACAACTTCTCTTTCGGAAGGCCGATGGCGGCCACCAAATCCTCCAGGCGCTGATACCGGAGCGTCGTCAGGTTCAGGCTCTGGCGGATGACCTCGACCATGGCCCGGAACTTCGCGGAATCCGCATCGGCGTACTCCTCGAGGTCCTTGTCGTCCCGGCCTTCCAGGTGGTTGATGGCCTTGCGGGCGGCCAGGTCCAGTTCGGACCGCGACCGCGAGAAGTTCAGGAACCTGCACCCGAACACCAGCGGCGGGCAGGCCGGACGCATGTGGACCTCGCGTGCCCCGCACTCATACAGCCGCGCGATCGTGTCCTTGAGTTGCGTCCCCCGGACGATCGAATCCTCGCAGAAGAGGAGCCGCTTGCCTTCGATTAGTTCGCGGACGGGGATGAGTTTCATCCGGGCCACGAGGTCGCGGACGGTCTGGTCCTGGGGCATGAAACTGCGCGGCCAGGTGGGCGTGTACTTGACGAACGGCCGACCGATGGGGATGCCCGACGCGGCGGCGTAGCCGATGGCGTGACCCGTACCGGAGTCGGGGATGCCCGCAACGACGTCGGCGGGGGCGACCTTATCGCGCCGCGCGAGGGACGCGCCGCACCGGTTCCGGACCGTCTCCACGTTGATCCCCTCGTAACTCGAGGGCGGGTAACCGTAATAGACCCATAGGAACGAGCATATCTGCATCCGAGGTCCCGGCGGCCGCAGACGCTGGACGCCTTCGTCGGTCACGAAGACGATCTCGCCGGGGCCGAGGTACGATTGGACCTCGTAGTTCAGGTTCGGAAAGGCGCAGGTCTCCATCGTGACGGCCCAGGCCCCCGGCCTGTGGCCGACGATGACGGGCGTGCGGCCGAGGCGGTCGCGGGCCGCGTAGATGCCGCGTTCCGTCAGGAGGAGCATCGAGCAGGACCCCTCGATGGTTTCCTGGGCGCGGCGGAGGCCGTCCTCGAAGGTGGCCTCCTGGTTGATGATCGTGGCGACGAGTTCCGTGGGGTTGATCGTGCCGCCGGTCATCTCGGAAAAGTGGGTGGTCCGTTTGCCGAACGCCTGGCGCGCCAGGTCCGCGAGGTTCTGGACGACGCCGACCGTGACGAGGGCATAGACGCCCAGGTGCGAGCCGATGATGAGCGGCTGGTCTTCGAAGTCGCTGATGACGCCGATGCCCATCCGGCCGCGCATCCGGCCGATGTCGGTGTCGAACTTCGACCGGAACTGGGCGTTCGTGATGTCGTGGATGAAGCGGGTGAACTCCGACCCGCTGGCCACGGCCAGGCCGCCGCGACGCGTGCCGAGGTGCGAGTGATAATCCGTCCCGTAGAAGAGGTCCTGAACGCAGTCTTCCTTGGAAGCCACCGCGAAGAAACCGCCCATGCCGGAGCCCTTTCTGGCGCTGAGCGCAAGGGCGCCCCCTCTCGCCTTGCAGCGAGGGCGCCTGGCGCGTACCCCACCTCGAGGGAATATGATAGTGGCGCGGGGAAGCGGGTGCAAGGCATCGCGGCTTGGACGCACTCTTGATTCGGCTACGTTGGTGCGTGCGGAGCACGCACCCTACACGCTGTACGGGCGAAGTCGGGCCTGCCCGCTGTAGTCCCGGCGGCCCGGGACGAAGGCGGGTCGCGGCTCGGCCTCTCTACCCGCGCAGGGGTACGGCCGACCAGGAGGCCATGAGGTCGAGGAGGACGGCGAAATCGTCGTCACCGCGTCCGAGGTTCTTCGCGGCGACGAGCATCTGCCGCACCTCGGCCGTCAGCGGCATCGGCACGTCCATCTGCCGCGCCAGTTCCAGCGCGAGGTTGACGTCCTTAAGCATGTGCTTGAGGTAGAAACTCGGCCGCGCGCCGGGGTTCACGACCGCCTGCTCGGCGTGGCGGAAGAGTTGAGACTCCATGGGGGACACGTGCAGCACGTCCATCATGGTCTCGAAGGGCACGCCACTCTTGCGGGCGAGGACGAAGAACTCGGCGAAGGCCTGCATCATGGTGGCGCCGAGGAGGCTACAGGCGATTGTCATCGTCGAGGCCCTGCCGATCTCGCCCACGTAGTGGATGTCGGAGGCCATGGTTTTGAGGAGCGGCTCGGTCTTGACGAAGTCCTCGCGGCTGCCGCCGACGAGTATTTGGAGTTTGCCGTCGCGCGCTGCCTGGACGCCGCGCACCACCGGCGCTTCAAGGTACCGCACCGAGAGGCTCCGGAGGGCGGTGGCGGCGCGGAAACTGAGGGCGGGGCTCGTGGTCGAACAGTTGATGAGGACGGCCCCGCGCTTGAGGCCCCGGCTGAGGCCGTCGTCGCCGAAAAGGACGCTGTCGAGCGCATTATCGTCGGCGACCATGACGATGACGAAGTCCGCGCCGCGCGCCGCATCCGACGGCACGGCGACCTTCGTGGCGCCGGCGGCGTCGAGCGGCTCGGCCTTCTCGGCCGTCCGGTTCCATACGAGGAGCGTGTAACCGGCCTTCAGGACGTTGGCTGCCATCGGCGCGCCCATGAGACCCAGGCCGACAAACCCCACTTTCGTGCGTCGCTTGGCCATCGAGGTTCTCCTTGCTGGTTGCGGCGACACCTGCCCGCCGAAGCCTTGGCGGAGTCAGGTCAGTCCTATGCCAGGATGATCGGAAGTGCCGCCCCGCAGTGTCCGCAGGCGGCGCCCCGCAGGTTTTCCATCGTGACGCTGAATCCGTGCCGCGCGATCGCCGTCCACCCGCACTTCGGGCAGACGGTGTCCTGGTGGCCGGCGACGTTGCCGGCATAGACGAACTTCAGGCCCGCCTCGCGGCCGATCGCCAAGGCCCGCTCGATCGAGCCGAGCGGCGTCGGCCGCACGTCACGCATCTCGAAGTCAGGATGAAATCGCGTCACGTGCCACACGAGGTCCGGCGAGAGCGAGGCCAGAAACTCCGCGATGCCCCGCAGGTCATCCGGCGCGTCGCTCTGGCCCGGCACGAGGAGCGTCGTCACCTCGACGTGGACGCCGGCGTCCACCAGGCCCCGGATCGCCTCCTTGACCGGCTCGATGCGGGCCTTGCAGAAGGTCCGGTAGAACGCGTCCTGCCAGGCCTTGAGGTCCACGTTTGCGGCGTCGAGCCACTCGGCCATCTCGCTGACGGCCTCGGCCGTCATGAATCCGTTCGTGACGAAGACGTTCCTCAAGGCCGCGCGGCGAGCCAGTCGCCCCGTGTCGCGGGCGTACTCATAAAAGATGGTCGGTTCTGTATACGTATATGAGACCGACGCGCATCCGTGCCGCCGCGCGGCCTCGACGATTGTTTCTGGCGACGCCGGTTCGCCCGGCAGTTCGCCGCGCCCCGACCTCGGCCACTGCGAGATCTGCCAGTTCTGGCAGAACCCACACTGGAAATTGCACCCGACGGCCGCAATCGAGTAGGACGTCGAACCGGGCAGAAAATGGAAGAGCGGCTTCTTCTCGATCGGGTCCACGTGCTGGGCGACGATGCGGCCGTAGGTGAGCGTAACGAGCCGTCCGCCCTGGTTCTCGCGGACCTTGCAGATGCCGCGCCGCCCGGGCGTGATGCGGCAGCGATGCGCGCAGAGGCCGCAGTCCACGGCCCCTTCGGCCGCCGGCCGCCACAGCGCGGCCTCATGACGCCCGGCGCTGGTCTCAGGCTCCACGCGATCGTTCCCCGATGCTCGCTCCAGGCCGTGCTTCAACTGGTCCCTGGCAGCCACCTGCCGCCCAGGTCGGTTCTCAGTTGAATTAATGTCATTATATCATGACGTGTCACAATGCCGACGAGGCGCCCGTCCTCGACCACCGGCAGGTGGCCCTTGTCCTCCTCGGCCATCTTGCGGAAAACGCTCCCCAGGTCATCCGACGGATGCACGAGGTTCTCCTCGCGGACCTGGTGCATCGCCTGGAGCACCGTCCGGGCCGGCCACTCGGCGCGCGGCACGGACTGGACGTCCCGGACGCTGATCATCCCGACCAGCCGGTCGGCCTCGACCACCGGGAAACTCCGGTACTTGTAATGGTACAGGTACTCGTCCACGAACCGGTCGAGCGCAAGGTCGGGCTCCACCGTGACGACCTGCGGCTGGATCACGTCGCGGACCGTCAGGCCGGCGAAGGTGTCGCGGACCGCCAGTTGCTGGTAACTCGCCTTGGCGGCGTGCCACAGGAACCAACCGATCACCACGAGCCAGATCGGCCCCAGCGACACGGCCCCCGCCATGAACCCCAGCCAGAACTCAAGGAGTCCCCAGGCGATGAAGGCGGTGCCGATGGCCCTGCCCCACCAGGCCGCCACCGCCGTCGCTCGCCTCATGTCCTTGTAGTATTTCCAGAGGATCGCCCGCAGCAGCCGCCCGCCGTCAAGCGGGAACCCCGGGAGCAGGTTGAATGCGGCCAGCATCAAGTTGATCAAGGCAAAGTAAAAAAGGAGAGCCCGCGCCTGGGCCGGCAGCGCGTCAGCCAGGCCATAGTAAATCGCGCCGAAAGCCACTCCGAGCGCGACGCTCATCGCCGGGCCTGCAGCCGCCATCCTGAACTCGTCTCCCGGCGAGGTGGCCTCGTCCTTGAGTTGCGAAACGCCGCCGAAGAGGAACAGTGTGATCCCTTCGACCGGAATCCCATTCCGCCGCGCCACGAGGCTGTGCGAAATCTCGTGGGCGAGGACGCACACAAACAGTCCCAGCGACCCGATCGCTCCGAAGAACCAGTACTGCCACGCCGGCCACACGGAGTAGCCGAGTTCGGCCGCCGCCTGGAGGAAGTTCATCCGGTCCTCCGCGCCGTGGGCTCGCGCGTATTTCACGACCCTTGCGGAATCCCCGAACGCATCCCAGTACGGCCCACCGCCCACGAGGCTGCTCATGGGCAGGATGTCGCTGGCGAGGCTCCACGTCAGAAGGAAGAAGATGATGAGCCAAGTGGCATGAACGCGGATGGTTATGCCAAAAAGCCGCGCGACCGTGACACCCGAGATGCCGCCTCGTGACATGCTCCACTCCGTAGGCTGGCCTAGAAAGTTAGACGCATTATAGCGTCTTGACTCATAATGTTGAATGGAAAAAAGGTGGAAGCCGCCGCGGGCCTACCGCCCGTGGGGGATGGCGGGGTTATGTGCCCAACAAATGGGGGTCGGGACGGTCACTTTTTGCCGACGAGTTTCAGGAACCCGGCCTCGTCCAGCGTGGGCGTCCCGTGTTTTTGGGCCGCCTTGGTCTTGGTGGCGCCTGGATGCCCCTTGCGTCCAAACTCGATATTTGGTGCAATGTGACAACCGATCCTGATAGTGTTATTTGTTCTGTTTTTGGGCGGAGGAACCGCTATGGACTTTGCCGCCATTGACTTTGAGACTGCCAATAATGACCGACGCAGCGCTTGCCAGGTTGGCATCGCCCTAGTAAAAAGAAACAAAGTTGTCGAAACCTATTCCAGCCTGATTCGCCCGCCAACCAAAGACTTCTACCCGGCCTATGTCAAATTGCACGGAATTACAGCGCAACGCGTACGCAAGGCCCCGACCTTCCGGGAGGTCTGGCCGGAGATCCAATCGAGGTGTGGCACAGGACTTGTTGCGGCCCACAATGCCATCTTTGATGTTGGCATTTTAATCTCCTGTGCAGAGGATTGCGGACTCGGACGCTTGCCCGGCCAATACCTATGTACCGTGGAGCTCGCTCGGGCGATACTTCCCGGATTGCCAAACCACAAACTCATTACCTTGACCAGCGTTCTCGGCATTCCCATCGATCATCACGATGCGTGTTCTGACGCCGTGGCTTGCGCCGAGCTGGCAATTCAATTGATGAAACTTGCCACGCCGGAGGCCGCGTCCCGAAAGCGGGTGGAAATTGGGTGGTGAAAAAACGGCGTTTCCCTATCCTCGGAGCCCAGTTGTTCACGAGCAAATGGGACCGGGGGGAAAGGAGAAACGCCGATGGCCAGAC
>Ga0315275_10002436_pt1 | contig 16809 bp, 16 predicted proteins | sample YL17G03_0_MG_FD_205557 | JGI IMG/M metagenome (GOLD analysis project Ga0315275, IMG submission 205557) | Sediment microbial communities from Yellowstone Lake, YNP, Wyoming, USA - YL17G03_0 | ecosystem: Environmental > Aquatic > Freshwater > Lake > Sediment | place: USA: Wyoming | collected... | reverse complement strand
GGAGAAGAACAATGGCAAAGAACACAGACAAAGGTTTTCGAAGAGGAGCAGTAGATGAGCGAAGTCAGGTTCTCAACCCAAAGACCGATCAGTTTGTGAAACGCGACACAAACACCGGGCAATTCATTGACGTAAAACAAGATGGAAAGCCGTTCAAGGGAGTAACAAAGGAAAAATAATCGCTCCCTTTTCTGAGAACCCGAGAGAAATATTAACCGTTTGATTCAAGAACAGAATTATTATATCCGGAGACTAATGAAAAAATATGACGATCCAACTGAGTGATGATACGATTGGATCGTTGCTCGATGAGCGGAAAGTATTACCGGAAGATTTCCTGAATCAGTCAAAGTTAAAATCCAAACATGGGCATAAAGAGTTCGAAAGAGAAGTTACTGGAGAGAATGGATCATCATTCCGTCTTGTCTTCCGACAGAGCGAATCAAACCAGCTGGATTTCTCGATAATTCTCCTGTACATTCCGAAAGAATCAAACCAGCAGTTCCGGCTGCGCAGGCACAATGGAAAAAGTCATGAACATACGAATCCGATAGAGAAAAATACCTTCTATGGATTCCATATCCATACCGCAACCGAACGCTACCAGCAGTCAGGTTATCGGGAAGATACCTATGCTGAAGAGACGAACAGGTATGCAGATTATCACGGTGCGATCGAGTGTATATTACGGGACTGCGGGTTCATGGTCTCTACGAAAAACCGCAGTCTTTCTCAATGGGGGATGAACTAAATGTCGGTCGAGACAATCACGCAGAATTTTCGGCAGAAAGTATGCGATCAGGTACGCGTCGAAGCCGAAGGTGTAGACCGGTACCGGGTGTTCACGCCGTTCCTCTTTGAAGACGGGGATCATCTCGTTGTCGTTCTGAAACATGAGGATGGGCGATGGGTGCTTTCTGATGAGGGACATACCTTCATGCACCTTACCTACGATCTGGACGAAAAGGATCTGCGAAGCGGTGGACGGCAAAAGGTCATCTCAAATGCTCTCTCGGCATTCTCGGTAGAGGATCGGAATGGAGAACTTATCCTCTCAATAAACAACGACCAGTATGGTGATGCCCTCTACAGTTACGTTCAGGCTCTGCTCAAAATTTCCGATGTCTCTTATCTGTCACGGGAGCGTGTCCGATCAACATTCATGGAAGATGTACACGAATTTGTACAAGAGCATATACCTGAAGGCCATGTCCATTTTGACTGGAATGATCCTACCCATGATCCTGACAGTAGATATACTGCGGATTTTATGATCGAGAGTGAGTCCGGGCCGATTCTTGTGTTCGCGTTATCGAATGATGACCGGGTGAGTAATGCCACGATCAACCTGCTCATGTTTGAAAAATGGGGGTTGAAATTCCGGTCTATTGGTATCTTTGAGGACCAGGAAGAGATCAACCGGAAGTCGCTTGCGAAATTTACCGATGTCTGTGAGAAGCAGTTCTCCAACCTGCATGGCAACAAGGACCGGTTCCTGAAATATGTGCAGGAATCTGGTGGGATGGTGACGGGGTAATATTTTCGACACCTCTGAAATCATAAAAGCCCACGGAGGCATCAATGGACGTTTTACTGTCAATTAAACCCAAATATGTAAAGTCCATTATTGAGGGCGAAAAGCGGTATGAGTTCCGGAGGACTATCTTCAAAAACCGCGAGATCAACCGTATCTTCATCTATTCTTCATCACCCGTAAAAAAAATCGTTGGGACATTTGAGATCGGTGGAATTCTGGAAGATCATCCGGCTGATCTCTGGGGTGTGGTGAAAGAATTTGCGGGAATCCAACAAGGGGATTTCTTTTCTTACTTTAAAGGGAGGTCACGGGCATTTGCCATCGGGATCCAAAACCTGCAGGAATTTAACGACCCGATTGATCCGTATGAAACGATGCCAGGGTTTGTGCCGCCACAGTCGTATTGTTATCTGGATGGGGAAAAATGTCGGGCAGCCTTCCAATAAAACAACAAACGCAACCAAACCAATGCTTCACCATCGGCCACGGGAACTACCCGATCGATCGGTTTATCACTTTTTTACAGAATACCGGCATCGATTTGATCATTGATGTCCGGAGTTCCCCGTACAGCCGGTTCAATCCGCATTTTAACCGGGAAAAACTTGAAAAATCCCTGGTAATGAACGACATCAATTACCGGTATATGGGTGATAAGATTGGAGGCAGGCAATCAGATCCCTGCCTGCTCTTCCCGGATGGCACAGTAAACTACCGGAAAGTTCAGGAAACGGAAAAATTCCAGGAAGGCATCAATGAAGTAGTATCGATAATTTCCAGCGGGAAGAAGATCGCCCTGATGTGTGCCGAGAAGGAACCGGAGCGATGCCACCGGTTTGCTTTGATCTCGCCGGTTCTTCAAGCCAAGGGAATTTCTGTTATTCACATCCGACCGGAAGGGAAGTTGCAGTTGAATGAGGAATTGGAGCGGGAGCTCGTTGATTCTTTTTTCGATACAACGCAGGTCAGCATCAACGGAGAGCCGGTGGATTTTTTTGCATTGATGTACGAGAGGGTGGGGCGGGGGCCTAAGGGGCCATGAGGAATCTGGACAAATGAGACAGGAATGGGACATATGAGACATGGGCTATTTTATTCCTGGAGAAAAGGACTACATCAGAATCTGGAGGCGCCCCGCTTACCCCCGCTCGCACCGCCGGCCCGCCACCTCCACGCTCGGTTGGGGCCGCACGCCGGATAGAAGCGGAAGGGGGGGGACGACCGGGCTGCTCGACTAAGGGGTGGGAGGAGGATTGTGTATTTTTAAACGCATTTTGCTATTTTCTTCGAATAAACATTTATAATTTTCAAATCTTAAAAGAAGAACATGCTTGAATTCCACAGTGACGCGATTTGTCTAAGTGGAATCACCGGAACAGCAATAAAATCTGAAATAATCGGCCAATATTATGAATTTTGGTGGAAAATTACCTCTGGTGGAGACAAAAGCGGCCATAGTTTTCCAACCGCTATAGTTGAATTAAATGCCGGTAGCGGGGAGGTGTTCATCAAAGAACTTGATCAAACGCTCCTCGGTTCGGCGGGACATTCAATAGAGCTCAAGAAGAAATTGGATGAGAAAAACAGCCTGAAACTTGTTTTAATTGAAGAAGACGGACCTTGTTATAATCACTTAACCCATGTGATCTCTCGACGATTACCAGACATTCCTGTCAAGGTTTGTGAAGGTCCGGTTGACCAGAACCCAACGAACATTTTTTTGATGAATTTGAATCTGGATGAATCACTCAAAAAAATGGCAGTGATAAAACTAGGGAATAGCATTTTTTTCTTTGATCCCTTAAGAATGGTAAAGTGGGAAATAATTGAAACGGTTGCGGGAGACCGTATAAAACATTATTACCAGACAGGAACCGAATTTATTATATTCCTTTTTACTTCTGACTATTTTCTTGGCAGGGATGAATTCGCAGCATTTCCCACTAATAATAATGAGCAGTCCTGGTCAGAACTTGAAAGACGCTCGATAACGGAAGCTGATAATTTATTCGGAGACACCACCTGGCGTTCAAAAATTCTTCACCCAGATGATATTTCACAACGACAGACCAATTTTGTAAACTTGTATCAGGCAAAGCTGCAAAAATGGTTCAGATATGTTCTCCCTCTCCCATTCAAACCGAAAAAAAGTCAGCTCTATCATCTGATCATTTGTTCAAATTATGAGGCAGGGATCAGAGAGACAAAAAATCATTACTCCCATAGAATGGGGAATAAAAAAGTTAATCAGGATAATACTCTTGCGTACAATTATTTCAAAATCCTTCATCATGATCTCTGTAAAGATTTTACTGGTACAATAAAACCCTTGGAGTGGAAAATATTATGGGCCATAATTAAACATGAAATCGGTATCCGAGATTTGATGTGTTCAGATATTAGACGGTTTGAGGTGATTAGTAGCCGGCGGGACAATGCAATGAAATGGCTTGAACAGAACTCCTATCTTCTCCCTGTTGATCATCCCGATGCATGGGGTTCACCGTATCAAAAATATACGTTAAACTGGCAATATTGTAAGGATAAACTTGGTGTTGATTTGCCTTCTCCATTGATTCCAATCTCGCCGGATGCTTTCACATCCAGAGATTCGACATTTGTGCCTGCAAAATCCGGCCAATTCACATTTGATCGGTTTTAGTAAACGGAGTATTCGGATGAAAGAGAGAAAATCAAATTGTTCCCTTGAAAAAATCCCCACCGGGACAAAGGAATGGGCTGATCATAATGTCAATTGCATTAAGGGCTGCTACAATAACTGCCGGTATTGTTATGCCATGCTGATGGCGAAACGCTTCGGACGGGCCACAAACAATACTTGGAAAAAAATGATTATCCGTGAAGATGTAGTGAATTCAAAATTCAGAAAATTTTCCGGGAGAGTGATGTTTCCCAGTTCCCACGATATCTTTGATATGCCAGACTATGAGGATGCATGTTTCACTGTCCTTGAAAATTTGTTAACAAGCGGTAATGAAGTGTTAGTGACCACCAAGCCGAGATTGGCTATTATCAAAAAAATCGATAGGGAATTTTCAGACTATAAAGAACAGATTCAATTCAGATTCACGATTACCTCATCCAATGATCAGTTACTTAAATACTGGGAACCCAATGCACCTCTGTTTCGAGAACGATTGAAGTCTTTACAATATGCTTTCAAGAAAAGGTATAAAACCAGCGTCTCTATCGAACCTTTTTTGGATTATGATCCTCAGCCGCTCATCGATAGTATCTCGCCATCTGTCACTGAGTCCATCTGGCTAGGAATTATGAATTATATTCCGAGAAATAATCTCAAGAAATCTGAGGTTTTATACTATGATTCGATTAGGAAAAATTATAGTGAAGAGCATCTGAAAGAAATTTATGAATTTTTTAATAAGCATCCAAAAATTCGCTGGAAGGATAGTATCAAGATAAAATTACAATTGATTCCATAAGTTTCCATCCGAATTTTATTGTTTAAATTTGTTAAAACTCATTCGGTTGATACATTTCATCCGGGTAGGGAAGTCGATCATTAATATTTTGTAGAAATTCCAGATATTTTCGTACATCATCATAAAATTCATTAAAAGTTCCGATGTCTCTATTTTTGTATGCATGAACTGCATTTCTTCGCTGTTGAATTTTCAAAATCCAATCATCCCATTCTTCAACTCCATTTACCCAGACCGATTTCTTAAAAAAAATACGCATTTGTTCAAGTTTTAGGGTATCGGGTTCTATTAAATCCCCATCCTTTTTAATTGCCACGATATCTTTCCGATAATCCATATAATAAACGGACAAGAATAATTTCATGGATCCTTCAACGAGGCTTCCCAAATTGGTCCAGGCGAGAATTAAATGACCGTCATTATTTGTTTGATCGGTTTCTGCCAGCCATATTTTTAATGATCTCGATAAGGAAACCTGCCAATCAAGCCGAGATTTGCTTAATAATTGTGCAGCTTCAATCGGTGCCCATCCATCTGCTTTAGTCCAGAATTGTCTCAAGCCCTCGTTGAGGGTGACTATTCGATTTATTACTTCTTCGATATGCATTTTTTCTGATTCGGAAATAAGATCACCTTCCGTCGATAATGTCAAAATCAAATACTAACAATTCCACAGGATGAAAATTAATCATCTCATGAGAATAAAAAAGTAATATGGGCCTTTGGATTACATTACGAAAAAATAACGAACATAGTTTTTTTCAAGAGAACTTGTTACGTATAATTTCGAATCAAGATGAACTTGATGGGAATCGACTAATTTTGGCATCAGGTTATTTTTCAGAAGATCCAAGACCAAAATATTCAATATTGGATGATCATCTTTTACCCGCGATTCGGGATAACGGGAACATTACAAAAATTGATGTTATCGGAACTAAAGGGTCACTTCAGACATTCAATCGTTTTTGTTCCAAGTTAGAAACCGAATCCGGCAAACCTGTTACGAAAAGAAAACCATCAAGCTCCAACTGGCATGCAAAAATTGCAATGAAACTTAAATCAACCACGGCTGGAGAATTACCGGTTTGTGCAATTATTGGTAGCAGTAACTTAACGAGACCCGCTTATGGTATCAATCCACCTCCAGAGGGAGTGAATACCGGTGTAAACTTCAATTACGAATGTGATGTTTTAATTTTTTTAAATGACGGCTTTTTTAATATACTACATGAGAAGGGTCCAGCTGCTGTATTTCCTGGTATTGACAATCAGGAATTTGGTTCGATTTTTTATAAAAAACTGCCAAGGGGAACAACCGAGTTGGAGCAATTAAAAGGGCTTTGGAAAGAAATTGAAGAAAGCACTCACATTGTGAAATAATTATTTTTTGATTTTTTTTAAACAATTCCTAGTAAAAAAAATGCTATCTTCCGTATCATATTTTCCCTGCAAACGCCTTCCCCAGTACCGCCTGCGTCAACCGCTCGCACCGCCGGCCCGCAGCAGCAACCTCCCGATCAATAGCATCCGCATGCCGAATAGGAGCGGAATAGTGTGGACGAACAGATGCTGCTCGACAAGGGCGGTTAATAAGGCAGAAAAAATTATTTGGTTTGCTCATTATTCGCAATTTTAAGATTCATTTGATTTAGGAATTTATTCAATTCTTGATTGATGTTCTCATCGCTGAATGAATTGTCAATCATTTCTATGAAAATTTCTTTTCTTTGTGGATGGAAAAAAATCCCAATGAGAATAGATCTTCTTAAAAATTCGAGTATTAAGAAGAGAAGATTTTTGAGGTCTCCATTATACTTCTTTTTAATTTGCTGTTTTTCACTTTCCGAAAGATGCTCTCCATGTAGACATTTTGTCCTACAAAAATAGGCATCGTCAATAGCTTCTTGCACATTGGCTGGAATAAAATTGAAATTCACCAGTAGCCTTGCAACTCTTGATTTCAAGAGTTTTGTTTTTCTTTTTTCATTGATGTTTTTAAGAAAAATGCTTTCCAAACCGATAACAACACCCGAGATTTTTTCTTCAATACCACCATCTTTCAAAAGTGAATTACTATAGTGCGTATTAGCAATTGAAATGAAATTGGTAGATTCATTGTTATAAAAATCTTCCTGGACTATCGGGGGCAATATATTTAAAAATTTTCTCAACGGTTCAATGTTATCATTTTGAATTATGGTGTTGAATAAGGCTCTATTCTGGTTTGGATAAATTACCCTACCTGAACCAATACCTTTGCTGAGATCTACCACAGGATGCGCCTCATCAATTGAAATTAATCCAACACTACCGACCCTAAATAATCTTAATAATATCACTGTTTTTTCAACTATTTTTGTCAATTCGGTAGAATTTTTTAGATCTCTAATTGAAAATTCCAAAAATGCTGTTGGAGGGAATCCATGACTCCACGAGTTCGTGTCATTTGTATGGATATCTTCTTCAAAATCTTCTTTTTTTGATTTTCGGATTCTAATTCCTTGTGATATTTCAAATTCATTGGGACGTAGAATAATTCCAATTAAAGCAGCATTCGCATACCAATTGTTTCCATGAAATAACAGATCATCAAGTAATATTTCCACATTTTTTTCAAGTTCGAATTCGGAGATGCTCCCCTTTTCGAAGTAAATGGATATATTTCTATGAACAAATTTTTTAAGAATTAATTCTTCTCGTCCTGGATTAATTGTCACATTTTTTAAAAAAGTTAATGTTTGATTATATGATGCAGTATCTTGTAATTTTTTTAACAATCCCCCGGGAGTATAATAAATACGTTTTTCTGCGTGAGTCCCTCCTTTAGAGAAATGAGGCCCATCATCACCGTATCGAAAGTCACTTACCTTTAGACGAAGGACTGTTTGAATTTCAGGTTCAATTCTATCCCTGATTTTTTCTTTTTGTATGATGCTGATCGTTGTTTCAAGTAATTGTAATAATAACTCCCTTATTCTAGCATTATCACCATCACTTAATTTCATTAGATGACTCCATTTTTCTCACGAGTTCCCCTCTGAACGCCTTCCCCAACACCGCCTGCGTCAACTGCTCACATCGCAGGCCCGCCGCCACAACCTCTTGATCGAACGCATCCGCACGCTCAAACAGCAAACCGACACGCCGGATGATCTCATGCTGCTCGGCAAGAGGAGGGAGAGGAAGCGGAAGACGTTTCAAATCGCGGATATTGAATCCAGTATATGCAACACCCTTTGTCACTTCCGACAACCAATTCTGACTCCAGATGGACGCAATTGCATAACAGAAATATTTTGCATCTAAATCGGAGCGTATCGGTAAAACGGCAACTTCTCGTGATATGTTATATCCTGCCATCGATTGGGGGACAACTGCAATCCCACCTAATGTTCCACGGACGGTGATAACAATTTCACCACCTTTTAGAAAAGTTCGTGAATATTGCGATGCGATAGAAGGATCAATTGTTTTTACATCGTTGTTGTCAATATAGAGCCATCGAACATCTGACGATCGAAGTGTTGGAATTCCTCCTTTTATTGATGCGCCGAGTTTAATCACGCCATATGTAATGTCGCGTTTTGGATCGCAAAGTGGGAAACACCGAGACCATTCCCAAGTATCGGGAATTTCTGGTAAGGGGAGCGGGGGGTCATCATCGTACGGAACAATTGAGTGGGAGTCTCTTCCGGCAATTCGTTCTATCAATTGAATACCTGATTCGACATTCGGATTATCATCCCTCCATTCCTCCGTCAACCTCCCGGAACACGCAGCCGCCAGAACCCCCTGCCGGAACTTTTTCATGATCAACGGCACGCGGCTCAACCGATCGCGGGTGGCGTTGATGTGCGATAACAGGGCTTCGATACGGGCGACGATACGCCGCTGTTCGGCAAGTGGGGGAAGGGGAATGACACTCTGTTTGATGAAATCCGCAGGGACTCTCTTCTGTCCGACTGAGCCGGTAAAATGGGATTCTGCTTCGTTCCTGAATGATTCCTGTCGGATGTAATAGTAGAGAAATTCCGGCAGGATTTCCCCTCGTGATCTCATCACATGGAATTCTGTTGAACCGAAACCGATCCCGTTCTTCATCCCGTGAATGATTGCGGCTTTTCCGTTTTCCATGCAGGGAGTGATCTTTGCCATAATCACATCACCATCACGAAAAAAAGTAAAACCGTTTCGCACTTCCAGATAAGGTTTGATCTGTGGATTCGTGATCGCTCCAATATCCGCATCTACCGCAGGCATCGGGACAAAAGTCACTGGTGCATCAGCAGGCAGAAAATCTTTGGATGGTTTTGGAGGATTTACTTCGCAGGCATCAAGAATAGTGGCATATCTCCACCCCTCCGGCAACTCCCCTGCATCCGGCATCTCTACTTCGGGCAGCGGCTCAGCCTTCTTCCCCTTCATTTCTTCCCTTCAACCGCCACAGCATCCCCGTTCCCATTTTCCAGTAACACCAGAACCTGCTGAAGCTCGTCCATCGCCAGCCGCAGTTCCTCAATCGCCTCAACCGCAAGCTCCTCCGGCTCCTGTAAAGAATCCGCATCATCGAGTGAATCATCCTTGAGCCACTTGAGTGAATCGATCTTGTAGTTCCGTTCCTTCACTTCGCTGATGTGGAACGAGTGCCAGCGATCTTCCTTGGAATCCGCGGAATTCCGCTTCGAGCCGCCGTTTGGATCAGCACCATACACCCGCTCGAACTCCGCGAAATACTCCGGCGTCAGGGGCCGGTCCTTCTTGGTGATGCCCGGCACGTTCGTCCGGTCATCGTACACCCAGAGGGTCTCGGTAGGAAAGCCCTTGGTGAAGAACAACACGTTCGTCTTCGTGCCCGGGGAATAGGGGGTGAAGGTGCCGTTTGGGAGCCGGAGGATTGTATGCAGGTTACAGTCCTCTGTCAGGACCTTGAACACCTCGCCGGCCTGGTCGGCAAAGAGGACGTTGTCCGGCACTACGACCGCTGCCCGTCCACCGGGTTTGAGGATGGTGATGACGTGCTGCACGAAGTTGAGCTGCTTGTTTGAAGTGGAGATCGTAAAGTCCTCGCGGTCTGGTGCCTGGTTCGCACCTTTCGTGCCGAACGGTGGATTGGTCAGTACAATATCGAAGCGCCGGCTGTCCGGGTTTTCGTAGATCGAGTCCCCGAATTTGATAGAGGGTTCGACATTGTGCAGGAACAGGTTCATAAGGGCAAGCCTTCGCGGGCGGGCAACCAGTTCCTGCCCGAAGTACGTGCCCTTCTTCACGCGGAGTGCTACATCACGATCAAGTGCACCGCCCTTCGTCTGTTCCAGCAGCCACTCGTACGAGCAGACAAGGAACCCGCCGGTACCGCACGCAGGATCGCAGATTGTGAAGTCAGGTTTCTTCCGGGGATCGGGCTTCATGCACCGGACAATTGACTGTATTAGGATACGTGGTGTGAAGTACTGCCCGGCCCCCTTCTTTCCTTCGCTTGCCGCTTTCTCTAAAAGTCCCTCGAATGCCTCCCCTTTCACATCAATGTTGAGCTCCGTCCACTCTGTCTCATCGATCAGGCCGATGAGGCGCTTCAGGTTCACCGGGTTCGTGAACCGTGAGAGGGCACCGGCAAAAATATCGCCGAGCAGCCCCTTCTGGGTCCCGAGTTTCCGCAGCACATCTACATAACGGTCCGTCAGGTCCGTCCCGGACTTTAAAATGAGCGTCTTCCAGTCGCAGCCTTCGGGAAGTTTAACATCCCGCTCATCCGCCATCTTGATGAACAGGAGATAGGTGATCTGTTCGATGTAATCCCCATAATCGATCCCGTCATGCCGGAGCGTGTGGCAGAATCCCCATAACTTCTGAACAATATCACTCATGCTGCAATTGCCTCATTCCACTGTTGTATACATGCTGGCAACTTCCCGTTGAAAACCCGGTTTGCCTTCCCCCATCCGCCCTCGTTGGCAAAGAGGGGAATGATATCGAAGTCGTCCTTACTGATTGAGAGGTTCGCAATTAAATGTTCACGGATTTTATCCAGCCACTGCTGCTGATCAGCCGTCAGCGAGGCAGAGATGGTCATCCGGTCAAAGACACGGTGGATTCGCTCATCCGCTGTCAGGAGTTGCTCCTCTTCGCGGGCAGCGTGCTTCACCATAGAGATGATATCCACGAGCGCCTTGTTGTACCGTTCCTTGTGCGCCTTCTGGAGGTTCTCAACGGTGAAATGGTACCGTGTGGCTGCCAGCTTCTTCTTCAGCTCGGACAGGGCATCCGTTCCCCAGTCTTTCGGCCGGTCCAGCAGGATGCGGATAGCCTCGATATGCTCCGGGTTCTCCTTCACAAACTGCGAGAATGCAGTAAGATAATCCTCAGGCTTGTACTGGTTTCCTGCCGAATCCCGGAAGATATATCGTGAACTGACGGTATCCACATTCTCAATCGCAACCAGCATTGAGCGCTCGGGCCGGGGATAGTGGAGAAGCAGTTCCTGGAACTCCGGGTTCCGGAGGAGTGTCATTGTTCCCGTGAAATCCTGACGGAGAGCAGCCTGCAGCCCGGCAGCGTAATGCTTCAGGTCGCCGGAAGGAATGTACGCAGCAAACATATCGCGGGCAGTACCACTCATCTCTTTGTCAATCCGCTGGAGCCGGAGTACCAGCACTCTGGCATTGTACTCCCGGTCCCGATTGTCCCAGATATCCTTGATTACCTGAACAATCGACCGGGTTTCCTTCTCAGGAGGTTCAGCAGTGATACCCGTTGCCTGCCGGAAATATTCCAGCAGGGTCCCGCCAAAACAGTCGAAGACCACAAAGTGGGACTTGTCATGGTATCGCTCGCCCTTCCGGGTGCCCCGTCCCAGCATCTGCTCAAAGAGGATACGGGACTTCACCGGTCGCAAAAAGACAATGAATTCAAGGTCCGGAATATCAACGCCGGTAGAGAGCATGTCCACAGTCACCACGACAGCGGGCATCGGCCGGTTCCGGAACTCGCGGATATGCTGGAGTGGCCGGTCTACCTTGCCGGTGATCTTCTGGACAAATGAATCTCCTTTCCCGAAGACATCCCTGGCCAGATCCACCAGCTGGTCCGCATGGGAAGTATGGGGCAGGTCATTCACCGCGAAGATCAGGGTCTTGGGGAACCGTCCGAACTGCTGCTCGTGCTCCTCTGCGTACTTGCGGATCTCAGTAAGGATCTTCCGGTTGGAATCCGGCGAAGTAATTTTCCGCTCAACATCATCAGTATCAAACTGCCGTTCATCCTCCAGATTATCAAATGACTGTGCACCTGTTCTGGAATCAATCACCCCGACCTGCTCTCCGGGCTGCAGGAAGATCCCGTTCATCCGCACGTTCGAGTTCAGAGCAACCGCGTCGTAATCGACCAGAAATCCTTCCCGCACTGCCCGGGTATAGTCGTACCGGTACACGATCTCCCGGAAATAGGCCATGGTGTGAGCAGCCGGCGTAGCAGTAAGCCCGATCTTGATTGCATCGAAATGATCGAGCGTCTTACGCCACACTGACTGTTCCGCGGCGGTATATCCCCGGTGGCATTCATCTGCGATGATCAGATCAAAGGCATGTACCGGGATATCCAGCTGCTCGGCATCCTCATCGATCGGCTCATCCTCACTACCAAACACTGCATTGCGCCCGAAGAGATTGATCGTCATCCGCTGGATAGTACAGATGTAAACAAATGCATGGCCGGGCTTGGGCTCCAGCAGGTAGGAAGATGGCAGAACTTTGGGATCAAACTTCTCCTCCTCTTCAAAATCCTCCCGGAAGAACCGCTGGCTGTAGACTTCATATGCCCGGTCAAACTTCAGTCCTGGCTGTGCTTCAAAAGACGCGAATGCCTTGACTGCCTGCGCAGCAAGAGCCCGGCGATCCACCAGAAAGAGGATCCGTTTTGCCACACCGGATTCCATGAGCCGGAAGACCTCGTTGACCATCGTGTAGGTCTTGCCGGTCCCGGTTGCCATAGCAACCAGCATATGGCGTTTCCGGTCGCGGATTGCTTGTTCAATTCCAGCGTTTGCCTCGGCCTGATAGGGGCGTATCATTGAGTGTGCATTTTCCCGGTCGGCAAGACGCTGGCAGGATATCTCGAATTTCTCCCGAAGCCGTTCCGTGAGTGCGTCCGGCGTATGAAATTTCGCAACCGTCCGGGATCTGTTCAGGGAGTTGCGGAGATCGTGATACCAGATGATCTCGCCATTCGTTGAATAGATGAAGGGAACCCGGAATCCGGAATAATTGAAGGGGCTCCCGGAAATCCCGGCAGCATATCGTTCAGCTTGGCTCAGGACATTCTGCGGACCAAGCGTGACCTTTTTTGCTTCCACCACTGCAACGATCTTCCCGTTGACACAGAGAGCATAATCCGCCGGGCCGTTATCAGTAGGAAATTCTTCGAGAGCGCACCGGTTGACCTGCGAGAGATCCATCCCGACCTGATAGGGTTTAACAGACCAGCCTGAAGATTTCAGTAAAGGATCAATCCGCTTCTTTCGTGTGATCTGCTCGCTCTCGTATGTCATAGATGTTAAGCCTGATTATCGATAGGATATGATTTCTATAAATGCTGTAACGTTATTTGTTGTGGTTTAATACTCTCAAAAATGGGAAGATTACGCGGCTGGGATACTCCCGGATCCGACCGCAATCATTTCTTCAGGTGCTCCCTATAGTAGCAAATTTTTGTCACTAACTCTTAGTAAGGAACATATTAGGTACCTTCCAGAAACCAATAAAATTGCCCGGTTGGCCTGAATATATCTGTATTGCCTTCCTTTTCCTTAATTTTTCGTTTTATAATAAAAGCATACATCCTATAGCAATTCATTCTGGTATGTCAAAGGGGCCCCGGCGACTACAAAGAAGAGGAGAACATGAACAAAAAGAGAACGAACAGAGGAATGAAACATGAAAGTACAATTTGAAAACAATGATGAGAACCAGGTGCCGGGCCCGGCAGGATCCAATGAACAGGGAACCGGACAGAATTCCACGGGCACGGACAGGATCAGGACAACGACACGCACAAGGACCGCCCCGCGCTTGGTCGAGCGGGCGACAGCCCTGAGAGGACTAAGTATTGCACGCCCTCCGGAACCAAAGAGCATACACCGTCGCCAGACCCAGACGGACATCTATCAGAAGGATGCCGAGATCCCGTACATGAAGTTCGAGGCAGCTGCCCGCGACCTTGTCTGCTCCCTGATGGAGCGGCAGGACCGGATGAACGAGGAGATCTTCAACAAGATAAATGATCTCGGTTACCGGGTCGAGGACCTCGAAGAGGACCAGACCGGTGAAGGGGACGGGAAATGACCCGGGGCAGGTCTCCGAATACTGCACTGGCTGAAGCAGAGGTAATCGCCGGCCGGCGCGGGGAAGTCCGGCTTGTTCCCGGCAAGCGGGGAGATGGGTTCGATCTTATTATCTTTGAGGAGTACAGGACAATCTTTGTCAGGATAAAGCGGTCGCTGACTACGTTTACCTGGCCGCTTGAGGTCCTTCACCAGTACCAGCGCGAGATTGCGCATATACACCGGGTCCCGCTGACCGTGGTCACGGCACGGGAGTTCTGGGTCCGGCATCCCAACGGGACATGGCAGTTCTTTTTGATCCGCCACGACTCCATTATCGAGATCCGGGCTGACGGCACCTATACCCCCCAGGCCGTAATTCCTGCGATCATCCCGGGACCTTCCGGTCAAGCATCTCCCCCGGATGGGGAAACGGGTTCTACGGCAGAGAACGACGGCTAACCCCCCTTTTTTGTTATCCTTGGGGACTGTATATCAGACTATGAAATCCGGGCTCTATACAAGCCCCGATTACCCTCCCGGGAGGATCTTTTGGACCATTACGTGCAGAAATGGGTATATTCCGGCACATTTTTTCCAGATACGCCATATCCGTGAGATTTATGGCAAACGGGGCAAGATCCTTCGAGCTGTAAAACGCTAATGTACGCTAATGAGAGGCAAAACGAGGGGTGGCTGGATAGATAGCACGGTCGCGGGGAAGGGAACGGCTGTAATGGGTGTTACTTTGGGTGTTCCGGATCCGGTCTTTTTTAGATGATACCACCAGGAGAACTGATTGCCTGCCGTTATGACAGGAATCATTTCCTGAACTAATTTGGTGACTTTTCTCCGCACTTTCCCCCTCCCGATCCCTATATTATCCCGCTCTTCTCAGTGTACATGAATGAAGACTCCGGACGATATCGCGATCCACGATGCGCTCGCTGATGCCACCTTCCGGGCATACCGGGAAGCCGTCATCCGCCTCCCGCCGGATGTGCTGAAGGTCATCAGGAAAGCAACCGAAGCAGAGACCAGCCCCGTGGCCCGCGGAGAGTTTGAAAATATCCTGAAAAATATCGAGGTGGCTGACAAGCTCGGGGTGCCCCTCTGCCAGGACACGGGCATCCCGGTCGTCTACCTCACCATCCCTCCCGATGTCCCGCTCACGCAGTCCCTGTACGATGCCGTTGCCGAGGGTGTCCGGCGGGCAACAAAGGAAGTCCCGCTCCGCCCCAATGTCGTGGATCCCCTGAGCCGGCACAACACGAAGGACAATACCGCTGACGGGATCCCGGCCATTCATGTGAGACCCGGGGATACGTTCACCGTCACCGTCCTCCCCAAGGGTGCGGGTGCTGAGAACAGCTCCCGTACCGCAATGCTCCTCCCCTCGCACGTGTACGGCATCGAAGGGTTCGTGGTCGAGACGATGCTCCACGCGGAGGGAAAGCCCTGCCCCCCGGTTTTCCTCGGCGTCGGTATCGGGGGCACGTTCGACCTTGCCGCTGCGCTTGCCAAGGAAGCGCTCCTCCTGCCGGTCGATAGCATGACGGAGTTCGAAGAGCAGATCTGCACTTCGGTCAACAAGCTCGGGATCGGGCCGATGGGGCTCGGCGGGGATTTCACGGCGTTAGCTGTCAAGGTAAAGACAGCCGGCTGCCACACGGCATCGCTCCCGGTCGCCGTCAATGTCCAGTGCTGGGCGAACCGTCATGCAACGGTGGAGGTGAAACGATGAGCACACAGTCAGTCCAGCTCCACACCCCGCTCGGCGAAGAGGTCCTCGCCCTCCATGCCGGGGATCATGTCGAACTCTCCGGTATTGTCTATACCGCACGGGACGAAGCGCACCTGAGGATGCAGGAGCGGGGGATCCCGTTCGATCCCAACGGTGCGGTCATCTACCACTGCGGCCCGGTTATCAAGGACAGTAAGGTCATCGCCGCCGGCCCCACCACGTCCGCCCGGATGAACGAGCGCTCCGGGTTCCTCATCGATAAGGGTGTGCGGGGGTTCATCGGGAAAGGAGGCATGGGTGAGACAGTGAGGGAGCAGCTCCGGAACAAAGGGGTCTACTTCGCCTTTACCGGGGGATGCGCTGCCCTTGCCTCGTCGCACATGGTCCTGAAAGGCGTCTTTTACGAAGACCTCGGGATGGCCGAAGCGATCTGGGTGTTCGAGCTCGACCGCCTCCCGCTGGTGGTCGGGATCGATGCTCACGGGAATGATATCTTCGAGGCCGCCCGGATCAACGCTGAAAAAGCGTTCAGCTCGTACTCCGCCACGCCCTTCACGGGCAGGCAGTGATCCAAAGAAGAGGTTTTTTGTAAAGCCCCCGAATATATACTACGACAGGACTCATTTCATGAAACTTGCCATTGACGAGACCCGCTGCAAGGGCTGCAACCTCTGTACGAAGGTCTGTCCGTATAAGATATTCAAGGAGGGGAAAAAAGCCAACCGCAAGGGAATCATCATCCCCGAGC
>Ga0315275_10002435_pt1 | contig 16813 bp, 17 predicted proteins | sample YL17G03_0_MG_FD_205557 | JGI IMG/M metagenome (GOLD analysis project Ga0315275, IMG submission 205557) | Sediment microbial communities from Yellowstone Lake, YNP, Wyoming, USA - YL17G03_0 | ecosystem: Environmental > Aquatic > Freshwater > Lake > Sediment | place: USA: Wyoming | collected... | reverse complement strand
ATCGGCGTACCGGCCGTGGTTCGTCAAAACCAACGTGCTCAGGTATTGGGCGATCTATCTGGAACGATTCTCAATACCGATCGTAAAAGGCAAAACGACCTCCGGACGAGTGACCGACGCGCAACGCGACGATTACAAGAAACTTATGACCGCGATCCAAGCGGGAATGTCGATCCTCCTTCCAAACGATATGACGATGGACCTCCTCGAATCCTCTCGAACCGACCGGGGAGTGTTCAATCAGGCGATCGACGCGTTCAACGTCGCTATCGCACGGTCGATCCTGATCCCGCAGTTAATGGGACTCGTTCCTCAAGCCGGTGTCGGCTCCTACGGGAAATCGGAAACGGACCTTAAAGTGTTCGATTGGGTGCTCGGAGCGATCGGAAAAGAAATACAAGACGTTATTAACGAACAACTCGTCTGCCAGTTGATCGATATAAACTACGGGACCCAAGAATCCTATCCGAAATTCGAGATCAAACCGCTGAAACAAGAGGATAAAACCCGGATCGCCGCGGCGTGGGGCGAGGCAGTCGCGCGCGGAGCGGCAACGTCGACGATCGAAACGCAGAAATGGATACGCGAAATGCTCGACGCGCCGGAAATAACCCCGGACGAGGAAAAACAGATCGACAAGGAAACCGAACTTCTCTTAAATCCCCCGCAACCGGCAGGAGCAAGCGGACTCGCCGGTAAAAATCCGTCCGGCGGCAAAAACAAGATGGCGAACTCGCCGGGGAAAGCCAACCAGTACGCGCATCTATCCGGGCCGGAAGGAAGAATCGATTGGGATCTGTACGAGAAAGCGTTCGACGAAATAGAATGGGCAAGCAAAGACGAACTGTCAAAGACGTTCGCGGAAAATATCTACGCGCTCATAAAAGACGCAAAAAAAAAGCCCTGACCCCTGACCGAATCGTGCTCCCGAAAGCCGGGAGCATAAAGACCGCGGTTCAAAATATGCTCGATGGAGCGATCGACCTTGGAATCCGACACGCGGAAAACGAAATCGGTCTGCAACCGAAGACGTTCGCGCGTTCGGTCCGCCCGTTGATCGGGTCGATCAATACCGTGTTGGAAGAATACGCGCGGACACGGGCGTTCTGGATCACCGGAATCATTAAGCAGGATATCCTCGACCAAACGAAAGCGATGTTGTTTGCTTGGACGAAAACCCACCTCGAACCGTATCCGGACGATCAACTCGTCTCGGATATAACACTACTCTTGAAAGACTATCTCCCGATCGGCGTGAACGCGGCCGCGCGCGCGGAAACGATCGCTCGGACAAATATAAATGATATGTACAACTATACGAGAGTGCAGGTGCTTTCCGCTCCGGAACTCTCCGGGTTTGTCATGGCGTTCATGTACTCGGCGATCCTCGACGGACGGACGACCGAGATATGCAGAACCTTGAACGGACGGATCATGACAAAGGACGAGGTTCCGCGATGGCTACCGCCAAATCACTACAACTGCAGGTCGGTGATCGTGCCGGTAACGTCGATGGATCGGGGATGGGAAGCGGCGTACATGGCGCAACCGCCGATCCCCGCCGACGTATCTCCGCAGGAGGGGTTTTGATGGACGCACTTGACGAAGGATGCTATCTTTCGTCGACCGTAGAACCGGTTTTGCTAAGTTACGGCGGACTCGAAATAATGATCGATCCGCTTTGCTGTTTTGTTATTGAACAGGTATACAAAAGCGTAGATTCATATAAAGGCGAACTGAAAGTCGCAGTAGATATAGGAGCGCACGTCGGAGTGTTTACGATGTTCGCGGCGCAAAGAGGCGCACACGTTCATGCGTTCGAGCCTTGCGCTGAGAATTCCGTAATGTTTATGAGGAATATGGAGCATAACAAGGATTCCCTTCTTGGGAAAATATTCTTTTACCAGTTAGCCGTTACGGAAAAAACGGGGGATATCCTCGAACTTAAGGGAGGGAAAAACACCGGACAAAGATCTCTCCTGTATAACGACGACTACATCGTAGTCAATAAATGCCGGACCGTATCGTTAAAGCAAGTGATATCGGATGTGATGACGCATTACGGAAGGATAGATTACCTGAAGATGGACGTCGAGGGGTACGAATGGAAACTGATCGATACCGCTGACGAGGAACTGAAACGGATGATCGGACGGATCTCGCGTGTCGATATATCCGAGCATCCCTTAAACGACGAACACCATTTTACTCGCGGGCCGGATTTGGACTACGGGTCGAAAATGAACGACTTCCTCCTTGGCTGCGGATTAAAACAGTCCTCGATCGGACATGGGTGATAAATATATGTTGACGTATGATCCGCATTCGACGTACTCTCGCCTTTAAGGAAGGAGAAAGCCTATGACAACGGAAAAGGGAAAACAGTACGCGCAGAAACTTGTCGGTGTCGATATATTCCAAACCGGAAAATGGAACGGAGACCCGTACTCGACCGACGACCTCGATCAGATGGTGCTCGCGTTCGGATCTCTCCCGTATAAAGTGCCACTAAAATTCGGACACACGGAGGCCCAACGATGGTTCGGTCAGGAAGACGGTGCGCCTGCATTAGGATGGGTGGATTCGCTTCGAAGAGTCGGGCAAAAACTCGTCGCGGATATCGTCGGTGTACCAGACGCAATCGTCTCCTTGATCTCCCAAGGGAACTACAGGAACAAATCCGCGGAAATATACTGGAATTACGTCGATCCTGCGGGTAAACGCTGGCCGCGCGCGCTTAAGGCGGTATCCCTCTTGGGCGCAGATATACCCGCCGTAACGACTCTTGAGGATCTCGCAAGAGTCCTCATGTCCGACGAACAACGCGCCGTCGCTTATAGCGAGGGCGGGGAGGGCTGTCTGACAAAAGAGTACACACTCCCACAAGGAGGAAAAGAGATGTCCCAAGAAGAAATCAAGCGGTACACGGACGAGATCGAAGGCTTGAAAACCAAGGTAAAGGAGTTGACCGATAGTTTCGCGAAAACCAAGACCGATCTGGAGAAATCCCTGTCGGAAATGGAAGCGCGAGCGGTCAAGTCGGAATCGGAACTCGCGGGCAAAGACGAGAAACACGCCGTCGCGCAGTTCTCCGAGAAGGTCGAGTCGCTCGTAAAAGAAGGGAAAGTGCTCCCGGCGGAAAAAGACGACCTGATCCTTCAGTTCGTCGCGCTCGGATCGGGCACGAAGAAGTACGCGGACAAGGAATTCAACCCGCGGGAGTTGATCGTCAAGTCGCTCGAAGCACGCAAGAAACTCGTCAACTTCAGGGAAAACGGGTCAGGAGGGGAGACTTCCTCGGACGACGATCCGGTGTCCGTCAAGGTCGACAAGATGGCTCAGAAGATCGTCTTCGAAAAAAAGGTCACGTACACCGAGGCCCTCGCGTCGATCAAGACCGAGCATCCGGATGTGTGGGCCGAATATCTGAAAGGATAGGGAGGGAACCATGGGCGTTGACAATGCGGGTCTTGACTACACACTCGTTGCCGGGGCGGATCTGACAGCCTGCCAGTACACCGCCGTCACGTATGCGGGCGCGCTTTCCGTTGTTGGAGCGACGTTCGCAGGGATCATCCAGAACAAGGCGCAGACCGGGGAACATTTAACGGTCCGGATGCTCGGAATGTCCAAGTTCCGCGCGGGTCCGGCTGTCGCTGTCGGAGACTTGATCAAGCCGACGACCTCCGGCTACCTGATCACCTGCGCTTCGGGGTTCAACGCAGTCGGAGAATGCATCTTCGCCGCCGTTTCCGGAGGTCTCGGAACCGCCATTCTCCGCGGCAAGTATTACACAACGTCCTTGTAAGGGGGGGTAGATACCAACGATGCCAAACGAGAGAACAGTAATCTGGAAGAACTACGACGCCACGGGTCGGGATCTGCATGTCGATGTTCCCCTCTCGCAAGCAATCATCAACTATCGGACCCAAGGACTCGTCGCAACCGACGTCTTCCCGGTCATTCCGGTCGTAAAGCAAAGCAACATGATCCCCTTCATCCCGCTCGGCGAATTCCTGCGGTCGGAAATCGCGTATCGCGCCCCCGGAACGGAAGCGAACCGAGTGAAATTCTCGGTCGGAACACAGGCGTATTTCTGCAAGAACTACGCCTTGAAGTACCCCCTGACCGTGGAAGATCGCGAGAACTCTGACGAGATCTGGCAGGTTCGGCAGAACGGCGCGTACCTGATCACCGATCTCCTGAACATCCAAAAGGAACTGCGCGCGTTCAACATGGTCAACTCATCGACCTACGTGAACACCGTGTTCGTTCCGAACTCGGCGTGGAACCTGAACTCGAACCCGCTAACCCACCTTCAGACCATGCTCCGTCAGGTGCAGAACACGACGGGGTTCTACCCGAACAACATGCTGTTCGGACGCATCGCGTGGCAGACGATTCAGGTCAACTCCGCGCTCCGCGGACTTCTCTATCCCCACGGTGGCGGACTGGTTTCCAAGTCCGACCTCGGGTCCATCCTCGGGGTAGCGAATATCATGGACGCGCAGGGCTACTACTCGACGGCGGCGGAAGGCGCAACGGCGGTCTTAACCTCCTTCTTCGACGACGCGGTGCTTGCGTGGTACAACCCGACCGGAACACAAATCGGGCCGCTTCCCCGGTACTCCGCGACGATGCGGTGGTCCGTGCCGGGAGTCCCGAACATGGCCGTCGAGGTCCATCCGTTCGACGGGAAAACCAAGTCCGAGGAGATCGAGGTCGGCGTGTACGATCAGGAACTCGTCCTCGACAAGAAACTCGGTGTGATCCTTAAGGGCGTTAACTCCGCACAGTAAGGAGGTAACTGATGGGTTGTGGAGGTAAAGGCAAGCCGAAGCCGAAAGGCAAGTAGGTATCGTAGTGGCGTTATGAACCACTACGGGGGAGCCTCGGGGGAGGGTTCTCCTCCCCCTCTCCCAAAACACAAAAAAGGAGGGACAAACATCCCGTGTATCACAAGATACAATGCATAAAAAATCTGGAGATATCGTCGGTTTGCAGCCTTGCATGCCCGTACTGTCCGTGCAAGGATCAAGGCGAACATCGACCGGTCGGATTCATGACGGAAGAGGTGTTCGAGAAGTCGCTTGAATGGCTTTCCGTGTTCGTAAGAAACGGAACGCAAGCGGAACTCAACTTCTTCGGCGTCGGCGAATCGCTGCTTCATCCGAATTTCATGGATATGCTCCAGCGCACCCGTTACGTTATGCCCTCGTACCTACCTCTCATAATGAACACGAACGGAACGCATTTGACGGAACAACTCGTCCGTCAGATGATGGATATCGGCCTCGACAAAATAGACATAACCGACCACGAAGCGATCGTAACGATGCGGGCGATAAAGATATTCAGGAAAGTTGGAATACGGTTTGGGTACTCTCGGGATGCGATCATCAATCCGAACAACTGGGGAGGACTCGTAAAGGGATGGGTGGAAGAAGTGGAACACACGCGAGTCCTTTGTCCTTGGTTAAGCCGAGGACAAGTGATGGTGATGAGCAACGGAGATGTTACCCGTTGTTGCCAAGACGCGTTCGCACGAGGACTCCTCGGAACCGTGTTCGATAATCTGCTTGAGATAGATCACACCCCGTTCTCTCAATGCAGAACGTGTCACGAAGACGTCCCAATGGGTATGAAAATAAAGGAGAAGGAGACCGCCTAAATGGTAGAGACATTCGGTATCAAGAAGATGTTCGCGGCGTGCATCATGCAGGCGTTCAAGGACGCGAAGAGAAATGTCCGCAGAGGATACGCATGTAGAGACAAAGACGAGGCGGTCAAATGGTTCGAAAGTAAGGCGACCGACGCGTTCACGTTCCGGCATATGTGCGAATCCCTCGGGGTGGACGCGCGCGGAATAAGAATGCGCGCGCTCGGGACGGTTCCCAAATGAATATCGTGATCGTATCCCCCGGAATGCAGCATGACGGGAACACGCTCAAAAACAAGTCTCTCGGCGGATCGGAAACGGCCGCCATCCAACTCGCTGAGGCGTTTGCGAGGAAACCGGACGCGTTCGGAAGCAAGAACAGGGTCGTCGTGTTCTCGCCGACGGAATCCGGCCAACCGGTAGTTGTGAACAATGTCTCGTATATTCCGGTCTCGGCCGCGGAATCGTACATCCAAGGGTCGGATATCGATATGCTGATCGTGTCCCGGTGGCAGGAGCCGCTGATGAGACCGGTCAACGCGAAGTCCGTGTTCTTCTGGTGTCATGACTTGGCCCTCAAGCGGTTCGAGGCGAAGACGCGCGGGATCTCGTATCAGATCGACCGGTTTCTCGTCATGTCCGAGTTCCAGAAGAAACAGTACATCGACGTCTATAGCCTTCCGGAACAATACATAAAGAAAATCCGTAACGGGATCGACCTCGCGGCGTTCCCCGCGCCCCGGTCGAAACCACGGCAACTCGGACAGATCGTGTTCGCCGCAAGGCCGGAACGAGGACTCGAAAACCTCGTAGGGCACGGCGGAATCATGGAACGGCTATTGGCGCACAACGCGCCCGTAAAACTCCTTGTTGCGCATTACGACAACACCGTCCCGGAAATGAAGGCATATTACGAGATGCTCTGGAACCGGTGCAATCAGTTGCCGAACGTGCAAGTGGTCGGAAACCTTACGAAAACGCAACTGTACGACCTGTATTCCCGGTCGTTTGCGTACGTCTACCCGACGGATTTCGAGGAGATATCCTGCATCTCGGCGATGGAAGCGCAAGCGTGCGGACTCCCGGTGATCACAACGCCTACCGCCGCGCTCGTCGAGACGCTCCATCCCGACGCGAGAATCATGATCGACGGACCCGCTACCGGGACAGAGTGCCACTACAATTTTGTAACGGCGATCAACGGTCTGTACAACGACGAATTAAGGTGGGCGCGGATGAGCAAGGCCGGATACGATCACGCGCTCGATCTAACGTGGGAACCCGTCGCCGAAGACCTGTTGGCCGAAGCCGACAATATCATGCGGGAAAAGTCCTCGAACCCATCCCGCCTGTTCAAGCACTTCTACGAGATGAGCGACATCGAGACGTGCAAGATGCTTTCCGGTACGGGAGACCTTGAACTCGTGCAAGAATCGGTAAACCGGGTGAACACGGATTACGAGTTCATGAACTCCCCCGATGCATATCGTGAACAGTACGACAAGATCGACGGTCCGATCGAGGGAACGATCCACGGTGGAGCGAAGATCAGCCATTACGACGGTAGCGAAAACGAACCCCGAATGATTGTCTTACGGGACTTCGTGTGTGCGAACGCGTCGAAATTCAAGACCGTGCTCGACTACGGCTGCTGGATCGGACACCAGACGATCCGCGTTGCGAACGAGTTGCCGGACGCGAAAGTAACCGGTGTTGATGTGAACAACCGTAACATCGAAATAGCGGAAGAGTGTAAACAGAAATACTCGAAATACGGGAACGTGGAATTCGCACTCTACGACGAGATGGATAAACTTGGGCCAATTCAGCCGATAGGCGGGTACGACCTCGTGATCTGTAATGAGGTTCTCGAACACGTACTCGACCCGTACGAACTTATGGAACGTCTTGAGAAAGCATGCAAACCGGGCGGGACGATATTCATCACAACCCCGTACGGACCGTGGGAATACATGTCCTACAAGACGTTCCCGTACAGATGCCATATCCGCCACTACGAGATGTCCGATCTTCTCGACATGTTTGGTGAAAAAGAGGGGATGCAGTTGTTCTACAAGGGAACGACCGTCGACAATAAAAACCGACCCGTCGGGCATCATTACACGATCTATCTGAACAACCCGACGATTCCAACAGGGAAGGTTAATCTTGAAAGGAAACTGGCTTGGCAATCTCCCAATCAAACCCTGTCAGTATGCATGATCGCGTACAACGCCGAGGACATGCTTCACCGATGCCTGAAATCCGTTCGGGATATAGCCGACGAGATCGTGGTCGCAATCGACCCGAAGACAACCGATTCGACACGGGAGATCTCCGTACAGTACGGAGCGAGGATCATCGAAGGAATCGACCCGATAAAAAACGGATTCGAGGTTGCGAGGAACAATTCCATCGAAACGGCTTTGGGCGACTGGATCTTGTGGATCGATTCGGACGAGGAACTGCTCTCTCCGAACAACGTCTCCAAGTATCTTCGCCAGAACATGATGAACGGATACGCCGTTCAGCAACACCACTTGTCCGTCGATCCTCCGTTGACACTTAAACCCGACCTTCCTCTTCGCATATACAGAAACCGTTGCGGTATCAAGTTCTTCGGCGTCTGCCACGAACACCCGGAGAGGGCGTTGAACGAGGGGGTCGGTGCGGGGATCGTGCTTTCGGATACGTGGATCGCGCACGACGGGTATCTGACCGAGGCGATCCGACGTGACCGGTTCCTGAGAAACATCGATCTTGTCGTTGCAGATCGGAAGAAATACCCGGAACGGAACCTCGGGAAGTTCCTTTGGCTTCGTGATTTGATCCACCTGTCCCGATACCGCTTCGAACAACGGAACGGACAGGGAACGGACGCGGATATAATCAAATGGGCTACCGAGGCGAAGGAACTGTTCGAGTCCGAATTCATTAAGGATTGCGGGAATCCGATGATGCCGGAAGCCGTCACGTACTACTCAGAGGCGAATCGAATCTTGAACCTTGGGTATCCGATCAAATTCATGGTTCAGTTGAAGGACATGCCTCCGCAGGAGATAACCGCGCAATTCCCGAATTCAAAGATCGCGGCCGAGTTCATCGGCGGAATAACGAAACATATGGTTTCCCAGATGGAAGGGAAATACATATAGCGAAAGAGAGGACAATCTGATGCCATACACTACCGTCGAGCGGATCATCGAGACGTATCCGAGGTTGCAGACAACTCAGGCGACCTCCTCGACGATAAACAACTTCATCCTGAAAGGTGCGGCGTATATTGACAGTTATATATTTTCTGTCGTCCCTCTTGTTCCGGTGGTTCCAACGCCTCCTCTACTTCGAGATCTGAACGAGGATCTGTCGTACGTCATGTTCCTGCGCAGACACGTTCACGACGCCGGGAAGGAATCCGGGATCGAGGCCGTTTGGAGGGAATGCGTAAACCGTCTTGAAAACATACGAAACGGGTTGGTTACGATCGTATCGGATTCGGGAGTGGAAATCTCGAACACCTCCCGATCGGCTTCCCCATGGTACAGTTCGGCGGGATTCAATCCGACGTTCGGGATAGGGGATGTCGTTGACGCGGTGGTAGATCCTAACAGGATTGATTCCGAAGAGGACGTAAAGTAGTGGAACTGCAACTGAAAATGGCGCAGGAAACCCCGCGCTTAAACAAACTGAGAACTGTTCTCGGTAACACGGAGTCGATCAATCAGCAAACCGCGAACTTCCTGTTGCGCGAGATCGACCGAAACATCGTCGAGCAGGGGATCTGGGACCGTTGGAAGTGGGCACCCCCACGCCCGACTACTACCTACGCGAGATCGGCCCGTGGGAAGGACCCACGGCCCCTCTGGGGCCTACGCGGGAGGTTCGGCGCGAGGGTAGGCAAGACACGGTTCACGATCTACTCGACGAGCAAGTACGCCGAGTTGATGCAGGAGGGTCCGAGCAAGCGATGGTGGGTTATCCGCCCGAAATTAAAGCATTATTTGTCGTTCCCTCACCCGCAAGGAAGGACAAGGAAGGGTTTCGGCGGCCTTTGGGCGTTGGCGGAAATGGTACGTCACAAGGGGTGGCCGAAACGCCGGTTGATGCCGCCGCTTGACGAAGTGGGGTCCGCCGCGAGACTGTTCGTCGAAGCCGCAATTAAGGGGATCATTAAATGATTGATTATACTGGCGTTATCGAGTATCTTGCAAATATGTTAGACGAAGGACTCGAAGCAACTGTTTTGATCGAACCGTCCGATTACGGCGCAACGATCGGTCCGGAAGTGTCCGTGTCGTTATCGACGGAGCAAAACAAGGAAGACACGATCGGATCTCCCGACCCGTATTTTACGATCGCTATGTACGACATATTCTGTTCTGAGTTCAGCCCCGATGGGGTTCTGGAAGCGTGCAGGCGACGGGATGTCCTTATGGGGCAAGTCCGCGATCTCCTAAAAACAGATCGAACGCTTGGCGGAAAAGTCGGAAACACGCAGATAGGAGACGTAAAGTTCGATACCGCAAGGTCAAGCGCAGGATTCTTCAGCGCGGCCAACTTGACGCTGCGGGTATTCCTTACGACGTAGTTAAGGAGGTACAACAATGCCGGGATTCGGGTCAAATGCTCAAGTCTCGATCAACAAGCAGAACTCTTTCGGAACCGCCGCAACGTCGTGGTTCAAGGTTCCGTTTGCAAGCGAGGACTTCAACTTCACGTACGGCGAACTGACCGACGATTCGATTCAGGGAAGGTTCGACGAACCGGATCGTGTCACCGGGATCGCGGGAGTGCAGGGGAACATCACCGCGAACTTCGATCCACTCGTCTCGGGACACTTTATCCGCGCGTGTTTCGGACTGAACTATTCATGCACTTCCGGTACGGGTCCGGTCTACACGTGGAAGTTCAACCCTGCCACGGCGAACTTCGACGCGGCGAACTGCACTCTTCCCCCGTATTCGTTTCAGATCGATCAAGGGGAGTCGAACGTCTCCTCGTCGTTCCTTCTGCAGGATTGCTTCGTCAATAACTGGGAACTCTCCCTTGCCGCGGGAGCGTATTTGCGTAACACGTTCTCGATCGTCGGCGTGTCCGCGGCACTGATCGTCAAGTCTGCCGCTCCGAACTACGCGGTCACACCTCGACCGCTCATCTGGTCGGCGGCTTCCATCTCCATCGGAGGTGCGGCCGTTCAGCGGTTCCAAGACTTCAAGTTGTCGTTCAACAACAACATCGGAACGCAGGATCGTATCGCCGGTTCGAAGACGCATACGTATTTCTGGCGGGACGGCTTCCGACAGTTCGGACGGTTCACGGCAACCGCGGACATGGCGCAGGCCGACTGGCTTGCAATGAAAAACGAAACCGAGCAACGCCTGTTAATCAACGTGCTTGGTGCGGGTGCTTCCGAATACGTGACTGTCGATATCCCGCGGTTCGTCTACACGGCGCACCCGCTCGGCGTGTCCGGGCCGGGGATGGTCACGATCTCGCTTGAGGGCCGTGCGATGTACTCGACGACCTCGAATACGATCGCAACGGTAACGCTTTCCAACACGATGGCGGTCTCCGGGTACTATGGTCTCTAACCGACGGGGGAAGCGGCGTGGCAGGGACACGCGGGGTCTCCACCTTCTCCGGAACCCTATCAGACCTCCCGAACGGGCGGGTCAAGGTCTGACGCCGTTCGAGTCGGCACTTCCCCCGAATAAAACTCCAAGGAGGAGAGTATGAACCTTTCAGAGTGGATCGAAAAGAACAGGAAGACGTTTACGCTAAAGTCCGGATTGACCGTAACTATCCGTCGTCTGTCTCCGTTTGCGATGGAAGACGACGGGTCAATACCGGGGATCGATTCGATCTCTCCGAATCGACAGTCAGCGATTACGCGCTCCATACTGAAACAAGGACTCATCTCTCCGAAAATCGGGGAGGGAGAGGGAGAACTGCACGATATCATGGATCTTGGCGTCGATGACGTGAACGAGATTGTGACGGCGATCGTCGGTGAGATAAAGGGGGGTAACGCCGAAGGAATCCCTTTGGCAAGCACGGTCTCAGGAGAACAACAGCCGTCCTGATCGACCGGTTGGCGCGTAGATACAAGTGTCGTCCGTCGGATTTGATGAACGGTACGTACAAGGATTTCATGTTCGACGTACACGTCGCGTTGGACGGTGCCTCAAAAGACGATCAGGAGCAACGATGGTCCAGCGACGACCTTGAGGAGTAACCGATGGCCGACGACACCTTAAGAATAACTTGCGATATGGCGATCGATGCGGCCTTATCAAACATCGATCGTTTCAAGAAAAGTATTGCCTCGATAGCCGATATAAAGATAAACACCCCCGATATATTTACACAACAAGAACTTACGGCACATGAGAACAGGCTTAAAGCATCCGTTGACCGGATGAATCAGATCATATCTAAACTTAAGCCGTTCCCTTCTGCCGGTTCAATACCAGTAGACAGGCCCGAATCGGGATATCAGCCGGGGATGGCGTCGTATCGAGTTGCGGTTGCGTCCGGTTTCCGGCGCATGAACGAGATCCCGTCAAATGCAGGATACAACAACGCATTTAGTGGTATCGCGGGTTCCGTACAGACCGCCTCTGGCATACAAAGTACGAATAATGCACTTCAAATAATGGCGCAGAACGCGTTCGCAGCACAAAACGCAAACAAGAAGTTGTCCGATTCAATCGTTTCCGTTGGGGAAGTATCCGTTGGCGCATCTGTTGGGTTCGGACAGATGTTTGCTGCGCTTGGTCTTTCTCAACTCGCCGTGGACGCACTGTACAAGGCGTTCGATCTTCTTTCGTTCGGTATCTTAAAGTCGATAAAGATCGTGGATCAGATGAGACTTTCCGCCGCTTCGATGGCCGGTGCGATGCTCATCTCCGATCCGAGCATGGGCATAGATCAGGCTCTTGGTAACTCGAAGAAGTTGATCGAAGCGTCGTTCCAGATGTCGAAGACTTTCGTTGGAAACGCTCGCGAATTGCAACTTCTTACAGAAGCAGCAGTAACCTTCGGATTGAAACTCGACTTTACCACACAGAAAAGCCGGGATGAGTTTGTAGCGTTCGCGAACACACTGAAACTGATCACCCAAGGACAGAACTTCGAGATTCAGGCGTTCCAAGAAATCCGAGCCGTCATGCAGGGGCAGAACTTCCAAGGAGCGATGCTTGCACGTCGTCTGCAAGCCGTTGGGATAGACGTTGCGAAGATGGTCCCTCAATGGGTCGCGCAAGGAACGGTCATAGAAAACATCGTGAAGGCCCTCGGCGGATACGCCGCCGCGTCGGAGGCGATCCGGCAAACGTGGGAAGCGCAGTACAAGTACACCGTGTCCATCGCAAGCCTGATTCTCGCTCGGGGAACGGACAAGGCGTACGACAAGTTGCGTGATCGCTTGATGGAAATAAACGATCTATACATGGACGGAAACGGTCTTACCCAACGCGGACTCGATATTGTGACAAAGATAGAGAAAGCGTGGACATTCATATTCGATCTGGTAACGGGATACGTCAAGGTGTTAAGTGATCTCGCCGCAGGATACGCGAAGATACATGCATCGATCGAAGCGATCATGATGATCGTTAGTGGAAAGGCTGCCTTAAATCTATTGACAAATATTCTCGGGCTGGATAGCGACAACCTGCAAAAGGGAAAGGAATGGGTTGACGAATTATTTGCCCATATATTAAAAGCGGGGATAGCCTTGTCGGTTGGACTTGCCGCGTCAAAGATACATTGGACCGTAGGTATTGCCGCCGCCCTTATAACTGCTGCCGGTTTCACGGCGGTAGAGGTTGGAAAACAACAGAGAGAGGAAAAAGCCGCAGCGGAAGCAAAACTCGAAGGTATGGCTGGTGGAGGTTGGGAAGTCTGGAACGAAAGATACACAGCGACATCTCCGTCCGGGAAGGTTCGTCCGGAAAAAGAGTGGGAGGCTTGGATAAGAAATACGAAAAACTTCTTGGCGAACGCGGACCTTGAAATACAAACGTACATAGGAAACAGTTCGAATAAACTCGCGTCGTCAATAGCGAAGGCTAAGTTGAAGGTCCAGAAGGAATATGAGAAATTCTTTGTGTTCGATGAACAAGGAAAGGTGACAGAGAACAAGCCGGAATTCGAACGCCTTCTTTCTGGAACTTCTGAAGAGACAAGACTCGCAAATAAAATCAAGGAAAAGATGGGCGAACAGACGCGCGCCGCCGTTCAAGCGGAGACCGATCGGGACGCGGAACATTGGAGAAAAGCAACCCGCAAACTCGCAGAGGACGCAGAGAAGGAGTCCCTCCATTATGCAAAGTTGGTCGGTAGTTCCACACGGGAGGTATCCGACGCGTACAATGTTGCGGCGGAAGAGTACGAGGATGGAGCCGACAAATTAAATAGCAAAATAGCCAAGGCAACCGCGGAGGTACATAAAAAGATAGAGGACGAGCGACAGAAATTATCCGCGCCGTCCGAACTCGGCGGTGGGTACAACGCCGACTTCGACGCAATAGAGGCGTTTTGGAAACGAGTGCTCGACATGAAAATAAAGAATCTTAATAAATGGGACGATATAAGAAAAGAGAAGGATAAAATCCAACTTGAATCTATGATTGTTCAGACGAAAGCATGGGAAGACGAGGCAAAAATACCAACGATAATGCCTTGGAACGAGCGTGAAGTCGGAAGTATGTTGGCAATGACGAATGCGTTGGAAGACTATAATAATAAACTCAAGGCGTTCAAAAAACAGGCCGAGGAATTAGAATCACGTGGCATGATGTCTCCCGATGACAAAAGGGGGGGAGAGAGAGCGTTGCTTGACAGATACAAGAAGATCGTTGAAGGGATAAAAGTACAATTCAGCCGACTGGACGATATGATAAAAGGTATCTATTTGTCCATGGAGGCATCGTTCAGCGAATTCTTTACGGACGTATGGAAACAAAACCTTCACGGTGCCGATGCGTATTTCAGGTCGTTCGCGGAGGGAATTGCCGCAACATGGGCCAAGTTAATGGCTCAGATGGTCGCCGAATGGCTCATGGCGAAGGCTCTTACTGGCGGAAAAGCATTGCTTGGCCTTCTTGGAGTTGGCGAGGGTGGGTGGACTCCTGAAAACTCCGGTACGTTTGCGAAGGGTGGAGTCGTAGACGGTGCGACTGTATTCAAGTTTGCAAGAGGTGTGGGGGTGATGGGGGAGGCGGGACCAGAAGGAATACTACCCCTAAAGAGAACCTCATCTGGCGCACTTGGTGTTCAAGTCGCTGGTGGCGGCGGCGGTAAGGGTGCCGTGTCCGTACAAATCATCAACGAGTCCGGGCAGAAGATGGCGGTTACAAAGAGTACCGCTAAATTCGACGGACAGGGAATGATCGTAACGGCATGGCTCGATGCGTATAACCGGAACAGTTACGGACTACGAACGGCTATGGGGAGATAATATGGCAGACTGGCCGGTAAACTCAATCGGGCCTCCGTCCTACGGGATGACGGACGACTTCTATCGCGCACAGGTGAAGTCCGAGTTCGAGGCGGGATATGTACAGTCCCGCCCCACCGCTACGAGAGGCAGGAGGTTATTCAATCTTGAATGGACGACGATTACAGAATCAAGATACGTCACTATGAAGACCTTTGTAAACTCCAACATGGGTAGTACGTTCACGATGTCTCATGCCGTGACGGGAGAATACATGACCCTTCGTTTTTCCGATGGATATCTCCATTCAACCATTATTTCTCCGGGATTAAGGAGCGCGAAGATAGCGGTGGAGGAAGCGTAAATGCCACTTCCATTAAGTTCAATAGCGATCACCGAGAAGAACAAACTCGGTACTGACAGCGTATTTCTTGCGCTAATGGAAGTAACTATCCCCGGACTTGGTACTCCATTGAGAGTGGCAGGAAACACTGAGAACGTAACGTGGAACTCCCTAACTTGGTACGCGTTCCCGTTTACTCTTGGAGACATCAACGAGGATGGCAAGGGAGAGGTTCCGTCGTTGACCATTAACATCGGAAACGAAAGTCGCGCGATGGAACAGTACATTCAAGCCTACGATCTGTATTGCAAGACGAACGGATACTCTCCGATATCGTGTGTGGTATACGTTATAAACACAAAGAACATCGGAAGTGCTACGCCAGAGTCCAGTCATTACTTCGACTTGGATAAAATATCAACTGATACAAAGTGGGCTACGTTTACCATCGGGGCGGGGAATCCGTGGAGAAAGAGAGTCCCTCTGAATCGTATTATAAGAAATCAATGCCGGTGGGTGTTCAAATCTACGGAATGCGGATATAGTTCCGTTGGATCTCTGTGCGCGAAGACTCTTACGAGTTGCAGATCGTACAACTCCGTAACGTCTGGACAGACAATGAGGTTCGGTGGATTTGTTGGAGTAGGAAATGTGGGGATAAAAATTGGCGGTGTATAGCGATCTGGTCGGCATAAAGTTCGTGGATAAGGGAAGGAATCCCTCGACGGGGGTTGATTGTTGGGGGCTAATCATGCTCGCATTTGAAAGATACGGTTGGAAGATTCCAGACTTTAACGTATCTTGTTTCGCTTCGTCCGACATTCATGCGAAGTATCTGTTAAATATGCGTGGATGGAAGTCCGTTGATGTTATGAGGGAGGCAACCGTAGTTGCGATGAGCATGGACCCGGATATGCCGAACGTAGTTCAGCACTTTGGATACGCGACGGACACTCATAACGTGCTCCATACTCTGTTGAAAATGGGGTCTGTGAACATGAGAATCAACCACCCATTCATAAAACATAAGATAAAGGGGTATTACGAATGGATCGGGTAGTAGTAACATTAGTCTATAACCCATTCAACGCCTTCTATTCACGCGAAACGATCACTTGCGATCCCGGTAAGCCAGTAAAGGAATATCTTTCAGAGTTTATCGACAGGGAAATAAGCGATGGATATGAACTTGCGATAGCCGTAAACGGTATAGAAAACACCGACGTTGATCGAGTGATGAATCCCGGCGATTCCATTGCGTTCTGCGTTGTTCCGCAGGGAGGCGGCGGCGGAAAGAACGTAGTGCGAATCGTCGCCATGCTTGCTCTCGTCGCCCTGACTATCGCAACGTATGGTGAAACCTCGGAAT
>Ga0315275_10002431_pt1 | contig 16823 bp, 19 predicted proteins | sample YL17G03_0_MG_FD_205557 | JGI IMG/M metagenome (GOLD analysis project Ga0315275, IMG submission 205557) | Sediment microbial communities from Yellowstone Lake, YNP, Wyoming, USA - YL17G03_0 | ecosystem: Environmental > Aquatic > Freshwater > Lake > Sediment | place: USA: Wyoming | collected... | reverse complement strand
CACCACCGAGTCGATGAACTACGTCGCCAACGGGCTCGAGCTCGCTCCGGGCGACGAGATCCTCGCCACGACGCACGAACACGTCGGCGGGATCTCTCCGTGGCAGCTCGTGGCGCGCCGCCGCAATCTCACGGTGACGCAGTTCCCGCTCCCGGTGCCGCCGCGCAGCGCGCGGCAACTCGTGGACGCGTGGCGCGAGCGGATCACGCCGCGCACCAAGGTCCTGATGATTAGCCACATCCTCTTCTCGAACGGGCTGATCCAGCCGCTGCGCGAGCTGTGCGCTTTGGCACGGGACCGCGGCATCATCACCGCCGTGGACGGCGCGCACGGGCCGGGACTCCTGCAGCTCGACCTCGCGGCGAGCGGCTGCGACTTCTACTGTGCGAGCCCCCACAAATGGCTGCTCGCGCCGAAGGGCAGCGGGCTCCTGTACATCGCCGAGCCGTGGCTCGACCGGCTGTGGCCGACGATCGCCTCCGGCGGCTGGGACGACCTCGCCGCCAAGGCGGAGCGGTTCGACCGGAAGGGCACGCTCAACGAATCGCTGCTCGCGGGGTTCCAGGCGGCGGTGGACTTCCACCAGCTCATCGGGCACGACCGGATCTGGGGCCGGTGCAAGGAACTGTCGGAGCGGCTCTACGCCGGACTCGCCCGCGTGCAGGGCGTGGAGCTCAAGAGCGCGACGGACGAAGCGCTGCGCGCACCGCTGGTCTCCTTCACGGTAGCGGGCTGGGACACCAACGACCTGATCCGCGCGCTCTGGGAGCGCGGGCCCGTCCGGGTACGGCACGTGGCGGAGTACGACTACCACTGGGTGCGGTTGTCCACGCACGTCTACAACACGCCGCAGGAGGTGGACCGGGTCGTCGGGATGGTGGAGGAGCTGGCGCGGCAGAGGCGGCAGGGGTGACCGGAGGGCTGCGCGACAACACGGAGTTCTGGCGCGTTCTGGCGTCGGCCGCCGAGGTTGCGGGGCTGCTGTGGGAGAAGGGCTGGGCCGAGCGGAACGCCGGGAACCTCTCGTTCGACGTGACGGACCTGGTGCCAGCGGCGGACGTCTCCACTGCCGCTTCCGGCGCGACGCAGCTTCCGCGGTCCGTTCCCGAGCTGGGCGGGCGGCGGATCCTCGTCACCGCGGCCGGGTCAAGGATGCGGGAGATCGCGCGGGACCCGGACCGGTTCTGCGGCGTGCTGCAGTGCTCGAGCGATGGCTCCCGCCATCACGTGGCCTGGGCGGGACGCGGCGCCGGCGCCTTCGTGCCGACGTCCGAGCTTCCGTCCCACCTCTCCATCCACGCGGCGCTCCGCCGCCGCCGGTCGCCGCACCGCGCGATAATCCACGCACACCCGACGGAGCTGCTCGCGCTCTCCCACGACCGGCGCGTCCAGGGGGAGGCGCAGCTGAACCGTCTCCTTTGGGCGATGCACCCCGAAGCGGTCGTCGTGGTGCCCGGAGGGATCGGCGTCGTCCCCTACATCCTGCCGGGCACGATGGAGCAGGGGCTGGCGGCGGGCGCCGCGATGGAGCGGCACGACGTGGCTCTGTGGGAGAAGCACGGCGCGGTGGCGGCTAGCGCGACCTTCGCGGAGGCGTTCGATCTCCTCGACACGCTGAACAAGGCCGCCCGGCTGCTCCTTCTGTGCCGGGCCGCGGGGTACGAGCCGGAGGGCCTCACGGACGCGCAGCTCGACGAACTGCGCCGCGCCTGAGGGACGCTTGGACCGCCTGCCGAGGACCACCGCCGAGCTGCCGATTCCCGTCAACGCCGCGCGCACCGTGGCGAAGCCGGTGCTGCTCGCGGTCCGGCACGTGGGCCGGATCGGGATGCTGGTGCTCGAGCTGGCGCGGGCGCTGCCGGAGTGGCGCATCTGGCTCCCGCGCACCGTCGAGCAGACGATGGCGGTGGGCTACGGGAGCCTGGGCATCGTGCTCCTCACGGCCGCGTTCGCCGGCGGCGTGACGGCCCTCCAGGCCGGCTACCAGTTCACCTACAACGTCCCGCTGTACATCGTGGGCAGCCTCGTCGCCGAGAGCATCATCCTCGAGCTGGGCCCCGTGCTCACGGGGCTCCTCCTGGCGGGCCGCATCGGCGCCCGCTATGCCGCCGAGCTGGGAACCATGCGGGTCACCGAGCAGATCGACGCGCTGGAATCCCTCGGCCGGAATCCGGCGTCGCACCTGCTGCTGCCGCGGGTGCTGGCCGGGATGGTCGCGCTCCCCGCGCTGGTCGTCTTTGCCGATGCGACGGGTGTCCTCGCCGGCTGGCTCGCCGCCAAGCAATCGGTGGGGATCACGAACGCGGACTTCGTATACGGCACGCGCGCTTTCTTCCGCCCCTTCGACCTGTGGTACTCCCTGCTTAAGGCGCTCGCCTTCGGCACGGTGCTGACCATCATCCCGTGCTACGTGGGCTTCACGGCGAAGGAGGGCGCGGAGGGCGTCGGCCGCGCGACCACGACGGCCGTCGTGATGTCGTGTGTCTTCATCCTGCTCCTCGACCTCGTGCTCGCCAAGCTCCTCCTGCCCGCGTGATCGAACTGCGCGGCGTCCGCAAGCGCTTCGAGCGCCACGTCGTCCTCGACGGCGTGGATTTCACCGTGAACGACGGCGAGACGGTGGCGTTGCTCGGCCCCTCCGGCACGGGCAAGAGCGTCCTCCTCAAGCACATCATCGGGCTCATCCGGCCGGACGCGGGGGAGGTCCGGGTGGACGGCCTCTCGGTGCCGCAACTGGGGCGCACCGAACTGGCGGCGCTGCGGCGGCGCGTCGGCTACGCCTTCCAGACGGGGGCGCTGTTCGACTCGGTGTCGGTGTTCGAGAACATCCGCCTCGGCATCGGCGAGGAGAGCTGCTACCGCAACGCGGGCTACTGCCGCGACCGGGTGGCCGAGTGCCTGCGGCTCGTGAACCTCCCGCAGGAGGCGGGGCGGCTGATGCCCAACGAGCTCTCCGGCGGGATGCGCAAGCGGGTGGGCATCGCGCGGGCGATTGCGGGGAATCCCAAGTATCTTCTCTACGACGAGCCGACGTCGGGGCTCGACCCGGTCAACGCCGACGTGATGGACGCGCTGATCGGGCGCCTCCAGCAGGAGCTCAAGGTCACCAGCGTGGTGGTCAGCCACGACGTGCGCGGCTCGTTCCGCGTGGCGAACCGGATCGCCCTGCTCCACCAGGGGCGCATCCGCGCGGTGGGCACGCCGGAGGACTTCATGGCCGCCAAGGACGCCGTGGTGCAGGAGTTCCTCGAGCGCGACTTCCAGGCCGCCGAGGCCGAGGAGTAGCGGTGGAACTCCGCTACCGCCGCGAAGCCACCGTCGGGGCGTTCCTGATCGTCGCCACGGTGCTCTTCGTGTTCGGGCTGATGTGGCTCCGCGGCAAGACGCTCGCGCGCGGGGAGCGGCTGGACATCGTCTTCAGCGACGTGGTGGGGCTCAAGGAGGGCGACCCCGTACGCACGTCGGGCGTGCTGGTCGGCACGGTCAGGGAGATCCGCCTCGAGCGGCCGGGCCGGGTCGCCGTGCGACTGGAGCTCCGGCAGCGAGAGGCGCCACGCAGCGATGCGCGGGCCGTCGTGCGAGCCCTCGATTTCTTCGGCGCCCGGTACATCGACTACCGGCCGGGCACCTCCGCCACGCCGCTCCCTGAGGGACAGGCCATCCGCGGCGAGAAGGAGCAGGACTTCGCCGAAATGGCGCAGGACCTCTCCGGCGAGGGTCGCCGCGCACTCGGCAACGCGGCAGACCTGATGGGTCCGGGCACGTCGCGGGAGCTGCGGAGCACGCTGCTCCGCGCCCAGGGGCTCCTCGAGGAGCTGCGCGCCTCCAGCCGGGAGCCGGCGCGCGAGCTGACCGGCGCGCTCACCAGCCTGCGGCAGGTGCTCCAGCGGCTCGACCTGCTGGCCGCGAACAGCGCGAACCAGCAGACGCTGGCGAACGTGCGCGATGCCACGGCGAACCTGGCGGAGGTCACCAGCACCCTGCGGCACACCACGCGGTCGCTGGACTCGCTGCTGGTCAAGGTGAACACGGGCCGCGGGACGTTCGGCCAGCTCGTGAACGACACGACGTTCCTCGGCGAGCTGCGGCGCACCAACCGGCACCTCGATTCGCTGGTCACGGACTTCATGGCCAACCCGAAGAAGTACGTCAACGTGAGCGTGTTCTAGCCTTGCTCAAGCTCCTCTTCCTCGGCACGTCGGCCGCCCGGCCCACGGTGGAGCGCTCCGTCTCGGCCCTCGCGGTGGTGCGGGAGGGCGAGACGCTGCTGTTCGAGTGCGGCGAGGGCACCCAGCGGCAGATGATGCGCTACGGGGTGGGGTTCGGGCTTTCGGATATCTTCTTCACCCATTTCCACGCCGACCACTTCCTGGGCGTCATCGGTCTCGTGCGCACTTTCGGCTTGCAGGGCCGGACCGACCCGATGCGCTTCTACGGGCCGAAGGGCGCGAAGCGGCTCCTCACCAGCGCGCTGAGCCTCGGAGTGGAGCGCGTCCCGTTCGAGGTCGAGGTGATCGAGCTGGAGGCCGATGCCGCGCTCCGCCGCGGCGAGTACGACATCCTCACCTACGCCGCGGACCACGGCAGCAACGCGCTCGGCTACGTGCTGGTCGAGAAGGACCGGCTGGGGAAGTTCGACCCCGCTCTCGCGAAGGAGGCGGGGGTACCGGAGGGTCCGCTCTGGGGCAGGCTCCAGCGTGGCGAGGCGGTGACTCTGGAGGACGGCCGGGTCGTGGAGCCGGACGCCATCGTCGGAGCGCCGCGGCCCGGGCGGAAGGTGGTCTACACCGGCGACACGCGGCCCTGCAAGGCGACCATCGAGGCCGCCATCGGCGCCGACGTGTTGGTCCACGAAGCGACCTTCTCCCTGGAGGAAGCGGACCGCGCGAAGGAGACCGACCACTCGACGGCGCACGAGGCGGCGGAGGTCGCGCGGATGGCGCGGGCGCGCCGGCTGGTGCTCACCCACGTGAGCGCACGCTACTCGCGCGACTCGGGGCCGCTCCTTGAGGAAGCACAGGCGGTGTTCGCCGAGACGGTCGTGGCGCGGGACGGGATGGAGATCGAGGTGGGATACCGCGAGTGACGGTGCGCGGGCGGCTCGCCGGCGGACCAGGCGGCGCTCGGGCGTCGGACGGCTCGCTGTGCTCGCACGGCGCCGCCCTTCGCGCCGGCTGTCCCGCCGATCTCGCCGCCCGGCGCGACGATCGCCTGCCTATGCCGGCGGGTTGAAGTAGGGCAGGGGCGGGCATAGCTTTCGTGGCTCGTCACGGGGCTGTAGCTCAGCTGGGAGAGCGCCTGGATCGCACCCAGGAGGCCAGGGGTTCGAGCCCCCTCAGCTCCACTGACGTTCCGCCCGGGCGCGCGTTGGCGTCCGGGTGCGTGACATGTGGTCCCGCTGCCCCTTAGTGTAACTGGCAACACGCCTGACTCTGGATCAGGAAAGTCTAGGTTCGAGCCCTAGAGGGGCAACTCGGAGGGAAAACGGCCCTTTCGCAGCGGTAGGCGAAGGGGCCTCTTTTTCGCCTTGTCGGCAGTTTGTCGGCAGTCGGCGGGGCTTTCGCGGTAGGCTGCGCGAGCGCCTTGCCGGCCCCGAGACACGATCCGGGGCGGTCCCGTATGGGAGCCGCCCTGGCTCGCGTTCGTGCGTCCTGGGGTGCGGTAGCGTGCGAATCGCCAGCGATGGCGGGGCGATGGCGCGCGAAGGGCAGGATCGGTGCCCCCGGCGCGTTCACATCCCGAGCGGCGGGCGGTTCGCCGGCGGAAGGGTCCAACCGCGGTCACCCTTCGCCGGCGGGCGGTGGACAAGGTGCACGGCCGTCTCCAGATCCCGGAGCGCCTCCGACTAACAGCCGTTGCGATAGAGTACCGCGTGCGTCACGGCCAGCGCCACGTGCAGCGTTTGCCTCCCCGCCGGCGTGTGGAGTTCCTCTTGCAGCACGATCCGGCGCCACAGCTCGCCCACGTCATCCGCCAGCGTCGGGTGGCGCTTCCTCTGTCGCGGGGCGGTCACGCGGCGCCGGCCTGGGGAGCAGCGCGCCGCGTCTTCCGCGCTGCGCGACACGCCGGGCAGTAGACGGTGGCAAGCTTCTCGGCGGGCGTCGGCTTCCACGATTCCCCGCACCGCGGACACTGCCGCGGCAAGAGGCGACGGGCGTGCTGATTCTTCAGGAGCCGTGCCATGCCCTCGCCCTCACGCAGGAGCTGGTAGCCCGGCCTCTCGGGGAACCCATGCGTGCGACGTAGTGTTCCCGCTGCGAACGCCGCGAGCCATGCGTCCAACGTGGGAAACGCGGCGACGTCCGCCTGCTCCGCGGCCGCGTCATATCGTCGTCGAGCCAGGTCGTCAGCCGCGTCCATATTGGCGGCGATGAGTTCCTTCAGGCGCGCCACGCGGATCCGCCAAGAACCGCTCGGCCGAGAGTGAAGGTCGTCCTCCTCGTACAGCTCGTCCACCGGAACGAACCTCGCCGGACGCTCCTCCAGTGCGAGGAGTAGTTCGACGAGGCAGTCGAGGTTCTTCTGAGGCACGCTGTTCGGCGTATTCATATCAATGTGGCGCGCGTACCAGCGATCCTGCGTCGGACCCCATGCCCCGTCTTGCTTCCATGACATGACTTCCTCCTTTTGGCGGGTACGCACTTGCGCCCTGACAGGCACGGCTATATTATAGGCTCGGCTGTAATGCTGGTCAAGGCCACGCGAGGACGGTATCTTGAACGCCATGGTGCGACTACGTGTGCGGGAGTTGGCCGAGCTCCGGGGGATCACCCGGTACGCGCTGGCGAAGAGCACGGGCCTGTCCCTGCCGACGATCTACCAGCTCGCGCGGGAGGACGGCGCCTTCAAGCGCCTCGAGGCGTCCACCATTGACCTCCTGTGCGAGGCACTGGGGTGCCTGCCGGGAGAGCTCTTCGTTCGCACGGCGGGGAGCCAGCGCGCGACGCCAGGCGCCGGGGCGAAAGCGAAGGCGCCCAAGGCGCCCCGGAGCCGGAAGGCCAAGGGGAAAGTGTCCAGAGGTATGGACACTTCTGGCGGCGAGCGTGTAAGGTGATGTAGTACCTAGGGTTGGTATAGAAACCCAGCTTTACATAACCTATACTATACGACGTTGCTGCAAACGGGCCAGAATCCCCCTCCCAGTATTCGCCGTTCTACGGGGCGCTCCCTCCGAAGGGGCCCCGGGATTCACACGCGCGACGGGGTGCCGCCCCACGCCGCGGGGCTTGCCGTCGCGGTCTGCCCGCCGTATCTCCGGCCAGGTGGGAAACGACTTCGTCGCACTCGACGTCGAGACCGCGAACGCCGACCTCTCCAGCATCTGCCAGGTGGGCCTCGTCGCCTTTTCCGACGGCCGAGCGGCCGGCACGTGGACGTCCCTACTGAACCCCGATGACCAGTTCGACGGCATGAACGTGGCGCTGCACGGCATCGACGAGGCAGCGGTTCGGGACGCGCCGCGCTTCCCTGACGTGGCGGCCGACGTCGCCCGTTGGCTGGTGGACCAGATCGTCGTCAGCCACATGCCCTTCGATCGCCTGGCGATGGAACGGGCGCACCAGAAGTACGGCCTGGTCCCGCTCGAGTGCACGTGGCTGGACTCCGCGCGCGTCACCCGGCGCGCCTGGCCGGAGTTCGCCGCTCGAGGGTACGCCCTGGAGAGCATCGCCGAGTTTTGCGGCATCGACTATCGGCCCCACGATGCGGTAGAGGATGCGCGCGCCGCCGGCGAGGTCGTCCTGCGCGCGGTCGCGCACACCGGACTGTCGGTTGAAGAGTGGGTGGGCCGCACCCGGCTACCCCTTCACCCTGGCAGCGACCACGTGGCGAAGGCCGGCGACCCCAACGGACCGCTCGCGGGAGAGACCATCGTCTTCACAGGGGCGCTCCTGATGCCTCGGCGGGAGGCGGCGGAGCTCGCAGCTCGAGCTGGCTGCGACGTCGCGGAGGGCGTGACCAAGAGAACCTCGCTCCTCGTCGTCGGGGACCAGGACGTCCGCGTGTTAGCCGGCCATGAGAAGAGCTCGAAGCATCGGAAGGCGGAACAGCTGATCGCGCAGGGGCACCCGCTGCGGATCCTGGGCGAGAGGGATTTCCTCGCCCTTGTCACGGCCGCGGCAGCGGCACGCTGACCCCCACCGAAACGGTCGGCCCCACGGCGACCCGCTCGCCGGCGTAGGTCGCCCCCCTCGGGCCCGGGACTGCAGACGTCTGCGGTTGAGCCCGGATCGGGGCAGGCGTACCGACGCCGCCGGCGGGCTTGCGGGCGCAGCCTGCGCGCCGTATCTCCGGCCAGCCACTCCACGGCTCCTATTGATCCCGCGCCGCCTCCTCTTCTCTGGGATCGTGCCACGTGTCCAACCGCCGGCTGTCCCTCACCAAGCTCCAGCGCCAATCGGCAGCTGGAGCCGAGCTGCTCTCGCTCTGCCAGACCATCACCGAAGATGGTAGCGTCTCCGAGGACGAGGTTGCCTCGCTCCGCGCCTGGCTGGAGCAGAACGCCGCGACCGACCTACCAGCGCACCAGTTCCTGGCTGAGACCGTGCAGCGGATCATCGCCGACGGCAAGGTCACCGCCGAGGAGCGTGACGAGCTCTATGCCGCGCTCGAGACGGTCCTGCCACCCGACATCCGCGGATCCGTCCGGGCGAAGCGGCGCACACGTGAGGAGGCGGAGAAGCAGGCGCTGCGGGCCGAGCGAGACCGTAAGCACCCGGTCGGGACCTGGGACTTCATGGTGGCCGGCGTGCGCCATGAGGGCCGCGCCGCGATCGTGGCGCGGCACGCCTCCGCGGGCCAGCGCGCCTTCGTCGTCCGCGACCGCGCGAACCGATTCAGTCGCAACGCGGTTGAAGTGCGCCTGGAGAACGGCATGTGCGTCGGCTACGTCCCGGAGGAGTATGCCGGGGAGATGGCGCCCCTCCTCGATGACGGGTGCCCCCACATGGCGGTCATCAAGAAGATCCTCACTGGCGGATCGGCGCCGATTCCCGTGATCATCGCGAACCTGTACCGCGCGGATTCCGGAGTCTCGGGCCTGGTCGCGGAGGGGACGGTCCCCAGCGCCCCAGCGCGCGCGGGATGTCTCGGCGTGCTGGCCCTGCTAGTCGCGGGCCTCGCGGCAGCGTCTTGTCGATAGCGCGTAGCCGCACTGCCGAGGCTTTGGGTCACGATCCTGCGGGACCAGGCCCGTCGGGCGGTCCCTCCCCGTCCGCCGGCGTCACGGCTCCATGTAGCGCCAACCAGTCGCGCCAGGAGAGCAGCACCACAGCGTCCGCATCCTGGCTGTGCTTCGGCTTCCACACCACGATGCCGAGCTTCTCGGGGCGCCGTGCCTGGCCGGCGGCCCGGATCCCGGCGAGCCACTCGCGTAGATAGCTGGGCATCCCGCGCCCGAGCTTCGCCTGGTAGCAGAACATCCCGTCTTCGAAGTCCGCGCCGGCGCGCTCGCCGGTGACGGGGATCCGGGCGCGACCCACATCACGCGCCAGCCGGCGCTCGAACGCCTTCCAGGAACGATCGCTCAAGGGGTGGCCTCGGTCACGCGGCCCGGCCTCCCGGTGCACCTGGCCGCCGTGGGCGCCGCGGCTTTTTCAGGTGCGGCAACAACCGCCCGATACCGAACAGATCATCGAGCGTGGCTGGGTGGCCTTCGGTGTCCACCCAGCCGCGGCGCGACATCACCACGGTCGCCGTCCACAGCATCCCCTCCAACTTCTTCCAGGACTTCGCGCCCTCTCGTCGCACCGTTGGCGACTTGTCGGCGGTCATGCGCGAGAGTGTCGCCATCACCGAGAGAACCCAACACACGACTGCCAGATCGTTCCGCTCCGCGCGAGTGCGGAGGGGGTGGCCGCGCGCCTTCAGCGTCGGTGACGCGCGATCGTACAGCGCGCGCGCGGCGAGCGTGAGCGTTGGGTACAACTCGGGGTCTGGGGGCCGCTTCGCGCCGGCGCAGCTGGTCTGCGGCGCCGCAGCACCGGATGGCTGCCGCTCGCTGTTCGTGGTGCGGCCGCTGGGGCCGCGCGTGGGTGGCTTAGGCATGGAGCCCCCTAACTGTCTTGGAGCCTCGGGACCGACGCCGCGGTGGCTCGAAGTACTTGTCGGCGGCGTCGGCGCCGAAGAACCTCTGGGTCCGCTCGAGACGCTCGAAGGGGTTCTCTCCCCGGTCCGGCGGTGCCGCATTCACCCGCGGACGGCTCGCCGGCGAGAGTCCGAAGTCCCGTAGCATCGCCGCGCCGCGGCGCCAGGCTTCGGCCGCGATCGCCACCTCCGGCCGAGCGCGCGTCATCGTGGAACCGGCCGGCGTCACCGTGGTGTACGTCGCCCCGTCGCGGGTGATCACCGCGCGAGCAGCGAAGTGTTCCACCAGGGCGCTTGCGCAGAGCTCAAGGGCGATACCGTCAGCCGCCGTCGCCACGCGGAGCGGGTCCAGGACGGTGACCAGTCGCCTGTACCAGGTGCGTACGTCGGCCGCCATGCCGCGCCGCGCCGGCGGTGCGCCAACGGCCGGCTTCGGCTCGCGGGCGTTCTCGCGGTCCTTGCGGTAGCTCCCCTTGAGCAACTTCACCGACGTCGGGACGTGTTTTCGGCCAGCCACCTTTCACCTCCTGCATTCTGCCTGCGTACGCGCGACGCTGGGGCCCCGGTCCCTAGCGATGCGCTCTGGAGATTTCACCTGTCCCCCCTGTCGGCCCCCGTGCCGAGAAAAAAAGGGAGCATCCTGCAATCACCCCCCAACCCGTACAGAATCGAGGGTGCCTAGGCGCCCGGTCCCCAGCTCGCGCCCCTGGCATTTCGCCCACCCCCTGGGGCCTGATCATGCGGCCGGCGGTATCTTCGCAAGCCGCCACGCCAGGCGAGGATGGGCGCCTTCGGCAGCAAGCATCGCCGGCCGATCACGCGGCGGTCCCCGCGGCGCGGCGTGTGCAGTCCTCGCACTGGTTCCGGCCGTCAAGCCAGGTGAGGTTGTCGCCTCCGCAGTTCAGGCAACGTTCCTCACTCGAGACGTCTGGTGCCGATCCTGTCCCGTTACCGGACGGCGCGGTGAACAGATCAGCCGGGGGGGGAGGGTCGAAGGCGAGGGCGCACGCCCCACACCGCCACTCTTCGGATAGCCAGGTGAGTTCGTCGGAGCCGCACCGGGGGCACCGCTCCGGCCCCGCGCCGGTATCCCCCTCGGTTACAGTTACGTCGGTTACAGGTTGCGACCCCTCGCCTTCCCTCTGAGGGGGCGGGGTTGTAACCGATGTAACCGGAATGGCGGGGGGTACTGGCGCCGGGGCCTCGAGGGCGGGCAGGTAGCGCGCGAAGACGGCCGCGAGGTCCTCCCACCTGTACCCCTTCGCCACGCCTTGCGCGTCCCTGACGGCCACGGAGTGGAGCCCGAAGCGCCGTAGCAGCTTCGACAGAGCGGGCAGTGTCAGGGGCCGCCCGCCCGGCATCTCAGGCCAGGGCCGGTCTTCGTGGGCCAACAGGGAGTCGAGAAGCGCGGACATCCTGAGCTTGTCCGCGCCGCTGGCGACGAACGCGCTCCGCACGTCCGCGAGCGCGAGCAACCCGAAGTCCCCTTCCTCCTCCGCTCGACCATGGAGCCGCAACGCGGCAGACCGCGCACGGGCGGGCCAGCGGCCACCGCTCGCCTCGGCGATGGCCAGGAGCGGGCGCCAGATGTCGGACTGTCGCGCGGACAGGGCTTCGGGAACGTCGGGGAAGCGGTGTTCCGTCAGCGCCGATCGTGCATCGGCCGCCCATCGAAGGGCCTGTCGGCGAAGGGGGGCGAGCTGGTCGCGGATCGTGGCGCCGGCCAGCTTGCGGAGACGGCGCCGCTCGGCGGGCGTCGCCCTGGCCATCGGGACCGGGATGCTGCGGCTCAGCACGGTATCCCAGGGGCGACCGATGCCGGCGAGCACCTTCGGGCAGTACGTCTTGAAGTCCTTGGCGTCGTGCTGCTCCCCGACGCAGATCGTCGTGCGCCCCGAGGGCTTGAACCCCGAGTTCAGCACGCCGCGCAGACTCTCCCCGCCCTCGCCAGCAAGCCGCGTGTCCAGCTCGTCGAGCAGGATCGTCGGCGCGTCGCGGTCGATCGTGCGGTAGAGCGCCGCGGCCGTCATCCCGTCCGAGTGCCGGGGGCGGTAGACGAGCGGTTCCAGGGTGTCGAGAAGGGTGGTCTTCCCGCACTCGCGCACCGGCGACGTGATGAGCAGATAGGGCGTGAAGTCGGCAGCGTCAGGGACGTAGGTATGGAGAACCCACAGCGCGGCGGCGTGCGCCGCTTCGCGGGGCATCGCCACGTAGCGGCGCACCGTGGCAACGATGCCGTTGAGCAGCTGCGCGCCGTCCACCGGCTTGGGCCAGGGTTCGTCTGGCGCGGCCATCGTCCCACGCGCGAGCGTCGCCCCCCCGGTGCCGAGCGCCTGCTCCGCGTACTTCGTCGGCGAGGGCCACCCGGCGCCCTTGAGGATGTCGGAGACGAACCTCGTGAGGAGTCCGCGGTGCGCCGGCGGAAGGCCACTCATCCGCTGGCGCAGCGCCTCGAGGCGGTTCGCCACTTCGGGCGGGGCCGTGTCTCCGGTGATGGCGGAGACGAGCGAGTCCTGCAGGAGTACGGCCAGGTCCGGGGCGCTGGGGTCGGTCACGATCACAGCCCGATCCTCTGCGGCGGTCACGCGGCGTGTCTCCCTTCGCGCGAACACATCTCGTCGAGGCAGTGTCGCAGTGCCACGCGGAGCGCCGCGACCTGGCTGGCGTCGAGCACCACACCGACGCCGCCACCGCGGGAGAGGCGCGTCACGACGGCGCCGTCCACCCGCTGAATCACCTCGAGGACCAGGTGGCCGGGACCGACCGCCAGGTCGTAGGTCGCCAGAATGCCGGCGGGGTTCACGGGGCCATCACCGTCGAGAGGTAGGAGTGCGCGGCCCCGTCTGCAGCACATCGCAGGGGCACGATGGGCGCTGGCCGCGGGGCCGGGCGGGGGTGGCGCGCGTCACAGGGGCGGCGTATCGTTCCCATCGTTCGTTTCTCCCGCGAAGCCTCGCCACGTTGCCCACGCCGGCGGGGTTTCGCGTTTCCGGGAGTTAGGCGGCGTCGGGCACGTCGGACGTGCTGCGCTCCGCGGGGCGCGCCTGAGCGAAGGCGAGCAAGTCGGCGACGGCGTACCGGACCAGCCGGCCGGCGTCGCCGATCCGGCGCGCCGGCGGGCCGCCTCCGCGCGTGCGCCAGGTGCGGAGCGTGGCGGAGCTGATACCGAGCATCCGCGCGGCTTCGGCAGTGGTGACGAACAGCGGCGCCGTTGCGGCGGTGAGAACGGGGAGAGCTGTGTGCGGCATCGTGTCCTCGCGGTAAGGGCTTTGCGAGGCTACGCGGAAGCTCTGGCCAATGCCGCCGGGTTGGCCAAGACTACTTGCCGGCCTCCTTGAGGCGGCGGCGGACGGTGCGGGAGCTAACTGTTTCGGGATTGCCCTCCCGGTTCGTCAGCAGCTTAGACAGCTCGGCGGCGACGTCTTCGTGGATCGCTGATGCTTTCCGGTGAGGTGACTTGCGCGCGAGCTGCTCCACCAGCTCGGCGACCTCGGCGGGCTCAATCTTCAGCCGCTTCCGCTTCCCGCCTTCCTTCGCGGCGAGTGCCGCGGCCCGCACTTCTGACCGCTTCGCCTCGGCGTCCGGGGCCGCCATCTGCTCGGCGGTCGTCGCTTCCTTCCAAGCCGTGATGAATCGTTGCGCCTGGAAGTGTCCTTCGGCAATCCCAAGCAAGTAGGCGGCGACCAGCGCACGATCTGAACCGGCCTTCGCCTCCAACAACGCCGGGGCGTGGCGCACGATGCGTGCACAGGCCCGGTCGTAGTCCGTCGAGGATCCCACGGCTTCCCCGTGCTCACTGAGACGCGGACCCTGAGCAAACCCCAGGATGCGCCGGGCACGGCCCATCACGTCCGCGACCGTCGCAACCGCGGGGATGGGGTCTCCGAGCAACGTGTGGCTTGTGTCGGCGGTTCGGTACAGCGGCCTTTTCGGTTTCTTCATGCTGCGGGTCACCGTCATCTCCGGCTGGTCGTCGTTGCCGTCGAGGTAGAGCGGCGCACCGCGTGTCACCGTCGTCCCGGCCTTCGAGCTCTTCGCCATGCTGCCCCCTTGCACGGGGTAGAGAGGGAAGGCGGGCGCGGAGGTGCAACCCCGCGGGCTTGGCGCCACCGGCTGGCCAGCCGGCCCCGCCTCAGTTCACGCCGCGCCGCTAGGCGCGCCGGCGCCCGGCGTCTATCGGGATCACGCTGCGGTCCCGCGTCCCCTTGAGGTTGAGCCGGCGCGCGACTTCGGCCGCCACCTTGTTCGCCGCGTCGGCAAGCGCCGGGTCCGAGCGCCTCGCGTAGATGCCGGTGACGCCGCCCACCGCGTGCGACAGGAGCCCCCCGATCAAGTGCGTTGAGATCCCGATGTCGCCGGCCGCCACGGCAAACGATCGCCTCAGGTCGTGAACGTGGAAGTCCGTCAGCTTCGCGCGCGTCATCAGTGACCGCCACACGAGCGCGAGCGTGCTCACATAGGTCGGCGGGAGCACCGGGCGGGGGTCGTGCTGGCGGTTCGTGGGGCGCGGTCCGTCGTGCCGTCGCTGGCCGGCGAAGATGTAGCCGTCCCCCGTCCCTCGTGCCCCCTGCCAGGCGCGCAGTAGGGCCAGGGCGGCGGCCCCCAGGTGTACGCGCGACGTGCCCTTGTGGGGCGGGTCTATCGTCAGGACGCGGGCTTCCCAGTCCACATCACGCCAGCGGCGCCGGGTGACCGCGTTCTTCCGGGCGCCCGTCAGCGCCAGCAGTACCACGGCGTCGAGTTGCCGGGGGCGCGTGTCCCACCGCTTCACGGTCGCCAGGGCGGCGCTCTCCGCCGTGACGGCTTCCCCCAGCCGCTTCCATTCGTCGGTGTTCAGGTAGCGACTGCGGGGTTCCTCCGGGTACGCCTCCACCGCGACCACGGGGTTGACCCCCGGCGCGCGGGCGCCGTCAGCAACGGCGCGCGTCAGGATCGCCGACAGCACGGCGCGGGTGCGATTGGCGGTTACCGGGGTGTCGCGCAGACGTTCGTGGATCTGGCGCACGTCCTTGGCGGTGACGTCCGCGACCTTCCGCGTGCCGATCTTCGGCCCGATGTGGGCGTCGTAGAGGGCGCGAGCGTCGGCCGCCCACCGCGCCGACCTCGTGCGCCCCAGGGTGGCGAGGTAGTCGCCGGCGGCGTCGGCGACGGTGGGCGCCGCGCGCCGGGCTCTCGCCGCGTCGCGGCCGTCCGCGTTGGCGACGCGGCGTTCGGCGAGTGGATCGCGGCCCTTCGCCACGGCGGCGAGCGCCTCCATCGCCTGGGTTCGCGCCTCCGCCGGCGTCAGCACGTTCGTGCGTCCCAGGAACATCCGGCGGCTCACGCCCTTCGCCCGGTACTCGCAGACGTAGGACTTGCGCCCGGTCACCGCGACGTGCACCCCGAAGCCGGGGAGCCGTTCGTCGAAGACGCGGAAGGGCGCCGCCCGCGGCTGGAGTGCGTCCACCACGCGCTTGCTGGACAGGTTCGCGCGTCCGGCGTGCGGGTTCCCTGTGGTCACGATGCCACCTCCCGGAGTGCCGAGCTGTCTTCTTGTCGGCAGTTTGTCGGCAGTTGAGCGCAAAGTCAAGCAGCAAACGGCAACCCTGCGCACAGAGGGAAAAGCCGCGTTTTCGCTGTGAAGATGGGGCCGTTCATAGTGGTAGGCGTGCCTGACTCTGGATCAGGAAAGTCTAGGTTCGAGCCCTAGAGGGGCAACTGAGAGCGAGAGCCCCGTCGGCCACCGGCCGGCGGGGCTTCGTGCGTCTACGGCGGGCCCGACGTCCGAACCGCGCGGCGCCTTCCCAGCCGCCCTGGTGGCGGTTGCGCGTCCCCGGGCCGCTCGGCACGTTGGTGACGGTCTGGACGCAGGGAATCCAAGACCCCGGGGAGGGGGAGGGATGACAGCCGCTGCACGGTTGATAGACGTACGGAAGACCTACCGCGTGGGCGACCTCGAGGTCCCGGCGGTCCGCGGGGTGAGTCTCGAGATCGAGGCCGGGGCGTTCATGGCGATAGCCGGGCCCTCCGGCTCCGGGAAGACGACCCTGCTCAATCTCCTCGGCGCGCTCGACACCCCGACCGGAGGCGCGGTCGAGATCGCCGAGCGGCCGACGGCCGGGCTGTCGGCGCGCGAGCTGGCCGACTTCCGCGGCGCCCATCTCGGATTCGTGTTCCAGACGTTCAACCTCATCCCGGTCCTCACGGCCCGGGAGAACGTCGAGTTGCCGCTGCAACTGCAGGGCGTGGGAGACCGTGCCGAGCGCAGGGAGCGCGTCGAGCGAGTCCTCACGGACGTGGGGCTGGCCGACTTGATGGACCGCCGCCCCACCGAGCTGAGCGGAGGACAGCAGCAGCGGGTCGCCATCGCGCGCGCCCTCGTCAAGCGCCCGACGCTGGTGCTGGCCGATGAGCCCACGGCGAATCTCGACAGCGCCACCGCCGGGGAGATCATGGCGCTGATGCGGGGGATGAACGAGCGGCTCGGGACCTCGTTCGTCTTCTCGACACACGACCCGCTGGTGATGGAGCACGCCCGCCGCCTGGTGCGCCTGCACGACGGCCTGGTGAAGTCCGACGAGCGACGGGACGGGGGTGGCGGTGTCCACTGAGGCGCGCGCGGGCCGCCTCGGCTTCTTCACGCTCGGGCGCCTCGCCTGGCGCAACCTGCGACGCAACCGCCGGCGCACCTGGATCACGGCCGTGACGGTCGCGGTGGCCGTATTGCTGCTGCAGTTCGCGATGGCGCTGATGATGGGAGT
>Ga0315275_10002429_pt1 | contig 16825 bp, 18 predicted proteins | sample YL17G03_0_MG_FD_205557 | JGI IMG/M metagenome (GOLD analysis project Ga0315275, IMG submission 205557) | Sediment microbial communities from Yellowstone Lake, YNP, Wyoming, USA - YL17G03_0 | ecosystem: Environmental > Aquatic > Freshwater > Lake > Sediment | place: USA: Wyoming | collected... | reverse complement strand
CATGCTCCCTCGCGTACCACTTCACAAGGGCAAGGGCCTCATAAAGCGAGGTCTGGAAACGCGGGGCATCAAGCGGCAGATAGAACAATGCAAGAAAGGCCGCGATGATTATTGTGAGGTTCCTTACCTCAGTTCTTGAAGGCATCCCCACCCTCCTCGGTCATCACGCGCCAGGGCCTTTCACGCGATAATGAGTTGTCTGGCGATCTCAAGTGGCCCCCGCCTATCTACGTTCCTTCAATACCTGGGACGCGCAGGAGAAGAAGTTTATGACGCACGGGGTAACCAGCCTGTAGAAGACCGTGTTACCGCGCCGGTCATCCTCGACGAGGCCCACACTTCTCAGGGTCGCAAGGTGTTTCGACACGGTTGACTGATCAACACCGGCGATCTCAACAAGCTCTCCGACGTGGCATTCCCCGCGGCCTAGCCGATCGATTATCCTCAGCCTTGTCTCGTTGGCGAGTGCCTTAAGGACCCGCGCCTGTTCTTTGTAATGATTCTTTGCTTTCATGGGTTCACTTCCTGCGAGGCGAGCCTCAGCGAGGCGGCTTGTGCCACCGCCAAAATGTTCTCCATTGTGATGGGGGTCTCACCTTTCTTCATCCCAAGATCGGTCACGCGCAGATGGTCGTATCTTGTGAACCCTGCTGCCTCAAGGCACCTCTTGGCACAGTCCAGGGCGCAGCCGTCAAGCGCGAGGATCTTGCTGGCTTGCTCAGTGCTTTTCACTATATTGTTCACACGGCCGCCAATGCCTGCCAGGCAATACATCTTGCCTGTGCCCTCCTTTGTCAGATGCCGGGCGGTCTGATCCGCGATTGCACCGACGTCGGCAGCACCCGAGCAGGCGAAGATCAACTTAGGCCCCGATTTGCATACACACGCGTCTTTGTCTTCCATGATCAGCCTCCTCACGACGGACTCAGAATATCGGCCCGGATTGTCGCCCCTTTCAAGTACATTATTATATTCCCATATTACCATAATGTCAAGTAGAAAGTTGAGCGTGTGACATCGAGGGGTGAGCGTCTTTCGTGCGGTTGATCGGAAAAGGAGCCGGGCCTTCATACCCAAGTGGGGGATGAAAGTCTTCGAGCGATTCCCTCTTGATTCCCAAGGCGTCAGGCTGTATAGTATCCGCGTTGATACTTAATCAAGGGAGCCGCTATGACCGACTCGGAAAAACTCGCTCGCATCTTCAAGGTGCTCTCCGTGAACACACGGGTGAGCATGATCGATTTGCTCAAGCGACGGTCGCTTTGCGTGAACGCCTTGGCGCGTGCTCTGGATATCACGCCCGCGGCGGTTTCACAACACCTCCGGATTCTGCGGGACACGGATATCGTCACGGCCGACAAGCAAGGCTATTTCGTTCACTACCGGGTCAACGAGGCGACGCTGGCTGAGTGGAACAAAACAGCGAAGGGTTTGTTGGAGATGGAAGAGTAAAGAACACTCCTCTCTTTTTTGAGGTGCGGATAAGTGTCCGCGCGGTAACTTAATCTACAGGAGGTCATCATGTGTGAAAAAGGCAGATGCTGCCAGAAGCCGGAGCAACTCAAGGGCAAACCCCAGGACTGTTCCCTGGAGCAGATCAAGAAGTGCCATGGGGCCTCGAAGGACCACCCCTGCGAGTCCGGGAAGAAGAAAGAATGACCGATGCCATAGCCGTCGAGGATTTAAGGAAGAGCTTCGGGGAGGTCAAGGCGGTTGCCGGGATTTCGTTCAACATCCGCCGCGGCGAGCTATTCGGTTTTCTCGGGCCCAACGGCGCGGGCAAGACCACGACCATCAATATGCTCACGGGCTTAGCGCGTCCTGACGCGGGCACGATCCGTATCGCCGATATCGACTGTGCGGGCAGACCCAGGGCGGCCCAGCATCTCATCGGCGTCGTCCCGGACGAAAGCAATCTCTATCCGGAGCTCACAGGTTTCGACAACTTGAGCTTCTGCGCGGCTCTCTATGGTCTAGGTAAGGCGGAACGGCAGGCCCGTGCACGTGAGCTTCTGGACACCTTCGGACTGACCGAGGCGGCAAACCGACAGTTCTGCCGCTATTCCAAGGGGATGAAACGCAAGCTCACCATCGCCGCCGGGATCATTCACAAGCCAGAAATTCTGTTCCTGGACGAACCCACTACGGGCATCGACGTGGCCAGCGCCAGGCAGATCCGCCAGCTCATCGCCGACCTGCACCAATTCGGGACGACCATCTTCCTGACCACCCACTATATCGAGGAAGCCGAGCGACTTTGCGAGCGCATCGCCTTCATCCTGTCCGGGCGCATCGTCCGGATCGACACGGTCGAGCGTCTCGTCCAACCGATACAGGCAAGACACATCATGCAGATCGCCTGCGCGAACGCCTTGGACGACGTGCAGGGGAAGCTTGCCAAATCCTTTCCCGGTCTGGAATTCCAGACCATCGGGCAGGGAATGATCCGGGTGGAGTCCCGCGAGCCCGTTCGGGTCGGACCGCTTGTACGCTTCCTCGAGGATCAGGGAGCCGAGGTCACCGAGGCTCGGAGAATGCGGCCGTCTTTAGAGGACGTCTTTGTGCAGATCACCGGCATTGAGGTGAACGCCATGCGGAAAGAGAAGGAAAAACCGGGAGGCGGCGCATGAAAAGGTGGATCGCCTTCTGGAACATCCTAATCAAAGACATGCGGACCTATTATCTGAAGCCGCCGAACATCAGCTGGGGACTCATCTTCCCCCTTGCCTGGACCGGTATGTTCTTCATCAAGTCCGGAAGCGGCCCGGAAAGCGTATCGACGATCCTTCCCGGCGTGGTGGCCATCTCCATTCTGTTCGGCACCACCTCCATGCTGGCCGTCACCGTGACCTTCGAGAAAAAGAGTCGGTCCTTCGAGCGTCTGCTTCTCGCCCCGATCTCCATGGAGTTGCTGATGCTGGCCAAAACCGCCGGGGCTATCATCTTCGGCGTGGCCAACGCCTTTGTACCGGTCATCATGGCATTCTTCATCACAGACTTATCCCAAGTGGCCTGGTGCACGATCATTCCGGCTGTGGTGTTGATCGCCATCACCTCGACATTCCTGGGGCTGTTCATCGCCGTTTCGGTCAGCGAAGTCTTCGAGGCTCAGACCTTTTCCAACTTTTTCCGGTTTCCCATGATCTTTCTCTGCGGTCTTTTCTTTCCCATCGAGAAGCTGCCGATGCTTCTGCGTCCCTTGTCATACGCGCTTCCTCTGACCTACGGGGCGGACATCCTGCACGGAGGATTTGGGGGTCAGAGTGTGATGCCGCTCTTGATGGACTTCGGAATGCTGCTTCTCTTCTGTGTGGCGCTTTTCCTGGTCAGCCTACGCACCATCAGGAGGCGCTGGATTGCCTGACTCTCTGGCCAACGACGAACTTCTGATGCTGGCCGCGGGAAATGGCGATCTCGAGGCCTTCGCGGAGATTATCCGGCGACATCAGGCCTGGGCTTGGAAGATCGCATATCGATTCCTCGGACACAGAGAGGAAGCCGAGGACGTCGTCCAGGATGCTTTTCTCCGGCTCTTGGACGCTTCCGGCCGCTATCGGCCAACCGCATCGTTCAAGACCTACTTCTATCAGATAATCACTCGCCTTTGCTTGGACCGGGCGAAGAAGAAACAGGCGCTGTATGTGGACACGATTGCTGACTTTCCCGATCCCCGTCCGGACGTGGCCGAGGAGATGCTGCGGCGCGAGACGGCGGTCGCGGTGCGCGCCGCACTCGACGCGCTTTCCCCAAACCAGCGCATGGCCATTGTGCTTAGGTACTACGAGGGGCTGAATTACGAGGGCATCGCCTCAGCCCTTCAAACTACCCCCAAGGCCGTGGAACGTCTCTTGGCCCGAGCCCGAGAGCGCCTACGGGCCATACTCGGAGCCCGAGCGGATACTTCTCGCCTCTGAGCGGGGGTTTTGCAGCCGTCGTTCGTTTAACCATCTGAGAGGTGAATAGCATGCTGTCATGTATTAGATGCCGAAAGCGCCTGGGGGCCTATCTGGATGGAGAACTGTCAGAACGACAGCAAACCTTACTTGACCGCCATCTGCCGGGGTGCGGTTCGTGTCGCGCCGCGCTGAACGCCATGCGGGGACTGGAGCCGCTTCTGGGCAAGCTCGACGTCCCTCCCGCCCCGACTACCCTCACCTCGCGGATACTGACTGAGGTATACGCACGACAAGGAAGCCAAGTTGCAGGAAGTCGCTTCTTATCGTGGCGGCAAGTACTCACTCCTCACTTCTGGGTGGTCAGGAGGGCGACCGCCGCAGCCCTGATCGCCGGCCTGACGATAGGCGCCTACATGGGTTGGGCCAGATATGGAGATTCCGGCTCAGCTCGGCCCGCGGCCACGGCGGCGTGGAACGAACCCGTGGATGAGACCCTATACGCTTTCGATGTCCTGAGCGCGGCGCCCCAAGGCTCCATCGAGGCCGCCACCCTGGCCCTGCTGGAAGACGGAAGGTGAGGAAAGCCATGTGGAACAAATTGAAGAAGCCTTTGCTCGCGTTTTCTGTGGGCCTGAACATAGCCTTCATCGCCATCTGGCTCGTGAGCACAGTCCCTAACTTGGTCACCGAGCAAGAGCCTCAAGAGGACATTGCCGAGAGTGCCGCCGCGTCGTCGTCGCTCTACCGCGAACTCGGTCTCACGCCCGACCAGCGGGAGCTGATTGAACCCCAGATCCAGCGCTTTCGCGAGCAAGCAGAAGACCAATGCGAGACGATAAGGACGCTTCGGGCGCAGCTGATGGAACTCTTGGCCGCAGCCACTGTGGATGAAACGGCCATGAGCGCGAAACAAGAGGAGATCCTCGCTGGGCAAAGACAAATGCAAGATTTAGTGATTGAACTCCTGCTCAAGGAGAAGGAGATTCTGTCACCGGAGCAGCAAGGGATGTTGCTTAAGGCAATCCACCGGCAGTGCAATTGTGGCGAGACAGGCGGTTGTGCCTACGGAAGTGGTCTTGGACCAGCGCCAAGCGTTGAGGAACCACCTCTCTTTGAGGAGAAGCAATCCAAGTGAAGGCTACCGCCATTCTATTGGTCACACTTGCTCTCAACGGATGCGCCGTCGTGCGGCCCACTGACCCGTACCTGGCTGTCAGCATACAAGATCACGCCACATACGCGGAACCCTCGTGGGTGTCGGCTGGGCAGGCGCCGGAAGAACCCTTGGAGCTCAGGGAAGCCATCGGAATCGCACTCGCCAATAATCCCGAGGTCTTGGCGATGAGCCTGGACGCATCGGCGGCAAAGGCCAGGCGAGATCAAGCCTTCGGGGAACGGCTGCCCAGGCTCAGCGTGGTGAGCGGGTACGCCCACCACCTTGATATGCAAAGGCTTCTGCCCGCGGTGCAGCCAGGCGATCCCGCAATACTTAGCCGGGACATCGTCTCCGGGGATGTGGTTCTATCTCTGCCCCTTTTTGCCGGCGGGCGACTGATCAGCCAGGTGAGGGCGGCGGACCTGCTCGAAGAGACGGCAGCACACCGACTGGCGCGCAGCCGGGAGGAGCTTGCATTCAACGTCTCCAGTGTATTTTTCAGCATTCTTGCCCAGGAGCACGTCATAGCATCCCTCGAATTCTCGCTGAAGGCGTCGGAAACGCACCTCAAACGCATTGATGCTTTGATAGCGGCGGAGAAAGCCGCCAAGGTCGACCGGATGCGCACCGAAGTCCGGCTGGCCGACATTCAGCAGCGACTAGTCCGGGAGAAAAACCTCATCGCCATCCAGAATCGCCTTCTGGCCAACTTACTCGGAATGGACAGCTCGATCGGCACGATCCTGCTGCGGGGGGAATTGGAACTGCAGGAGGAAGCAGTCCTTCCGGAGTCTGAAGCAGCCATCGCGGAGGCCTGCGAGGGACGCGATGACTATCTAGCGGCAAGATCTGCCCTCGAAGCTCAGGCCCGGAACGTGGATGTAGCTGCCGCCGGGCGCTGGCCGACCGTCTACCTGCAGGGATCCTATGGATGGCGCAGTGCCATTGGGCCGACAACCGGCTCAGGAGATGAATACCCAGATGTCGGCCGCATCGGCCTTGCGGTGGAGGTGCCTTTCTTTGAAGGTGGACGAGTCGGTGCCAAAGTCCACGAGCAACGCGCTAATCTTGCCGCCGCACAGCAACGGCTACATAAGTTCGAACTTCAGATTCGGCTCGAGGTCGAAACCGCCCTGTCCAACGTGAGGTCTTCGCAGGAGCGGTTGGAGGCCATACGGAAGTCCCTGGCACAGGCCCGGGAAAGTCTGCGCATCGAGCAGCAGAAATACGAACTAGGCAAGGGTGTCATTGTGGATGTCCTGGATGCCCAAGCCGCCCTCCTAGAGGCAGAAACCACTTACTACCGGGTGCTGGCCGAGCTTCAGACGGCCCTGGCCCAAGTCAAACTGGCAACGGGTGAGGAATGATGAAACGAACGATGGTGATAGTGCCGATTGTGGCGGTATTTTCCGTGTCCGGGATATTCCTTGTCCGCAGCATCCTGTCCCGCGAGCCCGAAACCAGCCAGACCGTCAACCAGAAGAAGTCGCCGGTGGTTGACGTGGTTTCAGCCGAAACCTCAGGGGTGTCGTTTGGTCTCGACTTGACCGGCTCGGCAGAGCCTTATCGTGTCGCTCAATTGGCTTCGCCCGCCGAGGGTCCGGTTCTTGATATCCGTGTGCGCGAAGGGGACCGTGTGCAGGCCGGCGATTCGCTGCTTTCCATCGGGCGAAAGAAAGGCGTCGACGCAGTGACCGCCTCACTCCAGGAGGAGTCCAATAATGAGGAGGACAACCTGCGCAGAACCCGACAGCTTGTGGACAGCGGGGCCCTCCCCGGCGAACAGTTGGATCAAGCCAGAGCCGCCTTCGAGAAGGTCCGCGCGCAGCTGGTCAAGGCGGAAGAAACGGCCCAGGATTATGCCATCACCGCTCCGTGGGCAGGGCTGGTCTCTCGCGTGATTGTCAAGGAAGGCGAGTTCGTCGCGCCCCGCACAGCGTTGCTGGAAATGTACGACCCATCCAGCATGGTGATTCGCGCGGCGGTACCTGAGAAATACGCCGCCGACGTTAAGGCCGGCATGCTCGTCGATGTCAGCCTAGACGCGTACCCTGATCACATTATGCGGGGACGGGTTGCGCGCGTTTACCCATATCTCGACCCCCGTCTGCGGACCCGGACCATTGAAGTTGTCCCAGAAACGCCGGTCGGCCTTCTGCCCGGCATGTTCGCGCGCCTGAAGGTTCTGCTGAGAACCGTGAATGGGGCCGTTGTCGTGCCTGTTGAAGCGGTTGTCATCACGCCTGACGGACAACGTGTGGTTTTCGTGACGGAGGATGGGAAGGCCATCCGACGCCCGGTGGAAACCGGCATTGAGGAAGGCGACCGCATCGAGATTATCGCGGGAGTCCGTCTCGGAGAGAAGGTCATCGTCGCCGGGAACGAGAAGATCAAGGACGGCGCGGCCGTGAGCCTTTCGGGAGAAGAGAAATCGGGCAAGCGGAAGCCCACCGACAAGGCTGAGCAGCCCGCCGAGAAGGAAACCACGGGGGTAGGCGGCCGGCAATGAGGATGACTGAATACGCAGTCCGTCGTCGGCTGGCTACCAGCGCCATCGTTGTCGCGCTCGTCGTGCTCGGACTTTATGGCCTCTGGGGGCTGCCGGTAGATTTTCTCCCAAGCGTCACTTATCCGTTGATCAAGGTCCACATCTGGTGGCCCGGCGCAACCCCCGATGAGATCGACAAGAGTATCGCGGATCCCATTGAGCGCCAGATGGCCACCGTGGATGACCTGGATTTCCTGGAGTCGTCGTCCATCGAGGGTATGTACACCCTTCAGGTCAACTTCAAGTACGGCGTGGATGTCAACGTTGCCTATCAGGACGCCCTGGCAGCTATGGCCCGTGCGGCGAGGGAACTGCCGGCGGACATGGACGCGCCGGTCGTTATCAAGGCGGACCCGTCCCAGCTTCCCGTCGTGCAGATGACCGCCAGCAACGATCAGTGGGATTTGGTCAGACTGCGTACGTGGGTGGACGAGTGGCTTCAAGATCAATTGCTGGCCGTGCCGGGCGTGGCGGGTGCCGAGATTATCGGCGGTCTCAAGCGGGAAATCCGCGTGCATCTGGACCCTCAGGCGTTGGAGAAGCACCGGCTGACGCTGCCGGCCGTGCTCCAGCAGCTGCGCGAGGAGAACGTTGAGCAGTTCGGCGGCCGTGTGACAGCCGGCCCCAAGGAGATTATCGCCAGGACGATGGGTGAGTACCGAAGCCTGGATGAAGTCCGAGACATCGTCCTTGCCCGCAACGGGGATGCCAAGCTGTATCTGCGCGACATTGCAGAAGTTCAAGACGCCTACGAAGAAGCTCGGGTTATAACCCGTTTGAACGGCAATCCCTGTGTCAAACTTAGCGTCCTCAAGCAAGCCGACGCCAATACAGTTGAGGTAGCGGAGGCCGTCAACCGGCGGATTCACGATTTGGGGCCGGCGCTGCCCGACGGTGTCGTCCTCGGCATGGTCGAGAACCAGGCGGACTACGTCAAGGCCGCCCTGGGGGGCGTGCGAAACGCCGCCATCGAAGCCGCTCTGCTGCTGATCGTGATCGTGTATCTGTTTCTTGGCTCGTGGAAGCAGGTGATGGTGATGGCGATGGCGCTGCCCATCACGCTGGCGGTGAACTTCGGTCTGATGAAGCTGGCAGGATTCTCACTCAATATCTTCTCTCTGGGCGGCCTGGTGATCGCCATCGGTGTGTTGCTGGACAACTCCATAGTCGTTATCGAAGGCATAACGCGACGGCTACACGACCGACCTGACCAGGAAACCGGCGCGGCAGCGGTCGAAGCAACCTCCGAGGTTGGCCCGGCCGTCGTGGCCGCCACCCTATCGTTCCTGGCCCTCTTCCTGCCGTTCCTGCTGGTGCCCGGACTGACTAGCCTCTTGTTCCGTGAGTTGATTCTGGTCATCGCGGGCATCGTCGTCGTCAGCCTCGCCGTGGCGGTCTCCGTCACCCCGATGATCACGGCGACGATTCTCGGCCGGAGCGGCGCCGGCCGGCGCGAACAGACCCGCTTCGAGCGGCTCTTTGCTCGAATAACCGATGGTTACGGCAATGTGCTGAAGTCGGCGCTGCGGGCCAGATGGGTCGTGGTTTCGGCCTGTGGAGTGATTCTCGTGCTTGCCGCGCTCCTGATGGGCAGGCTGGGCAGCGAGTTCCTGCCGCAGATGGATGACGGCCGGATCACGGTCAAGGCCAGGCTCGCAACCGGCGCCGCAGTGGCCGAGACCGACCGGGTGCTGCGCCAGATAGAGCAGGCCATAGGCAAAGACAATCTGATCGAGAGCGCCTTCACCCTCGTGGGCGGCAGGGTGTGGGGCCTGGTCACCTACGAGATCGCCAACGAGGGGGAGATCAATATCCAGCTCGTGCCCGCCGGCAAACGGAGGCTCAGCACCAGCGACTACGTCGAGCGGCTGCGGCCCTTCGTGGCCAAGATCGCCGTTCCCGGCGGCAACGCCATGGTCATGCGCACACAGGTCAAGGGTATCCGCAAGCTCGGAGAGGCCGACATCGAGGTCAAGATCAAGGGTCCCGAGATCGCGACGCTTTACGAGCTGGCCCGCCAGACGGCTGCCGCGATGAACGAGCTGGCCCACTTCACCAACGTCTACGTCTCGATGGATATGACCAAACCGGAGTATCAGGTACAAGTCGACCGGGCGCGGGCGGCGGAGATGGGCGTCTCCGTCAGCGACATCGCCACCACCCTGCGGTCACTGATCACGGGGGCTGTGGCCACGCGGTATCGGGAAGGCGACGAGTATTACGACATCCGCGCAATGATTCCGGAAAGCAGAATCACCTCGCGCAAGGACGTGGAGGACCTCCCGTTGAGCTGCGCTCAGGGCGGCTACCTGCGCGTCAGCGATGTTGCCGAGGTGCGCTCGGCCGTCGGGCCGGTCGAGATCGTCCGGGAAGACCAGGCCAAGCAAGTAGTGGTTCGCGGTGACGCGGTCGGGGTCAGTGTCGGCGAGGCGCTGTCGGAGCTTCAGAGTGCTATGTCCAAAGTGAGCCGGCCGGCCGGTTACGAGGTATCCTATGGCGGGCGGGCCCAGATGATGACGGATATGAAGCACACCGTCCTCGCTGTCTTCGCATTCGCCGTGTTCTTCGCTTTCATCGTACTGGCTGTGCAGTTTAACAGCATCAGGCTGCCCGTTTTGATCTTGGGCAGCATGCCGGTCTGCATGGCCGGTCTGGTATTCATAATGTACGCCGTCGGCTTGCCTTTGGGAGCGACCGTCATCATCGGGGCGCTGGTAGTGGTGGCCGCCACCGTGAATGACGGCGTACTGCTGTTGACCTTCGCCGAGGAACTGCAGGCCAGAAAGTGCCTGTCGCCCGCCGAGGCCGTGGTGGATGCCGCCAGAATTCGCTTGCGGCCCCGCGTGATGACGACGGTATGCACGCTGGCTGGCTTCATCCCGTTGGCCCTGGCGATTGAAGAAGGAGGAGACATGCTCCGACCTATGGCGGTTGGTGCCATAGGCGGCCTGTTGATGGAAATCCCGGTAGCCCTCTTCTTGATGCCATGCCTGTATGTCATGACAGCAAGACATAGGAAGTGAGGTGATGCACTTCGACACTACTTCGAAGACCTGCCGAATCTCGTTGACGGGATACGGTATCTGAGTCAAGAGAACCTGAGATTAGGTCGTCTTCAACTGACAAGACATCTAAGGGGGAGAGACAGCATGAAGCGTCGTACCGTTCTTGTAAGCCTGATGCTCGCGGCTGCCGGCGTGGCCGCTCTGGTGGGTTACGGCTACGTGCAAAGTGCGGATGTGGCAGCTGGGACCTGCCACGGGATGACCGCGGAAACGTGCCAGGTTGTGTGCCAGGGCAAGACCCAGGGCGGCCCTGCGCACGACCAGTGCACCGGCGCGTGCGCCGAGTGCCCAATGATGAAGGCAGGAACGTGTCCGGGGGTGAAGAGCGGAACGTGCCAATCGGCATCGGGTGAGGCCATATCGGGGTCAGGGTGCACCGGCCACACGGGCGGATGCCACGCAGGAGCCCACAGCGGAACGTGCCCAGGGGTCAGGAGCGGCAAGTGTGACGCGACGACCTCTCACCCGCATCCCGCCGGTGAGTGCCCGATGGCCCAGGCAGCTGCCGGAAAGCAGCCGTCTTGCCATGCAACTTACCCGTCCAGCTCGAAATAGAGTAAGTTTAAGGAGTTTCGCTCCTTTCATCACTAACGGGACTAACGGGGCCGGACACGGAGTGTCCGGCCCTTCGTTCTGACTCAGTGAAACGAAACCAGCCGATATCGAGCCCCGGACCGACACGTTACGGCCGTATATGAGATTCAGCCTCAGCAAGCGTAGGCTCAGGCTCTCGTAGCGGAACTGCCCGAATATCTTTCAGTTAGGGCCTTCCTATTTCTCGGTGTTTTCCCTTGTTCCTACTGCTGAGCGCACTCAGAAGATCAGTCCATCTTGTCGCTCCCTTCAAGTATATTCGCATACTGCCACGTACATAGTTGGGCGCATGAGGTCGATGGGTGAACGTCTTTCGTGCCGTTGATCGGCAATAGCGGAGCCAAGCTGAAAATCCCTATTGACTTGGAAGCCGTCGCGGAGTTATAATTCGGTAACCGACGAAGTGACAACTGCTGTCCGCCCGATGGGCAAGGAGCAAGGCCCGGATCGCGGGGGAGGAAGTACCTTGGTACATCGGAGGGCAGGTGGGGTGGCTGAGAAGAGTAAGGGGGTAAAGGCGATGAGGAAGTTAGTTGTGATATTAGCGGCAGTTGCGATGGTCGCGGCGCTTGGGGCTGACGTTGCCTGTGCGAAGGATAAACAAACATCAAAGGGAATGACTGCCGTGGAGCGGGCAGCGAAGGATAAGAAGTATCTCTTCATTTTCTTCTATAGTGATGAAGGGGATCAGACAGCATCGATGAGGAAGATCTTCAATGATGCTGTGAGCAAGGCCTCGAAAACGGCAAGGCGCATCGAAGTAAGCATCAACGATCCCGTGGAGTCGGCGCTGATAGACAAATTCGCCGTGAGGGGCGCACCGATGCCCCTGGTTCTCGCCATAGCCCCGAATGGGGCGATCACCGGAGGTCTTCCCGCGCCCTTCAGTGAGCAGCAGATCCTGGACGCATTTGCGACCCCTTGCACCCAGGTAGCGGTCAAGGCCCTTCAGGAAAACAAGGTAGTCCTCCTGTGCATCCAGAACCGTAATACCAAGTTGAACGATGCCGCAATGAAGGGGGTTCAGGACTTCAAGGCGGACCCTGCGCGCGCAGCGTCAACCGAGATTGTGACCCTGGACCCTTCTGATCCCGCCGAGGCCAAGCTGCTTGGAATGCTGGCAGTCGATCCCAAAATAGACCAGGCAACGACGGTGTGCCTTGTTTCGCCGGGCCGCACGGTGGCCAAGTTCGCCGGAGCAACGACCAAGGAGATGATCGCCACCTCGCTCAAGAGTGGTGGTGGTGGCGGTGGTTGCTGTCCCGGTGGGGCGACCGGAGGGGCGGCCAGTGGCGCGAAGGGCTGCGGGCCGGCGCCGAGCGGTCAGGCGGCTGCAAAACCAGGTGGGACAGCGAGCTCCGCCAACCCCGGTGGCGCCAAGCCTGGCAGCAAGGCTGCCGGCAAGTAGGGACAGAGGCGGAGGGAGACAATGCACCTGAGAACGCTAGTATGGCGGGAATTCTTTGAACGCAAAAATCAGCTGGTCACGGGTTTCCTGGCGGTCCTGCTGGGCATCACCGTGATCGTGTCCATCAAGAACATCACCTTTTACTCAGAGAAAGCGGTCGCCAGAGAACTGGATGCTCTGGGTGCCAACATACTTATTCTGCCCAAGTCGGCTTCAATTCAGGACTACTACAGCGCAGACCTGCAGGATGAGGAGTTTCCTGAGGACTATGTTACGCGGCTCATCCTTTCCGACATCCAAGGGCTCGATAATCTTTCTCCTAAGCTGTCGATCCCCGTTGATATGGGAGGAAGGAGTTTCACGCTGACCGGCATATTGCCCAAGAACGAATTCCAGGCTAAGGCTGCCTGGGTTGGAGCGGGCATATTCGCAAGACCACAGGGATGTGGAACGGTAGGCGGACCTACCGATGGGAGCATTCCCCCAACTCAGAATCAGCCGCCTCCCCAGGAAACCCTGGTCCGGCGGACGGTCATCGATGACCTCGGCAGCACCGAGGCGCTTGTTGGGGCAGAGGTGGCGGCTTCCCTGGGGCTCAAGGATGGCAGCACGATCGATCTTCTGGGCAAGACATTCACAGTGACTGCGGTCCTCCCTCAGACGGGTACCGTGGACGACACCCGGATATTTGCTCACCTGCATACCGTCCAGCAGCTCGCCGGCAAGGGTTCGGTGATCCATGCCATCGAGGTCGTAGGCTGCTGTAATGAGATATCACGTGGACTGGTGCAGAAGATCAACCGGCTCCTCCCGGAAGCCAGAGTGGTTACCGTCACTCAAATCGTTGATACCCAGATCAAGACCAATCGAATGATGTCGCGTCTCTCCATGATCTTCCTGGTGATCATCGTGCTTCTTGGCGGGGCCAGCATCGCCAACTATATGTACGCTAACGTCTTCGAGCGGCGGCGCGAGATAGGCACCCTGATGGCTCTGGGCGCAACCTCGTCATTTGTGCTGAGAGCGTTCCTCCTCAAGGCGCTTGTACTCGGACTTTCCGGAGGAATCGCGGGCTACATTCTGGGCACCGTGCTCTCGGTCACGCTCGGCCCCAGGATTGCCGGCGTGCCTGTGCTTCCGAGGCTTGTGCTGCTTGCCTGGGCGGTCGGCATCTCCACGGCCATAGCTCTTGCGGCAAGCTACTTTCCGGCACGCCGCGCCTCGCGCCTCGATCCCTTCGCGACCCTTCAGGAGGTGTGACCGGTGCTCAGGATGGAGGCTGTCAGCAAGCACTACAATCATCGCGGCCAGCTGGTTAAGGCCATGGACTGCGTGGACTTGAATGTGGAGAAGGGCGAATTTGTCTCCATCGTCGGCCCGAGCGGGAGCGGCAAGAGCACATTTCTCCTTACGCTCGGAGGAATGCTCACACCATCTCGGGGCAGCGTTTGGCTCAATGGTCAGTCGCTCTATGGTATGGCGTCGGATGAAAGGGCACAAACGCGCCGGCAGAAGATAGGCTTCGTGTTTCAGACTTTCAACCTGGTGCCCTACCTTACGGCGTTGGAGAACGCGCAGGTTCCGCTTATGCTGGCGCGGGTGGATGAAGGCTCCCAGAAACGGGTGGCTCTCTCCCTGTTGGAACGAGTTGGGCTTGCGGATAGGCTCAATCATAAGCCGTCCGAACTCAGCGTGGGGCAGCAACAACGCGTGGCCTTGGCCCGCATGCTCGCCAACGACCCCGAGATCGTCTTGGCCGATGAGCCCACCGGGAGCCTCGACCCGGATACGACTCGCGAGATCACGGAGTTCTTCGTTGCGCTCAATCGTGAAGGCAGGACCATAGTGATGGTGACGCACAATCAAGATACTGCCGCGCGAGCCCAAAGAATCTTGTGGTTGGTAGACGGCAAACTGTATACTGCAAAACCGAAGAGATGACCGCTCTGAGAGCGTACCCGGGAGGGTCTTCGTGGAAAAAGCTACGGCCTGCGTGACCAAGGTCTTGAGAGGAGAAAGAATCTCCGGCGCCGGCGATTTCCTGACCGTTGCCAAGGCTCTCTCGGATGAAAATCGCGTCAGGATCCTGATGTTCCTGCGGGAGGGGGAGCTTTGCCTGTGTCAGATCATTGAGATGTTGGGGCTTGCGCCATCAACCATCTCAGAACACATGGCGGTGCTCCATCGTGCGGGACTTGTCGGGGCGCGTAAAGAAGGCCGCTGGATCTATTATCGGCTCCGAGGTCGAGACGCTCCGGAGACCGCCAGGATCGCGCTCGAGTGGCTCCGGTGTTCGCTGGAGAACGACGACCTTATTCGGGAAGATGCCAAGCGGCTCAGGGCAGTCAAGCGGACCCCGGTCAAAGACCTCTGCAAATGCTATAAGACCTGAGGAGTTCCCGCTGAGGTGTTCCCACCGGATGACCAGAGTATTACTCGGCCAAGATGGAGGGTCGTAACCGATGAGCGCGACGGCAGGTAGTTCGCCAACGACATCAACTGCTGCCTCGGTGGCAGGGCGCCTCTCTTTCCTTGACCGGTTCCTCACCTTATGGATCTTCCTTGCCATGGCGGCCGGCGTCGGCGCCGGCTACCGGTTCCCGGGCATCGTGCCCTTCTTGAATCGCTTCAGCGTCGGGACCACCTCGATCCCGATCGCCATCGGCCTCATCCTCATGATGTACCCGCCCCTGGCCAAGGTGCGCTACGAAGAGATGGGCCAGGTCTTCAAGAACACAAAGGTGCTTGGGCTCTCGCTGGTTCAGAACTGGATCATCGGGCCGACCCTGATGTTTGCCCTGGCCGTGATCTTCCTCCACGACAGGCCGGAGTACATGGTCGGGCTGATCATGATCGGGCTGGCACGGTGCATCGCCATGGTGATCGTGTGGAACGATCTGGCCCGAGGCGACTGTGAGTACTGCGCCGGACTGGTTGCCCTCAACTCGATCTTCCAGGTGATCTTCTACTCGATCTATGCCTATGTGTTCATCACCGTGCTACCGACCTGGTTTGGCTTAAAGGGTATGGCAGTCCACATCACCATTGCCCAGATCGCCAAGAGCGTCTTCATCTATCTAGGAATTCCTTTCATCGCCGGGGTGGTGACGCGCTTCACGCTGATAAGGGTGAAGGACAAGCAATGGTACCACGAGAAGTTCATTCCCAGGATCAGCCCGATCACCCTGGTGGCCTTGCTCTTCACCATCGTCGTGATGTTCTCCTTCAAGGGCAAGTACATCGTGCAACTTCCCCTGGACGTCTTGAGGATCGCGATCCCGCTCCTAGTCTACTTCGTCTTGATGTTCTTCATCTCCTTCTTCATGAGCAAACGGGTGGGGGCTACCTACGGCCAGGCAACCACACTCTCCTTCACTGCGGCCTCCAACAACTTTGAACTGGCGATAGCTGTCGCGATTGCGACCCTCGGCATCAACCACGGCGGGGCCTTTGCTGCTGTGATCGGGCCGCTGGTCGAGGTGCCGGTCTTGATTGGGCTGGTGAACGTGGCGCTGTGGCTCGGCCGGAAGTACTATGGGATGAAGGAGCTTCGGTAGGCCAAGCTTGAAAAGGGAAGTTCCCAGTTGATTTTTGGAGTGCCCGGACGTACCTTAAGCATATTCGCATCTGGCGGCGAGGTGGTGGCCACCACCCGTTTCTCTCTGGAAAGAGCGGAATCCACCGGCTGATTGCTGCCGGGAAGGAAAACATAATCAGTATGGCAGAGCAAATTGACATAAGCAGAATCCGCAACATCGGAGTGATGGCTCATATCGATGCGGGCAAGACCACCGTAACCGAGCGGATGCTCTTCTTCACCGGGAAGAGCCACCGGATCGGAGAGGTGGACGATGGGGAGGCCACCATGGACTGGATGGTCCAGGAGCGGGAGCGCGGTATCACCATCACCGCCGCGGCGACCACGACCTACTGGAAGGACTACCGCATCAATATTATCGACACCCCGGGCCACGTGGATTTCACGGCCGAGGTGGAGCGCTCGCTTCGCGTACTCGACGGGACCGTGGCGCTCTTTTGCGCCGTGGGCGGTGTTCAGCCCCAGTCGGAAACGGTCTGGCGGCAAGCCGAAAAATATCAGGTCCCCCGGCTCGCCTTCATTAATAAGATGGACAGGACCGGCGCTGATTTCGAAGGTGT
>Ga0315275_10002428_pt1 | contig 16827 bp, 9 predicted proteins | sample YL17G03_0_MG_FD_205557 | JGI IMG/M metagenome (GOLD analysis project Ga0315275, IMG submission 205557) | Sediment microbial communities from Yellowstone Lake, YNP, Wyoming, USA - YL17G03_0 | ecosystem: Environmental > Aquatic > Freshwater > Lake > Sediment | place: USA: Wyoming | collected... | reverse complement strand
CTCTCTAGGCGACAGGCCAAGTCTTCTTCCTCCCTGATAAAATTGGCATAAAGATTGCTGTTGTTATATAAGACGATGGGTTTTATTAAGATATCGTGACGGCAGAATGAGATGGAGGGAACAATGAGAAAACGAAGATCATCGGCTCTATTATGTCTGGTCCTTTTATTGTTTTTCTTCCGAGTTGCCTCCTCCGCTCAGGAGCGACTCCAAGCCGGCGGCCATTTTATACTCGGATTCCCGCAGGGAGAATTTAAATCGAATGCCGATCATATCGGCCTCGGAGGCGATTTTTATTTTGCGTATCACATTCCCCGGAGCATCCTTTCGGCGGGGATCTCTATCGGATTTTCGATATACGGAAGAGAAACGCGCGAGGCGCCTCTGAGTCCGACAATCCCCGAGATGATCGTCGATGTCTCGACGACCAACTCCATCATGCTTGGCCATTTGTTTCTCCGACTCCAACCCCAGCAGGGAAAGTTTCGGCCTTATCTGGACGGTCTGATCGGATTTCATTACCTGACGACGAACACCGCCATTCACGACAACTGTGATGGGGACGATGATATCAGCTCCAATAACTACAGCGATCTCGCGTTCAGCTACGGAGCAGGGGCAGGAACCATGGTGATGCTGATCCAGGGGGTCCGACAAGATAATAAACGGCGCCTCTTTTCCATGGACCTGGACATCGGCATTCGCTACCTCAGGGGCGGCGAGGCTGAGTATATGAAGAAGGGTTCGATCCACCGCGAAATCGACGGCGTGACTTACGATGTCTACCGCTCCAGGACCGACCTTGTGAAAGCTTACATCGGCCTAAACTTTTCATTTTAGGGCGGACAGAGGTAAGCGCCTTCCCGGAGAGCAAGACTCCTGAAGGTCAGTACTGAAAGACCTTGTCCCCGACCATGACCTCCTGCCTCGCCTCATCAAACGTCACGCGCTGTCCGGTGTGGAGCGCGGCCGTGGTCATGATGACGGCGATGGCATGGCGATAGCCGGCCACGACATCGGCGTGGGGCGTTTTGCGGTCGCGGACGCACTCCATCCAATTCCGGACATGGCTCGACGTCATCGGATCGGCCCCCGTGTCGGCCGCGGTTTCGACCTTTTCGGTCGGCAACTCGTATCTTTCTAAAAGATTGGCCTTCATGCCCATCTCCGCAGCAGAGCCCTGGGTCAATCCTCCTTCGGGCGTCACGATGTTCTTGTCCAGGTCGAGTTTTCCGCCGTTCGAGAAATAATATTCCTTCACTCCGCCGGCGGAATTGTGCATCCGGGACGAATAAACGACTTGAAAGCCGGTTTGGGGATCTTCGAGCGGGCCGTAATCCAAAACAGCCGTCATCGTATCGGCGTTTTGCCGGCCGTCTTTCCAGACATAAATTCCGCCGTTGGCCGCCACGCTCCGGGGATGGGGAAGGTCGGTGAACCAATGGACGGTGTCAATCTGGTGGCACATCCACTGCCCGGGAATGCCGGACGAATAAGGCCAGAAGAGACGGTACTCCAGATATTTTCTCGGGTCCCAGGGCTCAAAGGGTCGGTTCATAAGGTATCGCTTCCAATCCGTGTCCTCTTCCTTGATCGCGGCCACAAGGGCCGGCCGCCGCCACCGTCCGGGTTGATTGACGTTCCAGCTCATCTCGACCATCGTGATGGGACCGAACTTTCCCGATTTGATGAACTCGCAGGCGGCGGTATAATTTGCTCCGCTCCGCCTCTGCGAGCCAACTTGAACGATCCTCCCGCTTTCCCGGACGGCTTTCAAAGCGGCCCGGTTGTCTTCCATGGTCTCGGCGAAGGGCTTTTCCACATAGACATCGCAGCCGGCTTTGACGGCTTCCACAGCATGAAGAGCATGCTGGAAGTCGGCCGTGCTGATGATCACGGCGTCCACGCCGATGCGTTCATACAACTCTTCGTTATTGCGCGCGGCCGCCACGGCCTGTCCCGTCTTCCCTTTCAAGAAGGCGAGCCCTTCCTCCCTTCGGCGGCTCCAAAGGTCCGAGATCCCGACGATCTCGAAATTGAGCTCGGGCGCGTATTGAAGAAACGGCGGGATCAAGGAGCTTTTACAGCGGTCGGAGAACCCGACGATCCCGACCCTCACCCGGTCGTTGGCCCCGCGAATTCTCCCCAAGCTCGCAGCCCTCAATCCCCGGGCCGCGCTGTTGACGGACAATCCGGCCGAAGCCACTGCCGCTATCTTCACGAAATCCCTTCGAGAAATGCCCATATCGACCTCCTCGGAATCTATTGGCTGCTATCCTGCGTCCCTTCTTCAAGACGCAGCGATCTCGTTTCTCAAAAAAGTCATTGCCGCCGGAAGCTCGTCCTTCATGCTCTTCCATCCGCATTCCATAGAGATCCCGCCCCGATATCCACCTGTTTTGAGCCTCTTAAAAAAAGGCTTGAAATCGTCTCCGGCGGTGCCCGGCGGCGTTCGTTTATCTTTTTCCGCTATATGGCAATGATGGATGTGCTTCCCAAACATCTCGACGGCGTCGGGCGTCTCTCCTTGGCGAAGCAGATGATATAGATCCGCCAGCAGCTTGAAATTCGGATGGCCGACGGCCTCGACGACCGCCGCGCCCTCTTTGAGGCTGTTGACGAAATTGGTCTCCCCGCTGTTCAGCGGTTCGAGGGAAACGATCACGCCGTGGCGTCCGGCAAGAACGGCGACTCTCTTGGCCAGATCGCGGAACTGCTCCTCGGCCTTGGCCCGGCTGAATCCCTCGGGAATTTTACGGGATTCGCCGCTTCCCCAGACGATCGTCCCGACTCTGGCCCGGGCCGCCCTCTGGAACGCGGTCTCGGCATAAGCCAGGATCTCATCATGTTTCGCCTCAGCACCGACAGCCTTCAATTGGCCCGGGAGGAAACCGTTGCAGGCCAGAACGGGAAGTTTTGCCGCCTTAAGCTCGGCCAGCTTTGCCTGAAATTTTTCTTCCGGCTCTTCCGGAATCAAGAAACGCCGGACTCCTTCTTCGACATACGCGCAGCCGGTTTCCTTCAATAATCCGGAATCCGCCAGAGACGCGCAGACGCCGATCTGGCCGAGGAAAGAGCCGGCATCGTTCCCTTTGAACAAGCGTCCGATTCGCGGCCGGGAAAACAAACCCCAGCCGCCAAATGCTGCGGTTTTTAAAAAGTCCCGGCGGGAAGTCGATCGCATAGCGTCTCGAGGAAACGCATCTTCGATGGCGTCTCCTCGGTAAAACAATATCTTAGGCTCGGGGGAAAATCAAGTCTGCTGATGACCTTACCACCGCCAGAGATAGCTTACTTTAAAGAAGAATCCGCGTTTCGTTTCCAAGAACCGGCGGCTGTCTTCATAATCGCTGCCGTTCCAGCGGATCTTTTGAAAAGCAGATCCGTATCCCACATAGACGACGGTCCCTGGAATGTAGGTGAACGAGGCCAAAGTATCCACGGTCATCCTTTTCCGGTAGGTGTTGTATTCCAGGATGGTCCTCAGGAACAGGTATTTGTTGACCTGGAACGTGTTGAAGCTGCGGAGAATCACGTAGTCGTAAATCTTCGCCCTGTCCGACCGGCGGTAAAAGTCCGCGTATGTCAGATCGATCACGAAATCGAATTTTTCTGTGGGCTGGTATTCGACGCCGGCACTGGCGCGGTTGCCGTCGCCCTGATAAGGAGCTTCCGGGTCGTAATAAATAGCGCCGGTGCGGCGGAAAAATCCGTTGATAAAAAGGTGTTTGGACAGCTGGGAATAAATTTGAAAACCGAACCCGCTCCGCCCGAAGCGGTGCGCTTCATAGACCTCATTGGCCAGGATTCCTTCAAAGCGGACCTGGGTGCTCCGGGGAAGAGAGAAGCGCAGGACGAAAATATTGAAGGTCTCGAGCATGTTCGAATAGGTATCGTAGAGGTGGTAGGACCAATAAAAGGGCTCGATCCTCTGGAAGAATTTCGATTTGGGGTAGATCTTGTACATGCCGAACGCGGCCAGGCGCTGCAGTCCACTTCTCTCCAGGAAGCCGGTATCGACCTGGAAATTCTGGGAGATATCCTGGTAGCCGACGTCCAACGAGACCTTCCTGTCATCGAGGGTGTACCTCAAGGCGAGGGCATGGCCGCCGTTGATGTCGCGGCCTCCTGGGTTTTTTGTAAACGAACCGAACACGTGGAAGGAAGCGACCGAGATCTGGCTCAAACGGATCCGGCCGTCGCTTCCGATGACCCGGTTGGACCCGCCCCGGACATCGCGGGCCGTGTAAAAGCCGCCGAGATAGGAATCCTCTTTCAGGGCGTGCTTGAAGCGGAAGATGGAGAAATCGGGGTGCTCGTCCGAGCCGCCGTCGGGCTGGTAGTCCTGGGCGTAGATGGCCGCAATCGAGTTCTTAGCCCCGAATTTACCGGTCAGCTTGAATCCGAAGACGGGGTCGACGATGGTTCGCGTGTGGACCATCGCCAGCAGGGGCGCTTCTTCGGTATTCCCGGCGAACTGAAAGATCTCGTTGCCCTCGAGGAAGAAAGGCCGTTTTTCCGGAAAGAAAAGAGCATATCTCAGATTGATGTCCACCTGTCCGGCGTCCGACTCGACCTGGCTGAAATCCGGGTTGATCGCGGCGTCGAGGGTCAGGTCTGTGGTCAAGCCAACCTTGCCGGTCAGGCTGAGGTCGGTCGTCCGCTCGTCCCGTTTCAGCCGGCCGTCGCTTGCGGCCAGTTTATCGCTGTGTGTGACGGCGGGAAGAATTTCGACCACCCGCTTGAACTTCAAACCGGTGACGGCGATGGCCTGGGTCTGGGCGATGATGCTTCCTTTGTCGGGAAACAGAGGGGGAGCGCTGGCCACTTCCGAGGTCCGCACGAACTGACGGAAGAAGCCCAATCTCATGGTGATGGTCTTCCCGCCGGGGAATCGGATGCTCTGGAGCGGGACCCGGTATTCCACCGTGTAACCCTTATCATCGATCTGTCCTTTGCTGTACCAGACGAAATCCTGGTCGGGCGTCAAGTTGCCGTTGATGTCCATGATCCCGTCGCCCTGGATGCCCAGCGGGTTGACCAGAAAGCCGTAGCCGCTCTGCATGGTGTTGTACGTGTCGATGATGATACCCACGCAATCGTCCGAAAACATGGCGTCCCGCTTGGAGATCGAGGCCTTGATCTTGGACGGGTCGGTGTCATAGCAGCGGAAAGCAAAGTACAGGTTCTCCGCGTCGTAGAGAAAGTAGGCCTCGGTCTTCTGGCTGGGTTCCTTGCCGAAGTCGGGCTGGAACGTCTTGAAATCTGTCATTTTGAAAGCCCCGTCCCATTCACCAGGGTCCAGCTTCCCGTCGATGACCGGCGGCTTTTGAGCCGGGGGGATATCGAGCGTGTTCAGGGCGAAAAGGGCCGAGGAAAAAAGCAGCACGGCCAAAAGGACAGCGAGCCTGCCTGCCGTTCTTGGGGTATAGCTCATCGCGTCTTCCGCCGTTTTTTCATCAGGTGTAAGAATGTCCATTCTCTTTTTCACTATGAGAGACGAAAAACGAGACTAAAAGGTTCACTCTGAAGCCTATTCAATGCCCGAGGCCGGACAAATTTACATCCATTCTCGATTTGAGATATAATATCTCTCTCTGAAAGGAAGTCGAGGTTTTTCAGCCAATGACCTTGGTCAAAGGAATTGAACGATGAATATCTTCCGAATACTTCGAGTATCGCTCCGCGCTTTGACCCGGAACAAGATGCGGACATTTCTGACGGCGCTGGGGATCATCATCGGCGTCGGGTCGGTGATCGCCATGGTGAGCATCGGAACAGGGGCCAAAATCGCGATCCAGAACCGATTCAACGCCATGGGGACCAATCTTCTTTTTGTCCGTCCCGGGAGCATGAATCTCGGGGGCGTCCGAACCGGCTTCGGAGGCCGAAGCACTTTGAAAATCGGAGATGTCGAAGCCATCGAGAAAGATTGTCCTTCGGTCAAAGGAACGTCTCCGAATATCAACACTCAGGGCCAGGTCATTTACTTAAACAAGAACTGGAGAACCCAGATCCAGGGCGTCAGCGAAAAATATCCGGAGATTCGGAAATGGGAAATAGACCAAGGGACTTTCTTCGACGAAGAGCAGCTTCAAAACGGCGAAAAGGTCTGCGTCCTCGGCGCCGATGTCAAACAGTACCTCTTTGAGGACGGCGAAGATCCCCTGAGCAAGGTCATCCGCATCCGACGCGTTCCGTTCACGATCGTGGGAATCCTGAAATCCAAAGGCCAGGCCGCCGGGATGGGCCGCCGTGACGATATGATTTGCGTTCCGTACACGACGGCCTCGAGGCGGCTCGTCCGGCAAACGTTTATCCAGTCGATCGATGTCGAGGCAATCTCTGCGAAGGCCATCCCGCTGGCCCAACAGGAGATCGAGACCCTCCTTCGCATTCGGCATAACATCGAGCCGGGCGCCGCAGACGATTTCAACGTCCGCAACATGGCCGACATCGCCGAGAACGCGGAGAGCGCGATCGGGGTTTTGACTCTTCTCCTGGGAAGCATCGCCGCGATCTCGCTTCTCGTCGGCGGGATCGGCATTATGAACATCATGTTGGTCTCCGTAACGGAACGGATCCGGGAGATCGGGATCCGGATGTCGATCGGCGCCCGGGAACGGGACATTCTCCTCCAATTCCTGGCCGAGGCGGTCGTCCTGAGTCTCATCGGCGGTTTTCTGGGAATCGGCTTGGGCCTAGGCCTATCGAAACTGCTGAAATACATTCCGATCTTTTCCCGGATCCAAACAGTCGTTTCCCTCGGCTCTGTGATTCTGTCTTTCCTTTTCGCCGGATCCGTCGGCGTATTTTTCGGTTTCTATCCAGCCCGTAAGGCGTCCAAGCTCGACCCGATTGAAGCTCTGCGATATGAATGAGGGATGCCGCCGGAGCGAAGACCGAACGGATACGCGCTTTTGACGAGCGGCGAAGGATTTTAAATTCCGATTCATCCCGCCGATCAAAGACATCCCGCGTCGATGATGTTTCATAAAAAAAATTTGATCCTCATCGGGTCCGCAGCCCGGAAGGCCGGGAAGACCGCTCTCGCCTGCAGGATCATCCTCCGCTACGCTCCATTCACCGAAGTCGTTGGGATCAAGATCACAACGATCAAGGACGATGATCCCGGCTTCCATGGCGGGAAGGGCGGCAGCAAATATCATTCGGTCGAGGGCCGCTATCAAATTCTTGAAGAAACGGTTCCCTCCGATGACAATGACACAGGCCGCATGCTGAAAGAGGGGGCCAGCCGGGTCTATTGGCTCAAAGTTAGACGGGAATATTTAAAAGAAGGGATCGAGGCACTTTTAGACCGCATCCCGGACAACGTATGCGCCGTGGCCGAGGGGACTTCCGCGCGGTCGATCGTGGAGCCGGGTGTGTTCATCGTCCTGGGCGAGAAGAATAATCCTTCGATGAAAGATTCCTGCGCGGCGGTCATTCATCTCGCGGACAAAGTGGCGACCTTCGACGGCCGCGCTTGGGACTTCCCTCCGGAAGACTGCCTCTTCATAGATAACGAATGGATGATACGGCCCAAGGCCAGCGCCATCGTCCTGGCCGGAGGAGACAGCCGCCGCATGGGCCGGGACAAGGGCCTCCTGCCGGTTGAGGGAAAACCCATGATCGCTCTTATCGTCAGCCAACTGAAAAACCTGTTTAATGAAATCGTCATCAGCGCCAATAAGACGGACGACTACCGCTTTTTAGGCTTGGAGATCGTCCCGGATCTCAAGCCCGGGCAAGGCCCGCTGATGGGGATCGTCTCGAGCCTTCCCCACTCGACAAACGACGTCAATTTCGTGGTGGCCTGCGATATCCCTTATCTAAAATTGAGTTTCGCCAGCCGGCTGATCAAGCTGGCCGATGGGTACGACATGGTCCTGCCTTACGCCGAAGATCAAAAATATGAGCCGCTCTTCGCCGTCTACCGAAAAAGCACGATCGAGCCCGCTCTGAACATCTTAAAAAGAGGAGGCCGGAGCATCATCGAGCTCCTCGATTACGTGAGGGTCAATCTGGTGAAAATTCCGGAGGGAAGCTGGTACCGGAACATCAACACGGCATCCGACTACAGAAATCTGAGCGCCACAAAATCCGGAAGCGGCCCCCCTAGATCATGGGGAAAAGATCCTGCCTAATGAGGCCAAAAAACGTGATGACTTCATTGGAGCTATGTGGTTCCCCGCCATGGGACCTGCGTCTTGAGACAAGCATGGGCATCATGTTCTTGCAGCCTGCGGCAAATTTTGAGAAATGTTATTCGAAATTCTCTAAAGTATGGTATAAGAATGGACATGACAACACTTCTACTCAAAAAAAATGAATTCCCCAATCTCCCCCCACAGCTCAGCGGGCTCGATGATCTGTCGAATAACCTCTGGTGGAGCTGGCATCCGGCAGCCCGTATGCTTTTCAAGAAGCTGAACCGTCAGGCCTGGAAAGAGAGCCGCCATAATCCGGTGTTGATGCTCAGGCAGGTCCCCCGAGAAGTTTTTGATTCTGCAGTCCAAGACCCCCAATATATGCGCCATTATAATTCTGTTCTTGCTCAGTTTCAAAAAGATTTGGATCCGAAAGAGGGCTGGCTTTCAGAAAACATGATGGATCCGAACCACTTCCCTATCGCCTACTTTTCTGCCGAATACGGCTTGCACCATTCTTTGCCTTTTTATGCAGGCGGATTAGGTTTTTTGGCCGGCGATTTTCTCAAAGAGTGCAGCGAATTGAAAGTCCCTTTGGTCGCTATCGGCTTTATGTATCCAGGGGGCTATGTCCATCAACACATCCGCGAGGATGGCTGGCAGGAGGATGTCGGTCGACTTCTGGACCGCGAGGCGGCTTCGATTTCGAAGGTCTTGGACAATGACGGGAAGCCAATTGTGGTCAAAGTCCCTCTGATCGAACCTCCCATCTATGTCACTGTGTGGAAGATTGAGGTCGGTCGCATCCCTCTTTATCTTATGGATACCGATATCGAGAACAATGATTTATCAAACCGGAAGATATCGGAATATCTTTATATCGGTGATGTCGAGCAGAGATTACGGCAGGAAATAGTTTTGGGCATCGGCGGATCCCAGGTCCTTGAAGCTCTCGGCATTACCCACTCCGTTCTCCACTTGAATGAAGGACATGCCGCATTCGCCCTGGTGGAAAGGATTAGGGAACGATTGCGGAGAGGGATGAACTATGAGGAGGCTTTTGAGGAGGTCCGCAACACTTCGGTTTTCACCACCCACACCTCGGTCCCGGCCGGCCATGATGTTTTTCCCTTCGAGCTCATGGAAAAGTATTTTCATGCCTACTGGCCGGCCCTCGGTCTCGACCGCGAATCTTTTTTCCGGTTGGGAATCCACCCGGATTGGCCTTCTTCGGGTTTTAACATGACGGCCTTTGCTCTCCGGTTGTCGGGCTACCGGAATGCGGTGAGCAAGAAGCATTCTAAAGTCTCCCGCCAGATTTGGCAGTCTCTCTGGCCCGCTCTGCCGGAAAAGATAGTCCCCATTGATTTTGTCACAAACGGAGTGCATGTTCCCACGTGGATCGACTCAAAAATGCTGCTGCTTCTTGATATGTATTTAGGTCCTCAATGGCTGGAAGATCATGACAACCCCGCTCTGTGGGAGCTCGTCGATGATATCCCCGACGAGGAGCTTTGGAAAACCCATTACTGGCTTAAGATCAAGCTGATTGATGCGATCCGCGAGCGCGCTCGAAAACGCTGGGCCAATGACAGGATCAACTCTTCGCTTGTCCTGTCCGGAGGAACTTTGATGGATCACTCTGTGCTGACGATCGGCTTTGCCCGCCGGTTTACCACGTATAAGAGAGCGGATCTCATCTTCCATAACCTAGAGAGGCTAAAAAAGCTCTTGAATGACCCGTGGCGTCCTATTCAGATCATATTTGCGGGCAAGGCCCATCCTGCGGATGACCCAGCCAAGCGGCTTCTCCAAAAGGTGTTCAATGCCGCGCGTAACCCGGACATGGGCGGACATATCGCCTTTGTCGAGGACTACGGCGAATTGATTGCGCAGTATATGACCCACGGTGTGGATGTCTGGCTTAATAATCCCCTGCCGCCGAATGAAGCCTGCGGGACCAGCGGAATGAAGGCGGCTTTCAACGGCATCCCTCACCTCAGCATCTGGGATGGTTGGTGGATCGAAGGGTACAATGGCAAAAACGGCTGGGCTTTTGGCAAAAAAGAAATCCCTGGAGACAGAGACGGGGCAGACGCCGAGGCAATCTATGACCTCTTAGAGAATGAGATCATCCCTCTGTACTATGCTGTCTCGGGCGATGGAATTCCTCACGGCTGGGTCAAAGTTATGAAGGAAGCCATCAAAAGCGCGGGCCAGAAATTTTCTGCTCTTCGTATGGTCAAAGAATATATCAGTAAGTTCTATGCCAACGCCCTGAAAAAGCCATAGCCGCGGAGCTCCGCTCGTCGCAAGATGTCAGCATCCGCAATCTGGGCCAAAACTGGAGATCAGGAGAACCGCCAGAAAAAAAAGAAATTCCGAATTTATTTTTCAATGGGCAAGAGATTATTCTTCAATCGCTCAAGCTGGTATTGAGATTCATCCGAAACCTGACGGATTTTTTGAAATACTGTGGACATTTCTTTAATCGTCCGGGCGACCGCACCATCCTTGTTTTTTGTTTGTTGAAGAATTTGAATACAGGCCGCCGTCAATTGCCAGGACATCAATTCTTCAAATCGTTCTTTGTTATAATATGAGACACCATTATAATAATTCATTTTGATGAAAACTTTGACCTCATCTCGGCCGAGGAGTTCCCTGAGTGCATGTCCGAGATGTTGTCTGGATGTCTCTAAAAAGATATTTCCAGCCAACAGTATTTTAAGGAGATTCAGACCGTCTCTCCTTTCTTCCTCTATGAAATCCGCTTGTTTAAAGATATCTTCAAATGCTTTCGATAATCGCAATTCTTCGAAAATATGAAGATTCTGAGCGGGATGGAGTCGCGAAGCAAACATCCAGCTTAAAAGAAGAAGAGCGTTTGGTCGAGACTTGCCCGAAAAATCGATGAGAAAATCCTCTCTCTCACTCCCATCGTTCAAGGGACGATAGATTTGTTGGATGGCGTGAAGGCCTTGTTTGAAATCCTCGCTCATCGTTTTCGTATCCGCAGGAAGCGGGGTGAACATTCTTGCCTGCTCAACGAAATCGTGAAATATCCGAACGAGGCGATTCCGTTGTTGTCCGGAAGACTTAAGTTTTTTTCGACCTGAAAGACAGACATGAATGAATATCACCGCCGCATCCCGATTCATCAAGGCCTGCATTTTCTGGTGGAAAGGTGCAAGTCGAAAATCATTTAAAAAGGCTTGAATATCCGGCACACCCCGACCCTGTAAATGATTTGCCAGTCGTTCATAGTCTCCCGCCGCATCAACAACTTCTCGAAAGTCCAAAAAGACGTGATACTGGAATGCCTTGAGTTCAACGTACAGTCCTCGCTCAGCCAGCTCTTTACCAGAACGGATGAACTCGCCCTGAGTTTTGCAGTCTTTGAAAATGTAATAGACTTTTTCTTGAGAAGAGAACTCGAGGGCCTCCCCCAGTGTTCTGGATATTATTTTGGGATGATCCGTGGAGGCCATGTTTCTCCCCACAGAGTATTTTATCCAGCCGGCGGTTTCCTTATACCTGTTGTGATAGCAGATCAACGCTCGTTCGTTTCCCGATTTGTTGGAATAGGTGATCACATCTTCGTTGAGTCGGCCGTGGGTGTCGACAAAATCGTACAGCTCGAAGTTGGTCACTTGGCTGAAGAGATGCCTCTTGCCAAGGAGCGGAAATATCTCCTGCTCGTGTCTTCTGACCAAGGGGCGATCCGGATCCTCGTTGGAATAGGCCCGTTTATACTCCATGCCGTACTTTTCGGCGTATCCCTCAATCTGACCGTGGGCAAACATCGGAAGTCCGGGCAGGGTAACCATTAACAACGCGGCGCCGAAGTATTTGTCGTCCGTTCCGAATTGGGCAATGACCGTTTGCTCGTCGGGATTGCTCATGAAGTTGACGTATCGCTTGAGAATTTCAGGGTTGTAGTGCATCGTGTTTCTGATGAGTTCACGGTACTTGGCGTTCTCTTCCTTCATGATCATGTGCATGAAGGCGCTGTTATACACTCGATGCATGCCGAGCGTCCGGACAAAGTACCCTTCCAACAACCAGAACGCTTCAGCCAGAAGAAGCGTGTTCGGCATTTCCTGATTGATAAGGTCAACGACTTCTCTCCAGAATTCATTTGGAAACAGATTCTCGAACTCTCCAGCCGGGAGGGCATGATCGACACGCGAGGGAATGTCACCGCCGCTGCCCGGTTGCGGATACCAGAGCCTTTGGAAGTGCCGCTTCGTGAGCGTCATCGCCGCATCGAAACGGATGATGGAAAACTTTCGGGCAACATGAAAGATTGTTTGGATGACGGCCTCTCGAACTTCTGCCTTGAGAAAATCCAGCTGGGCCGTATCGTTCCACGGCATGTGGGTGCCGTCGTTGCCGTGGTAGATGTAGCGAACATTTCCCGTGCGCTTATCGATCCGTTGGAAAACAACGGCCGCATCGGTTCGATTCCAGTAGCCATCCTCGATGCGGATTTCAACGTCGGGATGCTCGGAGAGATTTCCGCCCGTGAATCGGTAGTTTGGAAATGGAGGATCGTTGGATTGAATGAAATAGTCGGGCTGCTCAATAATCCATTTTGAATAAATTCCCACGTGGTTCGGCACCATGTCGCCGGCGAGACGAATCCCCCGCTGCCAGGCGCGATCCCGAAGATTCTGGAAGGCATCCTCGCCTCCGAGATCATTGGCTATCGTATAATCGTAGAGTGAATAGGCAGAGGCAACCGCTTCTGGATTTCCCGTCCCCCGCTTAATCTTCTGCGAGGCCGAGCTTCGTTCCCAGATGCCAATGAACCAAAGAGCCGTGAAATTCCATCGAGCCAGTTGATCCAGTTCTTCATCGGGAATTTCATTCAGCTTGGTAATGGATCGTTTATATTTTTTCGAAAGCTGGTCGAGCCACACGTGCGTGTTCTTGGCCAGAAGGACAACATTGGGCATCCAGTCCAAATCGGACGTGAAGCGCTCGAAGTCGAGAAGACCGGCCCCTTTCAACTCATCATAGGTGTATCTCGGGACAGGGGGTGAGGGTGGGCCTCCGGGGAAAATCAACTTCGTATCCTCCTTGATAAAATCTCCGGCCCCCAAAATTTTTATGAGAAACTTATCTGAGAGGATCAATCCCCAGTGTTTTTTGATGTAGTCAAGCTGTCCTTCCAAGCTATTTGGACTTGCCAGAATCGGCGCACGCAGCAAATCGAAGATGGTTTGGTTCTGCGGTCCGAATCCTTTCTCCGTCCGGAATATTTTTTCCAGTTCCGTGAGGACCTGTGAATACGCAGTCCGTTCCTTTAAATCCTTATCATCAAACAATTCTCTGAAGGGAGCAAAAGCAGGATTGAAGTTGGCAAAATAGAGAAGGATCATCTCCTCCAGAATCACCTCGGCGTGGGGCTTTTTACCGGTTTTTCCAGACAGATAATCTTCAAGCGTGTTCTTGCCGATAAAGACGTCAATCGGAGGGAAGAGCGTTCCGAACTGAAGGAGCGTCTCCCTCATTTTGTCGGAGCGAAGGACTTGATTCAGTCTTTGCCCGGCCCGCTCAAATACTTTTGAATTGGCTGTCTCTTCATACAATCGGAGAACAAAATGGCAGATTTCATCAATGAGTCCCATGGCGTTGAGCTGTCCGGCCCTGATGGTTTGCTGCGGATGTTGCTTCAAATCGCGCTGAGCATTCATCTTCTGGGCCAGAAGGCGAACGGCGTGGTAGTTCGGGAAGATGACATTGCCGCTGCTGGTGAAGAGGGATTCGTCAACCTGATGCCTCTTGCGGATTGAGGCGAGGATGTGGAATTCAGACCGAGGATATCTCTTGGCGGAGCGTTGGAGCCGTGGATATTTAGAGAGTTGGATAAACATCGTCCGCTTAAGAATTTTCTCTTTTCTTCTGGCTAATGGGCAGCTGCCCATGCTCGGCCATCAGGCGTATCATCTTCCGGACAATGGCCTCTGGAGCGACGTCGCAATTTTCGGATTGAAGCCACATGAACATCGGGTTGTTTTTCCTCGTCTTGACCTGTCCCCGTTTATTGTACCATCAGTCATGGCAGAGTTCTAGGAAATCGGGGAGCATTTTTTTCGACCCGCTTTTCATGCGGAGGGGCGAGGTGGGGTTAGCCCCTTAGATAATTCTCTCCTGCCAGGATCTCATTTCGAATGCGCTCGTGCCCGAAGAAAGGCCGGTCTGCAGGCTGGCTAGAGCTTCGTCGTAATGCACTTGCATGTTGTTCCCTATCATAAACTGCCTGGCGATAATCGAGCCATAGATGGCGGCCGTATTGGCAAAATTAATATTGGCGTTGGGGAAGTACATGGCGGCATAGGTCACAAAAGTATTACAGAACGTTTTTGAGCCGGTGAAGGTATCGGTGCCGAGCATGACCAGTTTCGTCGGATCCTGATTCATGTTGTTGATCATGCAATTGCTGTTAAGACTCCAACTCCCGCCGAAGTTGAGGGTGACCGAGCAGCCGGGGTTGATCCTGAACTCGGCGTTATTATTCAGGGTAAAAGCGCCCGAGACATACAAGGTTACGTTTGATGTGATCGTCACCCGGGCATTCTTGGCGAGAGTCAAATTGCCATACTGGCCGCTCTGACTGATCGTGGTCGAGGTCCCACTTACGGATAAGTTCCCCCGATTCACGAGCCCGGTGGGCACCGGGACCGAGGGCAACACTTTGGGGTCATCTAGCGCCACTTTCTCCCCCGTGATGTCTGAGCCCATGCCCTGGATAATGACGTCGTTCGGATCCGACCCCGTCCCCGTCATGGCGTCACCGTTGATGATCGAATTGTTACCCAGATTGATGGCGCCGTAATAGATGGAATTCGTCGCTATGTTGGCGTTATTATGAACATTCGTCCCGCCATAGACCCCCAGCCGGGAGTCATAACTATCGATAACGGCACCGGAGCCGATATTCACGCCGCCGACGCCGCCAAAAAGCCCAAAATTGAAGAGCGGCGCCGGCGCTCCGCCCTGGAGGACGACCCGGAGGGTTTTGCTGACACTTGGAGCACCGATGTGGACCGCCGTCCCCGTGGACTCAATCACGGGAGTCAGGCCCTGCGGGTTATAGACGGTGGTGCTGATGTTGCCGATGACCGTGCCGTTCGAGGCCGCAAAATTTGAAATGTTTAGAGTCCGCTCGTCGAGCGTCCCGCTCCAGGACGAAATGCTGCCGGAATTCATTTCCCAAATTGCCCGTTCGAGGCCGGCCTCGGCCAAGTTCAGCGCGGCCAGCGATCCAAAAGATTTTTCCGTGATGCGCATCCGTGACGAAAATTTAACGACGAACGGGAGGGCCATGATCGCCATGAAAACGGAAACCAGGAGCGCCATAGCTAAGACGGATCCCCGTTCATGGAAACGATAAAAGTTTCCACCCTTCTGTCTCGTTCTGACTCTCGTCACTTGTTTCTCAGCTTGAATTTCGAATTCAGGGACTCATGGGCGGTGTGAAACGCGTTATAATACAAAATGCCGTGCCCCTTCACGTTGTCCGCCCTGCCGCCCTTGTTGGCATTTTAGAGCCTTCCTCCCTTTTAATTGAAGAACATAGAAATATGCTCTTTCTCCTTAGCTAATTCTGCTTAAAATCCCGCATCCTTAATACGTCAATAATATAAGGCAGGTCGATGACAAATGTCAAGCGAAAAAATGGATTTCGACTACCCCCCTATAACCTTAGGAGGTGGCTAAGATCCCGGCCAAAATCACCCCCTGCGCGGTCTCTTGGAGGAAAAAGAGGATTTTCAGTCCCTCGGAGGCAACTGACAGCGATTAATTTATTTATATTCAATCAGTTGTAATGAGTCTCTCATGAAGTGATATGACCTAAAAAAGCCAAAAAACAAAAAAAATAGCAAACTCGGGGGCTCCCTTTGATTCGCCAAGGGGAGTTAATGGGATTAATATAAAAATGCGTCTCTGATCGCTTTTGGGGAAGGTTTCCCCTTTTAATCCTCTCCAGCGGCTCCCCACGGCTAGCCGCGAGGCGCCATCTCCGCTCGTGAATAATATGTGAATATGCTTGGGGATATTAGCTCAGGAGGAGGGATTCCTTCTCGTCCGAGTCGAGGACGACGACATTCCCCCCGAACTCCTCGACCGGCAGCGCTCAGGCGGCCAGTTTGTATCCGTTCGCAAAGACTCTCAGGCAGGCATCGATGACGGCCTCGTCTTAAAAATAAATGCCGAGGGCCGGACTCGAACCGGCACGCTTCTTACGAAGCGAGGGATTTTAAGTCCCTCTTGGCATGATTTATGCCTCGTATCTCTTTTATTATCAATCATTATTTTTTAAATCCCTTGCCGTGTGACGGATTTGTGACGCGGAAATTGCCGCCCTTTTTCTTTCAGGTCCAGTCGGATCCGTTCGAGGAGGAGTTGAGCGTGGAGCGGCGAGGCTCAACCATAGAAAAATCATTATCAAAAAACGGATCGGGAGTCCTTCAAACGTTGACTCCCTCCTTGGATGACGGCACTCGACCGTCCGCCGTATCGCCCGGTCCCTCCAGTCCGGGAGGGCGGAAATCGCCCGGCAGCAGTTTCTCCATCGCGACCGCAAGAACCACGAACACGGGAATGCTGATCAATGTCCGCGCGAGAGAGAACCGCCAGCCGAGAAAGGCGACTTCGAAAGTCAACA
>Ga0315275_10002426_pt1 | contig 16831 bp, 22 predicted proteins | sample YL17G03_0_MG_FD_205557 | JGI IMG/M metagenome (GOLD analysis project Ga0315275, IMG submission 205557) | Sediment microbial communities from Yellowstone Lake, YNP, Wyoming, USA - YL17G03_0 | ecosystem: Environmental > Aquatic > Freshwater > Lake > Sediment | place: USA: Wyoming | collected... | reverse complement strand
CCAGCCTGACCTCCTTATTTGCGATAGGCAATACCCACCTTAGCCTCTCTTCTTTAATTGTTTTTGACATGCATATGCACATTCCTCCATTTTAGGAGAAAACCGCCATATGTGTGTGCACATTACCTTATTATTTTGACAAATTTTTAACGTGTGATATTATATTTCCAGCCCTTAAAATTATTAAAATGGGCAGGAGCAGGAAAAATGGGTACAGATGAAGTTGTTCTTGCGGCAGCCGCGGATATACTCGAAAAAATAAGAGAGGATCTCGTAGAGCAGGCCGCTTCGGTTGAAAGCTTTAAAAATTCGGTGATTGAAGGAAAAGAGTTTTATTCCCTGGTAATCATTCCCAAGCCCATATGGGCGCAGAGCAGGTTGCAGGAAGACATCAGGGTCTTAAGGAAGGGGGATCTTGAGGGAGCCGTAGGAAGGGCCAAAGAGATATATAAAGAGATATACGAGAATAAGCCTACGGCTCCATCCAGACCTATGACTATCGGGGTTCTTCTTCCTTTCGCCCGCAGTCTGCCGAAATTTATCGGAGACGATTGGTTTTCCCTGATCGTTAACGAGAGGCTTCCCTACGGAAGAGAAACAGGAGAATACCCCAGCGAAGAGGAGATGAACGAAGAAGAATGGGAAAAACTCAAAAGTTCAAGATTTATTGAGCTTCCCAGGAGCGCCTGGGCTCCATTTTTTAACAAATAACATATATAAACAATATGTTATTTTTTATTGAGTTGACTTTTTTAATAAAAAATATAGATTTATTAGAGGGAGGAAGTCAGTTCTTTCCCAACAGAAAGAGGAGATAAATTATGGATGTAAAAGAAATTCCGCTGCTTGTGTTTGATGAAATGTCCAAAGAATTTGGGCTGGAGAATGAGGATACGGTTTGTCATCGTTCAAGAGATTACAGAGTACGGGAATTACAGGATGGGGGATTCATCGCCTATGCTGAAGATCTCGGCTATCCCAACTCAGATCTTAAATCTAAATCAGTCCATTTCGATATCTGGCATCATCTGCCGTCACAGTTCAATGACTACCCGTCAGTTCTTGAAATTGTAGCTTGTCCCATTTCTGTGGGCACTTGGATTCGCGGTTGTGGAAAAAAAATGAAAGAAGATATGGTTGCTCATTTTGCCCAATATCCGCTCCGCCTTGATAGCCCGCTTGTACCGGTTATCAGCTCAGCTCTTCTTTTCGCGCAAACAATGGCCCTTTCATCGGACTGTGAAAGAGATGAATATTTTGAAAGCGATCGCTGCCCGGAGGGAAATTATATTCACTCGACAATCTAATAAATAGAGAGTAATTAATACCTCTATTTTTTTATTCGCACAGTCTGTGAGAGAGGAGCAGGCGCATTTTTCTCTTGAGCTTGATTTTTCTCTTAAAATTTTGTAAAGTTTGAGCAGCACATTAATTAAAAAATTACTGTGATGAGGCATTAAAATGAAGAAAATCAGATGCTATCTTGCCGGTTGGTTCGTTCCCATGGACGGATATGAAGATTGGAGGGAATTCTTCAAGGAAAAACTTAAGAATGACATGGATTTTTATGATCCGAGGACAGATACCAAGCAGGGATCTATCGCATTGTTCGTCTATCAGGACCTGGTAAACGGCGTGGACAGAAGCGACATTGTTTTTTATTACGTAACCGATTCCGGCGATGTCGGATCGGCCATTGAATGCGGAAGGGCGGAATGCTGCAATAAACCAGTTATTCTCTGCATAGACAGAAAAGTCGTCAATGTTGTCCATCCTTTCCTCATCGGAATTGCCAGAAGAATGATCATCGGGCCGGAGGCAGGCGTAGCTTATCTTAAAAGCCTGGCCAAATACGGCCTTGAGAACGAGTTCAGGGCAATCGAAGAAGTCATGAAAAGTAATTAATAGCGAGACTAAAACCTCGCTTTTTTATTCGCACAATCTATGAACGGGGACCGTGGTGCGACATAAACGTCACAACACCAGCGAGTGAAGACTTAAACTCGGGAATTCGAGCTCTGCTTCCGGAGCCCCGTTCAGGAAATCGTCAACCAGGCGATTTTTTACATTACGAGAAAAACTTGACTTTTATAAATATTTGGTTAAAATATAAAGATCGCACATTGACAAGTTCAAAGGAATTGTTGAGAAAGAAAATCCAGAAAGGAGGTAGTTGATGAAAACAAAGGTTTTGTATGATCAAGGGAGCGCCATTATCGCTGAAGATGGGATAATATTTCAACCCCCCCATTTCTACGGGGCTATTGATGGGGTAAGCGGGATCTATCTTCCCAATGAAGGTCCGAAGCTTTTCGATGGAAGAACAGGTGGCCAATCTGCATCCCACGCTATTTCTTACGCTTTTGAATCAGCCGAGGCGGGAGAATCTCTGAAAGATATCCTTCGAAGAGCAAATACAATGATTCGTGAGCTTAGTAAGACAAACGGATTATCTCTTCAAGGGTCGGAACTTCTTCCATCTGCTGCTTTTATTGTAGTGAGCATAACCTCAAAATCCATTAACATTATTCAGGGAGGGGATTCTCTTGCTGTATGGTTAATGAAGGATGGAACTATTGGGGGAACTCCCAACAGGATGTTTACTTACGAAGATGAACTTCTTAACACCGTTGCCATGTTGATGAAAAAAAACGAAGGAGATCGGCAGAAAATGTGGGAGGAATTCCGCCCTATTCTTACAGATAAGCGACGGGCCAACACTAACACTGCACAAGGGGGTTTCGCCCTTATAAACGGCCAACCTGAATTTGAAAACTTTTTGCAGGGATCCGTTCTTAAACGAGAAGAAGCAGCACTTTTAATTCTTTTTTCCGACGGTTTCGTTCCATTTGAGTGGACTCAAAACGAAAAATCGTTGGCAGAAAAAGTGGTGCATCTTTATCAAAGAGGAGGCCTAAATTCAGTTCTTAAAGAAACCCGTCGCATTGCGGAACAGAAAAAATCTTTAAGCCATGAAGATTATGCAGAAGCTACTGCAATTTCTATAGAGTTCTAAAGACGATAGAGCCTTACTGGCATTAATTCAGTGAGGCTTTTTTATTTCACTAAATAGGGTTCGAACGTCGTTCATCATGCGGAACTCTGTGTTGCATAATCTGTGGTCGGGGAATAAGGCCGTTTTTGTTCCTAATTTTGTGTCGCACTATCTATGAACGAGGACTTAACTTCGGAGAGCTGAAACAAGTAAGATGGTATTATGGAAAAAACCAGAAGAAGTAAAATAAATAAGGACGACCATTTTTAGCCGTCCCCGAAATCCGATAAATCGGATTTTTTAGTTTGTACTTATCAGCCATAGTTTCTGGTCTGATTAAATTTTGTCTCTTTCCCAGATAACTCTTTCGTTGGCATCCCATTTATAGATAATTGCCCCCCTTGAAAGTAAAGTATTTTTCAGGCCAGGAGTAGACCACCAGAACGGTCCTTCAGATTTAAGAGATCGTAATGTTATCTTGATGACCCTTTCCGCCCTTTTCTTGCTGTAGGGATTAATTCCCGGGTTGCTGTGAAGTTGCAGCGTTGCCGTCACAAGTTTATTAAGGTCATCGCTGGTCACTATGTTTGTGTTGGGCTTTTTAGAGTTTTCGAAGTAGGCGCTGACCATATACATCGGACTTTCCGATGGCTCTTCTTTGCTCCCCAGGAATAACTGCAGGGAAGATTTGGTAATCCTTCCGCTACCAATTTGGCGGAAGAACTCAGAGAACTGGGCGGGCGTCGGAGAATTTGAGGCCCAGCCAGTAGCATGCGATTTCAACATCCTCACACACTTCCATTTTGCTCATCCGAATCGTTCGGACTAACGGCTGTCTTTTTATAAGACGAGCATTTTAGAAATTCCGCCTTAGCGGAACGTCCAAAACGCTCATCTTATAATTCCAAGCCCTGGTTTTAAAGAACCATTTAGTGACATCATTATAGCAAAATGTCAAAAAAGTCAAGTTTTGGGCTTTTAATGTTGTTCGGGTTTAGGGGGGGGCTGCCAAATCGTCGGTAAGGCGGTTTTTATATTCGCACAATCTATGAACGGGGACTCAAAGCTATTTTTAGACTGTTGTTTTTTTTCTAAAAGTAAGTAAACTATAAATATCAAAAGAAGGAGGTGGTACATTAAAATGTTTACTCTAAAAATAGCCGAACATTCAGTTAAACCAGAACGTGGGCAGATAGTTGAAGTTTGGAACGGCGATGTTTTTATGGGAGCTATTTATCCCACAGATAACGGGATTAAAATAGTAAGTAAATACATTGCCGAAAATCCCGAAGCAGCAGTAAAGGTGGACAGAAGTAAACTTCCGCCAATTCCCGCGATACTAATAAATCTGACTTAATTGACGGCAGAATCCAATCAATTTTAGCGCGCTACCTATGGTATTGCGCTTATTTTTTATTCGCACAATCTATAAGAGGGGAGTCAAAGCCCTGTTTGAGTCGGACAACCAGCGATTGACTTTTTAAAATTAAAATTGTAGATTAGTTAAAGAAAATAGTTCTTTGGAGGTACAAAAAATGACTGATGGTTGTGTGGTATTATCCCAAGTAGAAAGAGATCTGAATTTCTTGAGGGAGATTGTCGGGGCTGAATACAGGGCAAGAAGAGCTAGAATCTTACTGCCTGTTTGGCCATATTTCGCGAAGTGTTTTCCGTTTCCCTCAGTTCGGTTAAAACTTATTCACTTTCTGGTAAACTATAAAATAGATCTGGAAATGAAAATTCATTAGTTTTTTAAAAAAGAGATAATCATATCTCTTTTTTTATTCGTGCAATCTGTAACGGGGAAGTCAAATTCTTAAAATCCGCCTATCAGAAGTTTATTTCGTAAATATACAGGTTATTTACTTTTTCTATTTTTCCCGGGAACCTGTTTTTTAGATCCTCGAACAATCCGTCATCTTTTATCAGGGGAGCGATTATGGTTTTTTTCCCGTCAGGATTAATTTTATCAAGCTGGTCGCGGGTTAGGTAGGTTGATCTCGGTTTTCCGTACTTTGTGCTTTCAATAAACATCGGGGTCTGGGCCGGCATGGGCAATCCGTCGGGATAGGGGACCCGTACTCCTCCTTCATTAATAATCACGTATTTTTGGACATCATCGGGCAGGGTATTTAAATAATTGCCCAGATCATAGTAATTTACGGTAAAAGCGCCCTGGACGTTGGGATTACCCGCCCAGTCAAAGAAATACTTTTTAAATTCGCTTCCGGCCGTTATTAGAAGAAAAGTCAGGGATAATACTATTAATATCTTTTTATTCTTAATTTTTTCAGATAACAGGTTAAAAAGAATTACTGCGCCCATTGCGCTGAATATATATACAACCGGTATTACGCCTATTACCCTTAAGGCATGGGGCATGCCTTCCGTGGTTAAAGCTCCGGGCAGGAGCATAACCTTGAACCAGCCTATAAGCAGGAGATAAACGATAAGATTATTGTGATTTCTGTTCTTTATTGAAAGTATGAATTCTTTTATGGAATAAATGATTCCTATTAGGAACAGGATTCCTATGGGCCAGGGGAGCATGGGGGAGCCGGAGAAATTATGCCTCCAGTTTGCGTCCCCGTATACATTGAACATTCCCAGATGAATTATCAATGATTTCAGGAATTCCATTACAGGATTCTGGGAGGCAAAGACGGAAATAGGGGCTGCCCGGCCTATAAAATCCTGCATATTGTTGAGGAAATAGATTCCTATAGGCAGGGCGGTGATGAAGATAAATATCAGATAAACTGTGATTGAGATCCAGTATTTTTTTTGCAGTTTTTCCTTAAAATAGATCAGAAGCCAGGTTAAAAGGACGAAAGGGACAAGGAGAACTATTAATCTGTAGCTTATATAGGTATAAAATCCCATTCCGAAGAATATTCCGGAAATGATAAGCTCCATGATGTTTTTTTTCTTTTCCAGACCTTTTCTCAGGCCCTTAAAAAGGAAATAGAAGCCGAAAACCAGGACAAAGGGAAGCATTATGGCCCGAAAGCCCAGTCTTGAAAAAAGAGTATGCCAGAAAGAGGTGGCTATTAAAAAAGAAGCAATTAAGGCAATTGCTTCGCTTTTATTTATTAATTGCTTGTCATTAGCTAATTTAAAGATTTCTTTTGAAACAAGATAGGTTCCCAGAACGGTCAGGATCCCTATTATCGCTGCCACGATCTTTATGGACCAGACTGAAGCTCCGAAAATTAAAAAAGATATGGAGATGAGCCAGAAGAAAAGGCCTTCTCTTCCGTTGTTTTCCGGATAAAAGAGCTTGAAATCATGGGTTCTCAGGGTTTCTAGGGCATCGTTTCCGTTAATGGCCACATCGGGGTAAAGACCGGGAGGAATCTGGTTTAATTGCCATAATCTGAAGAATATGGCTGTTGCTAAAATTAAAATCAGTATAATTATATTTTTATTTTTCATATGGCTTTATTTTAACAGAAAAATGGGAAATAGCCGAGAGTTGGTCAAAATTCTTACAAAATAGTTCTATTGACAATATAAAATAATAGTATATAATATATAAATATCAAGAGGTAGGCCTAAAGATGAGCACCTTGAAAATTTTATTACTGATTGCCTTGGTCACCGGTTGCATTATTGCGACAGGTTGCGTAAAGAATGTTGAACCTCAGTATGTTCCCCAGCAAAGCGTTCCCGTTCAGAGCGGATACAGCCAGGCGAACATATCTGTGAATAATTCGGCTTGTCCCGTTGTCACCCCTTGCCCTCAGTGCGAGTGCAAATGCGATTGTACGGGAGAGGCTATAATAGGAGGAATTGTAGGGTATTCCTATGGAGGAGGTTGTTAAACATATCTCCTCCTTTTTATTTATTAATAAGATGGGCCTGTTAATATCTTCCAGCTGTTTTTATATCTCACAATCTATGAACGGGGACTCAAAGCCCTGTTTGTGTCGCATAGCAGCGCTTGACTTTTTTTATAATATTTGTATAATAAATAATGGAACGTAAAGACTGTTCCTTTTAAAAAAGATGGAATGATTCATTATGGACATTGATGATATACCGACTTTGAACGCAAAAGAAAGTGTCGAATGGGAGGCCGAAATGGCATGGTGGGAACTTGCCGAGGCACAGGATTCAGTTCGGGAAGCCATGTTCAGGGCCCTTGATGGAAAGCAAGTCTTGACTGCAACTGCTGGAAAGACCTTTAAGTGTAAGGATGAACAACTGGCCGTTGCTTGGCCCATATTTTCCAAGCCCAGAACTATAATCGAAAAGATCCTGGATCTGATTCATCGTCCCGAAACGGTCGTTATCGACCTAAAAATACAGGACTTTGATATTAAAGCCACTTGCCTTGCATGACCCCTATTAAAATAATGGGGCCATAGAAAAAGTCCAGGTAACCTTTTGGTAACCTTCGGGCGGACTGTAAATTGCCCGTTTTTTTATTCTCACAATCTATGAACGGGGACCATTATGCGATATAAGTGTCAAAACACCAAGGAATGACGACTAATCGCCAAACAGGCGGTTTTTTGGTAGATTTAAAGAATAAATCCTAAAATGGACAGCGAGATTAAAAAGATTAAAATTGAAGATTTTGGATATAACGCATTTTTTGAGTCTAATCGTAACAAATTGAAGTTAGGCGGTTTTTCAGTTGCACGTATTATCGCCGAGTATAAAGGAGCCTATAGGGTTAAAAATGTTAGCGGCGAATATTTAGCGAAGATAACCGGAAAACAGATGTTTAATGCTTTATCAAGAGAAGACTATCCTGCGGTGGGCGATTGGGTGGCGATTACCGAGCTTGATGAGGAAAGAGCGGTGATTCATAAGGTATTGCCGAGAATGACAATGATAAAAAGAAAATACAGTAATAAAAACGAAATACAGATTATAGCGACAAATATTGACGTGGCTCTTGTTATTGAGTCAGTTGACAGGGATTATAACCTGAACCGTTTTGAAAGGTATTTTGCAATAGCAAGCGAAGGGGGCATAAAGCCCGCCATTGTACTCAATAAAATAGACTTAATTTCTAAAAAAGAGCTAGATTCAAAATTAGCTCAAATAAAAAAAAGATTTAACGACATAGAAGTTATTCCAACAAGCACCATAACCAATGAGGGGCTTGAAGAATTGAAGAGGTATATATTAAGAGGAAAAACTTATTGTTTTCTCGGCTCTTCAGGCGTAGGAAAATCTTCCCTTATTAATAAATTGCTCGAAAGAGATATAGTTAAAACTAAAACGATTAGCCTTCGCACCGGCAGAGGGAAGCATGCTACTACCGGAAGAGAAATGTATTTTTTGAAAAATGGGGGCATTGTGATAGATAATCCAGGAATGCGGGAGGTGGGAATGACGGATACAAGTACTGGCATAGATAGTTTATTTGACGAAATAACCGCCTTGGCAGAAAAATGCAGATATGTTGACTGTACACATATTCATGAGCCTGGATGCGAGGTGCTGTCTGCGATAAAATCTGGCAAGCTAGATGAAGATAAATACTCTAATTACATTAACTTAAAAAAGGAAGTTGAACACTATGAAACAACTAAGCTTGAAAAAAGAGAAAACGATCATCAATTCGGAAAGTTTATCAAGAAAGCGAAAAAGGAGATAAAAAGATACAAACATTAAAACCTTTGAAAATATGACAGGGAAATACTGTACGCCAATAAGGCGGTTTTTTTATTTAACCTATTGACAAGAGTAAAATAAGTGTGGTATAATATAAACGGTACATTATTATGTTTGACGAAGATTTAGTTTTAAAGCTCTTCTATACGAAAATCGGAGGAAGAGAGAATATGCCCGATGATCCGAATGCAATCAAGGAACTTATTGCTGAAACGGCCGGAGAACTTATCAATCCCCAGGCCCATAGCAATAAGGTTCGTGATGGAGTCGTGTTCGCGATAAAGAGATCGCTAACAAACGAAGCGATGGATAAGAGAGTTCGGGACGCAATAGTTCTATGCGCTCGGATGTCTTCCCAAGACCGCGGCGAAGAAACAAGCGCTATGGTATAGTCATTTGAACATGGTTGTTATAAAATGTTACTCCGCGTAAAATTTTATATCAACCTCTTTTTTTATTCGCATAACCTATAAACGGGGAGCATAGGGCGACATAAGTGTCCAAGCACCAATAAATGACGACTCATTTATGAACGAGGAGCAAAAACTCATTATTGACTTTTTAGAGAAATTTTGCTATATTTTTTTATCAAAGAATATTTCTTTGATGGGTTGATTTAGATGGCAAAAAAATTAAATAGTAAGGAAGAACTGCAGTATCAAGGGCCCATAATAAAGAGTCTCCCCGATGTTCCGGAAATTTTACAAGAGCATGATGTTCTACTGGCGATTTCCATCCAGAAGGACAAACAGGAAAGGAAAATAATCCGAATGATTCAAGAATTCCAGAGCAAGTGTCCACATGACGGACGCTGGGAAAATATTGGACATTGGACTCAGAGAAATTTTCTGGGCCGGAGGTGTGCTCTTTGCAAAGTATTTAAGCCGAAACCAAAGGGTCTGCCTTGGAAAATCTGCACAGAATGCGGCACAGAAATGGTTTTTTCTCACATATATGACGAACAAAGGGTGCATGTGTATCGTTGTCCGAATTGTAAACACAAGGAGGAGGTCACATGATTATTCTAAAAGGAGGTCTATCTTGACACTCCTTTTTTATTTAGGCGGTTTTTGGTAGAATAAAGCATATGGAAAAAAAGATAAATAAGTATATATATTGGACTCCAAGAATTCTGTCTATAATTTTTATATGTTTTTTAGCGTTATTTTCATTAGATGTCATTTCTCCCGAATTAAGCTTTTGGCAAATAGTCGTCGGATTGTTTATGCATAATATCCCCGTATTTATCCTGTTGGCTGTTTTAATAATATCCTGGAAACGCGAAATTGTCGGAGGAGTTGCTTTTATCTTAGCCGGAATATTATATATTGTGATGATACTAATGAATATGCTGAAAAATTCATTTGAATGGTATATGGTATCTTGGATTCTGACAATTGCCGGACCGGCATTTATTATAGGAATTTTATTTATTGTTAATTGGCGCAAAAGACAGAACAATCAAAAAAATACGCCTATAAAATAAGTATGGAAGAACAAAAAGTATCAGGCGGCTCAAGGCTCAAGAAAATTTTATCTTTTAACGTCCCCAGTTGGGTATGGATAGTAGGTTTAATTATCCTCATAATATTTGATTATATTTTGGCAATGAATAGCTCTGAGTCAGATGGGAAAAGTGCACTATTATTAAATCTTATTTTTACTGCGATTCTTGTTATTCCTTTTTTACTTGCTTATTTTTTGGGCCGCCTAAAGAGCGGAAAGCAAGAATTAGCATTTATTTTGGTGTTAATAATTGCTTCGTTATTATTATTGTATTTTTTATCACCCAAACTGGAGGTTTTTATATAATTGCCAAAAGGATGGAAAGGGGACAGCAAAACTTTACAACCGATACCCTGCAAAAGATTGCCTCAGCGTTCGAATGCGATATAAAAATTGAATTTGTTAAATAATTTATTCTTCGCAATATAAAAATCGCCATTTGGGCGGTTTTTTTTGATATATTTTCAGGAATTGATCGCTGTTTGACAAATTTGCCATTGTAAATATAATGTATACAGCGCCAAAACAAAAATTTGTTTCGGCAATTAAAAAAGGTGATGAATGTGCTTATTAAGGTTGAAGGAGGAAATATTAGATTAAAGATCAGCAAGGTCGCTCCGGTGAGCGAGAAAACAGTAAGGCAAATTGTCGAAAGGAATAATTGCTATCTGCAAAAAATTTTAAGCACGGACTCGGAAGGGAACATCAGGGTTGACTGGCGCCTCTACAAAGAGATGGTTGAAAACACGTTCTATCAGCAGAAAGAAAGCGTTAAGGTAAGCATTAACCTTATCTTATTAGCTGCTGGCATCCTGACTGCCAAGCTCGATGGCGCTTGGACTTTTTCCGACGAGTCAATGAATCCTTTCTGGGGGCTGCCTGCTGATCATGGTGTTGCAGTGTCACATCTTGGACAATTATATTTTGTTCAAAAAGCGGACATACTTGATTATTCGAGAAGCTGGTGGAAGGATAAGATCTTTGGTTGGCGCATTTTCCAGGCGAAAAATGTCTTGGAAAAACAGGAAGTTCTTAAATAAGAGCTTCTTTTTATTTTTCGATAGGTTCCAATATTGTCATTTTGATGGATCAATAAAAACCGCCAATTAGGCGGTTTTTTTGTGTCTTACAATCTATGTTGTGCGACATTTTCTATTGTTTTAACAATAAATAACAATTGAATTTTTGAGAAAATGGAGGTAGAATATAGCAATAAAATATGGCAAAAACAACACAATTAGAAATTAAAGATTTACAACTAGATCTTAAAAATTTTCGCACAGTTCCTCAAAATAATGAAGAAGGTGCGTTGCTTGCAATGATCACGATTGCGCCGGATCGTTTTTGGGCATTGTGCGAGAGTTTATTAGATAGTGGATATTTACCAACTGAGAATATAATAATTTTGCACACAAAGGATGATAAACTTATTGTTAGAGAAGGTAATCGGCGTATTGCTGCTTTGAAATTATTATTTGATTATTTTAATACAGAAGGACTAGATATTCCTCCTGAAATTTTAATAAGAATTAAAGCATTAGATGAAAGTTGGAAAAAAACTAATAAAACTGTTCCGTGTGCAGTTTATGAATATGCAGAAGAATCTTTAGTGGATAAAATAGTAGCTCTTGCTCATGGAAAAAGCGAGAAGGCCGGAAAAGATAATTGGACGTCTGTAGCACGAGCGAGGCACAATAGAGACAAGAATAGTTCAAGTGAGATTGGTTTAGGTTTGCTTGAGAAATATTTAAGTAATGGAAGAAACCTTACAATTACCGAGCGTGATTTCTGGGCAGGTAACTATCCTTTAACGGTTCTCAATGATGCGATAACGCGCATAGCTTCGAGACTAAAATACTCTTCTTCAAAAGAATTAACAGATAAATATCCTTCAATGCCCTATCGGAAAGAAATAGAGCAGATTTTAAAAGACATAGGTAATGGAGTACTTGATTTTTATAAGATCAGGAATAAGAATGATGATTATTTGGGGAGAATTTATAATATTCCTCCTTCCACAACAGGGCATTCCAAAATTGCCAAGAGGGGAAGGAAAATTGTGTCGGCAAGTCGGGAAAAGGCAGTTCCAGCAAACAGCCCGAAAAGTGTGATAATGGCTTTAAAAATATTTGTACCAAGAGGAAAAAATCGAAGTAAGCTTGTAACTCTTTTAGAAGAAGCACGTCTTTTAAAACTCGACAAACATCCTCATGCCTTCTGTTTTTTACTTAGAGCAATGTTTGAATTATCTGCAAAGGCGTATTGTACTGATCACGCTAGCGCTGGACTTAGCATGAAAGATAAAAAAGGTAAAGATAAAAAATTAGCATTAGTACTTACTAATATTGTTAAACATATGACAGCTGGAAAAAAGAAAACAGATCCATTTTATAAATCATTACATGGAGCCAAAGTTGAGCTAAATAAACCAGATGGACTTCTTTCAATAACTTCAATGAATGAACTGATTCATAATCCAAAATTCATTATCGATGATTCCCACATAAGCACTGTATTTGCAAACATATTTCCACTTTTAGTAGAAATGAATCGATAATAAAATAATTAAATGAAATTTTATTCTCCATTAAGATATCCTGGCGGAAAAGGATTTTTAGTTTCCGAATTTAAAAAAATTATCAATTTAATTGGTTTGGATAAGCCCATATATATAGAACCTTATGCCGGCGGAGCTGGGGTAGCCTTAGCTTTGTTATTCTCTAATAAAGTAGAAAGAATAGTGATAAACGATTTAGATGACACTATTTACTCTTTTTGGAAGGCAGCAATAGAAAAACCAGAAAAGTTTTCAAGAAAGATTATTGCAACCCCTGTTACAGTTAAAGAATGGAGGAAACAAAAGAAAATTTATTTAGATAAAAATGCAGATAAATTTAATAGAGGATTCGCCACTTTTTTTCTCAACAGGACTAATCGTTCTGGCGTTATGAACGCAGGGCCGATCGGGGGCATGGACCAGAGGGGTAAATATAAAATTAATTCTCGTTACAATAAAAAAGAATTAGTATTACGCGTACGTAAAATAGGAGTGTATAGAAAATACATTGAGGTATTAAACCAAGAGGGGATAGAACTAACAAAAAAATATTTAGGTAGAGATAAGATTTTTATATATTTAGATCCCCCATATTTTAAAAAAGGAGCAATGCTTTATCTCAATACTTATAAAGAAAAGAATCATGAAGACTTGGCAGGGTTATTAAATGAAAATGCTGATTCAGATTGGATATTAACTTATGATGAATTAAAAAGGGTCAGGGAGCTGTACTCAGATAGGGTAAGGCGACGTCTTGAACTAAAGTATAATGTTTATGATTCAACCAATGTTAGGAAAGCTAGAGAGCTTATGATTTTTTCCGACTCAGTTTCTTCAAGGTTAAATTTAATCTAGAGAAAAGTCGCACAAGGTATATTGTCCGTCCATTTGGGCGGATTTTTGTTATAATAAACAAGTATGAAGAAAAAAATTGAAATCCGCAAAAGAAAAGTAGAGTACACCCTTAAGGTAAGCAGAAGGGCAAAAAGGATGAGATTGGCGATTTATTGCGACGGTAATTTTGTCGTTACAGCGCCTAGAGGAACAGACCTTAATCTGATAGAAAGGTTTATCATTGATAAGTCCAAATGGATAATAAATAAGCTTGATTATTTTAAATCTTTCAAGAACAGGATTTTAATAAAAACGAAAAAGGCTGATTTTTTAAAATACAGGGAGCAGGCCCGGTTATTGATAGAAAGCAGGATACAATTCTTCAATACCCTGTATAGATTCAAATTCAACAGGATCAATATAAAGAATCAGAAAACCCGCTGGGGCAGCTGCTCCAAGAAGGGGAATATAAACTTTAACTATAAGATTGCCTTATTGCCCGGCTATATAGCTGATTATATAGTCGCCCATGAGCTCTGCCACCTTATTGAATTCAATCATTCAAAAAAATTCTGGAATTTCGTTGAAAAACTGGTTCCCGACTATTTAAGGATAAGAAGGGAATTAAGGGGGTACAGCATAAGATAATATACAAGCAGAGAGCAAGGAAAAACCGCCTTAAGGGCGGTTTTTTATCGCCTTGAAGTATTTTTAATAGGGGATATCATAAAAGCAGGAGCAAATAAAATTAATTAAATAAACCTATGGCAGAAGAACAAAAAACAATACAAATCAATTTAGATCCCAATCTATATGCAATAAGCAATGTAAGCATTGCTTTTGACGAAGAACAGTTCATTTTTACTATCTTTTCGGGAAATCAGGCGCGCCAATTCAGCTCATCGCCCAAGCACGCAAAAAGACTCCTTATGCTTATAGAAAGAAACATTGCCGATTATGAAAAGAAATTCGGTAAGCTTGATACCAAATTACCCGAGAAAATGGAAACAAAAGAAGACGGATCACTGGGTTTTAAAAAATAACTAACTATTTTAAAAAATGAATAAAAAAGGAATTGCTCCAATTTATATAATTTTAATAATCGTTGTGCTTTTAGCCGTCGGCGGGGGAGTGTATTATTACAAGACTCAGAAAGACATAAAAAAACAGGATGACAAAAGAAAAATAGAAGACCACCCAACCATTCAGGATAATTACTTAGGAAGCTATTATGATGGAAATTATGTTTACGGCGGAGCCATGAACTTGGCTTGGAATGACTTAAGTGAAAATATAGTTAAGGAAAAAGTAAAACTGAATACCAGTGATGCCGTTGCCCTGGAAATGGCGGATAAATTTAATAATGCCGTATTTACAAAAAATGACCTTGATGAGAAAAGCTATTATATTAAAAGCGGGTACGGGCAGGCAACGGTAGATCGCATCAATAAGGAATCAAGGGCAAAGTTTCCCGATAAATCATTTTCCGATTTAGACTTAGAACTTGGAAATAGAGATATAATTTCCTATGCCTATTTTCTTAAAAAGGTGGAATACCCGGTTGAGTTCAAGGAAGGGGAAACTTCTTTCAATCAGGAAATAGTTAAAGGTTTTTACGCGGGTTCAACGGAACAAGGAGATAATGTCGAGGTTGTAGAATATAAAAATGACGATAATTTCATCGTTAAATTGAAACTAAAAGATAATAGCGATGAAATATTTTTGGCCAAGGGATTTGATATGGAAAAGCCAGCTGCCGTTGTCCGGGAGATAAACCAAAAAAATAAAGATAATTTGGAAACAATTGGGGTAAATGACCTGTTTTCAATGCCCAAATTACACCTGGATTATCAAAGAGATTATGCCGAATTGATGGGCAAATGTCTTTCCAATGAGGGTTTTCAGGATTACTGTATTAGCATAATGAAGGAGAAAATCAAATTTGATATGGATCAGAAGGGTGCACGGGTAGAAAATGAGGCTGTTATAGTTGTTTCTACTGCAATGCCAGGTGGGCCAAGTCCCGAAATTAAAAAATTCATATTAGACAAGCCCTTTTGGATAGTCATGAAAAGAAGCTCCAGCATTAACCCTTATTTTATCTTAGGCGTGAACAATACCGCCCTTATGGAGAAATAAAGATATCTATGGTCTTAAAATAATAATTATTAAAATTTAAACATGTTTAATCCTATGATTTTAATAATAGGTATCATAATCATTGTTTCCATAGTCCTGATAATGGCTTACGGATACAGCCTTGATGAGAAGAAAGAAAAGGAGGAAAAGGAAAAAAATAAAAGATGATACTTGACACGGCTTTACGTGTACGCTATTATGTACATGTAAGAATAAGCAGTTAATTTAATTATCATGAACACAAAAACAACCTTATCTATCTCCGAAGCAAGAAAAAAAATATTTGATATTGCAGAAGAGGTACAAAAGCCGAGTAATTATTACACCCTCACCGAGAAAGGCAGGCCGAAAGCTGTTATGATGTCTGCCGAGGAATTTGATTCCTGGCAGGAAACGATAGAGGTAATGTATGATTTTCCTGATTTAAAAAAAGACATCAAAGAGGCAGATCGCGCAGTTAAGAACGGAGCATATAAGAATTTTGCAGGATTGGACGATATTATGGCCAAATACGGATATGCCGCAGCCGATAAAGGTAAAAATAATTATGGCGTGGAAAATAAAATTCCTGAAAAAAGCAGAAAAAGAGCTAAATAATATTCCTGCTAAATATCAGAAAAGAATATTAACGATTCTGCCAATAATCGCTGACAGTCCTTTCGCCGGTAAAAAATTAAAAGGGGAATGCGATGGCTGTTATAGTTATCGCATTTGGCCTTATAGAGTAATTTACAAAGTATATAAAAAAGAATCACTTATTTTGATTCTTCGCATCGGCCATAGGCAAGGAGTTTATTAAATAAATAAAAAATAATAAAAATTATGGTAAAAGACGCACCAGGCATGAAGGGAATCCGTTCCCGTAATAAATCCGGCAGATTGCGCGGCAAGCGCGACAATACCCTTATGGGGACGATAGAAAAGGAATACGCCATCAGTGTAAACGCCAGATCTACCACAAAGCTCGGGAATTACCTGAAAAAGCATAAAATAAAGTCCCTTAACGACCTTATCCACGGCCACTAGGGGTTTTATCTGAAGTAGTGTTTTAGGTACACACTTTTGGCGGTTTCATTAATTGGTAATCAGCAAGAAATTGATTGGGGCTTTTCCCTTTCAATCCGCAATGGTCCAGGTCGTTGTAATACATATTCCATAATTGTATCTTT
>Ga0315275_10002425_pt1 | contig 16832 bp, 13 predicted proteins | sample YL17G03_0_MG_FD_205557 | JGI IMG/M metagenome (GOLD analysis project Ga0315275, IMG submission 205557) | Sediment microbial communities from Yellowstone Lake, YNP, Wyoming, USA - YL17G03_0 | ecosystem: Environmental > Aquatic > Freshwater > Lake > Sediment | place: USA: Wyoming | collected... | reverse complement strand
GGAGCTATATCAAACGGGATAAGGTCCAGGAAGTCATGGAGCGAAACCGCAGCTTCCTGACGGCTCAGGCTGCGAGCTGAAGAGAGCTACGATGGCAGCGAAATTGCGAACAAATCTTGACACGACCTCCCCATCCTCGGGGGGATCTGGCCGCTCTAGAGCCGGGCCAATGCCGAGTTCATGCACAACGAGGTGCCTGGCGCCTCGGTTCCCGCCGCGGTCATGGAGCGGATGCGCCGGGCCCAGGACAAGGGGCCCGAGTTCGCCCGCGTGGAGGGAGTGGCTATCGCGCGTGAGGTGGTGCGCGCGATCAAGGAGATGGTCCAGGGCGTTCAGGTCAGCCCGCCGCTCGGAAAATGCGATCTCGCCTTGGAAGTGCTGGAGGTACTCTAGAGGGACGTTGGGGTTGGTTCTGGGCTGGAACCTACCGCAATTCTTGAACCTGGTGGTTTTTAGGGGTTAGCTGCCTTCTTGGTCTGCTTTGGCTTTTGCCCTTGAAAAACGAAGATAGCTTTCAAGGGAAGCGTTCTGACCCAGCAGGGCCGCGGCCGCGTGGATGGTCGCCTGGATCTCGCCGTATAGGAGACGCCGGCTTCCTCCTGTTTTTTTGCCTGCTCGCAAACAAATTCGCGGACCGATATTGGAGCGCCTCAAGGACGCTTTTCCGGCTCGAATTAAGCCTCTCGCCGATGATGATCACGGGGAACCTCGATCGTCATTCCGGCTTGGAGTAGTGATAATACTGCCTGGCGTAATACCCGTCTTGCTCGACCAGATCCACGCCGTTGAGAATTACCCCTAAACACTTGAGCTTATGGGCGTCGAGCTTCTGCTTAGTCTGCTTGAGGGCAGGTATTGGCGTCTGCCCGCCCCGGGCGACCAGGATGATCGCATCGGCCATCGGTCCCATGGCCAAAGCGTCCGAAACTGCCAGGAGCGGCGGCGTGTCGAACAGCACGAAATCAAAACTCCGTTTGAGGTAAGCGATAAGCGTGTCCATCTTCTCGGAAGTGAGGAGCTCAATAGGGTTGGCCGGTATAGGTCCGCTCGTTATAAGCTGCAGATTGGGGATTTCCGTCGGCTTGACGATGTCAGCCGGTTCTATATGGGAGCTAAGGTATCTGCTTAATCCCGGCCCGGTTCCGCTTTTTACCCCGAAAATTCTGGCCTGTTTCGGCTTTCGCAGATCGGAGTCGACAATGACGACCCGCTTGCTGGCTTCCGCTAAAGTGACACCCATGTTTGAAACAGTGGAGGATTTCCCTTCCTTGGCTAGCGGGCTCGTGAAAAGGATCGTTTTGATTCTCCCGGGCGGCGAGGAAACGAGCAGAGTCGTCCGGATAGAGCGGTAGCTTTCAGCTTGGATTGATAGGGGTTCGCGAGCGACGATGAGCTCGATCTTGCTCCTCCTCATCTCGTTGCCGACGGAATCTCCATCGGCCCCGTTCGGTTTGAGGAATAGGGCCGTCCTTTTTTCCGCGCGTCTCGAGACCTTGGCCTCTGTTCTTTCGCCTTTCCCCCGCATCATAGAAACTATCTTGACAAATTCCGCTTTCGGGCCCCTCGGCTTTGCTTCGGCCTCGAAGCAGGGGATCGTCCCAAGCGTCGGGATCCCGATCGAACCCGTGACGTCTTTCGATGTCTTAACCGTCTGGTTCAGGAACTCGAGACCGAGGGCCAATCCGATGCCGCCGGCTAATCCGAAAAAAAAGCCCATGAGAACGTTCTTACGCTTATTCGGGAACGCCTTGCGCAGAGGATAATCAGCCTTATCGACAATCCAGACATTAAGGGCTTCCAATCCCTTGAGCCGGGAGGAGACGTCGGTCTCGCTTTGCCTCTTCGACAGCGACTCGAGCAACGACTTCTTGTTGTCGAGCTCGATCCTCAGGCTGTTATAGACGACCGAGTTGCTGTTAGCCCTGTAAGCCTCGTTTTTCTGGATATCCAATAGCCTTTGTAGAGACTGCTCCTTGCTGAGAGCGTTTTGATAGTCGTTATAGGCATTCCGGATCAGGTTCTGGGTTTCATTCTTAAGAGCCTCCGTGGCCGCGTCGACCTCCGATTTTAAGCGCTCCATTGCCGGGAACTCCGGCCTGACCGTAGTTAGCCGGGTGGCGTATTCGCGACTGAGGTTGATGTACTGCTCTCGCAGGCGCTGGATGAGACTTCCATCCGGAGCACTGGGTATCTCGCCAAGGGGGGCTGCCTTGAGTTGGTTATAGGCACTGAGTTTGTTGACCCGGTCGAGCGTTGCTCTCGTCAGTGCGCTGTTGACCTCCCCCATCCTGCTGACGGTCGGAGCTTCCGCCGCTGTGAGAGGCAGAATGTCTTTTTCAGAGCCGTACTTATTGAGTTCCCTTTCTTTCTCCTCGATCTCGGTCCTGAGCCCTGCGATCTGGGTGTTCAAAAACTCCGTGGCCTGCTCCGATGCGGCGTATCTCTTGCTGACGATCATGTTGATGTAGCCGTCGAAGAGGGCGTTTAAAATATCAGCGGCCAGCTTTGGGCTGCGGCTGCTGAACCTGACATCGACGAGCTGGGTGCTCCCGACGGAAGAAACGGAGATGTTCGCAAGAAAATTCTGGACGAGCACTTCCCGGAATATCGGGTCTGCTGGATCAGCAGCCCTTTGGCCTTTTTTTATCTTTCCCGCGAAATCCGGATTTTCGTAGAGCTTCATTTTTTCGATGATGTCGGCAGCCAGGGTCCTGCTCTGCAGGAGCCGCGCGTGGCTTTGGAGGTTGCTCCCGGCGCCGAACGATTGGAGATCCTCGAACGGCAGGATGTTGGTATTGCCCTCGATCCAGATGCATCCGTTTGCCGTGAACACGGGAGTCAGCGAGAAGCTGTAAATCGTCGCGGCGGTGACGGCCGTCAGGAGGAAGGTCATCGCGGTCCACTTCCACTTGAGGATGACATGCCAGTAATGCTGGGCTTGCGCTAGCAAACCGGTCTGCGGCTCTTTTGATAATTCGGTAGCCATTGTCGTGTCCTTCTGGATCGAGTTCCGCTCAGGGGACGATGACGACGTCGCCTTCTTGGAGGTTGACATCGGCAATTTTGCCGTTGATCACGTTCTTCAGATTCACAGGGATTTTAATCTCTTTTCCGGTCTTTTTGTCTTTGCGTTTGATCATGATTCGGGATTTTTTGGCCCATTCCGTCGTCCCGCCCGCCTGGGCGACGGCCTGGAGCAGGGTGATTTTCTTCGAGCTCAAGTAAGGAACCGCCCCAGGCGACTTGACTTCTCCATAGACGAAGACATTGAGCGTTTTATCGATGGGAACGCTGACCACGTCCTTCGGTTGAAGTACGATGTTGAGGTCCTGGTTCCCGCTGATCGTCAGATCTTCGAGATTAATGACGATCCTCTCCTGCCTACCGTCATTCCCCTGCCGGTAGATGAAGAGTTCGTTCATAGCTTGTGCCGTCAATCCCCCTGCCTGGGCGATGGCCTGGAGGAGTGTCGTCGGCCCGATCAGCTCGTATTGACCGGGTTGCCCAACGGCGCCTATGACTGATACTTTCTGATATTCTTTGATGAAAACCGTAACATGGGCGCCCTTTGTGAACTGCTGGTTCAGGAGCGTGGCTAACCTTTTCTCGAGCTCTTGGGCAGTCAACCCAGCGACCTCCACCTTACCTAGGAGGGAGAGCGTGATCGAGCCGTCTTCAGAGACGCGGACCGTCTGGTTGAGCTCAGGAAGTTCGAACACAGCTATTTGCAGGAGGTCCTTGGCCCCGATCCTGTAATCGTTGACCGGTAAAGTCTGCGTTTCCTGGGAGCCAGAGCTGCCATATGCCGCACAAGCGGCCAGTAAGATCGCCATAACCACCCGCGACATCTTTGCCGCGCGCCAAACCGGACCCGTCATGCGTTTTTTGTGTCTTCTCATGCGCTTCCCCTGTCAATCCTAACTGTTATTATATCTGCCTATGGTCGAAGAATCCAGGCCCGGCCGGTTGGCTATCGGCGTAATCCGCCGCCCGGCGTCGACATCGTCACGCCGGTGGAGCCGTAGACGAGATAGAAACCGAAGAAATTACGGTTTCTGGCCAGCTCCGAGCTGTCCAGCATCCTCTTCCCGAGCGTCCCCAAAAAACCGATACTTAGTTGACGCGCCAGCCTTATATCTAGCCCGAATGAGTGATTTGTATAGTGATTGAGGACGCTATCGGGAGCCTCGCTTCCGGGATATAAGCTACGTCCGAACGAGAGGTCATAAGAAAAAGACGCCTTCCTCGAGAGGAGGCGGTATATTCCTCCGCCGTAGGTGGTTGAAAGGTAATAGGACGAACCTGAGAATACGGAGGGCTGAAAACCGCGGGAGAATGAGGCACGGGCCGAGTTCTTTTTCATGAAACTCACTGAAACATCGGCTGCTCCGGTAAAACCCGAACCGTTCACGAATTGGGAATCGATGAAGTCCAATCGCTGATAGCCCAATCTGACGCTCCCCCGCACACCCACCTTTTGCAGAGCCTCGCCCACTCTGGGGATGAATTCGACGCCCCCGAATAGGCCATAGCTGCGAGCGTCCCTGAAGCTGGACGTCATTTGCGTGAAAACATAGGTTCCATATTGCCCGTCCACGAAAAAACGGACTCGAGTTGTTGGCTGGATGTAAGTGATGAAATCGAAATAGTCCTCTTTCCGGTTAAGAGCTTCGGCGATGTTTGTCCCGCCGAATTCGGCTTCCCCGAGGTCGTACTTTGCGCCACCATAGACGAAGGCAAGGGATGCCCCTTTCGAAACTTGCCACAGAACAAGTCCGCCGAGGCTATCCTGTTTTTGCCGAACGTTAATGTTCAGCTCGGGACTCAGCCTGTAGCGGACATTCGACAATCTCCCTCCCAGCTGAACATAGACCCGGTCATACGCGAAATGGACTTGGCCTCCGAACGAGTTGTTCCAAGCGCGCTCCCCTTTAGTCTCGAGGTAAAATATGTATTGCGGGCTATCGGAGAGCTCAATGACGACCTTTTTACTTAAAGGAAGTAATACTTGAATCGGGATTCCGGCTGAGAATGTGTAATCGGGGACGGGCTCGGTTGTGTAGCCATATAAAACGTCGGAGTCATAGCCGACATTCGAAAGAGAGAATGCGGCGTTGACCCTCAGCGCTCCTAATCTCCAGCGGGCCCCCTTGACCATCTGGGCGAGGCTCGCGCCGGCCCAAGTATAACCCTGACCGAACGCAGGGCCGGGCGTGGCAAGGAGCCAGGAAAATCCTGCCAGGGCCGCGATAGCGATAAAAATGTTCTTTCTCATTATTTTCGCTAACGCCGATCGTCGGCCGGCTTTTAATAAGCTCCGATGCCGAACAGGACGACGGGAATCGTTTTGAGCAGGATCTTGGCGTCAAGCCAGAGCGACCAGCTGTCGATATACTCGAGGTCGAGCTTCATCCAGTCCTCGAAAGCGATGTTGTTCCGGCCGTTGACCTGCCACAAGCAAGTAATCCCCGGCTTCATCGAGAACCGCCGCCGCTGCCACGTCTTGTATTTTTCGACTTCATCCGGGACGGTCGGCCGTGGGCCGACGATGCTCATATGGCCGACGAAGACGTTGAACAGCTGCGGCAGTTCATCCAGGCTGAACTTCCTCAGGAACCTTCCGACCGGGGTGATCCACTTCGTCTTCTTGTCCCTGAATTCCGGCGTTGTCATGGAGTCGAGGTCGGTGACATCGGACAGGACGTCGTGAGCTCCCAGGCGCATCGTCCGGAACTTGTAGAGGGTGAATTTGCGGCCGTGCAGGCCCAACCGAAACTGATTAAAGAACACCGGGCCTTTTGACGTCGACCTGATGAGGATGGCCGTGATGAGAAAGAACGGCGACAGGATCAAAATCCCCAGCCCCGAAGCTGCGAAATCGAATAATCGCTTGACGAGAAGCTCCCATTCCCGGGCATGGGTCGTCTTGAAGTGGAGGAGGGGCAGGCCATCAAGCTCCGTTACCGAGGACTTGGCCAGTAGCGTATCGAAGAGGTCGACGGCGACAGTCACCACAACCCCCTCGGTTTCACACTTATGGATCGCGTCCTGAAGGGAGTTCAGCCGGGACCTGGGCACGACGAAGACGACCTCGTCCACGGCGTCCTTGTGGAAAATCCTGGGGATGTCGTCGAGACTGCCGACGACCTCCAACCGGCCTACCTGGCGGACGCCACGCCCCGGTTCGTCGTCGATGGCCCCCAGGATTTCAAAACCCCACTCGGGGTGGCCGTCGGCCTTCTTAACGAACTCCTGGGCCCGTTTCCCCGTACCGACGATGAGGATCCTCCGAGTGTTGAGGCCCTGGCGGCGGACATAGTGAGCGCTCATGAACAGGGCCGTTTTCTCGAGAACGATAAACCCGAAGCTGAACCCTGCGAAAAGTATGAAGAAAAGGCGGCTTGTCTGGGAATTCTTGAGGAAATAGATAGCCGTCGCCGTAGCCAGGAACGTCAGCGCCGCGGATTTGATGATGGCCCAAAGGATTTCGAGATAAGAACGCGTTCTCATCGACAAATAAATGCCGTTCGCATAGAGCGTTAGGCACCATAGGGGAATGGCTATGAGGAGAGTGATGATATATCTTTTTAGCGGCTCGCTGGGCTCATGGAGCATGCTTTTTAACAAAAAAGCGAGCAAGAAAGCCATGGATATTACGACGCTGTCGACGAAGAGGAGGAACCTGCGAAGAACAGTTTCCCTTTCCTTCAACATTGTCTTAATCCCCTCTGATCAAAAAAGCTCCCCTAGTATCTACTTCTCTTCTATTTTCCGCAATACCCTGGCTGGATTTCCAGCAACAATGGTCCAGGGGGGAACATCCTTGGTGACGACGGCCCCAGCCCCGACAATGGCGCCTTTCCCCACCGTCACACCTGCGAGGATCGTGGAGCTCGACCCGACAGATGCCCCTTTCCTGATGAATGTGGGGACGACCTTCCAGTCGGCCTCCGTCTGGAGACCCCCTCCCGATGCGGTCGAACGGGGATACATATCGTTGATAAAAGTGACGTTATGGCCGATGAAGACGTCGTCCTCGACGGTCACCCCCTCGCAAATGAAAGTGTGCGAGGAGATCTTGCAGTTCCGGCCGATAAAAGCATTTTTCTGGATCTCGACGAACGTCCCGATCCGGGTGTTGTCCCCGATCGTGCAGCCGTAGAGGTTGACGAAGGCGAAGATCTTGACGTCCTTCCCCAGCTTTACGTCTGGGCTTACTCTGCAGAATTCCATGAGTGCTCCCTTACAGCTCGATTCTCTTGCCGCCGTGCTTAATGGACTCGTCCGCGGCTTCCAGAAGGCGGACGACCTGGAGTCCGGACTGACCGTTATTGAACGGTTCTTCGTTTTTCTCGAGGCATTGGACGAAATATTGGGCCTCGGCTTTGAGGGCCTCGATATTGTCGAGCCTCGGGATATGCACATCGCCTGACCGATAGCTTACCAGGAGCTCGTAGACGCCGTTTTTCGTTGCCCCGTTCGAGCTCTTGACGTCGACACCCCGGTCGTAGACTTTGATCTTTTCGTCGGGGTCGAGGTCGTCCCAGACTAGCATCTTTTTGTCACCGCTGATCAGGGTCTTGCGGATCTTGACCGGGCTGAGCCAGTTGACGTGGAAATGGGCGATGAACCCGTTGCCTTCGAACTCGACCGCAACATAGGCGATATCCTCGAATTTGCCCCCGAAATGGACGGAGCCGTGGGCCGAGATAGCGATCGGCTTGTTGGGGATGACATAGTCCATGATGGACAGGTCGTGGGGGGCCAGATCCCAGATGACGTTGATGTCGTGTTGGAAAAGCCCCAGGTTGACCCGGACGGAGTCGTAAAACAGAAGCCGCCCCAGTTCGCCGGACTTGATGACCTCCTTGATTTTCTTCACGGCGCCGGTGAAGAGGAACGTGTGGTCGACCATGATCTTGAGGCCCTTCTTGGCCGCGAGCTCGATGAGCTCCTTGGCCTGGGCGCTCGTCGAGGTGAACGGCTTCTCGACGAAGACATGTTTGCCCGCGAGGAGCGCTTCCTTGACCATCTCGTAATGGGCGAAGACCGGAGTGACGATGGCCACGGCGTCCACGTCCGTGGACCGGATGAGTTCCAGGGAGTTCTTCATCCCTTTGATGAAGGGATAGTGGTTCTGCGCGAGACCCAGGCGCTTGTCCGAAATGTCGCTGACTGCGGTCAGCTTGACCCCGGACGTCGAATGGAAATTCCGGGCCACATTGGGCCCCCAGTACCCGTACCCGACGACACCGATATTAATCATGATACCCGCTCCCATAACCTATTTGATTTTCCCCGGTAGAACCTCTTGGCAAAAGTCTACCAGTGGTCAACATTTTAGCACACTCGTTTCTCTCAGGCAATAGCCCTATTTCTTGTAGAATTCCTTGATCGAATCCGCGACATAGGTGATCTGCTCGTTTGTGAGCTCCGGATACATCGGGAGAGACAAGATCTCGTCCTGGCATTGGTGAGCGACCGGGAAGTCTGTGGGCCGATGCCTCAGATAGCGATAAGCAGGCATGAACGGCAAGGCCATCGGATAGTGGATGCCCGTGAAGATCCCCTTTGTTTTGAGGAAGGCGGCCAGGTCATCCCGCCGCGAAGCCCGGATGACATAGAGGTGGAAAATGTGGAAGGTGTCGGGCCGGAGTTTTGGGCATTTAATTTGGTCAAGGTTCCCGAGGAGGGCGCTGTACTTCATGGCGTGGCTGTTCCGCGCCCTGTTCCAGTCGTCGATGTGCTTGAGCTTAGCTGACAGGACAACGGCTTGGATAGAGTCGAGACGACTGTTGATGCCCTCGATCTCATGGATATGCTTCTGGAGAGAGCCGTGGTTGGCGTAAAGCCTGGCGTTCCGGGCGAATTCGTCGTCGTCCGTGACGATAGCCCCGGCATCCCCGTAAGCGCCGAGGTTCTTGCCGGGGTAGAAGCTGAACGTCCCGGCGATCCCGAAAGTCCCCGCCTTCTTTCCGTGAACGGTTGCGAAATGGGACTGGGCACAATCCTCGATGAGATAGAGCTTATGTTTCTCGCAAATCGCCTGGACGGCCTTGATGTCCGCCGGCTGTCCGAAGATATGGACGGGGATTATGGCCTTGGTCTTCTTCGTGATCTTTGATTCGATCTGGGACGGGTCGATGTGGAAATACTCGTCGATATCTACGAAGACGGGCCTGGCCCCAGCTTGGGTGATCGTCTCAGAAGTCGAGATCCAGCTGTTGGCCACCGTGATCACGTCGTCTCCGAAGCCGATGCCCAAGGTCTTGAGGGTGATGTAGATAGCATCGGTTCCGTTGGCGCAGCTGACGCAGTGCTTCATGCCGTACTTCTCGGCATAGGCCTTCTCGAAGGCCTCGACATACTTGCCGCCGATAAACGCCGTTTCGTTGATGACGGACTGGATAGCGGGGTCGATCTCGGACTTGAGGGTGAGGTATTGAGACTTGAGGTCGACGAAGGGGACGTTCATGATGATGTATGACTCCTTTTCAAATTAGCGGTGTTCTGCTATTGGACACATGTGTATTGCATCGCATTTCGGCAATAGAATAGGGGATATCCCCCCTCCTCGTATATCACCCCTGGGGACTATTTCAAGGGTGATATTTAATGGGCTCATCTCACCCCTAGGGGTGAGATGAGCCCCGGGTTGCCGAGTAGCTATTCCCTTACTGCTTCGAAAAAGCGCCTAAGACCCTCTTCCCTGGGAATAGTGGGCGTCCAGAGTCTTTAATAGTTATCTTCGCTGTAGACCCATCGACACAATAATTCCTGACTAATGATTCTCCCAAGGATAGGAAGGAACCGACAGGATCCCTTCTTTGCCCTAGATAGGATAGGATTCAATACTTCTTGATTGTACAAGTAGCCAGTTTTCATGGCTGTCGCTGATGAAAGCCAACCACAGTAGGGTGGATTTTTTAGAAGCGAAGTGAAGATATACATATTCTTGGCTTGACTGAAATACCATTTGTTGTCCCGTGTCCATTTTAGGAGTCTGCTGACTGCACCACTCGAAATTTTTTTCATTGTTGAGATGTATTCAGGCAGGAATAGCGGCTGTCTCAATAGTGTTCTTCTGATCGTGGGCACGCCGTTCTGAGTCCTTATAAAAGCTAACTCGGGATACAGGATTTCAGTACATGCCTTTGTAAGCCTGCCGCCCTTTTTATAATGAGGTGGAATCGAATAAATTGACCGTGTCAAATTCTTCGTAGCGAAAGGAAGATATAGAGGATTTTGGTATTTTAGCCCCAGGAAACATGTCTGGAATACTCGGAGTAGATGATCGATCTGTGTGCCTATAGGAAAGCCTTCGACTTCCCTTAATTGAGATTTTACCGTTTCATAGATCTCCTCTAGACCAGCGTCATTCGGATAAAGCAAAAGTCCTGAGTGAAAATCGAGAAGATATTTTATTCTCGTGAAGAATCTGTAGTCGAGATTTACTTTCCTCGAGGGGAAGAAAGCCTTTCCCCTAAGGTAATAGGAACCTCGAAATGCCTCGCCTCCAGGGGCTCCGCAATACTTTACTACCCGGTAATCGTCGACAAGGGCCAGCTCATTCGCTACGACTTCGGTGCACGAAGCCGTGAATTCTTGATAACCGTCTCCGTTCAAACCTATCCTTATCGCCTCGCTTAATAGCTGTTGGGCGGTTATGGGGTTCCTCGGGCTCACAATCAGATCGAATCCGAGTTTTGTAGCGGTCCGTCTCGCAACGATGACATCGATGCTGTCTTCCGTCCCAGCCACGTAGGCGGTAAAAGGAATCTCCAGGGCGTGACACTGGGCTAGAATAAGGCGGGAATCTTCCCCGGCCGTGAAGTCGCTAACTACGGGTTTTCTGTTGGAGCACCCAAAATAATCCCAAATAGGTACTTTGAAAATGGAAAGCCACTTGTCTATGGCTTCATTGAAAGACACCTGCCAAGGTTTTTCGTCCAGGGGCCTCCAGTAGCTTTCTGTTTTGAGCGCTTTTTTTGCATCGATAAAAATAACCTGGCAGGGAAGGGTCTTATAGATATTGTTGAACCTTGTACGTGAGTCCCAGGTAACACCGAGGTTAATCATCTGATAAAATCCGAACGGATCGATTTCAGGTTTTAAGAACCTAGCTAGGGCTAATTCGTGGCTAGAAATGAGGACTCCAACGGGACTGATAGAATAGAAAATCGGAGTTGAATTGTTGAAATCAGATGCAAAAATGTACTCATCTTTTTCAGCATCGTAAGCAAGTGCGGCAAAATTACCATCCATCTCATGGCGCAAGATATCTGCCGGCTTTGCTAAGAACTCTGACAAGAATTCTTGTTTCTGAAGCTCAGATTTCAGATTCAATAGAGGTGTGCCGATAATGGCGAGCCACGAACTTTGATCTTTCCCTATCACCTCAATATCTGGGATGATTTTATCAGAAGAATAATTTATTAGGAACGAAGAACCACTTCCTATACGTCGTGCATGAAAATATGCCAATGGAGATGGAACTAGGGTTTTAAAAATGGGTCCAAACGCTTCGACAATACGCGCGCTGGCCTTAAACCCGGATATGAAATATGCCATTAGTATAAAGGGATTTTCGCAGATATTTGCCATTAAAGTCAAGAAAATGCAGGGTGTGCCCCACCGGAAAAACTTGAATCAAAGTGCGCTTTCCGGACGGGCATCATTCCCTGCGGTTCTTTTTGTTTGGTCAGCCTCTGGATTTGGTTTAACAATTCTTATCTGGCCAAATACGCCGAAGGCCAAAGCCGGGCATCGGGCAGTCAAGGATAATTGAAATCTCCGATTTCTGCTTGACTTCAGCCTATTTTTCTATGAATATTGGCATTCGCGGAAACCCACATTATAGCTCGAAGTTTCATGATAAGCAGATACATTGATCTTTCGAATATTCCTCTCACTGGGGAAAACGTGAGTCATGCCGTTTAATTCAATAGCCTTCTTCGTATTTTTCATCCTTGTATATACAATTTATCGATTACTATCTCATAAGGCACAGAATTTATTTCTGTTGGCGGCAAGCTATGTATTCTTTGGCTGGTGGGATATCAGGTTCCTTTTCCTGATAATTCTTTCCACCTCTTTGGACTTCGCTTGCGGCATCATGATTGCTGACGGGCAAATATCGTTGAGGAAACGTCTGGGCATATCCTCAGGAATTATCATCAGCGCACTTTTCTTTCTCGCCGTACCTTGGAGGCTTTTAGGCTCCAAGGGATCTGGCCTAAAGTCCATATTGCTCGGTCTTGTCCCCCGCAGAGAGGGGTGGCTTATAATCGCAGCATTTATTTTGCTAGTGCTCACTCTAAATTTACTGTATTCCAGAATCGTTTATCTCGATAATCAACGAAGACGAAAGCTCTTCCTTGTGCTCAGCATAACAGGGAATCTCGCGATTCTCTGCCTTTTCAAGTACTTTAATTTTTTTCTTGAGAATCTCGAGGCGATAATTCGAGGCCTCGGCGGAAATCCTGGCAACCTGCATCTAAATATCGTCTTGCCCGTGGGGATTTCTTTTTATACGTTCATGACGATGAGCTACACCATCGATGTCTACAAGAGAAGACTCTCCCCGGCAACAAAGTTCTACGAGTATGCCCTTTTTGTCGCCTTTTTCCCTAAGCTTTTGGCCGGACCGATTGAAAGGGCTACGAGTTTCTTGCCACAAATAACGGCTAAGAGGAACATTAGCGCCGACCACTTAATTCGGGGATTCCAGCAAATCCTTTATGGGCTCTTTAAGAAGATCGTTATTGCCGACGGCGTAGCGAAGAGTGTTAGCGGGGTATTTGGCTCAACATATCAGATAAGCTGGGCTGATGCAATTGTTGGCACTCTTCTTTTTACATTTCAGATCTATTGCGATTTTTCAGGCTACTCCGATATCGCAACGGGAACGGCGAATTTGCTAGGATTTAATCTCATGCGGAATTTTAACTTCCCGTATTTCGCCCGCAACCCTTCTGAATTCTGGGGAAGATGGCACATCTCGCTTTCTTCATGGTTTCGCGATTATGTGTTTTTCCCGCTCGGTGGGCCCTACGGGAGTACGACTAGATGGATACGGAATGTTCTGATAACTTTTTTTGTCACAGGCCTTTGGCATGGCGCTGCGTGGAATTATGTCCTCTGGGGGCTTTACCATGGAATTATGTTATGTGTGCACAGACTCAAGGAAACTCTGCGCACCAGCAAAAAACGTTCGAGAAATCCCCTTAAAAAAGCGGTAGCTATCGGCTCCTTTTTTATTCTAACCAGCCTCGGTTGGATCCTATTTCGGTCAAGGTCAATCGATCAGATCTTGGATATTTTCAGGGTGCTGGTCAATGATCTTGGCAACTTGAAACTGAACGTCGAGGTGCCCACGAAAGCGGCGCTCCTCGGGTTTCCCCTATTCTTCATCCTGGAATCATTGGGCAACAAGTTCCGGGGAAAACGCCTGGACGAGGTTTTTCCTGTGCCCATATGGACGGCCGCTTATGCGACAATGATCTTTTTGATTATATTAGGACTTGCGAATGTCCCGGCGGGATTTATTTACTTTATTTTTTAGTATACCATGAGAAAATTGGGGAAGTTCACAACTATCGTGGCCTGGATTATTGGGTATCTTCTGATCATCGACTTAGGGATAAATGTAATCTTCCCCTATCCTAAGGATCCTCGCAACATCTCTCCGTCGGCGCTTGCGCTGTTCTTTGAGTATGGTAGGTCCGTTGAAGGGAAATTAGCGAGGATGACAAGACGAACTGATAATGAATCAGCTCCCATCTTGATGTCAGGTTGGATTGGAAACCCGCAGGTCAAAACGGTTTCCGGGATCGAGCGTGAAACCAGTACGCCGACAATCACCGTATATGGAATGTCTCATGCGTTGCAGCTAGCCGATGATATGGCGAAACTCGGGCCTTCCGCAAAGATCAGGTCGTTTGGGGCGGCGGGTGCGATACCATCCTGGTCCTATGCGGCATACCTATCCGATAGGAAGCAATATCATTCTGACGTTGTCGTCCTGTCAATAATGACGATAGGCGTGCCATTTATTTGCACGACATCTGGCACGACGAACCATTTTGATTCTGTTTGGCCATATACCTATCCACGGCTCGTCCAGCATAATGGCTCTTTAGGTTCTTTGTCGCCTCCATTCATTTCTTTAAGTGGATATCGAGAGTATTTCTATGATTCTGCGAAGTGGAGGTCCTATAAACACTGGCTAAAGGAAAACGATAAGTACTATGACTCCATCCTATACCGAAAGACGATTCTGGATAAATCGAGCATTTTTCGAATGTTGCGTCGAGCCTACGCTTATTCATCCAGAAGGAAAAAGCAGGCCGAAGTATATGACGAGCGGAACGGCTTTAATCAGGAGTCCGAAGAAGTGAAAATCCTCCTGACAATCATAGAGAATTTCGCGAAAGATGCGCGGAATGATGATTCCCTTCCCGTCATTTATATTATTAATAATCTCTTTACCGGGAGTCATCTTTATGACCTTTTAGCGAACACTCTTAAAAATAATGACATAGCGTTCTTGAGCAGCCACAAGATTTGCGCGCCAAATGACCCGAGAAATTATCTTCCTGACACACATTTTGTCCCAGAAAAAAACCTTGAGTTGGCAAAAGCCATGTTAGAAGTAGTTCGCAGCAATTTAGAGGATAAAAGCGTCCATCGCAAAAAACATTAGATAATCGTCGATTTTTAGTGCATGTTTCTAAATACTGGGATTCTTGTCTCTGAGTTTATGGTTTATGAATTTCTCTTAATGTCCTTAAAAAACCGTTCTAATCCTTCCTTTGTAGAGATCTTAGGCGACCAACCCACAATTTTTTTTATCTTCATGTTGTTATACCGAGTCTTTTTCCAGTAGGCGGACCACTCTCTACGAGTGAAAACCGGGGGCAATTGTCCCTTAGACCATTTCGAATACATTTCCCAAAACCAACAGAAAAGGTAGTTGAGGATGTGCGGTACATAAATGGATTTGAACCTTTTAACATTCTTTTTGTAAAGATGTAGATAGCGCCGAGACGATGGTAAGTCGTCATCAACGATATTAAACACTTGCCCGACAATTCCGGGCTTGAGGCCGGCCATGACGATTGCGTCTGCGCAATTATCCACGTAGGTAAGCGGGAGAGAGTTAGGACCACCCATATGCAAGAAAACGCCAAACGTATCGATACCTACGCGACCAGGAATCGCCGATTTCCCGGGGCCATATACTGTTCCCGGTCGGAGGATCACGTAAGGAACGCCACGATTTCGGCCATAATCAATAACGAGTTCGTCTTGTTTTACCTTCCCATAACAGTACGCCTCCGCCCGAGATTCAGCGTGCTTTTCGACAGGGGCGGATTCATCTAAAAGCCTCCATTTGGGCTTATTTCGGTTTGTATAGACAGCGAATGAACTCACATTCACAAAACGTCTCAGGCACTGATATTCAAGCGCTGCGTCGAGAAGGTTACGAGTTGTAACAACTGAATTGAGGAGGGCATCTGAAAAAGCCTTAGTACCAGTCCCTGCCGCAAGGTGATAAATTAGAACCGCATCCCTTGCAAGTATCGAACAATCCATCGACGACAAGAGATTCCCCGTAACAATCTCGATCCGGGCAGTCCCCTGATAGCGATCGATCGTTTCTTTCAGCCTAATGATATTGCTGGTATTCCTGACGAGGCAGCGGATGTTGCAAAAGCCTTTATCGAGCAAGCTGCTAACAACTCGAGTGCCAAGAAAACCTGATGCGCCGGTAACAAGTATAGAATCCGTGAAAGCTGCTAATTGGTTATCGTCTGACATTATCGACCTTATAAAGAACCTTAATAATGTCCATAAGTTATTGATTATAAATAACTTGACAACAAACTCTACGAGTATAAAGATGTTACCATAATTCATAGCTTAATACTATGACAACGGGGCCATCGCAAAGGAATGGTGGATCAAATTCAGAGCCAGGGTACAAGAATTAGTTTTATAATAGCTGGCTCTTTTGCCTGAGGCCGCTATTCTGCCCGGTATGGTGCTGCGGCGAGTCGTCCTTGTTTGACCGAAACCGATTTTGTAGTCTCAGAAGCGATTATGCTTTTCCTGAAGTTATTGCTAGGGGCGGTGGCAGGAGCATATCCTTTTTGTGTCCAGCCTTGAAATTCGCAATTGCTGCCCTCGGAATTAGGAGAGAAGAATGAAGGGATACCAAGGCTGGCCGTGTACTAGCCGTAATAGCTACTCATTTTAGCGGTGAATTCATTAATGACTATTGATGGTGTCCAGTTCGGCTTTCTCAAAAGGCAAGCCATTCGGTTAAACGAAGGTAATCTCAAGTTGGTCGGCCGGCAATAGTTTTCAAGCACCTACAACTCTGTTTATTTTGGGCTCTTCAAGCCCAATAAATCCCTTTGTTGGCTGGATCAGTTCTGAGGTCAAAATCCGTATAATATATGATATCAAAGACTTATACATGGAGGCGGCCATATGAGAAAAGCCTATATCAGTCCCGGCCGCCAAACAAGGGGCGCTTATGTTATAATAATTTTAAATGAGATTTATGAAGCCCCTGGCAATCTTGTTTGCTGTTGTCTTTGCATCCACGACATGCGCTTGTGATACACGCAACAATGCATTTAGCATGCTAGATGCATCCTTCACTTACATCCCGGACTCCCCCGTAGCCGGGCAATCCGTGCAGTTTACAGACACCTCGACGGGGAATCCAACGTCCTGGCAATGGGCCTTCAACGACGGATCGGCCAGTGCGACCCAGAATCCAGGCCATGTTTTTTCAACAACGGGTTCATTTGCCGTAGGGC